>OIBU01000235.1_pt1 | contig 20031 bp, 16 predicted proteins | sample 1581111 | NCBI WGS metagenome assembly OIBU01 (sample SAMEA3882508, study PRJEB24775) | human gut metagenome | biome: human-associated habitat; feature: intestine environment; material: feces | place: Netherlands | collected 2009/2010 | reverse complement strand
TGTTCTTATTTTACAGGACACACTCATCAAAATCAAAATTTATTGCAAAAGAATATTTATGCAGATAATCAAATAGGATACTATAATAATTGTTTTAAAATGAAATCAGTAAATTTAGGTGTAGCTAGCAATCCATTTTTCGACTATAAAGACGGCTATCATGTTATAACCACTGAAGATTATGCAAAATTTTATAATTATTCAAAAGAGCGTATTCAAGGAACAAGACTCATAGAAAATCAAATAAAAAACTATGGGGAAAAGTTTTATATGATAAAACACAAAGGTAAGTATGTATTTTTCCTCATAAGCCATATAAACACTAAAATTTGTATTGGTGGAAAAATAAAAACGATTAGTAATTGTAGTGATATCGAACATTTTGATAAAATTTTCGATAAAATGGTAAATAAATATATAGAACTATTTGCACCTTATTGGAAATATATAAATCAAATGGCGAGTGAAGTAAAATTCTTAGGTTATTGTGGAGATGTACATGGTTGTATTGTAGATTTAGATTTTTGCAATCATATTATGATAAATCCACTTGATCAAAAGGTGACATTTTATAATTCACCAACCATGGGGTTTGTAAAGATATTTGATAATTTAGAAAATTTAATAACCTATATGAATAATGGATATATTTTAAATATTGAAAAGAAAAAAATGTTAGAACTTAAAAATAATAATGCAATAATAAGTAAAACAAGCCAAGAAATTTCACAAGAAGTAGGTGAACTTATAAAAATAGATATAAAAAATAGTGTATATTCAATTTCAAATTATATGAGACAAATACAAAGATTATTTGATTCAAATATCCTTAGAGATTGGAACGAAGATATAATAAACATACAAAAAAAGGTGAGCGGCACATGACCGTTCACCTTTTTGCATATTCAAATTACTTTGTTATCTTGTCCTTGCCGCCCATGTACATTCTCAGTGGCTCAGGGATATTAACTGTTCCGTCAGCATTGAGATTGTTCTCGAGGAATGCGATAAGCATTCTTGGAGGTGCAACAACTGTGTTGTTAAGAGTATGTGCAAAGTATTTCTTGCCATCCTCGCCCTTTACACGAATCTTAAGACGTCTTGCCTGTGCATCGCCTAAGTTAGAGCAGCTTCCAACCTCGAAGTACTTCTTCTGTCTTGGTGACCATGCCTCTACGTCGCATGATTTAACCTTGAGATCTGCGAGGTCTCCTGAACAGCACTCAAGAGTACGGACAGGCACATCGAGACTTCTGAAAAGCTCTACTGTGTACTTCCACATCTTCTCATACCATTCCTTTGAATCCTGTGGCTTGCAGACAACGATCATCTCCTGCTTCTCAAACTGATGGATACGGTAAACACCTCTCTCCTCAATGCCGTGTGCACCCTTTTCCTTACGGAAGCAAGGTGAGTAGCTTGTGAGTGTGTATGGAAGCTTTGACTCATCGTTTATTGTATCGATGAACTTACCGATCATTGAGTGCTCAGATGTGCCGATAAGGTAGAGATCCTCTCCCTCAATCTTGTACATCATGGCATCCATCTCCTCAAAGCTCATAACGCCTGTTACGACATTTGAACGGATCATGAATGGTGGGATACAGTATGTAAAGCCCTTTCCAATCATGAAGTCACGCGCATATGCTGTCATGGCTGAGTGAAGACGTGCGATATCTCCCATCAGATAATAGAAACCGTTTCCTGCAACCTTTCCTGCTGCATCGAGGTCTATTCCGTCAAATCTCTCCATGATATCTGTATGATAAGGAATCTCGAAATCAGGAACAACAGGCTCACCAAACTTCTCGTTCTCCACGTTGAAGGTATCATCCTTTCCGATTGGAACTGATGGATCGATGATGTTTGGAATCTTCATCATATCCTCAAGCACCTTGTCCTGATACTCTTTCTCGAGTGGCTCAAGCTCTGTGAGGCGCTTTGAAATCTGTGCTACCTCAGCCTTTACAGCCTCAGCCTCTTCCTTCTTGCCCTGTGCCATAAGAGCACCAATCTGCTTAGAAACCTGATTCTTCTTTGCACGAAGATCATCTGCCTCCTGCTGTGCTTCTCTGGCTTTCTTGTCATACTCGATTACTTCATCGACGAGCGGAAGCTTGTGGTCCTGGAATTTCTTTTTAATATTTTCTTTTACGAGATCCGGATTCTCTCTTAAAAACTTTAAGTCTATCATAATTCCTCCAAAGTATTATGTTTTTATAACTTATAACATTTTACTCTGAAAACCCTTAAAATGCAAGAGGATACTTGTCAGTAAGTGTCTTGATGATAGCCTTTGCAGGCTCAACTGCGCTCTCGCCCTCTTTGATGATCATGGCGATTGTCTCTGCAACCTTGTCGAAATCATCCTCCTTTAATCCTCTTGATGTAGCAGCAGGTGTTCCGAGACGGATACCGCTTGTGACAAATGGCTTCTGTGGGTCGTTAGGAATAGTATTCTTGTTGGCTGTGATATGAGCCGCATCGAGAAGCTTCTCGATAGATTTTCCTGTGAGACCAAACGGAGTTAAGTCTACGAGCATGAGGTGGTTGTCTGTGCCGTCTGATACAATCTTGATGCCACGGCTCTGAAGACCATTGCAAAGTGCCTGTGCATTCTTGACAATCTGCTTCTGATACTCCTTGAACTCAGGCTGTAATGCCTCCTTGAAGCAGACTGCCTTTGCAGCAATAACGTGCATGAGAGGTCCACCCTGGATTCCCGGGAAAATAGCCTTGTTGAAATTGTACTTATCCTGCATCTCCTGACTGCAGAGAATCATTCCACCACGAGGTCCGCGGAGAGTCTTGTGTGTAGTGGTTGTGGTGACATGTGCATATGGGATTGGGCTTGGATGAAGTCCTGCGGCTACAAGTCCTGCGATATGAGCCATATCAACCATGAGCACTGCATCTACCTTGTCTGCAATCTCTCTGAAACGCTTGAAATCTATAGTTCTCGCATATGCAGATGCACCTGCGATAATCATCTTTGGCTTGCACTCAAGGGCGATCTCCTCTACCTTGTCGTAATCAATGAAGCCCTCGTCATTTACTCCATAAGGCACTACATGGAAATATGAGCCTGAGAAGTTGACCGGTGAACCATGTGTGAGGTGTCCGCCGTGGTCAAGATTCATTCCCATGATGGTATCGCCCGGCTTTAAGATGGCGAACTGTACTGCCATGTTGGCCTGAGCACCTGAGTGCGGCTGTACATTTACATACTCTGCGCCGAAAAGCTTCTTGGCTCTTTCTCTGGCAAGCTCCTCTACCTCGTCCACACACTCGCAGCCGCCATAGTATCTTCTTCCCGGATATCCCTCAGCGTACTTATTGGTGAGGATGCTTCCCATAGCTGACATAACAGCAGGGCTTACCCAGTTCTCAGAGGCAATAAGCTCGATGTGGCTGTTCTGGCGCTCAAATTCGTCTGTGATGGCGCTTGCAATCTCCTGATCTTCTTTCTTGATGTCGTCAAGTGTATACATATATGTGTCTCCTTTTCTTTATTGCAAAATACTTGCATTATTTATCGCAATTATATGCTTTGCTGTGATTTATTACTTTGATGCGCTACCGCGCAAAAATAATCCTTGCTACAATTCTACTATTTAAAGCAGAAAGTAGCAAGGATTATTTGATATATCCTTCATATTTAATTCTAATAAGTAACTATACCCAAATCAAATAACTAAAATCACATATATGAATACATTTAAAAAATACGGTCATCCTATAAAAAAGGAGGTCTGAAAACATGACTACTGACCAAAAAGAAAAACGAAATGATGAATATAACAAATATGTAAAGCGCGTCACACCTACTCACTGCCTTTCTGCAAACATGCTAAAGGCATTTATACTCGGCGGCATCATATGCACTATCGGACAGCTCATAGTAAATACCTGCACGCAATACTTTGGATTCAGCAGCGACGAGGCCTCGGCCTGGTGCAGCATGATTTTGATTCTCATAAGCTGCGTACTGACAGCGCTAAACCTGTATGCACCGCTTGCAAACTGGGGAGGTGCCGGTGCTCTCGTTCCTATAACAGGCTTTGCAAACGGAGTATGCTCATCCGCATGTGAATTTCAGGTGGAGGGACAGGTATTTGGCATAGGCTGTCAGATATTCAGGATTGCAGGTCCTGTGATACTGTACGGCATATTTTCAAGCTGGGTGCTTGGTGTGATATACCTTGTTGTAACGGGCTTGTGATTGTTTAGCATTTTCAGCTACTCAGTCACTTGTTTTTCCTTGTCAGAAGAAAAGACATAATAAGCGATGTAATCGGCACAGTCAGGATAATTCCCATTGTGCCTGATATGCCTCGCATTATCTCAATCGCCATAGAGTACATATTGAGTATCTGGTGCATCTGATACGAGTATGCATATATAACCATCACAAGCCCAAGGCTTCCGCCCACATAAGCAAGAATCAACGTATTTGACATAGTTCCAATCATATCGCGACCTATATTTATGCCCGACTTAAATATCTCCTTTGCAGATATATCCGGACTCTTTTCTTTTATCTCATGAAGGGATGTGGCTACAGACATCGCCACATCCATCACTGCCCCAAGCGATGCAATGAGTATACCTGAAAACAGCATGCCACCAATATCAAGCTTTGAGTTCTGTCCCACATAAATAAGATTTTCAATATCATCCACATTGTAGCCTGTCACATGTCCAAAATGTCCGAAAAGCAGCGCTATTATTCCCGAAACTACAACTCCAAAAACAGTTCCAAGCATGGCACCTATGGATTTCATCTGCCAGTCTGCTATAAGTGTGAACGTGACAACCGTGATAATGACAACAGAGGCAGTTGCCGCAATAAACGGAGAAGCTCCGATATACATGAGCGGAATATACAAAAATATTACCGTAGCAAAGGTAAATATAAGCGCAAGAATTGAATTAAAGCCCTTCTTTCCTCCAACCAGCCACATAAGTCCAAAAAACGCCGCTAAAAGCACCCATATCTCATTTTCCCTGTCGTAGTTATAAACATTTGCTGACAGACTGCCATCGTACTCCGACAGACTCGCAATAACCCTTGTGCCTACCTTACAATTGGCACCGTATAAATATCCGTTTAAGCTGTACGCATCAACAGTCTCACCCTTGTGGCTTCCTGACTTGATAAGCAAAACAACCTTCTGGCTGTCACCGCTATCCAGTGAGGCTTCAGCCTGAAGGTCTTCATTGTCGTTTTGCGTAACCACCGCTCTCACAAACGATGTATTGTCATCTGCAAGAAGCGGTTTTCTTTCAACGCTTCGAAAGAATATAAACATTGCCAGTGTAATAAGAGCCACAATAAGGTATTTGCCTAATGTGTCAATTATTTTTGCCAAAACTTACCCTTCTTTCTCATTCCAAGCACTGTTGCGAGGATTGCTGCGCCTAATACTCCAAGTGCTGCATACATGCCGCCATGGTTAACATCTCCTGTCTTTACCTTAGCACTCTTTGAAGTTTTTACGCCATCAGAATCAGACTTGCTTGCACCTGTATTTGCTGTGCTGACATTCTGGCTTCCTGATCCGCCTGCATTGTTTCCCGCAATCTGCTGGCCTGCGCCACCCTGTGCCCCGTTTCCGTTCTGGTTTGTGCTGTCCTGTGCTCCGTTTCCGCTCTGGTCAGCATTTCCATTCTGGTTCCCATTTGGAGCAGTCTGTTTAACCTGTAAAGCATTTATTGCACTTACAACTGCTTTCTTTGCCTCATCGATGCCCTTTACAACAGGAGCCTTATCAGTACTGTAATCAGAAAGGTTTTCCTCCTTGCCTTCAGCTACCTGAGTATAGATTGTCTTGTCAAGAAGTGTAGAAATTCCCCTCTTGAAACGATTTTTTGCACCATCTTTATCATCATCGTTTGCTATAGAGCCATATCCCTTAACACGGTCATTTGCTGTTCCATAGTTTGTTGTGATATCACTTACCATCGGATCATCTGCTGTTGTGCCGGAAGCCTTAAGCTCCTTAAGAGAGGCAAGTGCTGATTTTAATGCTTCCATGCTCTCATCTGTGTATGCTACATCTGTGCTGTTTACCAGAGCATCTGCTGCCGCAATCACCTCATCGGCACTCTGCGCATCTGTTGTCTTTGTGATTGTGAAATCATCAGCATATTTATTTCCGTTGTAGTCATATGTCTTTATTGTCATTGTTCCACTTGAAAAATCTATAGTAGAGAATGAAGGCAGACACGCATTGGTTCTCTCTGCGATATAGTATGGTGTGTAATTTAACAGATTATAGTATTTTGAACCTGAGCCTGAGCCTGTTGTGATATAAAGAGTTCCCTCAGGATTGTTAACTGAACCTTTGCTCAAATCATAGTCGATAACATTTCCGTCCTGCACCTGATAGCTTCTTGAATATGTATGATCATGGCCTGTAAGACATACATCAATATCAAACTCATCCATGAGCGGTGCAAAGATAATTCTGTTTGTAGTAGCATCTGTATCTGCATGTGGCTGTCCTGAGCCATAGATATCGCTGTGGAATACAACTACCCTCCATGCCGCATCCGGATTGCTTGCAATAGCCTTTTTCATAAACTCTCTGTGCTCTGTCTGGTTACGATTATTACTGTTTAAAGAAATGAACAATACATTTCCGTTATTGAAGTAGAAATCACAGCCGGCACCGGTGCTTCCCAGATTATCCTCTGAATTTGGATTGTTGAAATGCGCAGTATAGTCAGAGCCATCCTTATCGTGGTTTCCGATTGTAGCTGCAATAGGAAGACTTCTGAACACTGACGGATAAAGATATCCGGCATACTCGCTCTCTCTTGTCTTCTTCGTCTCTTCCGATCCTGCATTTGACTCATTTATCTGGTCTCCAGCCGATAAAAGAAATGATGCATCCGGATCAATCTCCATAGCCTTCTGCATTGTCTTGTTCCAGTTGTAAGCATCCTGGGCAATGCTCATATCGTTTGCATCTTTATCACTTTTACTGCCTGATGCTCCAATCTGAGGATCTCCTGTCAGGATTACAGAAAATGTATCTGTAGCGTGTGTGGTGTATGTATACTCAGCTGACCATACGGTATCACCGTTGTCAGAATAATTGTCTGTATACTGATAAACATACTTTGTATCCGGTTCAAAAAAACCATTGATGCTTACTTTATTTGAAGCAGCATAGACTTCCCCCTGCCAGTTTTCTGCGCTTATATCTGTTGCAGTACCCTTTACAATCTGCGCACCTGCCTTTGAGCCATCCTTCCATACCATCACAGCCGGTGTGCCCTTGGTATTTGAATACCATGCAAAGCCCAGATCCTTGGCTGTAGAGCCCGGTGTAAGTGCAATCTTATTGGTATTGGCAAAGTCCTGTGTACCACCCTGCCATGTACCGGTTAACCAGCTCTGATAATCCGTTGATTCTGTTGTTGCTGCATTAAAAGCCGCCTGACCTGTTTTTGAATCTGCTTCACCATAAGCATAAGCCGGAATTGCCGGTGCCATAGTAACTACCATTGTTGAAACTGCTGCAAGGATCATGCCCTTCTTCAGTATGTTCTTGTTCTTTCTCATATTTTCCTCCACAAATTAAGTTAGTGTATTTCACAGCTGCTGAAATTACTATAACTTAAAGTTGTAAAGTCGAAATGGGGTGGATGTAAATTGGGGGTAAAGATTAAATTTCGTAAAACATATGTGAAAGAAATATTTTTTCCCATTGCCAATCCCCTTCCTTATTTCTATAATATTCACATACCATATATTCAAATGCAGCATATTAAGAAAGGGGATTTTCAATGGACACTTTTTCAGAAGTTTTTAAGGCTATCGCAAGCTACCCGTGGCAGGTAAATGTGGGTGTGCTTTCACTAATACCACTGTACATCATAGATTTTAAGTTTTTCTGCAAACTAAATATTGGTTTACAGCGCAAGATAGCACTTGCAAAGGAGCGCGGACATGTGGCGAGAGGCATGATTGTGAAGGAGGATGCAAAGAGGCTCGTTGTCAATAATTCACAATCCGCTTACAGCTACTGGGCTGCCAGATACACATATACTGTAGACGGAAAGGAGTACCGCAAGCGTTTTTCATGCGATAAAAGACATAGCACCCGTTCTGAGCTTAGGACTATCATAAATGTGTACTGGCTTGATGACCCGAACAAGCCTTTCTGGGACTATAGCAGCGATTCACTTGGCGCATGGTTTGGAATTTTTACGATATTGTTTCCATGGATTGGAGCTATACTTATCATACAGCTGTTAGGCGGTGCCGATGCAATAGCTCAGTACAATAACAGTCGGATGTGATACTTTTTGGCACAAAAAATCCGCTATACCAAATACAAGGTTAGCGGATTTTTGCTATTTACATTTTGATAAATTATTCATGCCTGATGCTACACAGTCTCAGGCACCTTATAGCCTGCTTCACTCATTAATTTTTCAAACTCACTGACACTGACACCTGCTTCCTCTGCTGCAGTATCAATATCGAGCTTTCCCTTTGTTACTAAAGTAAACAGCATCTTATTTTCTCCTATTTCCATCCCCTCTTCAATAGCATCAGCTCTTTCAAGCTCAAGCTGCCTGTCAAATTCATAATTTAACTGCATACTCTTCGTCACCTCACTTCTGTAAGTCTTTAGAAACTCCTTCAGAATATCATTGTCAATACAATAGTCTATAGCCTTCTCAATATCTATAGCAAGATCATCAAATGCCCCGTCTGCATGATACTCTCTGACCTTATTTACAAATGTCATATAATCATTCAGCCAGCCACAGGACTCCATAATAGCCTTGTTCTTTCCGTCGTTTATATTGTACACCTTACATTTAAGCTCAAGATTCGGCTCATCGGTCGGCTTCTCAAACGCATCGGACAGCTTAAGCTCCTGAACCTCCGGCTGTTCCTCCTCACCATTGTAAAATACCACAAAATGTGGTGTCGGTATCTTTACCAGTCTTCTGCCATAGATGTTCTTGCCACTTTTTGTTCCTTTTTTCTTGTCGCTGAGCATATCTGACAATATCACACTAAAATAAATAAGACTTCTCACCGGCATATTAGGACAAACTGTGGACTGATGCTCATATATGCTCAATCTCGCATCCACGATAAACGATGCATCATTTCTGACCGAAAGTGAAATGCCGCCATCGTGAATCACTATCTCAACATCCTCCGGATTGTCATAGCTAGACCCATTCATTGCGTTATACAGCTGTAAGGCTCTTTCCTTATCCTGCATCAGCATACTGAAAACATCACTTTTGTACTCTCTGTTACCACTCATATAAAATCCTCCTTCATTTGAAAACACAAAAGCAGGAAATATCTGTGTGGTAAACCCCCTCTTATCCTGCTTTAAATAAAATAATGAAACATTTAAAAGCAAGAATTTCAGGGAATATGAAAAATAATTAAGGTATTGAAGACCCTGCACGCCCTTATCGCCGGACGACATCTTATTATGCCTCACATATTTACAGAGCATATAGTCATATCTGTAATAAATGTGCCAACGACCGCACAGGTTGCTATAGAAAAACTGCTTTGATTATATTCTAACATATGTGAAAGAAATAGCAAGCGGTTTGTATTTTATTATATTGTTTTTGTTGTATATGCAACATATTTTTGGACAAAATTATAGTAATATTGTATTATAAATAATGAAATCAACATTCAAGAAAGAAGGACAAGAAATCCTATGGACAAGGTTTTCAAAATAGAAGATTTACGCCCTATCCGCGACGAGATGACCGTCTCACGAAATTCAAGGCTTAGTGACAAAACACCCATAACCTATTTTTCTCTCGGAAATGGCACGTCAATCTCTCAGGAATCCTACGATAATACCACTGTATACATCGGTGCAAAAGGATGCGCTGATTTTCTTATCGGAGCTTATGCTGCAAAGCATACCATATCAGAAGGTGATATGCTGGTAGTCCCTTCGAAAATACTCTGCGGAGTAACAACAGAAACCGGCTGTATTTACACCGAAATCATCATAAAAAAGGAGAACAACAATATGAACAAAATTATCAAATCAGGCGAGGTCATGAAGCTTAAGGATCTTATCTCATATGAGGATGGCAGTATCACGAACATTGATGTGGTAAGCAACGACACAATGAAATTCGTGCTTATGGCATTCGATGAGGGCACCGGTCTCACACCGCATCGCGCGCCTGGAAATGCAATAATTTTCGCACTCGAGGGCAAGGCTGTAATAGACTACGAGGGCAAAAATTACACAATCTCAGCAGGCGAAAATTACACAATCTCAGCAGGCGAAAATTTCCGTTTTGACAAAAACGGACTGCACAGCGTAACCGCTGACGAAAGGTTCAAGATGGGACTTCTTCTGGTGTTGGAGTAAAGCCTGCTTCACTCTTTTTTCAAATCCCATGCCCCTGCTTCCTAAGCACCGGCATGGTGTATATCTTCACCAAAAGCGGTATCACCATGATAAACCATACTATCGGCTCTGCCACTATCACTCCTGTATAGCCAAGCAGTGGCACAAGTGTAAATGCAATAATTATCTTTCCCACCATCTCAAGTGAGCTTGATACAAGCGGCGTAATCTGCTCTCCAAGCCCCTGCATTGCATTTCGCACTATACATATAACAGCGGTCACATAATAAAACAGAGTGTCAAATTTGAGATAATTTGTGGCATTTTTTATAATAATAGGATTATTAGTGCCTGTTACAAGCTTCACCAGCCACGGGCCTATAGTGTAGCTTGCGATAATTGCCATCGTACACCATATGCAGGTATAGAATATTGCCAGTTTTATGCCCTTTTTCACTCTGGTCACTTCTCCCGCTCCTATATTCTGCCCACAGAAGGTCGCCATGGTCTGTCCGAACACGGTAAACATGACCATGAATATCTCCGATATCTTTCTGGCAGCCGTGTGAGCTACTATAATATCCTGTCCCAGTCGGTTTATGGCGGTCTGCAGGGTCAGCGAGCCTATATTTACCAGCGAACTCATAAATGCCATTGAAAGACCTGCCTTAAGCATCGTCATTTTCATCACGGCTATTACTTCAGGAGTCATATTATTCTTGCTGCCTTTACCTTCTGCGCCTTCGATATCACAATTTTCGCCGCATAATTTCATGCTTCTTCGCAGTAAATGACTGTCAAATAAATCACTGCGGGACAATCTCAAAAGCTCATATCTTTTTACCATATATACAAAGCACACAATAAACGCAATAACCTGTGCAAGTACAGTGGCAATCGCAGCACCCGCCACTCCTGCCTTCAGTACGACCACAAAGAAAATATCACCTGCCATATTCAGACAGACCGAGACGGCTAATATGACAAGCGGCGTAACTGTATCGCCCAGTGCCCTAAGTGCCGCCGCACATGCATCATACAAAAATGTCGCTACAAGCCCTGCTATTATAATAAAAATATATGACACAGCCATTCCCATCAAATCATTTGATACATTTAAAAATCCAAGAATCTGACGCAAAAATAACAGGCACAATACCGTTATAGCAAGCGCTATTATGCATCCCATTTTAATTGACAGAGCAAACGATTTCTTTACACCGGCGTAGTCCCTTGCGCCAAATTTCTGGGCTGTTATTATGGCAAATCCATTAGCTAAGCCCATCAAAAAGCCTATCATCAGATTGCTGAGTGTCGTGGTGGCTCCGACTGCTGCCAGTGAGTTTTCTCCCAGATATGATCCGACTATTCTCGTGTCAACTATACTGTATGTGAGCTGGAGTATATTTGCCATAAATATTGGAATGGCAAATGCCAGTATGAGTTTTGATGGTTTTCCTTTTGTAAGGTCTTTCATGTATGTATATCCTCGTATATTTCAAAATATTTTCATCAATATATTAGCAGATAAATTTTAAAATTCAATCTTTTTAATCGGTAATATAATCATTTCTGATCATACTAAAATATAAACAACAATATATAGTTTATATACACTATATTTATACACATATAATTTATATGCATTCTGTTTACATGTATTGAATTTATACGTATCATATGTTATATATACACTGTAGAGAGGTGGATAAAAATATGCCGATGCTTTTACCAATATGGTTTCAGTAGATGTTAATGCATATGCCAAAGCTTAAGGCTCATTAGATATCTGCATTATAATTTGGAGAAAAGATGAACAACGATATAAAATACAAGCTGGCCAATGCCATGAAAGAATGCATGTTTTCCTCTCCTGTCGAGAAAATTACGGTTAAGGAAATCTGCGATACATGTGGTGTGACCAGACAAACCTTTTACAGAAATTTTCAGGACAAATATGACCTGATAAACTGGTATTTTGATAAGATACTGATTGAATCCTTTCACCAGATGGGTGAGGGCAGTACCGTGTACGAAAGCCTTGTTAAAAAATTTGAATATATCCGGATGGAGCACCTTTTCTTTAAGGCTGCTTTTAAAAATGATGAGCAGAACAATCTAAAGGAGCATGATTTTGAGCTGATTCGTCAGTTTTATATTGACCAGATTGAAGGAAAAAGCCACCGGAAAATATCCGACAAGCTATTGTTCCAGCTTGAAATGTACTGTCAGGGTTCTGTCTTTATGACAACACAGTGGGTGCTTGGCAATAAAAACTTTACCCCTCAGGAGCTTGCCGGACTGCTCGCTGATGCTATGCCAAAGGAGCTTGCCGACGTGTTTCGCGAGGTAAACCTGATATAATTCAAGGTAATATTCAGAACCATTTAGAACAAGTATCGTGCGTTTTTACAAATTTGCACGGTGGTCTGAATAGTTATATCAGCATTAAAAATCCGGGACTGCTGTCAATTGACAGTTCCCGGATTTTTACATCCCTGTAAGCTGTTGCAGAATTACATAATCTTACGGAAAAGAGCCTTCAAATCCTCAACACTTGCATCCTTTGGATTTCCAGGTGCACATGCATCCGCGTGAGCAGACTCTGCGAGAAAGTCTAAGTCATCCTCCTTAATAGCTTCAAGCTTTGTTGGGATTCCTACATCTACAGAGAGCTGCGCTACAGCATCGATTGCAGCCTTTCTGTACTCCTCTACAGACATATCATCTACGCCCTTTACTCCCATTGCGCGGGCGATTTCACGATATTTTTCGCCTGTGCAGTCTGCATTGTACTCCATTACGATTGGAAGCATCATAGCACATGCTACTCCGTGTGGTGTATCATAAACAGCTCCGAGTGTATGAGCCATTGAATGAGCAATTCCAAGTCCTACATTTGAGAATCCCATTCCGGCAATGTACTCTCCAAGTGCCATGCCCTCACGTCCCTCTTTTTCATTGGCAACTGCACTTCTTAAGGATCTTGCAATAATCTCTATTGCTTTGAGATGGAACATGTCTGTCATCTCCCAGGCAGCCTTTGTTGTGTAGCCCTCGATAGCATGTGTGAGTGCGTCCATACCTGTTGATGCTGTAAGTCCCTTTGGCATTGATGACATCATGTCTGGGTCTACGATTGCGATGATTGGCATGTCATGTGGGTCCACACATACAAACTTTCTCTTTCTCTCTACATCTGTGATGACATAGTTGATTGTAACCTCTGCTGCTGTTCCTGCTGTTGTAGGTACTGCGATGATAGGAACACAAGGCTTCTTTGTAGGTGCAACACCCTCTAAGCTTCTTACATCCTCAAACTCCGGGTTTGCGATGATGATACCGATTGCCTTTGATGTATCCATAGAAGAGCCGCCTCCGATTGCAATGAGGTAATCAGCTCCTGATTTCTTAAATGTCTCTACGCCATGCTTTACGTTGTCGATTGTTGGATTTGGCTTAATCTCTGAGTAAAGCTCATATTCCAATCCGTTCTTATCAAGGATATCTGTTACCTTTGCTGTAACCCCAAATTTGATTAAGTCAGGATCAGAGCATACCAGTGCTTTTTTAAAGCCATGCGCTTTTGCCTCTGTTGCAATCTCCTGGATTGCACCTGATCCGTGATAAGATGTCTCGTTTAACATGATTCTGTTAGCCATAGTGTAAAATCTCCTTCCAATTTTAAAAAATACTCCTAAAAAACTCTGCCGATAAATTCTTATAACTTATCTGCCTGACTATATTTTAACAAAGTATTAAACGAGATGTAAGTTACAAACCTGCCAATGTGTAACATCCCGGCTGTAATATATAACCTGCCAGTTACCTATATGTATCCCACCGGTTGCCAATCAGATCTTAGAGCTGTCTGTTATGACCTTCTTAAGCTCTCTTGCTGCCGCACTGATCGGGTGATGTATATCATATACCATACATATATTTCTCTGCGGTATCTCCTCCTCCAGAGCTATCTCTACAATCTCGCGATTTGCTATCGCAGCCTCTGCCATCGGCTTTGGCATAAAGGCAAGACCAAGCTCACTTTTCACAAGCGGCAGTATCTGGTCTGTCGTTGCGGTCTCTGTATCAGGCGCAAATTCAAGTCCGTGTGACATAAAAAATCTGTTAAAAAACTGAAATGTCATGGTCTCCCGCCCCAGTCCGATAAGCGGATAATTATGCAGCTCATTTAATGACAGAGTCTGACTTCCGAGCGCAGTAAAAGTGGTACCACCCACGAGAATCTCCTGGAACGAGCCAAGCTTTATCATCTTAAGAGGGACCTCCACCTCAACCGGTGTCGATACCACTGCAAAATCAATCATGCCGTTTTTTACGGCATTTATAGCCTGTGGGGTGGAGTGATTATATATCTTAAGCCTGATACCCGGATATGCCATGTGAAAAGTCTTTAGCCTGTCAAGCAGATATATGTTTAGAGCTGTCTCACTGGCTCCTATCGATACGCTTCCGTGTGACAGTCCTGTGCTGTCTGACAGCTCCTCCTCCGCCGCAAGTATCTGTGACATCGCTGCAGATACATGCGCGTACAGACGCTCTCCCTCCGGTGTTAGCTGCACACCTCTGTTATTTCTGATAAAAAGTATGCTGTTTATCTGCTGCTCTAAGTTGTTCATGGCGCGGGTTACATTCGGCTGGCTGTTTCCGAGCGCCCTCGCAGCCTTTGTGAAATTGCAGTATTTTGCAACATAATAAAATATCTTGTAGTACTCAAAATTTATATCCATATTTAAAGCCTCCTTTTTATTATCGTTTTACCGGTCATTTTTCCGATAATACACAGATACTAATGATATAATAATATGATATTTCAATTATATCAATTATACTTTTTACTTATTATAATCATAATTGTATAATCATAAATGCTCAAAAGAGAAATATTGATTATATATATAAGAAAAGGACGTGTTTCAAATGAGTGAAAAGACAATGTTTCCAAGAGAAGATCATGCAGACATTCTGTTTCAGAAGATATTAAATGATCCATGGGCCTGTGACAGGCTTATGGAAACCTTCAATGAAAATCTGGTTTACAACGATGAATTTGATGTATCACTTCCGGCAGAAAAATTTGCTAAAGCTCTCTTCAATGCATATACCAACCGCGATCTTTCCGCACTGCTTATGTGTCTGTGCAACAACACCGTATTTGATCTGCTGCGCAATTCATATATCATACCGTACAGGTTCAATGCCGACGGACACCAAAATCCGATAATCATGACCGATGAACACGGAAATCCGCTGCCCGAGTATAAACACATATCTCACGACAAGAACTATATACATTTTCACGAAATATATAACGATATGCCAGACAAAAAGGATATCTACTACGCACAGGCTTACCGCTACAGCCACACATATGATTCCGAGCATATGACTCCCACGCAGCAGGTCATTGTAAAGCATGACGGAATACTCTTGATACGAGAGCTTCCCGATACCGTAAAACTCAAGGAGACTGAGGCTGAGGCTTACTCTGCTGTATGGGATCTGATGATACAGATTGAAAAGGAGCTTCCTATGGCATATGTTTTTTACGGTCAGGACTCTCTTGTGGAAAATGACAAGCGGTATGATGAAATTGGTATTTTCCTGCGAAGCTCTCATTTCCTAAAAAATCTAGAAAAACATGTCCAAAAGGCCGAGGCGATAATTTATGGCAGATAACAGCTACACAGATATCATGGAAAAAAATCATATGGAAATCCCCTGGCATGATTATGCCAGACAGGATGGAAATATACTCATAGATAAGGCGGGACTGATTGAAAAAGCCTCTGTAATCGGACGTGTCGGACTCATCATGCTCTCCTGCGGCACAGGAGCCTGGCGTGTGAGAACCTCCATGAACCGGCTCTCAAAGGTGCTTGGTGTCACATGTACAGTGGATGTCGGACTTATGTCAATCGAGTTTAACTGTTTTGACGGCACTGACTGTATATCGCAGTCACTCAGCATAGCAAACACAGGTGTAAACACCTCAAAGCTCTATCGCATGGAGCAGTTTGTCGACAATTTTCCTAACGAGGAAGCTCATCTGACCGGCGAAGAAATCCACCGTCGACTCGATGAGATAGAGCAGATTCATGCCATTTACTCCCCTGCAAGGCTTGGGCTTGCAGCCGCTATAGCATGCTGTGCCTTCACGTTTTTGCTCGGCGGAGGCCCTATCGAGATGATGCTGGCATTTATAGCAGCCGGCATCGGAAATCTCATACGAACCAAGCTTATAAAGCATCATTTTACCTTGTTCCTTAATATAGCGGTATCAATTTCTGCCTCATGCTTCATATATGCGGCACTTTTAAAAATAGCAGAGATGGCTTTCAATGTACCATCAATTCATGAAGCCGGATACATCTGTTCCATGCTCTTTATCATTCCGGGATTTCCGTTTATTACAAGCGGAATCGACCTGGCAAAGCTGGATCTGCGCTCCGGTCTTGAACGCCTTGCCTATGCAATAATAATAGTCATGGTAGCCACGATGTTTGCATGGATTATGGCGCTGCTTCTGCAGCTTAAGCCTATGGACTTTGAAGATTTGGATCTGGGCCCCGTACTACATCTAATCCTGAGGCTTATAATGAGCTTCTTCGGTGTGTTTGGATTCTCAATCATGTTCAACAGCCCTGCTTCCATGGCTGCAACAGCTGCTCTTATCGGTGCCATAGCAAATTCACTGCGGCTTGAGCTGGTAGACCTGACAGGTATGCCGGCTCCTGCTGCCGCATTTGCCGGAGCTCTCACAGCAGGGCTTCTCGCATCATTTATCAAGGAAAACAACGGATATCCAAGAATATCCCTTACTGTTCCATCCATAGTCATAATGGTTCCGGGACTTTATCTGTATCGGGCTATATACAATTTCGGCATAATGGCACTTTCGGATGCTGTTTCATGGTTTGCATCAGCAATCATGATTATCATTGCACTGCCGCTCGGACTCATCTTTGCAAGAATACTAACTGATAAGACGTTTAGGTATTGCACATAACAGAATCATACACATTATAAGCAGACTTGTTTTATACCATTCAAAATCCGGACAGTACAAGCTCTGCACCAACATCCAAATATTAAACTCAAAAAACAAGGAGGCATTCATCATGCTTACAGCAGTTACAGGAATAAACTGGGGAGACGAGGGAAAGGGTCGTGTCATCGACCTTCTCGCAGAACATGCGGATATCGTAGTCCGCTATCAGGGTGGTAACAATGCAGGACACACAGTAGTTAATAAACAGGGAAAATTTGTCTTAAATCTGCTTCCATCCGGAATACTTCACCCAGATGTAGTATGTGTGCTCGGTGACGGAATGGTTATTGACCTAAACCATCTGTCCAATGAAATTGCACAGATCAGAACACAAGATGTATCTGTTTCACCAAAAAACCTGAAATTATCAACAAGAGCCACAATTTCAATGCCGTGGCATAAAATACAGGATGAGCTTGAGGAAGAGCGCCTTTCAAAGTCCGGAGCAGCCTTCGGCTCTACCAAACGCGGTATTGCCTATGCATACAGCGATAAATACCGTAAAAAAACAATCCGTCTCGGTGATTTACTCCACTTAGACGAAGAGAATGTACAGGCCAGACTTAAGACAATGCTTGAAGCTAAAAACCTTGAGCTTGCAGGCTGCTATCATCAGGAACCTATGTCTCTGTCAGCTCTTTTGTCATGGTGCAGGCAGAAGGCTGCAAAATATGCACCTTATATCACAGATACCGGTGCATTCATTGAGGATGCACTATCAAAGGGAAAGCGTGTTGTACTTGAAGCACAGCTTGGTGCAATGAGGGATATAGACTATGGTATTTTCCCATATACTTCAAGCTCCTCCACCATCTCAGCTTACGGTCCTATAGGTGCCGGTATCCCCGGTGCCTCATTAGATCATGTGGTCGGTGTACTAAAGGCATACTCTACCTGTGTCGGAGCCGGACCATTTGTCGCAGAAAAAGCTATGAACGGTGAATGGACTGAAATGGTCCGCAAGTATGGAGGCGAATATGGTGCTGCCACTGGAAGACCACGTCGTGTGGGTCCATTTGATGCCGTTGCAAGCCGCTATGGTCTAAAATGCCAGCATGCCGACAAAATCGCACTGACCAAGCTAGATGTCCTGAGCATCATGGATCAGATTCCTGTTATCACAGGATATCAGTATAAAAATGCCGTAACAAACGTCTTTGACCCTACCGAAAATCTCGAAAAATATACCCCGGTAGTCAAAATGCTGCCGGGGTGGAAAACCGATATATCAAATTGCAGGTCATATGATGAGTTGCCTGTAAATGCTAAGCGCTACATAAGCTTCCTTGAGGACATGCTAAGACACGAAATACAATTTGTCTCAGTTGGAGCTGAGAGAAATCAATATCTTCTCAATGGTAAGTGGCTGTAATTGCCTTTAACCGACCTTTGCCTTGTTCTTCTTAGTCGCTGCCTCTGTCATCGCATACGGATCAAGCACCACATCAAGCTGCTTTTCCTTCATAAGTCCGTGATTTAAAAGCAGCTTCCGGCAGCGCTCCTCATTTGCGGTTATTCCAATTATGCAGTTGTCAGTAAGTGTATCTACAGCATGCGTGAGTGTGCTTATCGAATCAAAAAGATTATAGAATTGATTCCGTGATTCTAAAAAAATAATATATTATTTTTCTGATTTACTAAGATATTGTATACACGAATGTGCTGCCACATTTCCTTCTCCGACAGCCTTAGTATACTGGTATGGCCTGCCTGTGCAGTCTCCTGCCGCAAAACAGCCTGCCACATTTGTCTGTTGGGCTCTATCCACCAATATATGTCCGTTTTCTATTTCAAGCTGCGGCATAAGCTTTGATGGTGCAATGGCATTTCTCAGGCAGAAAACTCCGTCTACGCTCTCAGTCTTTCCGCTTCGAAGCGTAATTCCTTCCACAAATGAATCTCCGATTAATGCTATAGGTGCATCCTTTGATATCTTTACATTTGGAAGCTCTATTTCACTGTCATTATAGGCTGGGAAATACAATACCTCTGCCGCAAGATCCGCAAGATATTTCACCTCATGCTCATACTTTTTGTCATTACATATGACAGCTATCCTTTTATCCTTGTAAAACATGCCATCACAGGTGGCACAGTAGCTGAGCCTTTTTCCAAGCAGCTCATCCTCCCTGTCCAGCTGCTTTGCAGACATCACACCCATGCAAAGTATGAGAGTCCTTGCCTCATACATCTCATTGTCTGCAAGCACCATAAAGCCGTTTCCTGCAGGCATGATATTGGTCACAGTCTTTTCTGTTATATCAATTCCCGCAGCTCTCCTATGAGCGTCAAAGCGTTCAAACAGCTCCTGTCCGCTTATCTGTGGAAATCCGGGATAGTTTGTGATTTTCTCTGCCTTTTGCACCTTTTCGCTTAGGTTCTTCGAACCAAACCAAATAAAATCCTTTTTATATGTTTTTAAATTCAGGGCTGCCGACAGTCCGGCAGGACCTGTTCCTATTATTATACTATCATACATGCTATGCTCCTTGTACCAAATGTTTGTATATATTTAGACCTTATATATTGTGGGACACTAAGGTATACATCGAATTGCATGCAAGCATGCATCGATGATATCTTTTG
>OIBU01000230.1_pt1 | contig 20315 bp, 16 predicted proteins | sample 1581111 | NCBI WGS metagenome assembly OIBU01 (sample SAMEA3882508, study PRJEB24775) | human gut metagenome | biome: human-associated habitat; feature: intestine environment; material: feces | place: Netherlands | collected 2009/2010 | reverse complement strand
ACCGATCAGCACATCGTCAAAACGGGCAACGCCTGAACTGTCGGTCACGGCGTATACACGGATTTTCTCGCCGTAATGGGAGCGCAGCGACGCAATGATCTCCTTTGCTTCATTGGTTCGGCTGTCAACCATAGTAAAAAGAATACCGTCGATTTTCAGCTTGGGGTTGATCTGTCGCTTTACTTTGGAAATAGACTGCATAAGCAAATCAAGACCCTTTGCCGATAGGAACGACGGCTGCGACGGAATAATAACGCTGTCGGCTGCGGCCAACGAATTGATAGGCATCATTCCGAGAGAGGGCATACAGTCAATGAGGATATAGTCGTAATGGGGCTTTACCGCATTGATATATGTCCGCAATACGCTTTCACGGCTCATAGCGTTTATGAGCCGGATTTCCATACCCGACAATTCAATGTTTGCAGGCAGCAGATCAACGCCCTCGCCGTGGTGCAGAATACCGCGACCGTCAGCAATCGGGGTGTCGTCAATTACGTCCTGCATAATATCCGCAAGCGTAACGGGCAGTTCGTCTGGTTTGGCATAACCGAGGGAAAGCGTCAAAGAAGCCTGTGCGTCTGCGTCGATCAGCAGAACCCTTTTGTTCTCCTGCGCCAGCCCGATACCGAGATTTGCGGTCGTCGTTGTCTTGCCCACGCCGCCCTTTTGGTTTGTCACCGCGATAACTTTGCAATTCGCCATTTGGGTTTTCCTCCTTTACATAGATTTAGCCGCCTGCGGCGATGGCAGACGGCTATGTACGGGTATGAAAAAGCCGCTTGTTCCATTACAGAACAAACGGTCTTTTCGGATAGTCATATGTAGTTTTATCTTCTGACCGGAGCATTGGCAACCTTTACGATCAGCTCATCTACACAGTCGGTATATCTGTCTTGACGAAGTAAAGCATTTTTCAAGCGTACCAAACTTTCAATAACAATGCGGGTTTGCTCATAGTCAAGATAGAGGTAATATTTTTTGTTTCGCATAGTATCGCCTCCTTATGCTCTTATTATAGAAAGACAGGAATCGGGCTGCAAATGTAAAAAGAGATTTTTTCAAAACGACTTCCTTTACATAGATTTAGCCGCCTGCGGCGATGGCAGACGGCTAAAATTCAAACCTGCACTTTCAATTCATTTTTGTATTCAGCATAGTGGGCGCTCAATACATAATCAATCACATATGGTTTAGGAATAAGGTATGTATGCCTTATGTAATAGTGTTTAACATGGTTGCCCCTCATTAGTTTTCGGGCTGTTCCATCGCCTATACCGCCGAGCATTTCTCGAAATTCCTGCAAGGTAACAACATCGGGATAGCTGGCAAACAGATTTTCATAGTATTCACGTTTTTTCATAGCAATACCTCCAAATGATTTTGTTGTCAATGGCAGAGAAGTATGCTATAATTTTGACAGTTTAATTGATTGGTACGGGTAGTGGATTCAATATCTAATACGCCTGCCGATTAGCCGAATGTCCCTCGGAGTGACCTCCGATGTTCAAATTTGCTCTCAAAACGAGCAGTTGCAGGAAAGCTCGGCAGAACAAGGTTTTTCACATTGAGCTGTCGGAAACCCTTGATTTCAGGGCTTTTTTTAAGGGTAACAGATTCCGATAAAGTCCGTTTAATGGTTTCGGATTCGGAGTGGGTGATATAACTCAAAATCCGTTGGTGGTGACACCGTGTGGGTTCGACCCCCACCACCGGCACTGATATAAAACCCCAAAAGGCGCAGAGCTTTTTGGGGTCTTTTTTTTGCATGGTCACGGGGGTCGAACAGGGCGGCACGGCTAAGCCGCGCACAAAAGTCTCCGGTGGAGACTTTTGAGGCCCACGCCCCCACCACCGCTTAACAAAACAGCCCGGAACTGCCGCCTGCATTTGCGGTGGTTCCGGGCTGTTGCTTTACCTATTCACCTTGCAGCTGTCAACGTGCAGGTATGGGTTTCTGGAATGCCTTATGCCTTTTTGCTGTAATCGCGTGCGCCGTAAATGGCGGTGCCGATGCGCACAATGGTGGCGCCCTCGCGGATGGCATCGGGGTAATCCCCGCTCATGCCCATGGAAAGGATATCCATTTTGGCGTTCTCATAATGGCGGTCAGCAGCTTTTGCCAGCAGTTCCCGCATTTGGGCAAAGAACGCGCGGGTCTCATCCGGGGTTGCAGCTGCCGGCGGGATGGCCATCAGGCCGCGCAGGCGGATATGCGGCTGTGCGGCTGCCATATCCAGCAGGGGCCACAGGCTTTCGGCAGAAACGCCAGACTTGCTCTCTTCCCCGCCGATGTTGATCTCGATCAAAATTTCCTGGGTCAGGTTTGCGGCGGCAGCGGCGCGCTCCACCTTTTGCAGCAGGTGCTCGCTGTCCACGCTTTCAATCAAAGCAGCACGGCCCACCACTTTGTTGACCTTGTTGGTCTGCAAATGGCCGATAAAATGACCCGGCTTACCACAATAAGCGTTGGCGTCGGTCTTTTCCACCAGTTCCTGCACATGGTTTTCGCCAAACAGGTCAATAGGCAGAACGGCGCTGGCAATCACCTCTTCCACGGTGCGGGTCTTGCAGGCGGCGCACAGCAGAATATCTGCCGGGTCGCGGCCGGCTTCACGGGCGGCGGCGGCCATATTTTCACGGATGCGGGCCACATTTTCGGCCATCATTGTCAGTTGTTCCTGTGTCAGCATGGTTCACATCTCCTGGTAAACGGCACGGCTGCCGCCGATGTATTTGGGGCGGGTGCGGGCGCAGATGATGGGCGCAGCGCCGATCTGCTTGATGGTCAGGCGCACCGGCACGGCCACGCGCTTTAAGTGCATGCCAATCAGCGTACCGCCGATATCAATTCCGGCAGCGGCACGCACTTCCTCCACCAGAACCGGATGTTCAAACGCCTGCCAGCAGTTGGTTGCCCAGCTGCCGCCCGCATGGGGCTGCGGCACGGCGTTCACCTGTTCATAACCATACTTTTCGGCAGCTTCCTGCTCGATGACAATGGCGCGATTCAGGTGTTCGCAGCACTGGGCCGCCAGATAGACGCCCTGCGCTTTGAGCTCCGGCAGAATACCCGCCAGCACAGCCGCGGCGGCTTCCATGCTGCTGTCCTTGCCAATATGCCCGCCAACGATCTCGCTGGAAGAGCAGCCGACCACAAAAATATCCCCGGCGCGCAGGTGTGCAGCCGCCAGCAGTTCTTCCGCTGCCTGGCGTGCCTGCGCCGTAATGGCGGCGCAATCCGGTTTTTGAACGGTGTTTTGTTCCATAATCTACCCACCTTTTTCATTTACTGATCCGGCATTATTATAACACGGGATGCAAGGTTTGTACATTCTTAAACGATTCTAAAACAATCTTACCCCCATGCAAAAACGGTGCAGCAAAGCCGCAGCCTGCTGCACCGTTTTGGGGCACTGCTGAAAATAAACTTATTCTCAGCGCTTGATATCGTAATTCATGTCCATCAGGTTGCGGATGGTGGAAACATCATCGGTGATGTTGGCATCGCCATGGATGGTGTGCTTGATGGCGGAGCTTGCCACCGCAAAGTTGACCATATCCATCGGCTTGTAGTTGTGCAGCATGGCGTAAATCAGGCCGCTGGCAAATGCATCGCCGCCGCCTACACGGTCCAGAATATTAAAGGTAAACAGCTTGCTTTCAAAGGTATGGTCCTCATACCACATAAAGGCTTTCAGGCTGTTCTCGGAGCCGGAATGGGCATAACGCACATGGCGAGCAATGCACTTGATGTTGGGGTAACGCTCCACAAAGCGCTGGAAGATCTCATCCTGCTGTTCATAGCTGGGCTGTAGGGGCACGCCGTCTTTCCAGTCGCCCTGGGCGTGGTCGGCATCGTCTTTCCACAGGTGGTAAGGCTCAATGCCAAACAGAACATCCACATAGGGCAGGCACTTGGTGCAGTAGTCACGGGCTTCTTCCCAAGTCCACAGGGTGGAGCGGAAGTTGCCGTCAAAGCTGACGGTCAGGCCCTTTTCCTTGGCTTTTTTCAGGCAGGCCATCACAAAATCGGCGCAGTTCTGGCCCAAAGCCGGGGTAATGCCGGAAAGATGCAGCCAGTCAAAGCCGTCCAGCAGGGCGTCCAGATCCACTTTGGAAAGGTCATACTCCGTAAAAGCGGAGTGCTTGCGGTCGTAAGTAACCTTGCTGGGGCGGATGCCGTAACCGGTTTCCAGGTAATAGGTGCCCAAACGGTGGGTCGGGGTTTCATCCGGGGTGGAAAGGATCATCGGGGTGCAGTGCACATCATTGGAGCGCAGCCAGCGCACCGCACTTTTGCCCAAAGAGTTGTTGGGCACCACGCTGAAAAACGTGCTGTCCACACCCAGGTTGGCAAGAGCCAGGGCAATGTTGGCCTCGCTGCCTCCATAGCTGGCTTCAAAGTTGGAAGCCATACGGATCTTTTCATAGTTCGGCGGGGTCAGGCGCAGCATGACCTCACCAATCGTAATAAATTTAGCCGGGCTGTCGTTATGCAGGAGCAGGGGGTTAAAATGTTCCATAACATCTACCTCTCATTTCTGGCCCCACGGGCAAAACCAGGTCATGGCCCGCCGCAGGGTTTGTTATGTCATATTTATTGTACCGTATTTTCGTCCCGGTTTCAACGATTTTTACACAAACTGCGCTCATATTTTGCGTTCCTTTTCACTGTTGCACAAAAAGGGCGGTACCGGGCGGCAAAAAACATCGCACATCCATGATTTTTTGCCGCCCGGTTCGAATTGCATTTTAATGTCTTTTATTGTATAATAGTAGAAACTGTGCCCTGGCGGCAGCTGCCGCGCGGGGTGTTGATACAAGTGCCGCACAAAACAGCGTTCTGACGTTTTATGCGGGCCATAAATCTGGAGGGAGCCAAACATGGCCGAAACAATGCAGGTCTCCGCGCAGCGCGCCTGGACCCACCTGAAAAAATACCAACCGCTGATCCATGAACTTGTCAGCCGCGATCTGAAAGTCAAATACCGCCGCAGCTTTCTGGGTTACATCTGGAGCATTTTGAACCCGCTGCTGATGATGCTGCTGCAAAGCATCATCTTTTCGTACATGTTCCGCAACGATATCCCAAACTTCCCGCTTTACCTGATCTGCGGCAACACCCTATTTACCTTTTTCAATGAGACCACCAGCATGGGCCTGACTTCTGTTATCCAGAACGCCCCACTGATCAAAAAGGTGTACATTCCCAAGTTCATCTTCCCCATCAGCCAGGCGGTTTCCCGCTTTGTCACCATGCTGTTCAGCTTTGGTGCGGTTCTGCTGGTCATGATCTTTACCCGTGCCACCTTCTATTGGACCATCTTTTTGAGCTGGCTGCCGCTGGTGCTGCTCTTCTTTTTCAGCTGCGGGCTGGGGCTGCTGCTTTCCGCGCTGGCGGTGTATTTCCGTGATATGATGCACCTGTACAGTATCCTTACCATGGGTTGGATGTACGCCACCCCGCTGTTCTACCCCATCACCGCCCTGCCGGAAACCCTGCAGAAACTGATGAAGCTGAACCCGCTGTACCACTACATCAACCTGTTCCGCAACCTGATGATGTACGGCAACATTCCCGGCCCCAACACCTGGATTGCCTGCATTTTTTGCGCCGTTGCCTCTATGGCTATTGGCCTATTGGTGTTCCGCAAGCTGCAAAAGAACTTTATCCTATATATCTGACGTGAGGTAACGTATGGACGAGATTATTAAAGTCAATGACGTTTCCATGCGCTTTAACCTTGCGCAGGAAAAAACTGAGACCCTGAAAGAATACACCGTAAAACTGCTGACCCACAAGCTGTTTTTTAACGAATTTTACGCACTGAAACATGTTTCTTTCAGCATGAAGCGCGGCGAATCCCTGGCGCTGATCGGGCGCAACGGCAGCGGCAAAAGCACCATGCTGAAAGTGATTTCCGGCGTGATGTACCCCTCCGGCGGCAGCGTTGCCGTCAACGGCGAAATTGCCCCCATGATCGAGCTGGGCGCCGGTTTTGACATGGATCTGACCGCGCGGGAAAACATTTTCCTGAACGGCGCGGTGCTTGGCCACGACCGGGACTATATGATGGAGCATTTTGACCGCATCATTGAATTTTCGGAGCTGAAAGATTTTGTGGATGTTCCGGTCAAAAACTTTTCCAGCGGCATGATCGCTCGTTTGGGCTTTTCCATTGCCACTGAAGTACAGGCCGACATTCTGGTTTGTGACGAAGTGCTGGCCGTTGGCGACTTTATGTTCCAGCAGAAATGCCACCGCCGCATGGAAGAGATGCTTTCCAACGGCACCACGCTGCTGTTCGTCAGCCATGATATCAACCAGGTGCAGCAGCTGTGCCAGCGCTCCATCTGGCTGGATCACGGTGTTCTGCGCGGGGATGGGCCATCGCGTGAAGTCTGCGCGGACTATGTGCGCGCTATGGAGGCCGGTGAAACCTGATGGAAAAGCTGCTGACGGTTTCGGTTGCCGCCTATAACGGCGCTGCCACGCTGCAAAAAGCGCTTGAATCCTGCCTGGTGGCGGATGAAAGCCTGCAGGCGCTGCTGGATGTGATCATTATTGATGATGGCTCCACCGATGGCACCGCCGCGCTGGCGCAGGCCTTTGTACAGGCACACCCCGGCAGTTTCCGGCTGGTGAGCAAGGGGAACGGCGGGTACGGCTCCACGCTGAATACCGCGGTAGAGCTGGCCTCCGGGCGGTACTTTCGCACGCTGGACTGCGATGACTGGTTTGACACCAATGCTTTGCAGACCCTTTTGCGCCGCCTGCAAAACTGCACGGCGGATGCGGTATACACCAACTACCGCACCGTGCAGGAAAACGGCAGCGGAAAGGCCTTTGATGTCTGCTGCAAATTTGATACAAACCGTGTGTATGCTGTGGGTGAAGTGCAGCAGGCCACACCTGATTTGTGCATGGAGATGCACGCGCTGACCCTCTGCACCAAAACTCTGCGCGCCGCATGGCGCCCCATGCCGGAGCATTGCAGCTACACGGATATGGGCTATACGTTTGTTGGCATGGCTGCGGCGCAGACCATCTGCTTTGTGCCGGTGGTTCTGTACCAGTACCGCCTGGGGCGGGATGGCCAGAGCGTGAGCATGGCCAGCTACCGCGCCCACACGCAGGATTACATCCGCGTAGCGCGCATTCTGTTGGATGCTGCCGAACCGCTGGCCGCACAGCCTGCCCCCGCCGGGCGGGACCTGCTGCTGGTGCAGCGGGCGCGGGATGTGGCGCAGTACCTGATTGAGCTGTACCTGCGCTTTCCCCCCGACCGTGAAACCGGCCTGGCCCTGCGCCGGTATGACGAGATGCTGTGCCAGACTTACCCACACATCGCTGCCATGATGACCAACAAAAACACCCGTCTGCTGCGGGCCGGGCGTTACCTGCCCTACCGCACATTGAGCGCATGGGCGCGCGGAAAACAATCCAACGGCGGCATTTTATAATGCTGTGCCGGATACTTGAATACTTTGCCGGATATGATAAGGCAAAAAGTGAAAGGAGAATACCGTATGCTGCTGCAAAAGCTGCTTTGGCCCCGCGTGGGCATATGCACCGAGGACCGACTGTATTACCGTATGAAAGCCCCCAGCTTCCGCGATGAGGGGGATATCCTGCGCATTGAGCAGGGCGAACGCGTCTGCTTTGATACCTACTTTAACAGCGTCAGCGCAGACAAATGGCGCCGCTACACCGCCGCGCAGAATTTTTCGCTGCGGCTGAAACTGAGCGGCAAGCTGCGCGTTGTGCTGTGCAGCCGCCATTTCATCAACAGCCAGAGCGTGCGCGCCGTGCTGGCCGAAAAAGTAGTGCAGGCGGATTCCGTGCAGGAATTCTGTTTCGATTTTCCCAAGGGCGCTGACGGCATGCTGTTTTTTGAGCTGCAGGCCCTGAGCGGCAATGCCGCCTATTGCGGCGGCGCTTATGAGTGCGATGCCGCTGAAAAGGATGTGCAGCCCGTCAAAATCGGCGTGGATATCTGCACCTTCCGCCGGGAGCCGTTCGTTATGGGCAACATTGCCCGCATGCGCAGCGATATTTTGGAAAACGCCGCCAGCCCGCTGCACAACCACCTGGAAGTTTTTGTTTCCGATAACGGCCAGACGCTGGATTACGATAAGCTGAACAGCGATACCGTGCATGTTGTGCCCAACGCCAATGTGGGCGGTGCCGGCGGCTTTACCCGCGGCATGATCGAGATCCTGAAAGCCAACGAAAATGGCGCAGGCGTTACCCATGTACTGGTCATGGATGATGACATTGTGCTGGATACCGATGTGCTGCTGCGCACCTACACCCTGCTGAGCCTGCGCAAGCCGGAATATGCGGATATATTTGTCGGCGGTGCCATGCTGCGGCTGGACCGCCCTAACATTCAGGTAGAAAACGGCGCCGCCTGGAACCAGGGCCAGTTGATCAGCCACAAAGCCAACTTTGATCTGACCAAGGTTGACCTGTGCGTTGCCAATGAGCTGGAAGAACGCCATGAGTATAACGCCTGGTGGTACTGCTGCATCCCCATTGCCGTTGTGCGGCCGGACAACCTGCCCATGCCCATCTTTATCCGCGGCGATGACATTGAATACGGCCTACGCAACTGCAAACGCCTGGTCACCCTGAACGGCATCTGCGTATGGCATGAGCCGTTTGAGAGCAAGTATTCTTCCTCGATGTACTACTACATCCTGCGCAACCAGTGCATTGACAACAGCATGCACTGCCCCGGCTATGATGCCAACGCCCTGAAAACCGACCTGCGCAGCCAGGTGATGGGCGAAGTGAACCGCTACCGCTATAAGAATGCTGACCTGCTGATCCGCGGCGTGCGCGACTTTTTGAAAGGCATTGACTGGCTGGAACAGACCGATGCCGAAGCCCTGCACAAAGAGATTATGGCATATGGCTACAAGGCCCAGCCGGTGGACCAGCTGGATGTTCCGTTTGATTATTCCCGCTACCTGTACGCCACCAAAGAGGAAGAGAAAAGCAAGGGCAAGCTGAAAGACCTCAAGGTCAAGCTGACCCGCAACGGCTGGCTGGTGCCCCCCACCCGCGAAAACACCGTTGTGAGCATGATGCACATGACCGCCTACAATGCTTACCGCGTGCAGAAGGTGCTGAACTATGATTCCAACTCCCAGAAAGGCTTTGTGACCGAGCGCAGCAAGGAAGAATACAGCCGCTGCGTGCGCGAGATGAAAGCCTGCATGAAGGAGATCGACGCCCAGTTTGACGCTGCCGCCCAGAACTACCGCGAGCGCTGCGGCGAAGTGCGCAGTCTGGACTTCTGGAAAAAATATCTGAACCTGGACAAGTAATTTTACCGGGCCTATCCCCGGTCTTCCCTGGAAAGGAATCTTACACTTATGGCCAAAAAAAAGGCAAATTCGTTTGTTCTTACCATTGCGGGCATTGCTGCTGCCACCGTGATCGGCGTGGTCGGGGTCAAGCTGACCCCTGCCCCGCATGTGATTTTCAGCCTGGCCCCCAGCGCAGAACCACAGGCTACCGCTGAGCCGGAGCCCATCAGCTGCGTGCTGGCCGGTACCGGGCAGGTTGTGGATTTTGCGGATCCCGGCGCAGAGGAATATGTTTCCCTGCTGGATACCGACAGCCAGAGCCTGACCGAGCGCTATGCCCTGCCCGCTTTGGAGCGGATGACCCAGTCCGACACCGAAAGCCTGATTGCCCCTTTGCAGGTCATCCAGCGCATTCAGACCCTCGGTATTGACCCTGCCACCTTTGATACCCCGGAGGCCAACTGGAAAAACCTGTACAACTCTGTCATGACCCGGCTGGCCCCCCTGGCCACCGCCGAAACCGCCCAGGCTGTGAATTTTACCGGTTCCAGCCTGGCAGAACTGAATGACTTTCTGGCAGCCAACCCCGGCAGCACGGTGGAGGTCATCTCCCCTGCTCTGGTGATGGATGCCACCCTGGTGGTACCCACTGGTACAATCCTGCACGGCAACGGCGCAGTGCTGACCCCCGGCAATGAAACGCTGGACAAAGCCATTGTTCTGGACCAGGCGGAAAATACCGCCGTGACCGGCTTTGTCATCAACGGCGGGTGCAATTACGGTGTGTATGTTAAGAATTCCAGCAGTTTCTATCTGGCTGACCTTGACATCAGCAATGTTTCCCTCAAGGGCCTTTGCGTTATGGGGGAGAACACCGGCTTTGCACTGGTCAATAACAGCATCCATGAAAACCAGAATGGTGCCATCTTCCTGAACGGCGAGATCAGCAATGGCGTGATCGAGGGCAACCGCATTGAAAATAACTCTGGTGCCCGCAACCTGACCGCCGGGCTGGTGCTCTGCTCCATGCCCATTGAGGACATTGAGACCGCCTACAATCCGTTCCCGGATGAAATGCTGTACAATATTTTACAGTCTCCCCATCAGCTGGTTGTGCGCGGCAACACGGTTGCGCAGAACCATTCCTCCGGCATTTATTCGGAAAGCGGCTACCTGAACTATTATGTAGAGAACACGATCTACAAGAACGAAAAAGAGGGCATGTGCCTGGATTACGGCTCCTTCGGCAACTACATTACCGGATGTGAGATCCGCCAGAACGGCGGCCGCAACCGCATGAGTGATGAGGATCTGGAAGCTGACTTTATTCTGGATCAGGGCCGCATGGCGGATGGTTCCTCCCCCGCCAAGCTGCCCGGCATCTCGCTGGATAACACCGCCTACAACACCATTTACGGCAACATTGTGCGGGACAATTACGGTTCCGGCATCAAGGCTGTGCGCTCAGCGTTCAGCAACACCATTCTGTGCAACCAGATCATTGACAACAACCGGGGTGCCAGCGATACCTTCCACTTCTTTGGTATTGAGCTCAGCACTGACCTGAACGCGGACGAAGCCGTGCAGGGCCTGGATTTTACCCCCTGCTATGAGAACATCATTGCCCGCAACACCATTTCCGGCGGGCATTACGCCGGGGTGTTTATGGGCGAAGATGCGTTCATGAATGATATTTTTGACAATACCTTTATGGACTGCACTGACTGGGCTATGGAATCCCTGGGTGAAAAATACAACTCTACCCTGAACAATATGGCAAACATGCCCACCCGCGGGATCGAACTTTCTAACGGTCAGGGCTGATGCCGCGAGGCTGCTACATGAAACAAACACTGCAAAACCGTTTCCCGCGCCGGTGGCTGCTGCTGGCTTTTGTGCTGAACTTTGCCATTGCCGTGGCTGCACTGCTGCCCTACATGATACGGGACGGCGGCCTGCTGTTGGTTGCGGCGGATTTTGACGCAGAACAGCTCTCCTACAACATGCTGTGCAACAACGCCATCAAAAGCGGCGAGGTGCTGTGGAACTGGCGCATTGATATTGGTTCGGACTTTGTATCCTCGTTCAGCTTTTACACCCTTGGCAGCCCGTTTTTCTGGCTGAGCTTTCTCTTCCCCGCCAGCGCGTTTCCCTATCTGGTCGGCTGGATCTATATGCTCAAATATGCTGTTGCCGGGCTGACCTCGTTTGCCTACTTCCGCCGCAGTGCCAGCGAGAAAAGCGCCCTGCTTGGCAGTGTGTTGTATGCATTTTCCGGTTTTTCCTGCATCAACGTGGTGTTCTATCACTTCCATGATGTGATTGCCCTGTTCCCGCTTTTGATGCTGGGGCTGGACAAACGCATGCAGGAGGGCAAAAAAGCTCCGTTCCTGTTTGCCGTTGCCATCAACGCGCTGGTCAACTATTACTTCTTTATCGGGGAAGTTTTCTTCCTGGTGTTTTACTATATTACGCGGTATCTTTTTGGCGGCGAGGACGCACGCCCCGGGGCGAATCTGCGCAAAAATGCCCGCAAAATTCCGGCCTGCATCCTGGAAGGCTCTCTGGGCGTCGGCATGGCGGGGGTACTGTTCGCCCCGTCCATTGCGGCGGTGCTCAATAATCCCCGCGTATCGGATCACATCAGCTTGAGCCAACTGACCTTTGACTGGCCCAATTACCTGCAAATGCTGCGGGCGCTTTTCTTCCCAGCGGAGAATATGTTCAATTTTTCCGCTGTGGTGCATGATAACTGGTATTCCATCGCGGCGTACCTGCCCCTGGTAGGCGTCTGCCTGGTGCTGGCTTATCTGCTGCGCTGGAAGTGGGATTGGCTGCATGTGCTGCTGGTGGGGCTGTTCCTTGTAGCAGCCAGCCCGGTCAGCAACAGTCTGTTCGTTATGTTCACCAGCGAGCCGTACCGCCGCTGGTATTACATGCTGGTGTTCCTGCTGGTGCTGGCCACCATCAAGGTGCTGGACCATCTGCAGGACTACCCTTGGCGTGCGGGCTGCGGTATTTCGGCTGCAGTCATCGCCGCTATCACGCTGTATCTGTACGTCAAGCGCGATACCATAGTGTACCGCAAATACTGGCTGGTTGTGTTGACATTGATTGCCATCGGCGGCGTGGTTCTGCTGTTTGCTGCCCTGGGCGGGGTGCGGCGGTTGCGCCTGCGCCGCCCCATGGCTGCCCTGACGGCCTGCACTGCTCTGGTTGCTGCACTGACCACCGGTTTTACCGTGGGCACCTATCAGCGTGCCTACACCCAGACGATCGGCCTGACCACCACAGAAATTTATGGTGACGTTATCCACAGCGGCGACGGCCTGCCTGATGCCCTGCCCTACCGCTATTATTTCTGGGAGCCGTATTCCAACCGCGGCATGGCGGCTTACCTGCCGGACCGTACCTCCTTTTTGAGCACGCTTTCCCCCTCCATCTTTACACTGTATGATGCCCTGGGGGACGAGCGCCACGCCATTACCCCCGCCGGGCCGGAGGGCACCAACGAGCTGCTTTCCGTTGGGTATTATATCCGCAACAACTCCGACTGGCCGGATGAAATCTACACCAGTTTTTCCAACGGTCACGAGCAGATCAACGTCTATCAGGATTCCCACGCCCTGCCCATCGGCTTCTGCTATGATACCTACATGACCCGCAGTGAGTTTGACGAGATTGACCCCGCCGAGCGCGCCCACTCCATGTTAAAGACCCTTGTGGTGGCAGACAAGGACGAAGCCACGGTTTCCACCATACTGCGCCACTATGATGCCGCGCTGGATGGTAAGATCAGCCAGGAAAACAAGTTTGCCGACATGGACAAGCGCCGCGAAGCCTGCACCGATGTGTTTGATTATGGCACAGACTATTTTTATTCCGAAATCACATCCGGCAGCGAGCAGTACGCATTTTTCAGTGTTCCCTATGACAAGGCGTGGAGCGCCACGGTCAACGGCGAATCTGCAGAGATCCTGAACATCAACGGCCTGATGGCCGTCAAGGTGAATGCCGGTAAAAACTGTATTCGTTTCCACTATTCCCCCACCCCGCTCTGGTGCGGGATCGGGGTCAGCGCCATTAGCATTCTGCTGACGGCAATTTACCTGCTGGCCGGGCGGCGCAGCAGAAAAAGCAAAAAAGAGGTGCTGTAAACCATGAAGGCTACCCGCGAAAATCCGATCCTGTACATCGTGATCCCCTGCTATAACGAGCAGGAGGTTCTGCCCATTACCAGCAAGCTGTTTTTGAAAAAGATCACCGACCTGGTTGCCGCCGGTAAAATCAGCGATGACAGCCGCGTGCTGTTTGTCAACGATGGCTCCAAGGACAAAACCTGGTCCATCATCTGCGACCTGGCCAAGAGCGACAAGCACTACATCGGCATCAGCCAGAGCCGCAACCGCGGTCACCAGAACGCAGTGCTGGCCGGTTTGATGGAAGCCAAGGACAAGTGCGATATCACCATCTCCATTGACTGCGACGGTCAGGACGATATCAACGCCATGGACGCCATGGTAGATGCCTATGTGAACGATGGCTGCGAAGTTGTGTACGGCGTGCGCTCCAAGCGCGATACGGATACCTTCTTCAAGCGCTTTACGGCAGAAAGCTTCTACAAGCTGCTGAACGCCATGGGGGCCGAGGTTGTTTACAACCACGCGGACTACCGCCTGATGAGCGCCCGCGTGCTGCATGAGTTTGCCAATTTCAAGGAGGTCAACCTGTTCCTGCGCGGCATGGTGCCGCTGGTGGGCTTTAAATCCACCAGCGTTGCTTACGAGCGCCACGAGCGCATTGCGGGTGAAAGCCACTATCCCCTGTCCAAAATGCTGTCCCTTGCGTTTGACGGCATCACCAGCCTTTCCGTCAAGCCCATCCGGTTCATTACCGGGTTTGGCGTTATTGTGGCGCTCATCAGCTTTATCGGCGTGATCTGGGCCATTGTGGAAGCGCTGCTGGGTGCCACCGTATCCGGCTGGGCCAGCATGACCAGCATCATCTGCTTTGTTTCCGGCGTACAGCTGATCTGCCTGGGCGTGATCGGCGAGTACATCGGCAAGATCTACATGGAAACCAAGCGCCGCCCCCGCTACATCATCAGTGACCGCACGTGGGATGAGGATGAGAAGTAATCGGCTGGGCAGAGTTACGCCTGTTTGCTTTACCTAATATAGCACCAACAAAATAAATTTGTGCCGCGCGTTTTGCCCCTTGTATGGGGGTGGGACGCGCGGCTTTTTTTGTTGTTTCGGAGGTTTCCATGCTCACGGTTGACTCATTTTGCAGGAGAGTATTTGCGCCGCGGCCCACCGACATGATTCTTTATTATTTATTCTTTCTCATCCCCCACCCCCGGCCCCCCTCCTTCCATAAAAGATTTCCCGATATTTTTTGCCTTCCCCTATTGACAAACGCCCCTGTTGGCAGTATTATAATGTTAACATATGAACAATCATTCATATGATAAAATGTTTGATACCGAGGTGATACTCCCAATGCCTGATACCAAAAAGTTCCCGCAGCCCGCCACAGCACCGGATGGCTTAGCCAACGCCCTGCCTGATGTTCCGGTATGTGACCCAGACTGCCACGGTGAGCCGGATATCGTTGCCAGGCTGCGCAGCGATCTGCCGGACGACGAGGTTCTGTATGACCTTTCGGAGCTGTTCCGTGTGTTTGGGGATACCACCCGCATCAAGATCCTGTACGCGCTGTTTGAGAGCGAGCTGTGCGTAGGCGATTTGGCCCAGCTGCTGGATGTTTCCCAAAGCGCCGTCAGCCACCAGCTGCGGCTGCTGAAAGCCAGCAAGCTGGTCAAGTTCCGGCGGGACGGAAAAACGGTGTTCTATTCCCTGGATGATGATCATGTACGCAGCATGATTGCGCTTGGCATGGAGCATGTGGAGGAATAAAACGCCCCCAACTCTTGTTACCCCTTATTTTTCAAAAAATATTGATCATAAAACCAAAGGAGATATTATCATGCAGAAGAAATTCAAAATCGAAGTTGATTGTGCAAACTGCGCCGCCAAAATTGAAGATGCCGTTAAAAAGCTGCCCGGCGTGAACAGCGCTTCCGTCAGCTTTATGGCCCAAAAGATGGTTCTGGATGTCGACGATGATAAGTTCGATGCCGTGCTGAAGGATGTTGTTAAGACCGCCAAGCGTGTTGAGCCGGACTTTGAGATCGAGCTGTAAGCTCCTTGCATCAGCATTTTCGGACGGTTTCCAACCGCCTGAAAGTTTCGGAATCCATTCCAAGCGGCGGACATGTGCCGACACTTGGAATACCTTGCAAGCAAAAAAGCAGGTCCGAGTGCCGTCCAGGCATGAGAACATGCTTCTTTGCGGCAGGGTGGTTCCAAAGGAGGGGTGCAGGAGCGTGGCGCAGCCACACTGCGGCGAACCCCACCTTTGTAGCGTGGAGCTTTTGTGACACGCTCAGGGCGGTTTCCAACCGCCCTTATTTTTGCCCCTTTTTTCCTGACGAACACCCAAAAGAGAGGTCTTATCTTATGACAAAGAAGCAGAAAAAGACGCTGAAACGTATCATTATTTCAGCGGTGCTGTATCTGGCCATTATTCTGGCTTCCAAACTGGTGGCTATACCCTGGTATCTGGAGCTGGTGCTCTTCCTGGTGCCGTACTTCATCATTGGCCACGATGTGCTGCGCAAAGCTGTGCTGGGCATTGTTCACGGCGAAGTTTTTGACGAAAACTTTTTGATGGCCGTTGCCACTGTGGGAGCGCTCTGCCTGGGTGAGTTCAGTGAGAGCGTTGCCGTTATGCTGTTCTACCAGATTGGCGAACTGTTCCAGAGTTACGCCGTCGGCAAAAGCCGCAAGAGCATCAGCGATTTGATGGATATCCGCCCCGACAGCGCCAACCTGGAAACTGCCGACGGCACGGTAAGTACCGTTGATCCCGACGATGTGCCCATCGGCTCTGTGCTGGTCGTGCGCCCCGGTGAGAAAGTTCCCATTGACGGCGAGGTCATTTCTGGCGAAAGCACGCTGAACACCGCCGCCCTTACCGGCGAAAGCAAGCCTCGCTTTGTGCATCCCGGCAGCGAGATCATCAGCGGCTGCGTGAACGGCGACGGCCTGCTGAAGCTGCGCACCACCAAGCTGTACGGTGAATCCACCGTTGCCAAGATCTTGGACATGGTGGAAAATTCCAGCCTGAAAAAGGCCCGCGCTGAAAACTTTATTACCAAGTTTGCCCATTATTACACCCCCGCCGTCTGCATCGGCGCTTTGGTACTTGCCATTTTACCACCGCTGGTGCTGGGCGGCGGCTGGCTGACCTGGATCAGCCGTGCGCTCACCTTCCTGGTTATCAGCTGTCCCTGCGCGCTGGTCATCAGCATTCCTCTGAGCTTCTTCGGCGGCATCGGCGGCGCTTCCCGCTGCGGCATCCTCATTAAGGGCGGTAACTATCTGGAAGCACTTGCCAACACCTCCATTGCTGTGTTTGATAAAACCGGCACCCTGACCAAGGGCGTTTTTGCCGTCAGCCAGGTCAGCCCGGCCAACGGCTGCACCGAAAAAGAGTTGCTGGAACAGGCTGCTTTGGCCGAAAGCTTTTCCAGCCATCCCATCAGCAAGAGTCTGCGCGAAGCCTGCGGCGAGCTGGATGCCCGCCGTGCGACCGATGCTCAGGAAATTGCTGGCCACGGTGTCCGCACTATGGTGGACGGCCATGTGGTGCTGGCAGGCAACGCCCGCATGATGGACGACAGCAAGATTACCTACACCAAAAATACCGGCACCGGTACTGTGGTTTATGTGGCGCGTGACGGCCAGTTCCTTGGCTCTGTTCTGATCGCGGACGAAGTGAAGGAACACTCCAAGCAGGCCATTGCCGCCCTGAAAGCCCAGGGCGTGCGTACCATCATGCTGACCGGCGACAGTGAAGCCGTTGCCAGCGAGATCAGCGGCCAGCTGGGGCTGGATGAATACCATGCCCAGCTGCTGCCCGCCGATAAAGTCAACCGCGTGGAAGAGCTGCTGGCCACCAAGGGCAAGAACGATATCCTGACCTTTGCCGGTGATGGCATCAACGACGCCCCCGTGTTGATGCGCGCCGATGTCGGCATCGCGATGGGCGCCATGGGAAGTGACGCTGCTATTGAGGCCGCTGACGTTGTTCTGATGGATGACGACCCGGCCAAGATCAGCCTGGCTATGAAGATTTCCCGCAAGTGCATGCACATTGTGTACCAGAACATTGTATTCGCCCTTGCCGTCAAAGCCATCTTCCTGCTGTTGGGTGCCTTTGGCATTGCCAATATGTGGTGGGCCGTCTTTGCCGACGTTGGCGTTATGATTCTTGCCGTGCTGAACGCCATGCGTATGCTGATTGTTGAAAAGAACTAATTTCTCCTTGCCGCTGTCATGATAAAAACATCCCGGAATGGTTTAACCGCCTGCTGCGGTTCCCGTCCCAGGATGTTTTTTGTTGTAATATATTACTATCTATTCTTTTGGAGAAATCCCATTAGCTTCCTTGATTACTCCATCTAGGTAATCGGTTGCTGCTTCCAACCCTCCACATGCTTGGGCCAGCCGAATCGCACCAGCAATATCCTCTTCACTGAATCCAGCTTCCTTCATTTTCTTTCTTAGTTCTTTATATTCCTCATTATCTTCATTCTCCTCTTCCTCATCCAAAATTCCTGCATGTAAAAGCGCCTCCACATCATTTCCCGCACAAGAAAAACAGAGATCTTTTAATTCCAGTGCTTTTTTCGTGTCACAGCCAATCTTCTGCGCAAAATCAACAAAAAATGCCGCCATCCCATAACAAAAATCCTGAATATTTTCCGATAGTTCATTTTCCAAATCTTCATCTGAAAAAGTCAATTTTATGGTTTCCATATCTTCTGTGTCAAGTTGGAATTTCATAACGTTCTTCTCCTTTTTGTCAATTTATTTTATACCATATACAAATTATTTATATATTTTAGAATAAGTTACTCGTCTAAAAAAGTCAACCATTTAGATAAAATCCTAACATAAAAATCAATTCCAATTCATAAAATCAACTCCCGTTGTACCATCACATACAAATTTTGCACTTATTACGGTACAAAAAGTGTTCTTTCCGCCTGCCGTTTTTTCGTTATTTTTACACGTATATGCAATTTTTGCAATGTTTTTAGGCGTTTTCTCGCAGTTATTTCTTTCACAAGGCTATGCAATTCCGCTGTATGGAATGATTTTCCTCAATACGGAAAGCGCAACGCTTTGCAGGTTCCGGCAAGCGGAACAAAAATAGTGCTACATATTCTTTCTTACTTTTGTCAACCCCTGCAATGGTATCCCATATTAAAAAATGTTACACTAATTATGACATAATTGTGCATAGGGCGGCCCGCCTGCCGCACGGCACACAAACAGCAGTGCGCACGGCACTGCCGAAGAGAAGGAGATATTTTATGGCAAAAAATGCGATCGTCGGTCAATCCGGCGGCCCCACCTCAGTCATCAATTCCAGCCTGGCCGGCGTTTATGAAAGCTGCAAGCGCCGCGGTGCAGGTAAGGTGTACGGCATGATGCACGGCGTGGCCGGCCTGTTGGAGCGCCGCGTCTGCGTACTGGATGACAAGTTGAAAAGTGCCATGGACATTGAGCTGCTCAAGCGCACACCGTCCAGCTATCTGGGCAGCTGCCGCTACAAGCTGCCCGACTGGCACACCGCCGAGGGCGAAGCCGTATACCAGAAGCTGTTCGAGATCCTGGGCGAACTGGATATCGGCTATTTCTTCTACATCGGCGGCAATGACAGCATGGATACCATCGGCAAGCTGGCTGATTACGGTGCCCATATTGGCAGCGATATCCGCTTTATGGGCGTTCCCAAGACGATTGACAATGACCTGATGGTGACCGACCATACTCCCGGTTACGGCAGCGCCGCCAAGTACATTGGCGTTGTGATGAAGGAAATCATCCGCGATGCCACCGTATATGGCACCAAGTACGTTACCATTGTGGAGATTATGGGCCGCAATGCCGGCTGGCTGACCGCCGCTGCCTCCCTGGCAAAGGGTGAGGACTGCGAGGGCGTGGATATGATCTGCCTGCCCGAAGTTCCCTTTAATGTAGACCGCTTTGTGGAAAAAGTGGAGCGGATGCAGAAAGAAAAGCCTTCCATCGTGATTGCTGTTTCCGAAGGCGTTAAACTGGCTGATGGCCGCTATGTCTGCGAGCTGGCCGACGATGTGCACGCAGTTGACGCGTTCGGCCACAAAGCCCTGACCGGCACGGCACGCTTTTTGGCCAACACCGTTGCCCGCCGTCTGGACACCAAGACCCGCTGCATTGAACTTTCCACCCTGCAGCGCTGCGCTGGCCACCTGACCAGCCGTACCGATATCACCGAGGCATACCAGGTGGGCGGTGCTGCCGCCAAGGCCGCTTTTGAGGGCCACACCGGCGAAATGGTCGCACTGGACCGCATTTCCAACGCACCGTACCAGTGTACCACCAGCCTGCACCCCATCAGCGAGGTTGCCAACCTGGAAAAGAAAGTTCCGCTGGAATGGGTCAACGCCGACCACACTGCCATGCTGCCGGAGTTCCTGGCTTATGCTATGCCGCTGATCCAGGCCGAGCTGACCCCCATCTATGTTGAGGGCTTGCCCCACCATATCTACCTGCCGGAAACCTGATTTTTGCCGCGTAAGCCTCTACCTTGCGTGAAGATCGGTACTTATCGCATATAGAATATTGATTGGCCGCTGCCCTGATTGGGGCGGCGGTTTTTGTTTGGGGATCTTCTAAAGTGTCAGTAGGGCGGCCAAGTCGGAGCGCCAGGTTAGAGATGCACTCTAAAAATATTGCTTTTTCTTCAAATTCTCCTGCACACAAAAATGTGCGGCCCCGCTGCATTCACCGCCCGGAGCCGCACATTTATTTTATATAATGTAATTAGGGCAATACCGCATAATTCTAAGTGCCGATACGGCGAGCGAGGTGCGGCAG
>OIBU01000225.1_pt1 | contig 20478 bp, 19 predicted proteins | sample 1581111 | NCBI WGS metagenome assembly OIBU01 (sample SAMEA3882508, study PRJEB24775) | human gut metagenome | biome: human-associated habitat; feature: intestine environment; material: feces | place: Netherlands | collected 2009/2010 | reverse complement strand
GCTCAGAACGACAGGAGTAAATATGAAATATAAGAAATTATTGAAAAAAGCAGCTATAAGTCTGTTACTTGCCCAGTCTCTGATTTTTACAGACTTTCCCATTCAGGCAGCAGATATTGCCGGGCAAGGTATGGTCTGGACGGAAAATGCGGAAATGGAAAATGCAGGAGACACTGTATTAGCTGTGTCGTCTGATGAGATGGCTGCGGAAGAGTCTTATGTGCAGGATGATTTTTCAGCAGGTGCTGATCAGTCAGGGAGCGGAAGCACTTTAGATGATGCCAGCCAGGCTGGCAATGGAAATGTAGAAGATGATGACAGCCAGGCTGGCAATGGAAGTACGGAAGATGATGCGGGTCAGTCGGGGAATGCCAGCTTCACAGGCATGACAGATGGAAATCCCTCCCAATCGGAAGACCTGTCAGACGGTTTCTCAGATGGAGGTACAGATGAACTTCAGGAACAATCTTCAGGTTTTGGAAGCATGGATCCGGATTCTGCCGAAGAAGAGAAAAGTGAAGATAATCTGACCGATGAGGAGCTTGAGGCTCAGCTGGAGCCGATCCGTGAGCTGGAGCCCTTAAGCTATGTAGACCCGCCATCCGGCAGCGGGAACGGCGATATAGGAAGCGTAGGTGCTGCCAGAGCTGCGTCTTATCCTGCGAAATACGATCCCCGAAGCAGTCTTTCCATCCCGGTAAGGAATCAAAAGCCTTCCAATATGTGCTGGGCATACACATTGGCTGCCAACCTGGAAATCTCATTTTTGCAGGCAGGAGCTGGGCTGTTTGATCTGTCAGAAGAACATCTGGCATATTTCTTTGCCCACCGAATGAACGATCCTCTTGGAAATACAGCTAATGACAAAAACGAGGTTCTTCATTCCTACAGAGAGGGAGGAAATCAGACCCTGGCTGCTATTTTTCTGAGTACGTGGAGTGGTATGGCACTGGAGTCACAGATTCCTTATGAGACAAATGCAGATCATACCCTGGACTCTGACAAGGTGCCGTCCTCCCAAATGGCATACCAGACCACAGCATATCTGGAAAATGCAGCGTTTTCCTCTTATTCTGTAAATAACATTAAAAGTCTGATATCAGAATATGGATCTGTTTCCATGTCCTTTGGAATGTATGATACCTATTATAATCCGTATACGTATGCATACAGCTACCCGGGAAGTGCAGGCGTGAATCATGCAATAACCCTGATTGGATGGGATGACAATTATTCCAGGGAAAATTTCAATTCTGCCAGCAATGTTACTTCAAACGGGGCATGGATCGCCAGAAACAGCTGGGGAGATGACTGGGGAGAAGCCGGTTATTTTTATATTTCCTATGAGAATAAATGTAATTACAATATTGTAGCAGCAGAGGCCACCACCAGTCCGAAGTACCGGAACAACTATTTCTATGATGGTTCCAGTGCACTGAGCAAACTGAAGCTATATCCTTCCGGCAGCAGTGGGATTTCCTCCATTGCCAATGTTTTTCAGGCAAAAGCTGGAAATGGGAACGGAGAAGCCCTTGGAGAAGTGGTCCTGGCTACTTACACTGACGGAGGAAGCTACAGCATTCAGATCTATACAAATCTGAAGGATAAGAGCAATCCGGTAAGCGGAACTCCGGCCTATGCCAATCCGGTTACTTTTTATCAGAAACATGCCGGTATTTCCACAGTAGAAGTGCCAGAGGTAAATCTGATGAATGGAACCCTTTATTCGGTAGTGATCACCAATATCGGTTCCGATACAGTGGAATATCTGTGCGAGACCAACAGTGCTTATGACTGGGTGGAGTTTCAGGCTGGCCTGGAGGCGGATCAGAGCTTCTGTTATCATGAAAAAAATGGATGGAGTGATTTTTCCAAAACAAGTCCAAGTGCCTGTGCAAGAATTAAAGCTCACACAAGAACCTTGAGCAGTGCAGTGAATGTAACCAGACCTGCTTCCTTTCAGGCTGCGGCCCACACCTATAACCAGATCAGTCTGACCTGGAGTAAAGCAGCCGGAGTTTCCGGATATCAGATCTATAGAAAAATCTCCGGCGGAGAGTATCAGAAGGTAGAGACCGTCTCCTGGTCGGATACTTCCTGGACAGATACGAAAGTTCAGCCGGGAATTACATATACATACAAGATCCGTGCGTACAGTATGGTGAACGGTACTGCGAAATATTCCGATTATACCGCGGAAGCTGCGGCTAAGACAATGCTTGCCACTCCGTCTGTGTCGGTGAAGGTTTCTTCAGGACTTTACAATACAGTAAACTGGAATAAGATTTCCGGTGCAGCAGGCTATGTGGTTTACAGGAAAACATCCTCTGGAAAATGGACGAAGCTTGCAAACATAAAGAAAGCAGCTACTACATCCTACAAAGATAAAAAGATAAAATCAACTACCGTTTATGAGTATACAGTAAGAGCTTATTGTACTGTGGATAAGAAAACAGTGGCAAGCAGTTACAAGTCCAGTGGAAAGTATAAATCAGCACCCTCCAGGCAGACGGTCTCGTCGGTTTCCAATACGAAGAAAGGTCTGAAATTAAAGTGGAAGGCACAGAAGAAGTGTGATGGCTATTACATTTACAAGAAGACCGGAAGCGGAAAATATAAGCTGGCCGCTACTATTAAGAAGGGGAAAACTTCCACCTGGACAGACACGAAGGTGAAAAAAGGAAAGAAGTACCGTTATTATGTGCGTGCTTATGTAAAAGAGCCAAATGGTGTTGTAAAGGGAAAGTATAAAGCATCGGCGGCAGTTACAAGAAAGTAGGAAATCAATTACAGAAAAGAAATAGAATTTACAGTAAAGCATTGCGGAATAGAAGATAGTCTGCACATAGTAAAAACTATAAAGTTTTTTGCAGCAGGACAACCTTCGGATATTAAAAAACGGAAGCCCATTATATGAGCTTCCGTTTTAACATTTCCGGATTAGATGAATATTTAAGTGCAGTCTCTCTTGTGATCTGGCGGTTTCGATAAAGCTCCAGCAGGCTGTTATCCATGGATTTCATGTCTGCCTGGGAGGAAGAGGCGATCACACCGTCAATCTGATAAATCTTGTTGTCGCGGATCATATTTCGGATGGCAGGGGTAAGCCTCATAATCTCAAAAACCGGAATATTGTGTCCATTCACATCCGGCACCAGCTGTTGGGAAATGACAGTCTGCAGAACCATGGAAAGCTGAATAGCAATCTGATGCTGCTGGCTGGGCTCGAAAACATCCATAATACGGCTGATGGTATTGGCAGCTCCGGTAGTATGAAGGCTGGAAAGAATCAGATGTCCGGTTTCAGCAGCAGTCATGGCAGTTTGGATAGTCTCGTGGTCACGCATTTCTCCAAGCAGGATCACATCCGGGCTCTGACGCAGGGTGGCACGCAGGGAAACCAGATAATTGGCAGTATCCGTGCAGATCTCGCGCTGGCTGACAATGCATTTGTCATGTCTGTGCAGGTATTCCAAAGGGTCTTCCAGTGTGATGATATGTCCTTCACGGCTGTGATTGATCTTGTCGATGATACAAGCCATGGTGGTGGATTTTCCGCTTCCGGCGGGACCTGTGATCAGAACCATTCCCTTGGTAAGGTCAGCTGCTTCCATAACAGCCGGAGGAATGTGCAGATCCTGCGGATCAGGCAGATTAAATGCAATAATACGGATGACAGCGGCAAGAGAACCACGCTGCCGGTATGTATTTACACGAAATCTTGAGAGACCTGGGATAGCCATGGAAAAGTCATCGTCACCGGTTTCCAGCATAGGTTCTATATTCCGGTCGTGAGCAAGCTTGTAAATGATCCGGATAAATTCATCTGTCTCCGGAGGCATGAGCCGTTCTTCAAAACCATCCAGCGTACAGAGCTTTCCGTCAATTTTTACAGAAAGGGGACGACCGGCAATAATAAATATATCAGAGGCTTTTTTCTGAGTGGCAAGCTCCAGAAAAGCCTTTACTTTTTCTTCCATAAAATTATTCTCCTTTGTAGACAGACTGGCTGTTATCCGGATTCCAGTCTGCAGTTACAACCGTATTCCAGGAGAGGATCCCGGCGATATTGTTGCTACTGGTCACGTCCAATCCTGCATTATTCGTTACAGTACGGTCAGAGGCAACGATATCAGAGGTAATGGTATCAGAGGCAACGGTATCAGAAGCTGCGGTATCAGAAGCTGCGATATCAGAGGCTGTGGAATCAGCCGTACGGACAGTCCAGAATATAGAAACTTTCACAGCCAGACTCTGGGTGTCGGAAAATGCTTTTACATATTCAGCAGTATGTTCCTCTGAATTCCATTCTACATTCTCCTGTGAGTTCAGATAATCGGAGACGAGCTGGTAATATGCAGTCTCTGTTTTTGCTTGCTCATGAAATCCTTCCAATGTCTGAACCAGCTCTGAATAAAAATCAGCTGCCTCACTGCAGGCATTATAATAAGCTGAGGTCTGCTCCAGGGAAAGGCTGCTGGCGCGAAGATCCTGCCTGGAAGTACCATAGCCCAGCAAGGACAGGATCACCAGCATAAGAACTCCAAAGATTAGAAAAAGGGAAGGAATTCCAGTTGCGGAAAAAAGATGATTCTTCTCTTTCATGAATCTGCTTCCTCCTTTGTGGAAAAAACTGGAAAGCGAATTGTCTGTGCATAAAGACTGGGTTCCTCATTTGCATTCTGGAGTTTTATAAAAGTGATCTGAACTTCTTTGACCTTGTCAGAAGCAGAGCAGACAAGCCTCATTTTATAAACCGCGTTTTCTTCGGAAGTATTCTGCCAGTGCTTGTCAAAATAATAGCAAATACTGTCCTGATCTGCAACTCCATCTGGCATCAGTGCCAGAAAATTTTGGACAGTGCCGTCAGTTCCTTCCAGAATTTCACCGGCACTGGTGATAAGCTCCTGGATATGAGAGTCCTCCCGGGCCTGTACTCTTGCCATGTAGGAAGCCGCAAACAGTCTTACGCAGACACCGCAGGTCAGTCCCAGAAAAAGAAGGACAAATATCATTTCCATAAGAAAAAGTCCGGATTTGGAATGGGTAGTGATTTTTTTCATAAAAACTTCCTTTCAGCACATCATTCAGAAGTGACCAGCCCCAAATTCAGGAGTCTGCGAATCAGGCAGGAACTCCTGGATGAAGCAGAAAACTGGAACAATGTCCATCTGTGTCCGTTAATGTGATTCTGTAAAAAGTGTTTTCTAAAGCGTCAATCTGGAAATCCTGAAGCTGTGCAAGGTTGGTCCCCATAGAAAGATCGGCCTGGGAATCCGATGCTGTAAAAAGCTCTTTTAAATGACTGCCATCAAAATAAATGTAAGTGCAGTAATCTTTCCCCTCAATAGCTTCCTGAAAGCAAAGAACCTGTGTTCCCTGAAGCTCCGTAAGGGAGGTCATTCCGGGAATATCGTGCTGACGAAACTTGGTAGTGATGTAAGAGGCTGCCGTATAAAGGTTGTTATTAGTGTCCAGGCTTTTTACAGAGGCCTGATAGTTCCCGGCACCAAAAAGCATCAGAAATAGAAGAAACAGTACATACATTGCAAAAAGCAGCAGGGCTGCCAGTGAATCAATGCTGTGGTTCTTCCGGGTAAATCTGGAATTCATCTGGCACCTCCTTTTCTGGCATTTACCGGAAGTACGCTGATCGATGGCAGAAGATTGGATCCGTTTGGAACATATTCTACCACAAATTTCTCAGAGTCATAGGTAATATGGTAATCCGAAAGCAATTCATCCAGGCTCTCAGGGTATCTGCCTGTGAGGGCGTAGGTGCGGATGGCACCTCCTTCAAGTGCCTGCGTTAAAGTAACCTGTTCTTTTTCCAGGGAATCAGTCTGTGTACGTGCAATTCCAAGATAGAAGATCAGGCAGAGGACTGCAGCGAACAGGATTGGAACAATAAAGCGGAAAATCCGCCTGATACGAATGAGTCTGGTTTCAAATATATCCATTTTCACTCTCCCTTACAGCTGTTATGCGATCATTTCAGATAACAGTCCCAGCAGCGGCATCATAACAGAAAGAAGGACCAGTCCTACAAGAATTGAAAGGACGATCACAATAGTAGGCTCCAAAATTGACACAATGTGGGAAACTGCGTCTGTGGATTTCTCTTCATACTGCTCTGCCAGTTTTTCCATTACTTCGTCAGAGGCACCAGCCTGAAAACCAAGGGAGATCAGACGAAGCTCCATAGCCTTAAAAAGTCCGGATTCCGTGATGGCTTCTGTAAATCCATATCCTTCCGCGAGCTGTTTCTGAATGGATGTAAGTTTTTCCCTGATCTCAGTCTGGGTAACCACAGCCCCTGCCAGCTCCACACAAAGCTCAGGGGAAAGTCCGCTTCGGATTCCCAGGGAAATACATTGACAAAGACGGCTGTAATCCAGATTTACCGGAATTTCCTTCATGCCTGGAAAACGGCAGACAATTTTACGGATCAGTTCCTGACCCTTTGGATGAAGAACCAGGAAAAGGATAAAGCCGATCATCGCGGCCAGAAGAATAAGGAAGGCAGTAGAATAGCGGCTAAGTGTTTCGCCGATTCCGAGAAGGGCACCGGAGATCCCGCTCATTTCCAGTCCAAGCTGGCGGAAAACCTGGCGGAAAACCGGGAGAACCTTTACCAGAAGAATTACAATAACCGCAGTCATCATGCCCAGCATAACAAGGGGATAGGCGACTGCACTCTGGATCTGGTCTGTGATCTGAATCTCCTTCGCATAGAAAGCAGACAGACCCTTCATAACCTCATCCAGACAGCCGGTCTCTTCGCCGGTGCGGACATAGGCAGCAGCAGAAGCAGGAAAAGCACCGGATTGTTCCATGGCGTGCGCCAGAGAGCCGGATTCCTCCATGTCTTTATAGAGAAAGGTCAAAATTTCTTTGCCCCGCAGAATTGAAACAGCTCCCGATTGTTTAATTTGGTAATCATATAAAGTCCTCTCTGAAAAAACATCAGGCAGATCCTGAAAAAATCCATGAACCTGCAAGGCGTTTTTCGTTGTGCTATCGGGTAAACTGCAACGTATAATTTGCACTATCACCGATATAGGAATTGATAAGCTCTTCATCTTCACTGTTGGCGGTAAAGGTTGGATCCATGCGGTTCCATTTCTCCCCGTCATAGGTAATTGCCTGTTCCACCCACCCTTTTCCGCGTATGTAAACATCGATCCAGGCATGCTTGATGTCACCTGCATACCCGATCTGAAGCTTACAGGGAATATCCCGGCTTCGTAGCATTGCCGTCATCAGGGCTGCATAATCAAAACAGATTCCCTTTCCGGTAGAGAGGGTTTCGTCTATGTCAGGAAGATATCCTGTCTCAACGGTGGCTGCTTTGTCCTCGTCGTAGGTGACGTGCTGGGTTACATACTGGAAAACGGTGTCAATGCTTTCCTGTTCCGTGGCATCCTCTGCCAGAAGAGAAAGAGCCAGCTTGCAGGCTTCTGAGTCCGGGGTGAAATTTACATACTGGTTCGGATACAAAAACGGGAGAAATTCATTCTCCAGGGAAACCTCCAGGGCCTGGGCAAAAAGTGCAGCATACTGACTGCCGTTTACCTGCTCATAGCAGGATACCTGGTAGGTGCCGCTTCCGCTGGTAAAAGGAATGACAGCACTTTCGCCGGAACTTACAAAATAAGAATAAACAACGCCGTCATCTGCGGAAAGCTGGATGTTTTTTGTGGTACCATTACTGTCACTAACAGCAGTCAGATATCCCTGGCTGATGTTGGAAATATCCAGTATCAGAGGTGAATATCCTATGGTGTCTGTCCCGGGGGCTTCCGGAACCAGAACCTTCAGCGGGGAAAAAACAGGCGGTTCTTCGCCGGAACCGGAGCTGCTGTTCTGACCGCAGCCTGCAGCTGGGAAAACTATTAGCAGGCAAAATAGAAACAAGCAAAGCGGAAGGGCTGAAATGCGTTTAGACATAGCGCCGCTCCTTTTTATAAGCTGATCATTCATTTTTAAACACGTTCCAGTGATTTTTGAAATTCGGGAAGATCGTACCATGCTGGTGGTTCCTTCATACGAACCACGAAATGGCACAGATCAGGACGGATCCTGGCTTCCAGGTATTCCATAGGACCAAGTGAACAGTGTGCCGTTCTGGTGTTGAAAAAAATAGGAGATCCAGGTTTAATGTTGAGAATCTGTGCATCAAGGAAATCTGCTGAGCTGATGTTGATGTGTTCTTCGCCAGTTTCAAATTTAATTCCGTAGTGCTTCTGAATAAAGTAATAGAGATCTACAAGCTGTTCGCGGTAGGTATCTAAATCCGGGAAAAAATCAATACGGATATAATTTGTCTGAATTATCACAGGCTGTTCATTGGAGGAAACCACTCTTTGAAGGCGGAAGACTTCTGTTCCTTCATTAAGCTCCAACGCACTGGCAACCTGGCTGTTTGCAGGAATACGGTCAATCCAGGTTCCGCTGATGGTCAGGGCGGCATTATCCGGAAACAGAGTGTTTATGTCTATTACGTTATGAAATTTTGAGAAGCTGGTAAGCTCCCGTTCTTTGGGATTGATCACCTGTGTGCCGGCACCCTGCTTTACCTTTATGCGTTTGTCTTTAACCAGAAGGTCAATGGCATGCCGGACCGTCGTACGGCTTACCGAAAACATTTTTCCAAGCTCATCTTCTGTGGGAAGATAGGAACCTATGGGATAAACGTTATTATCTATATCGGATTTTAATTTGTTATAACATTTCTTGTATGCAGGAAGTTTTTCCATAATGTTTCCTTTCAAAATAAGGTTGTTTAGTAACCTATAGTATATATATATCAAACAAATAAGTCAAACAGTAATTGAAAAAACAGAGGGACTTATACAAAATGCATAAAAAAAAGCAAAGTATCTTGTCAAATAAAACACTTTACTAAAAAAGAAAAACATTGTATAGTAATGTTTGTAAACATAATTATGAATTTTAAAAATAAATGAAATATAAAGGAGAAACATAATGATGAAAAAACAGGAATTTGTACCGCGAAAGATAAGCGAGAAACCACTATATGAACTGAAATCAGTGGAAGATATTCCGGTATCAGAGCTGTATCAGGTTAAGATAAACGGAAAGGAACAGCGAGTATATCATACGGAATTTTTTGATTTTGTTTCTTTCTTGGATGAAAATGAAAAGGCAGAGGTAGAAGTTACAGTAAACGAACCATTTCAGAAGGCTGTTATTCGTCCTGCAGCTGCACAGATACCGTTCGAAGAAGAGGGGAACAAAATCAGCATAAGCCTTCCTGCCGGAAAGAGAATTACTCTTGAACTGGACGATAAACTGGAGTCACCACTTTATGTTCTTCCTGGAAAATACATACCGAAGCCTGAGAATGCCACTTATGTATTTGAAAGTGGAAAAGCCTACAATGTGGGATGCCTTCAGCTTAATTCTGACGAAACTGTTTATATAGAGTACGGAGCAGTTGTAAGCGGAAGAATCTATTCCAGAATGGCAGACAGAGTCCGTATTCTGGGAAATGGAATCCTGTATGGAGGAAACTGGCATGCATGGGACGAAAATGGAGCAGAGCAGCTGATCGTTCCTGTACTGGGTGAGAACATTGAAATACGCGGAATCACACTTCTAGATGGTGGTTCCTGGCATATTGTTCCGGTTGCATGTAAAAATGTTCTGATTGAAGACGTAAATGTTCTGGGAAAAGTGATCACAGGAGATGGCGTCGATATAGTCGGATGTGAGAATGTAGTGCTTCGTAATTGCTTTATAAGGGCAAATGATGATTGTATATCTATTAAGGCTGTGGAATTCCAGGATCCGTCAGGTTGCACAGATGTGAAACATATCCTTGTTGAGGATTGCCTGTTCTGGAATGCAGAATTTGGAAACACACTTGAAATCGGATATGAAACCAGATGTGACGAAATTACAGATGTTGTTTTCAGAAATTGTGATGTTGTACATTGCCAGTATGAGGGCAATCAGTCAGGTGGAGTATTGACAATTCATAACGCTGACCGTGCCCATGTACATGATATTGTTTATGAAAACATCCGAATTGAAGATGCCCAGGAAAAATTTATTGATATTAAAACTCTTGATTCCAAGTATTCACGAGACAGGGAAAGAGGCATGGTAAATGATATTTTCTTTAAAAATATTGAAATTACAGAAGGCACTTTTCCAGTATCCATTATACGTGGCTTTGAGATGAAAAATGAAGTGTGCAGACCTCATGGCTTTTATTTTGACAATGTGGTAATTCATGGAGAAAAGGTGATGTCACCTGGTGAATTACACATGGTTGTGGAATTGTCAGATGAACTGAAATTCCAGTAAAAGGAATTAACAAAGGAGATGGAAGAAAGCATGGATATTTTGCTTGTCGGAACCTATACACAGCATGATGCCCCTGCTGTATTGGAGAAACAGGAGCTTGGAAAAGGTATCTATCTGATTCCGTATAATGAGATCCTGGGAGATGTTGCAGGAACTCCTCTTATCATACAAATGCAGAATCCTTCCTGGGTTTGTCTGATGAAGAACCGGCTTTTTGCGGTAAGTGAAAGTGAAGATGCTGCGGAAATTGTGGAATATGAAGTAGGGGTTCAGGAAGAAAGGCTTACAGCAGAGAAAAAGGCAGGTCTTCAGATGCCTGGAAAAGCATCCTGTCATATTGAAAAGGATGAAAAAGTACAAAGACTTTTTGTATCTGATTACGGAAGTGGAGATTTAAAGGTGATCGACATTTCAGAAGCCGGCAGCCCGAAGCTTTTACAGGAAATTTCTTTTACAGGAAAAGGGCTGGATCCGGAACGGCAGGAAGCATCTCATATTCACTCCTGCTTCCTTCATAGGGGAGATCTGTATGTAGCTGACTTAGGGTGTGATAAGATTTATTCTTTTGACATAGATAAGGGAAAGCTTCTGCAAAAAGAAACCATAGAGGTCAGACCTGGAGCCGGTCCAAGACATATGGAAGTACTGGATAAAAATGGAAAAACATATCTCTATGTATTAAATGAGCTGGATCTTACAATTTCTGTTTACTGTAATGGGAATCTGTGCCAGACCATATTCCTGGAAGAGAATTTGCCAGAGGGTGCGCTTGCAGCAGAACTGTGTATTGCAGAGGGAAAAATGCTTTACGCATCTGTGAGAGGAACCGGAGAAATCTTTGGATTTACAATAGAAGAAAATGGAATGTTAAATTTAAAACAAAAAGTTGTAGTTCCGGAAGGATGGTTTCGAAGTATCTGTCTGGACAGCAGTGAGAAGCATTTGCTTGCAGCAGATCAGAAAACAGGAAAAATATATATTTTTGACAGGCAATCAGAGGGAGAACTGGGAAATCAGCGGGTGCTTGTGGAAGTTCCCGTACCTGTGCAGGTATTGTCTGGGAAAATAGAATAAGAGAGGAAAACTGTGATGAGAAAAAAAGCAATCGTTACAGGTGCCAGTCGTGGAATTGGACGTGGAATTATCAGAGAACTGGCAGCAGCCGGATATGATATTGCCTTTTCCTATCGGACACGGGAAGATGAGGCAAAGGAAGCAGCTGAAGAAATAAGAAATATGGGTTCCTTTGCCTGGTATGCAAAGGCTGATATGGCACAGGCAGGAGAAGGAGAGAAGTTTTTTGACCAGGCTGTTAGGAAACTGGGCGGACTGGATCTGCTTGTAAATAATGCCGGAGTTACCGTGTTTCAGTCCATTCTGGACCTTGAAATGGAGGAAACCCAGAAAATGCTGAATCTGGATCTTTTGAATTACCTTGTACTTTCCAGTAAGGCGGCCAGATATATGAAGGCTCATGAGGTTAAAGGATGCATTATCAATATAACCTCTTCAAGAGCAGAAAGAGCATATCCGGGAGATTGTGTTTACGGCGGCATAAAGGCAGCAGTGAACCGGGCTTCACAGTCTATGGCACTGGATCTTGCACCATATGGGATCCGTGTGAACTGTGTGGCTCCGGGAGCTATCTGTATCCGTACGCCAGAGGAAATAAAAGCAGAAGGCAGGACAGAGCTGGAAGGCTTCTGGGAAAGTCTGGGAGAAAGAATTCCAATGGGCAGAAATGGAACACCCAAAGATATAGGAAGAGCGGTAGTATTCCTGGCAAGTGAGAATGCAGCTTATATAACCGGAGAAGTATTGCGGGTTGACGGAGGACTGATCCTGCCGGGAATGCCGGAAAAAGTAGAAAATGATAAAAATGCCTGGGGAGGAGAAAAATGAGAGTAACGATCAGAGATGTAAAAGTAATTTGCTGTGCGCCGCAGAAAATCAATCTGGTGACAGTAAAAGTGGAAACAAGTGAGCCGGGATTATATGGTGTGGGCTGCGCAACTTTTGCCCACAGACATCTGGCAGTGGTTGCCGCTGTGGAAAAATATCTGAAGCCGTACCTGATTGGCAGAGATGTTTCTGATATTGAAGATATCTGGCAGTCTATAAAAGGAATGAGCTACTGGAGAAACGGACCTGTTTTAAATAATGCCCTGTCAGGTGTGGATATGGCATTATGGGATATTAAAGGCAAAATGGCCGGTATGCCCCTGTATGACTTACTGGGAGGAAAATGCAGAACCGGAGTGCCGTGCTATACACATGCTGAAGGCACCACAATAGAGGATTGTGTGCAAAAAGTAGGCGCATTAAAGGAAAGAGGATATCGCTGTATCCGTGCGCAGGTTGGAGGCTATGGCGGAAAGGATATGCCTTACCAGCCACCGGAAGGATCCTTTGAAGGCTGCTATTATGATCCAAAAGCATACATGGCAAAAACAATACAGCTGTTTGAGCGCCTCAGGGAAACCTATGGCTGGGAACTGGAGCTTTGCCACGATGTACATGAGAGGCTGAGACCTTCTGATGCAGTGATATTTGCAAAAGATATGGAGAAATTCCGTCTGTTCTTTCTTGAGGACTGTCTTTCTCCGGAACAGAGCGGATGGTTTAAGCAGATCAGGCAGCATTGTACTACTCCGCTGGCTATGGGAGAGCTGTTTAACAATCCAAACGAATGGCTGAATCTTATCACAGAAAGAGAAATTGATTACATAAGAATCCATTTAAGCCAGATTGGAGGAATTACACCGGCCCGTAAACTGATTGCTCTTTGCGATGCATTTGGAATAAGAACTGCATGGCATGGACCAATAGACCTTACTCCGATTGGTCACGCAGTAAATATCCATCTGGATATGGCTTCTCCGAATTTTGGAATCCAGGAATGGGCTGACACCAATACCCTGTCTGAAGATGCAGGTGCAATTGCCTTACATCAGATTTTTACCGGAATTCCGGAAATGCGGGACGGATATCTGTATCTGAATGGGAAACCAGGAATTGGTGTGGATATTGATGAAAAAGCAGCAGCTGAGTATCCGTGCAGCGAAGAGGTTGTCACATGGGATTGGATGCTGCCAAGGCTTCCAGATGGAACAGCAGTAAGACCGTAAATACACTCGCTTTGTTACAGTATTTGTAGGCAGTGGAGGTTGATTGTCTACTCCTGCAAATATTGTGCAAATCGTATAAAAATACACAAAAAATATTGTGAATACATACGAAAGTAATAATAAATCGAAAAAAAGGTTGTAAATAATTGGTGAGTATGATATGATTCAAACATCACCGGAAACGTTACCGGTAACATTACCGGAAACGATACCAAAAACGAACCAGACAACTGAAATTGCTCAGTTGACGGAAAATAAAATTATACTAGGAGGTATAAGAAATGAAGAAAAAAATGTTGGCAGCAGTATTAGCTGGAACAATGGTTATGTCCCTTGGAACAAACCTTTGCTGGGCTGATGGAGAGAAGACCAAGGTCACTATGACTGTATGGAATGGTGAGTGGGGCGATCAGCTGGATCGTACAATGGAGTCCTTCAACAGCAAACATGATGATATCGAGCTGGATATCACAATGCAGTCCGGAGATTACTCTGATTTCCTTGGAACTGCAGCTGCAACAAATGACTGGCCGGATATCTACATCCTTACACCATGGACACAGGTGCAGGATTTTGCAGAGGCAGGAAGACTTCAGGATTTAAGCGGAATGGATTTTACTGAGAAGGTTTACCCGTCAGCTCTTGAAGCTGCTACCTATGATGGAAAAATCTACGGATATCCTGCAAACGTTGAGTATCTTGGTGTATTCTACAACAAGCAGATGTTTAAGGATGCCGGAATCGAAGAAGTTCCGAAAACAAGAGATGAATTCGAAGCAGCATGCGAGAAGCTGGAAGAGTCCGGCGTAACACCAATCGCTTCCACATTCAAAGATTCCTGGACTCTGAAACACATGTTCAGTGTAATGATGTCAAACGTAGTACAGGATGATATGGAAGGCTTCCTGGATCAGTTAAATTCCGGTGAGGGAACCTTCAATGTAGATGGTATCGATGATGTATTTGCAACAGCTGATGTTATCAAAGCTCATTGCGGAAGCAATATGATGGATTGTGACTCTACATCCGGTTTCAACGCACTTGCAAACTCTGAAGCAGCTATGTTGATCAGCGGTGAGTTCAGCCAGAATGTAGTAGCAAGAATGGATAACCCGCCGGAAATCGGATACTTCGCATTACCAGTATCCAATGATGCTGAGAGAAACAAAGCAGCAGTTGACGTAGGAATCGTATATGGAGTAAGCACTCAGACAGAGCATATGGATGCCTGCAAAGAGGTTATCGACTTCTTAAGTGATGCTTCTCTTTCTGACGGATATATTGCAATTGTAACCGAGAAACCAGGTTCTGCACCAGCTTCCCAGGATTTCACAGTTAGTTATGATTCTGCATCTACAAACGATTATCTGGAATATGCAAACAGCGGAAACGTAATTCCGTGGGTATATCAGCAGTATGTAAACGGATTTGATGTTATCTCCGGAGATATCTTCCAGGGTTACATGGCAGACGCTGCTGACAAGGATGAGGTAATTTCCGAGCTTGACGCAGCATGTCTTGAATATCTGGATCAGTAAATAAGAGGAAATGCTGACCTGCGATTCCCGGGGGGAGCACCCCCGGGAATCTTTTTAATGGAAGATTTATCGTGATATCTGTATAAGCAGATGAGCCTTTTAGAAAAAGAAAGAGAGGATAATATGTCATCTTTATATAAGAAAAACAAGAAATTTTATCTTCTGCTGATTCTGCCTGCCTTGCTTTTGTATTCCTTTGCAATGCTGGCACCTCTGTTTGGCGGAACCATTCCATATTCATTCCTGAAATGGAATCTGATGTCCGGGAAAAAAGCTTTTGTGGGATTTGACAATTATGTAAAATTGTTTTCCGATGCAAAATTCTGGACTTCTTTTGGATTTAACCTTTTTGTTGGTGTGTTCACCATTATTGGCAGCAATGTTTTTGGATTTATTCTTGCTTATTTCCTGGATGAGAACATTAAGGCTAAAGGCGTGGTCAGAGCTATGTTCTTCATTCCTAACATTGTCAGTGCCGTATTGGTATCCTTTATCTGGGTGTTTATTTTTACAAATGCAATGCCTGCACTTGGCGGAGTATTGGGCTGGGACTGGCTGGCAAATATAAGCTGGTTCGGAACTCCGTCAATGGCAACTGTGACGATCATTGTGGTTTCCATCTGGCAGAACATTGGTTTCCTGATGATCATTTATACCGCAGGTCTTCAGACTATTCCGAAGGATGTTATGGAGTCTGCTGAGCTGGATGGCTGCAGCGGTCTGAAAAAAGTTCTGAAAATCGAGCTTCCGCTGCTTATGCCAACTGTCACGATCAATCTGTTTGTTTCTATTTCAGGAGCATTTAAGTCATTCGATATTCCGAACGCAATGACAGGCGGTGGTCCTTATGGTTCCACAATGCCAGTTGCCATGAATATTTACCAGGAAGCTTTCACCAAGTACAACCTGGGCTATGGCTCAGCGAAATCTGTAATCCTGTTCCTTACAGTAGCAGCGGTTACTCTGATCCAGTTGTACTGCACTCGTAAGAAGGAGGTAGAATACTAATGAAAAAGAAAGTATGGCTTCCAACCATTATTATGTTTTTCTTTGGTGTCCTGTTCCTTATGCCGATCATCCTGCTTGTGATGAACGCATTCAAGACACATAACGATATGATCCAGAACTTCCTTTCTTTTCCGCATTATCTCTATACCGGAAACTTTACAGAAGCTATAGAACGTCTGAAATTCTGGAGAGTAGTTGGAAATTCAGCATATGTAACCCTGGGAACCATGCTGGTATGTACCATCATTTCCTTTATGGCTGCATATGGAATTGCGCACATCCCTGGAAAGCTTGGAAATGTTTTGTATCTGATTTTCACCCTTGGACAGATCATTCCGTTCCATTCCATTATGATCGCGCTTTCTGTACAGCTGACCAACGCAAACCTTTTGAATAACCTGACCGTACTTATTTTCCTGTATGCCGGCTTCCACGGAGCATTCGGTATTTTTACCTATGTTGGCTTTTTGAAGTCCATTCCGAAGGAATTGGAAGAGGCAGCAGCAATTGACGGCTGTGGCATGTTCCGCTGCATGTGGCAGGTAATTTTCCCATTGGTACGCTCCACAAGCATAACTCTTCTGGTGCTGTTTTTCCTGTGGACATGGAATGATTTCCTTATGCCAAACCTGTATGTTTCAGACAGTGGTTTGAGAACTCTGACAGTTGCTATTTATATGTTTAAGAGTACCTCCGGATCTGAGTGGAATCTGATGCTTGCCGGAATGACTCTGTCCATGGTTCCAATCATAATCATTTATATTGCAGCACAGAAATATATCACCAGCGGACTTACCGCAGGTGCAGTAAAAATGTAATTGAAAAGGAGAACGGCAGAAAATGGACAATATTAATTTACAGAGAATTGAAGGCTATACAGTTCAGCTGGTAGCAGAGGATGTCTGGGCAATCGATGAGTTCGGAGCAGACATTATTTATCTGGTAAAAGGTGAAAAAAGTGCAGCTGTGATTGATACCGGTTCAGGTTTTGGAAATCTGAAAAAGGTGATCGAAACCCTGACTGATTTGCCATATGTTGTATTAAATACACATGGACATCTGGATCATGTGGGCGGCAATCACGAGTTCGGAAAGGCATATCTGAGTGAAAAAGATTTCAAAATGGCAGATACAGAAAAACTTAGAAGCGGCTGGAAGCATTATGTTGAAAAAACAAAGAAGGAACCGGGATTTTATGGAACAGAGTACATAATTGAAGGTCGTGAGCCTGGAGATTTCCAGATGCTGCCGCTGAGCGAGCATCAGATCTTTGATCTGGGCGGCAGAAGCCTGGAAGTATTATTTACACCGGGACATACTCCTGGAAGTGTAGTTTTCCTGGATAGAAAAAATAAATTCCTGTTCGCCGGAGACAGTGTAGTGTCAACTCCAATCCTGATTTTTGATACCTATTCCTCAACAGTAAAGGAATATGCAGAGGGATTAAAGAAGCTAGATAAAGAAGATTTTGAGCTTATTTTCCCAGGACATTTTTTACGTCCGATCGGAAAAGCAATTCTTCACGATCTTATCACATGTGCTGATAAAATCGTAGAAGGAACTGCAAAACCGGAGCCTATTGACTTCAGCCATATGTCTTCAGAACCAGCTTTCCTTTTCAAATATGGAAAAGGAAACATCGCTTATAATGACAAGCATATTTGTTAATAAAAAATGATAAAAAAATCATTATAAATTTATTAAAAATCATTTGCCATAATATGCCGGGACATATATAATGAATACATTGTTGCAGGAGAGCGATTATGGAGCAGATAACAATTAAAGAGGTTGCGAAATTGTGCGGCGTAGGAGTCAGCACAGTGTCTAGGGCAATTAACAATCACCCGGACATTAATCCGGAAACGAAACAGAAGATTCTGGATACGATCAGAGAGTACAATTATGTACCGAATAATAGTGCCAGAAATCTGAAAAGAACTGATTCCAATACGATCGCAGTTATAGTAAGAGAAATCAGCAACCCATTTTGGGGTGTTATGCTGCATGTATTGGAGAGGGAAGTCCGTGACAGGAAATACTGCCTGGTATTGCAGAATGTAGCAAATGATGAAGATGAAGTTGAGCTTGCCCTTCAGCTGGAAAAAGAGAAAAAAGTCAAAGGAATCATATTCCTTGGCGGTATGTATGATTATGACGAGTCAAGGTTGAGAATGCTGGGAGTTCCGTATGTGATCAGCAGTTCTGGAAAAACAGTTCCGGAGGATACAGGAGCTTATCCTAAAAGTGCCCTTGTGACGACAGATACAGAGATTGAGAGTCAGAACATGATTGATTATCTGTGCAGCTGCGGTCATAAAAGGATCGCCTTTATTACTTCCAGAGATGAAGGTCTTGGAAGATGCCATCTCAATGGCTATAAAAGAGCACTGGAGAAAAATGGACTGGAGTACGATGAGAAGCTTATAATTCGTTTAAAACCAGCTAAAAGAATCTATACGATTGAGAATGGTTATAACTGTACCTGTGAGCTTTTGAAATCGGGAGTAGATTTTTCCTGTATTTATGCAATTTCAGATACTCTGGCCGTGGGAGCCTGCAGAGCAATTATTGACAGTGGCAAAAGAGTGCCGGAGGATTATTGTGTGGCAGGAGCAGATGGTCAGGATATTGCGGAATATTATCATCCATCCATTACCACATTGAAATATCCAAGAGTGGAAACTGCCCAGCAGAGCGTCCGTACCCTGTTTGATATGATCGACCGGAAAAAGGTAGTGAAACGGCAAATACTGGGCGGAACTCTTATAGAGCGGGAGTCTACGCGCAAGCTGTAAGGTGTAGCTGTTGCCATCCGGCCATCGAAAAGGAATCTGTGAAAATATTTGAGAAGGATTATCATGCGTTACGATCCGCTCAGATATTTTTACAGATTTTTTTGTTTTCGTACTTTTTAGACGGATTTTTGTAAGTTTTAACAAGGGAATTCCGTTGACAAAAGTGACAGTTTGCTTTATTATAAGAAATGAATAAAAGGCAAACCTGTTGAAAGACAGGGACGCAAAGCCAAGGGTCTAAGGTCTCAGTACTATGACAGCCGGTTGCCGCATTGATATTGATTAGGTAATGTAATATGACAGGAGACGTGGTTCTTCTATTTGTGGCGACCGTTTATTTAATCTGATAAACGGTTTTTTTATTTCCACAAACTGATGGGACTGATAGTTTCCAGATAGCGGCAAGTCAGTTACATTATAGTTCAAGAAAGGTGTGTTATTTATGAAAGGAAAGAAATTAACAGAGTGGCTCGCAAATAAAAAAGTTGTTTCCAGTTGTGCTGCTATAGCATTGGCAGCAGTGATCGGCGGCGTTTCATTATTCTCAGGAACAGGAGAAACACCTGAATTCCCCAGTTACACAGATCCAATCATGGAGGCTTCCATCATAGAAGATGAAACTCCACTGGCTTCCCAGCCGAAGACTACTGTGAAGACTACCTCCAGTACCAAGACAACCAGGAAGACTGTTAAATTAAAAAAGGCTTCCAAGAAGAGCTACACCAAGAAACTGAAAACCAAAACAAAAGTAACCAATAAAACAAATAAATCCGGTAATACAACAGTAGATACCAAGACAACCGTTGTTACCAAAGCAACAGCGAAATACACCAAGAAATCAAAAAAGAAAGTTGTTACATCCAAGATCACAACAACTGTTCAGACAACAACTACACAGCAGGTATCAATTGCCAATGAGACCGCTGTAAGCACTACTTCTTCTGGTACTTCCGTTGCCCAGGCAACTGCAGCAGCAAGCTCTTCACAGAACCAGAGCAAATACGAGGCAAATGTAGCAGGTGTTGCAGGTAAGATGGACAATCGTGTAATTGCAGCATATCAGCAGCTGGGCTTTAAGCTTGTTGTTGATCCATCCGTTAACTATTCCGGATATTTTGATGCAAGATCAAGATCTATTACAATGAAGCAGATTGATGATTCTGTTTATCATGAGCTGGGTCATTTCCTCGCATTCATCGCAGGAAATGTAGATAAGACAGCAAGCTTCCAGAGCATTTTTGCAGCTGAGAAGGCAAATGTTACAGCCTTCAATAAAGCCTATGTAACACAGAATGCTTCCGAATATTTTGCAGAATCTGTTAAGGATTACATCTTGAACAATGCTTCCCTGAAGAGCACCAGACCACAGACTTATGCAGCTGTTCAGAATGCATTGAATCAGATTACAGATGCACAGATCGCTAAGATTCAGAAGATTTATGGAGCGTTCTGGAACTAATGATTTTAAAGATGACCGGCACCCGGAGAAATATCTCCGGGTGTTTTACTGTGGATACCACAGGCGCGGGAAAATAGTGTTTTATAAAAAGGTAAGTGACAGATGGTACTTACCTTTTTGTCACCGGGAGAACCTTAATCTTATATATGTCGAGTTGCTGTTCACTGGTAACATTCCGCGAGGTGTTTTTTGTGAACAAAGTTCACAGAAAA
>OIBU01000179.1_pt1 | contig 22552 bp, 19 predicted proteins | sample 1581111 | NCBI WGS metagenome assembly OIBU01 (sample SAMEA3882508, study PRJEB24775) | human gut metagenome | biome: human-associated habitat; feature: intestine environment; material: feces | place: Netherlands | collected 2009/2010 | reverse complement strand
TATATGAACACTCCATTATCAACAATCTTATGAATGTATATCATGCCGTCAAATGTCTGGATTTAAAAATCTACGATGTAAAAACAGCATTGGAAAAAATCGAACCCAGCATAAAAGAAATCGATGCCACCACCAGAGAATGCATGATGCTTTTACCAAGTTATTCCAATCATATCTTTGAAGACCTTGAACTGATTGCTTACCTGGAAAAAGAAATCCCTGCTCTGGGCGGACTTTTCGAGAGAAATGATATGATTTCCTGCTACCATACATCCGCTGATCTTTGTTTATTAAGCGCAGTTTTCAAAAACGTAAAAGAATATGTGCAGAATTATTCGGATCAGCCTTTTACCTGCCAACTTTCTCTGGATAAAGCAGACTGGTTAGTTGTTCATCTTAGTTCTCCTGTCGCAGACTCAGAAAATATTTCTTACCTTAAACGGGATGTCACAAGAGTCGCACAAATGTGGACGGAAGATCATATTAACGACTATTATCATTATCCCCTTAAACTTGTGATTGCCCAATTATATATGCAGGATATGAATGGATTTATGTCCTATCGTATTGAAAATGACTGTATGGTTTTTGATTTCCATTTTTCTACGCCGGAAAAAGAAAATTACCGTTCCTATCGAATTTCAGGAAATAAATCTTGTAAAATTTCTCAAAAATTACACAGTTTCTCTTGAAAACATGATTTTTTCCCCGTCAGACATTAAAACAATGATGCTTCGTACAAACGAACAGCTTTTAACAGAAATCCTGAATAACTTTGAATATTTCTTCAGCAGTATGTTATATTCGAAAGAGCATTCCTCAATACTCATAACCTTGAAAAAATCTGACGCAGCCTGTGAAATCTTTCTGTCCTTCCATTCTCAAAGAATAGAAGAAATGCCGGAATTTGCAAAAGAAACTTCTCAATATTTAAGAAACCGAAACGCACCTCTGTCAGAGCATATTTCCCTTTCTTTGCTGATGCTCGAAATCAAAATGGAACAGCTCGGCGGAAGTGTCGATCTTTCTTCTGATGAAGATATATTCAACTGTAAATTACTTTTTCCTACTGTATAATACAATGTGGGAGCTACCTTAATTGACAAACCACAAAATACTTGTCAATCAGGATGCTCCCACAAATTTTTAATATTTATTCTTTTCCCAGCAGATACTGATAAATATCCCTCTTCGTCACCCCGCGATCCTTCGCCACGAGTTTCATCGCTTCTTTTCTTGCAATCCCCTGATCTTCATACCGTTTCATATGTTCTTCGATCGAAATCTCCTCAAACGCTGCCTTCGCCTCGTCCTCGATTTCTTTCTGGCTTCTGCCCTCGATGACAAGAACGCATTCGCCTTTCGGATCTTCCTGTTCGTAGCGAGTGATGGCATCTTCAATCGTGGTCTGCCATGCCGTCTCGTGTTTCTTGGTCAGTTCCCGGCAGAGTGTCAGCCGCCGGTTGCCAAGCGTCTCCAGCAGCTCCCGCAGCGTTTTCAGCAGATGATGCGGCGCCTCGTATACGATCATCGTCCGCGTCTCGTTTTTCAGCCGTTCCAGCGCCAGTTTATGTTCTTTTTTATCCGGCGGAAGAAATGCTTCGAAGACAAATCTTCTCGTTGAAAGTCCCGACAGTGTCAGTGCCGTCACACACGCGCATGCGCCCGGCAGGCTTGTCACTTCGATGCCTGCCTCGTACGCCATCTTCACCAGCTCCTCACCCGGATCAGAAATTCCCGGTGTTCCGGCATCCGTGATCAGCGCGATATTTGTTCCCGCCAGCAGCTTCTGCACCAGCTCGCGGCCCTTGTCGTATTTGTTGTATTCATGGTAACTCGTCATCGGCGTATGAATCTCAAAATGGTTCAGCAGCTTAATGCTGTTTCTCGTATCCTCCGCCGCGATCAGATCGACCTCCTGCAGAATGCGGATTGCACGGAAGGTCATGTCCTCCAGATTTCCAATTGGTGTTGCACACAAATATAATTTTCCTGCCATGTTCTTATCTCCCGTCTCCATATAATTCCCGGATGTCCTTTGTATACACGCCCGGCGTCTCATACACAATCAGCGGTTTCTCCACGGTAATTCTCGGATTCCCGCCTTTCATCGCCTCGATCAGCACCATGTTCGGCTCCTTGTCCACAAACGGATAAACGAGCTGCATCCTTTTTGGTTCCAGATGATATTTTTTCAGCGTCGAAAAAATCTCCGCCAGCCGGAACGGCCGGTGCACCAGATAGAACCGTCCTTTCGTCTTTAAAACCGCCGATGCCTCTTTCGCAATATCATCAAACGAGCACAGCACCTCATGCCGCGCAATCGTCTTCGCCTCAAGCGCATTCGTCAGCCCGTGCTGCCCCGTCATGTACGGCGGATTGCACGTTACCACATCAAACACTTCTTTTCCAAACTGCTGCGATGCCGTCTTCACATCTCCCTGGAAAATCTCAACATCATTTTCCAGATGATTGTACCGCACACTCCGCTGTGCCATCTCGGCACTGTACTCCTGAATTTCCAGCCCGGAAAAATGCTCGCCGTTTGTCTTCGCCTTCAGCAGAATCGGCACAATTCCCGATCCCGTGCAGAAATCCATCGCCCGCTCCCCGCGCTTCACCTTCGCGTAGGATGCCAGCAGCACCGCGTCAATGCCATAGCAGAAAAGGGATGGATTCTGTATCATCCAGTAACCGTTCTGCAGATCATCGAGCCGCTCACCCGGCTTCAAAAATTCTTCTTTTCTATCCAATGAAAATCCCTCCTCCTGCTGACCGCCCAGCGCCGCATCACACAAAAAGAAGCGTCAGTTTTACCCGGCGCTTACTTTTTTCAAAATGCATTCCAAATCAATCTTATTCCGGCTATTTTGCCTCTTCCGAAGAAGCCTGCTCCCCGGAGCTGTTTCTGTCTTTTTTCTTCTCTTTGCCTTTTTCCTTCTTATGCTTCGGCTTGAACTTGAGCTCTTCCACCGGGCACTCCCGCATTTCCTTCTCATCGTTCACATCCACCAGCACTTTTACGAGCTGACGAAGCACATTCACACCGGAAACCTCACCTTTCATGCCGTCCGGCAGCGTTACGATATCGCCGACACCCGGCAGCTTGCGGTTCAGGTATTCATAGGTTTCCTGCTCGTTTTTCAGGCAACACATCAGTCGTCCGCAGACACCCGAAATCTTCGTCGGGTTCAGGGACAGGTTCTGCTCTTTTGCCATCTTGATCGAAACCGGTGCAAACTCGGACAGATACGTATGGCAGCAAAGCGGTCTGCCGCAGATGCCAATTCCGCCGAGGATCTTTGTCTCATCGCGGACACCGATCTGGCGAAGCTCGATTCTCGTCTTAAAGACAGCCGCCAGATCCTTTACCAGCTCACGGAAATCAATTCTTCCGTCGGCGGTAAAGTAAAACAGCATCTTGTTATTGTCAAACGTATACTCTGCATCGATCAGCTTCATCTCCAGGTTGTGCGCCCGGATCTTCTTCTGGCAGATTTCAAACGCTTCTTTTTCTTTCTTGCGGTTGCTCTCCTCCCGCGCATCATCCTTCGGCGTTGCAATGCGGATGACTTCTTTCAACGGCTGGATCACTTTGGAATCGTCAACTTCTTTTGGCCCCAGCACAACGAAACCATACTCTACGCCGCGCGCCGTCTCAACGATAACGTGGTCGCCCACGCAGATGTCCAGCTCTCTCGGCGAGAAATAATATACTTTTCCTACGTTTCGAAAACGTACTCCTATAATTGTTATCATGTTATCAGTTTTCCTTCATTGTCAGGAACATAAGCTCCATGGTTAAATCAAAATTAACATTCGCGTTCAGGCGGGCTCTCGCCTTCTGAATCGCCTCTATAATCTTCTCCAGGCCTTCGTATGAGCTCTTATTTGCTCTCTCACGGATTCCATTCAGCTCCTGCTTGAACACAAGGGAATCGACCTCTTTTGTCGCCTTAAAGAGCAGAACATCGCGGAACCATAAAGAAAAGATATCGAAATAATCATCAATATTGTCTTTTTCGGCCGTCAGTTTTTTGATCGTCTCCACGATTTCATACAGCGGCATACTGTCGGCGTACTTTGCCATGCGGAGTGCACTTTCCAGCGTCTCCTCGTATTCCGGAGAACGGGCAATCCGCTCTGCTTTTCCGATATTTCCCTGCGCCAGGGACGCATCAACCTCTGCCTGGTAATCCGGCACATGCATTTCGTTCATCAGATAATCTTTCACAAGCTGGTCTCCCACTGGTTTTAAATTTAACTGCACGCAGCGTGACGAAATCGTCGGAAGCAGCGCATCCGGGTTGTCTGCCAGAAGCATGACAACTGCGTAGGCCGGCGGCTCCTCGATCGTCTTCAGCAGCGCGTTCTGCGCCTGAAGTGTCAGCTTCTGCGCCTCGTCGATGATATAAATCTTGTACGGACTGCTGTACGGCTTGATCATCACATCGTTAATGAGCTGCTCGCGGATTTCATCGATGCTGATGGTGTTCGGCTTTTCATGCTTCACATAAATGATATCCGGATGATTCTGGCTCTGTGCCTTTTTACAGGACGGGCATTCCATACAGGGCTCGACCCCGTGCTTCTCGCACTGAAGCGTCATCGCAAACAGTGAAGCCATCATTTTCTTTCCCGATCCACTCTCTCCGCCAAAAAGATAAGCATGAGATACTTTATTCATCGAAATGGCATTCTGTAAATGCGTTATGATTTCCTGATGTCCTACAACCTTCTGAAAACCCTGCATAAAATCACCCCCTGGAGTTCTTTTGTATTTCTTACTAATACTGCATTAAGTATATCACAACTTTTTCTGTTGTTCCACAAAATTCTGAATTTCGGAAAAACAGTCTTCCGGCGTAGAATTATTGGAAAATCTGCGGACAATTCCAGCTTCCGCAATTTTCTCCTCCGTAAAATCCTCACAGTCCGCCAGGAATCTCCGGCACATCTCCGCGTATTTCGGCTCTGTCTGTTTTCTTTCCCGTTCCAGTGCCCGCGAAAGCCGCAGCCCGTCGTCCACCTCGACATACAGCGGAACCATCGCCTGCTCCCCGAAGTATGCCTTTAATTTCAGATACGATTCCAGTGTCCCGATTCCGAGATAATCATGCTTCGCAAGATCAATCTGCCCGTCATCCGCCGTAAAATAATACCACGGCCCCTGCACCGTCGAATACATGCGCTCCTCGATAATCTTTCCGGCCTCCCGCAGTTCCGAAAGCCGTTTTTCATCCACAAAGAAATACTCTCTTCCGTCCTGCTCCCCGCTCCGGATCGGCCGTGTTGTATACAGGACAAACGGTTTTAAATCCAGCGCCGTCTCCTGGATCAGATTCTCATAAATATGATCTTTCCCTGACGCACTTTTTCCCATCAGATAGTAAATTTTTCCCATTTTATCTCTCCCCGAAACACAGATTCTTTATGCCTTAAACCGATATCCAACGCCCCAGATCGTCTCGATATACTGCGGCTTTGCCGTATTAAACTCAATCTTTTCACGGATCTTCTTGATATGAACCGTCGCAATATCTCCGATCGACTCCATATCCCAGATCTCCCGGAACAGCTCCTCTTTTGTAAAGACGCGGTTCGGATTCTCCGCAAGGAAGGTCAGCAAATCGAATTCTTTTGTCGTAAACTGCTTCTCCTCGCCATTCACCCACACGCGGCGTGCCGTCTTGTCAATCTTGATGCCGCGGATCTCCACGATATCATTTTCCTTCTTGCCGCTTCCGACCAGACGTTCGTACCGTGCCAGATGTGCTTTCACGCGCGCAACCAGCTCACTTGGGGAAAACGGCTTTGTCATATAGTCATCCGCACCAAGGCCCAGTCCGCGGATTTTATCAATATCATCCTTCTTTGCAGAAACCATGATAATCGGAATATCCTTCTTTTCACGCACTTCGCGGCAGATCTCAAAGCCATCCACCTCCGGCAGCATCAGATCCAGGATCAGCAGATCAAAATCCTCCTTGATCGCCCGTACAAGACCGGTGTCTCCCTGGTTTTCAATCTCCACCTCAAAGCCCGAAAGCTCCAGATAATCTTTCTCCAGATCTGCAATGGATTCCTCATCCTCAACAATCAGTATTTTACTCATGAAACAGGTACCTCCTGATATTTTCTTAATACAAAGTACATCGTGGTGCCCACCCCTTCTTTGCTGGTGGCCCACACTTTTCCGCCGTGGTCTTCGAGAATTTTCTTCACAATCGAAAGGCCAATTCCGCTGCCGCCCCTCGTGCTGTTGCGGGACGCATCGGTGCGATAAAAGCGATCGAAAATCTTCGTCAGATCCTTCGTCGCAATTCCCTTTCCGTTATCCTCAATCTCCACCTGCACAAAATCTCCGACATCGCGCAGACGGATGTTGATGACCTTATGGCTCTTGTCCATATATTTGATGGAATTGCTTACAATATTATTGATGACACGCTTGATCTGCTCCGCATCCGCAATGACGACCGGGTCGTCCTCGAGGTAATTAAAGTATGTCAGATCCACATGCTGCGCGTCAAGTTCCAGATTCAGCTCCTCCACGCAGTCATCAAAGTAATCTGCGATGTGGATTTTTGAAAACGTATACGGAATACGGTTCGTGTCAATCTTGGAATAAAACGTCAGCTCATTAATCAGACGATCCATCTCATTTGCCTTATTGTAAATCGTGCGGATGTAACGGTCCATCTTCTCCGGCGTATTCGCCACACCGTCCATGATGCCCTCCACATATCCTTTGACCGCGGTAATCGGCGTTTTCAGGTCATGCGAAATGTTGCTGATCAGCTCTTTATTCTCTTTGTCGAACTCAACCTTTTCCTCCGCCGTCTCTTTCAGCCGGATGCGCATCTCCTCGAAGTCCTCGCAGAGATCATTGATCTCTGCCACACCACACGGCTCCACGGTAAAGTCAAGATTTCCGTCTTTGATGTTCTGCGTCGCCTTCTTCAGCTGTCCGAGCGGGCCGATCACACCGCGGTAAATCCAAAGGCTCAGGCCAAGGCTGGTGAACACCAGAATCAGAACCGTCACAACAGCAAGTTCTCTTGCCATACCCGTAATCTGCGGCGCAATCTGATCTGTCTTGGTTACGATAAACGCACTGCATTCTTTTCCGTCCACGTTCTCATAGTCCACCTGTTTGACCATCCACTGTTTTTCATTTCGGAAATAAACACCGCCTTGGGAATTGGCGCCTGGATCGCCGTATTTCGGCAGCTCATTTTCCAGTTCCTCCGACGACAGCTCTGCCGATCCGTTGTAAATGATGGTTCCGTTTTCACACACCGCAATAAACGACTGTTTTTTCTTCAGTCTCGCATTCAGAATGGCGAGATAATCCGTTTCTTCCAGCATCGAGGTATCCGATTTTGCGGTCTTCTCCTCGTCGTACTCTTCTGCTGTCATCGCATTCAAAAGCAGCGTATTGTTCGAAATGGTTCGATACGTTGCGTTTGCGAGACCATATTTTTCACCAATGCTCTTCGTCTTATACCCTACAAAAAAGTAAAACGTTAAGGCGCACATCACAATCGGAACCAGTATGATGATGAAAAAAGAAATGATGACTCTCGTCCGTAATTTCATGCTTTTTTTCTTTTTTTCCATATAAAATTCACCTGTTTTCCAACACATATTTCGTATTTTCCGCGCCCGCAGGACAGAAAAAAATCCTCAGTACGCAGTCTAAATTTATTATAGCACAACGCCTGAGGATTTTTCATTAACTTAGATGAATCTTTCTAAACTTTCTATAAACACAAGGTTCGTACGAACAACCGTGTTTTAAAGGTATTTTTTCAGGTCTTCTACCTTGTCCAGTTTCTCCCACGGCAGATCCAGATCGTTTCTTCCGAAGTGGCCGTAAGCGGAAGTCTGTTTGTAGATCGGACGGCGCAGATCCAGCATTTTGATGATTCCAGCCGGACGAAGGTCAAAGTTCTCACGGATGATCTCTACCAGTTTCGCATCAGATACTTTACCTGTGCCAAATGTTTCTACATGAATAGAAGTCGGATGTGCAACACCAATTGCATAGGAAAGCTGGATCTCGCACTTGTCAGCAAGACCTGCTGCAACAATGTTCTTTGCAACATAACGTGCTGCATAAGCTGCAGAACGGTCAACCTTTGTGCAGTCTTTTCCGGAGAAGGCACCGCCGCCGTGACGTCCTGTTCCGCCATAAGTATCAACAATGATCTTACGTCCTGTAAGACCGCTGTCGCCGTTTGGTCCACCGATAACGAAACGTCCGGTCGGGTTGATAAAGTATTTCGTATCCTCATCTACCATGTCAGCCGGGATGATCTCATCAAATACATATTTCTTGATGTCTGCATGGATCTGCTCCTGTGTAACATCCGGGTCATGCTGAGTGGAGCAAACTACTGCATCAATACGGCTTGGTTTTCCATTCTTATCATACTCAACTGTTACCTGAGTTTTTCCATCTGGTCTTAAATATTTCAGAGTGCCGTCTTTACGGACTTTTGTCAGCTGACGGGAAAGTTTGTGTGCCATGTTGATTGCGTATGGCATGTATTCTTCTGTCTCGTTGGAAGCATAACCAAACTGGATTCCCTGGTCGCCAGCTCCAATAGAGTCAAGCTCGTCCTCATCCATCTGATTCTCTTTCTGCTCAAGTGCTTTATCAACACCCATTGCAATATCAGCAGACTGTTTATCAAGTGCTGTGATTACTGCACATGTATCAGCATCAAATCCGAATTTTCCACGAGTATAACCAATCTCGCGGATTGTCTCTCTTACGATTGACTGGATATCGATATTTGCCTTGGAAGTGATCTCACCCATAACCAGAACAAGACCTGTTGTAGTTGCAGTCTCGCAGGCTACACGGCTCATCGGATCCTGTGCGATCAGAGCATCCAGGATGGCATCAGAAATGGCATCACAGATTTTATCCGGATGACCTTCAGTTACAGATTCGGAAGTAAATAAGATTTTTTCTTTGTTTTCCATTCTTTTGTTTTTCCCTTTCTTCGATGGAGCGAAAATTTCCAAAACAGCTAATATCTATCGCTGCATTGTATGTTTTCCGCGAAAAAAAGAACAGCCCGGACAAGCGGACTGTCTTATAAATGACTTTTTATATAAACAATCCTCTTATTGTTCGATCACTCGCTCAGGTTGGCACCTTCCTCTCTTTCGAGGGGTTGCCGTGGCTTCATAGATCCTATGTATCTCCACCACTCTGAATAAAAGGCTATTCTTCAGTTTTCCTGTTGCAAGCAATACAATATACTGATTGCTTATAATTGTCAATAGACATTTAACGTCTTATGACTATTTTTCACCAGATTAAATCTGATACTCAACAGATCAAGGCTGTCAGGCTGCGATCTGAAATTAACAATTCACCCTACACGCAGGCGGAATTTCTGGATATCCTTCTCACTGGAAACTCTCTCGATCTCTGCGCCAAGGCTGCGAAGCTTCTCTTCGAAGTTCTCATAGCCACGCTGGATGTAAACAATATCATCCACAATGGTGATTCCCTCTGCTGCCAGTCCTGCAATAACAAGAGCTGCCCCAGCACGAAGATCCGGTGCACTTACTCTTGCACCAGTAAGCTTATTCACGCCATCAATAATTGCGGAATTGCCTTCAACCTTAATACAGGCTCCCATTCTGGAAAGCTCATCGGCATATTTGAAGCGATTCTCAAAAATACTCTCAGTTACGATGCTGGTTCCCTCTGCAAGTGCAAGGGTAACCGCAATCTGCGGCTGCATATCAGTCGGATATCCCGGATATGGAAGGGTCTTCACATGAGTGCGATGAAGTCTGCCCACTGCACGTACACGTACGGCATCATCAAACTCCTGAACTTCACATCCGATTTCCTCAAGCTTAGCTGTAGTAGCTTCGAGATGCTTTGGAATTACATTCTTAACTGTGACATCACCACCGGTAGCTGCTGCAGCGAACATAAAGGTTCCTGCCTCGATCTGGTCCGGAATGATGGAATACTCTGTGCGGTGAAGCTTCTCAACACCCTTGATACGGATCACATCTGTACCAGCACCTTTGATATTGGCTCCCATGCTGTTCAGGAAGTTGGCAACATCTACTACATGTGGCTCTCTGGCAGCATTCTCAATAATCGTACGTCCTGGTGCAAGAGATGCTGCCATCATAATATTGATGGTTGCTCCTACAGAAACTACATCCAGGAAAATATGGCTTCCATGAAGATTAGATGCCTCGGCAACAATGGCTCCATGAAGAATATCAACTTTCGCACCAAGGGCTCTGAAACCTTTCAGATGCTGGTCAATCGGACGGCTTCCGATATTGCAGCCACCTGGAAGAGGAACTTCTGCTCTTTTATATTTGCCAAGTAATGCACCAAGAAGATAGTAAGATGCACGGATCTTCTTAATATACTCATAATCTACACTTACATCACCAATGGTAGAACCATTGATCTTAACAGTTGATTTATTGATTCTGTCAACCTGTGCTCCGATGCCAGCTATTGCCTCCAGTAAAACGTTGATGTCTCTGACGTCAGGCAGATTCTCGATGAGAATTGTCTCATCCGTCATAATGGCTGCTGATAAAATAGCCAGCGCTGCATTCTTTGCACCTGCTATCTCTACTTCACCAACAAGCGGATTTCCACCTTTAATCACATACTGTTCCATAATACACCTCTATTATTCTTACTCCGCGAGCCAAAAAGGCTATTGTCAATTTCTCTACAATAACCTGACAGCCCTCCTCTGATTTACAGTTACTCTTCACTTCGTTCATCGTGACGCATTCCGCGAATAGTAACAATCTACAGTTACTTAATAACCCCTGTCTGTAGTGTTTCCAAAAGTGCCTGCAGACTTGCTTCCAAATCTTTCCCTTCTTCATCTACCACAATGTCTGCATATTTCTCGTATAAGGGAACTCGCTCCTCATATAAACTCTTCAAGGTCTGTCCTTCTTTCAGAAGAACTCCCCGCTTCTTAAGATTTCCAAGCCGTTTCTCAAGAGACTCCAGAGAAAGGCTGAGGTAAACTACCTTCCCAATTGATTTCAAGTGTTCCATGGCTTCACTGCAATATACCACACTTCCCCCAGTAGCAATTACAGTATTCTCTGTATCAATCGACGCATTTACGCGATTCTCAATGGTCTTGAAACCTTCTTCTCCTTCTTCATCAATGATCTGATAAAGACGTCTTTTTTCTTCTTTTTGTATTAAAAGGTCTGAATCTAAAAATTCGTATCCAAGTATTTTCGCAAGAACAACGCCCAGTGTGCTTTTACCTGCACCGGGCATTCCAATTAATGTTATATTATTCATTTTCATTCGATACTCCTTTAAATAATAACACATAAGAGCCATTATTGCAATCACATTAAAAAATTGTTACTGAGTTCGGTTTTTTAATGGGTGATTTTTAAGTTTCTGATTATGCTTTTTTCCTTTTTTTACGCTATATCCAAAGGTGCCCAGTTTCTTTCCAAGTCCCAGATATTCTCCATGGGAATACACCATCAGTTTTGTCTGATTCAGCTGAAATTTATTATTTTTATCCATATAGGCTTCGTCCGCATGCACTGCAACTACTTCCGCAAGGAACATGTGATGAGAACCAAGCTTCTCAATTTTCTTAACTTTACATTCAATATTTACAGGAGCTTCACCGATCATTGGTGCCTTCACATGATCCGCCTTTTCTTTGGTAAGATGAAGCTCCTGAAATTTATCAACCTCTCTGCCGGACCGCACGCCACAATAATCGGTGGCGTATGCAAGCTCTTCTGTGGTAAGGTTCAGAACAAATTCCTTTGTCTTGCAGATCATATCGTAAGAAAATCTGGTGGGACGAACGGAGATGCTTACCATTGGCGGGTTGGTACACACGGTGCCAGCCCACGCTACTGTTATTATATTATCATTACCCTCGCCATCTGTAACGCTGACCATCACAGCAGGAAGCGGGTAAAGCATATTGCCTGGTTTCCAGGTCTGTTTTGCCATATTTTTGCTCCTCTTTTATGTGAAAATTTCCCGTGCAAAGAACCTTCTGCGTTACTTTTCACTTTGTGAGCAGTAGCTTTTAACAGCCTCTTTGCCGGGAAAATCTTTATTATCAGTTAAAGTCATTTGCCATGATCTGTGCGGCTTCCATCATAGCCGGGATCATCTGTTTCTTACGGGAAACCACGCCTTTCAGGTGGAAGCACTTATCCTCCGGTTCCTGCTGAAATGCGATTTTTCCCATTTCCTCGCTGCCCTCGCCGTAATAAATTACATCTGAGGACTCGTCCATAATATTGGTTAACATAAAGTAAACACGGGTAATTCCATGGCGTCCGCACTCGCTTACCATAAATGGTTTCAGGCGAACTTTGATCTCCTGAAGTTCTTCCTCGTCCATGGAACTGATCTGTCCAACACCAAAAGCCACATTTCCTTCTGCAATAAATTTCTTGTAATCCTGATAGAAAATTTCTTCAGGTGCTTTATCCTTCAGATTGCTTCCAGCCTTGAACATTTCTCTTGCGAAATCTTCAATCTTAATGTCCGCGATCAGTGCAAGCGCACTTGCTGCGATCTTGTCCTGCTGGGTGCAGGTTGGGGAACGGAACATTAAGGTATCGGAAATAATGGCTGCACAGAGAAGTCCTGCAATCTTAGGCGGAATCTCCAGTCGCTGCTCGTCATAAATCCGGTAAAGGATTGTCGCAGTACATCCAACTGGCTCATTTCGGAAATTAATCGGCTTCATAGTTTCCAGAGAACCAAGCTTATGATGGTCAATGATCTCCAGAATCTCTGCTTTCTCAATGTTATCAACAGCCTGGTCTTTCTCATTATGATCTACCAGAATTACCTGTTTCTTGTGCATGTCAAGGAAATTTCGTCTGGAAATGGTTCCCACACATTTTCCCCGCTTATTGATAACAGGGAATGCACGATGGCGGTGCTTGATCATAACATCCTGAATATCATCTGTGAAATCTTCAGTATTAAAAGTTACCAGATTATCTTTTTTCATCACATAATTTACCGGAATACTCTGGTTGATCATGCGGGCAATTGTGTAGGTATCATATGGAGAAGAGATAATGATGATCTGTCTCTCCTGAGCTTTCTTTATTACCTTCTCACTTACCTGAATACTCATTCCTACAATAATGCAGCTTACATTCAGTTCTATTGCCTTTAACTGATCTTCCTCACGGTTTCCAAGAATAACCATATCATTTTCTTCGATATAGTTCTTCATCACCTCCGGATCAGCAGTTCCAATAAGGATTTTCCCTTTGGTAAAATAGCCGTGACCGTTTCCTTCTACGATTTCACCGTCAAGAGTATCCCTGATCTTGTTATACTGAGTTCTGGCATTTGAAAGAAGATAGCTGTCCTTGGTATCCATGTAAACATCAGCAATATCGCCGATTGTTACAATTCCCTCCAGCTCATCCTCGCTGTTACAGATGGGAAGGGTCACAATGCCTTTATTCTGCATCATATCCCAGGCATTTTTCAGGGACATGGTACGGTCTGCATCCGGTTTTGGACGGATATCCATATCTTTTACCTGCGTTCCGATATTTCCCAGATAAGCCGGTGGCTGTACGCCAAAACGATTCAGTACATACTGGGTCTCTTCATTGATCTGACCGGCGCGTCTTGGAATATAACGCTTGGTCTGGGTGGTTCTGTTTTTGATATCTGCGTAAGCAATTGCCGAACAAATAGAATCCGTATCCGGATTCTTATGTCCCATTACAAATACTTTCTGATTCTTCATTCACATTCTTCCTTCCAAAATTCAGCTGACCTCTGCACACTTTTCATCTGTAAATAGAGTTTTTTATTTCGGGTCTACTTTTCAAACACGCTCTACAGAAGATTTTCATTTTGGGCGATTGTCTTAATCGTCCAAATCTGCACTTTATATTAATTCAGTTTAATATTTGCAAATAAAGCTCCCAGAGATGTGGTTGCCTCTTCTCCGGACTGTGGGATTTCTATTTTCTCTTCTTCCACTTCTTTTGCCATCATATCAGTTGCTTCTTTGATACTCAGGCTCAGTTTTCCATCTTTCACTGCAGTTACTTTTACTTTCACCTTATCTCCAACTGCAAGAACTTCTGATGGTTTACGGATTCTCTTTTCGCAAATCTGGGAAATATGTACCAGTCCGGATACGCCGTTTCCAAGATCTACAAATGCGCCGTATGGCTGAAGGCTCTCTACAATTCCTTCTGTTACAAAGCCTGGCTGGATATTGGAAATTTTATTCTTTCTTTCCTCTTCTGCTTTTTCCCTTAAAATTTCTTTCGCAGAAAGAATCAGTTTTTTGTCCTCTTTATTGACATCGATTACCTGAACCTGGATGTGTCTGTTCAGATATTCGTTGGTGTCTTCTACGTAATTCAAGGCCAGCTTGGAGGCCGGGATAAAGCCGCGCACACCTTCTACATAAGCAACTGCGCCGCCGTTTACTACACCTTTTACCACTACATCAAGAACCTCTCCGGAGGCTTTCAGCTCTTTTAATTTGTCCCAAGCCAGGACGTCAGTAGCCTCAACTTTGGATAAAAGGATGTTACCATTTCCATCGTCTTTTCTTACGACTGTGGCGGAAACTTCATCTCCAGGGTGTACTTCTTCTTTAACGTTAAAGCCCGGCTCTCTACTGTAATCTTCTACCGGGATAATACCTTCTGCATAATATTTTAAATCTACAATAATTTCTTTATCATCTACACTCACAACTGTTCCTGTGAGAATGTCGCCTTCTTCAATTTTCTTAAAAGAAGCTTCAAGTTCTGCTTCGTAATCCTTCATTGTCTCTGCCATGACCTAGACTCCTTTGCCCCTGTTTTTGCTTCATTATAGCACACCGCTTATTCGTTGCAAATAAATTTTGGAATGTACATTCGAAAAAACACCGCTCTTTAAGCGTCAGAGTGTAATATCTGGCGTTTAAAGAGCGGCATATTCAGACAAATTTTCCCCAAAATTGTGACGCACATCTTGCAAAAAACCTTTTTCAAACACGCTCCAGAGCGTGCAGATTGCAGGAATACTTTTTCAAATACGCTCTAAAACGAGGAGTGCCCCGGCAGTAGCTGCCGGGGCGATTATTATGAAAAAATTTTATGTGTAATGGTGTCATTACAACGTCTTCTGTGTATGTTCTTTCGAACTGATTATATAGTATCAGATACTTATGAACAAAATACATGCAAATTGTTAACGAATAATGAACATTTGTTTTATTTGCACAATTTCTTCTTTTATTTTCCTCTTTTTTTATAAATTTACCACATTTGCATCTTTACTTTAATTTGGTAAAGTTATACATTTTGCACATTTTACATTTCTCATTCGAATAATCCTTTTACAAATTCGATTAACTTCGACACAAGACCTTTGGCATCATCCTTTGTAACACCCATATCCTGCAGCTTACTGTATACAGAATTTACATCGCTTCTAAGAGCATCTTCGTCAATTTTTGCATCCAGAACCTTGCGTACTACAGAAACAAGGGAATCTACATCTGAATCAGAAAGAGATACACCAAAATGGTCTGCTGCCTGAGTTACAGCACTTCGTACCTGGTCATCTGTGATGTTCTGCTGGTCTACAAGATCCTTGGCATACATAATAATGTCTACTGCTTTTCCAGGGTCAGAAGCAAGAAAATCAATTCCACTGTCCAGAAGACTTTCTACCACTTCTGTATCACTGGATGCCATAACCGGCATCGGCATGGAACATGCAAGAACTCCTGCAAGGATAAGTGCTGCTGATTTTTTCATTTTTATCATGATAATTACCTCCTGATTGAATGTTGCTGTTCAAGACTTGCCCAGTAACGATTAAATGTCATCTGTTCAAATCTCTCCAGTAACAATTAAATAGCTGCTGTTCATGGTCTGACCAGCAATAGTTAATATTCTGTTCACAAACTGCTGGAATCTGGTCATATTTATGATCTGATTTCCTCATATCAAGTAATTTTCTTCTGAAATTTAATCAATACCGGAAATAAATCTTCCTCCAGATTCCAGCCCATTATACTACACCTTTTCCTTTTATTTGTAAAATGTATCTAAAAACTTTATAATCTTTTTATAACTAATCTCCAAAAACAGCCCATTTTCCAGAGAGTTACAAATCTTTTCAAATTCGTTCACTAATTTTTCATAAGATAAACACGATTCTTTCAAACTTTCCCGATATACTAACAGCATAAAAATAATAACAGCCAACATTATTTTTATAAAATTTCTTTTTCATATGTCAGTCACCCAAAAGTGATTGACTCTCCTTCCTTTTAAAAAATATATTTGAGACAAAATAAAAATCACCCGTCTAGCCACCGGGTGATTTTTATTTGTATGAGATTTATGCAGTAAATCAGTTTCGAACATGTGAAGGATTGCAGAAGCCGCAACGCTACGCTGCAAAATAATCCTAAGATATCAAGAACGAGGCTCACGCCCCGTTCTTGATATCTATCTCAATTTATTAAATACGTTCGCAAGATCAGCAAATTCTGCTAACGTAAGCGCTTCGCCTCGCACATTTACCGGAATTCCGGTCTCTGCCATAGCTTTCTCAATTTCCTCTTTTGAAAAATCAAGCTCCTGGGAGTTCTTCAGTCCGTTTACCAATGTTTTTCTTCTCTGATTAAAAGATGCCCTGATCAGCCTGAACATCAGCTTCTCATTCTCCACCTGCACGGGCGGCTCTTCGTATCTCACAAGCTGGATAACAGCACTTCCCACCTTCGGTCTTGGCATAAAACAGTTCGGCGGAACATTCGCAATGATCTGCGGTCTGGCATAATACTGAACAGCCAGGGACAAAGCACCGTAATCCTTTGTTCCAGGACCAACCTGCATTCTGTCTGCCACTTCCTTCTGTACCATAATGGTGATGGAAGAAATAGGAACATGGTTTTCAAAAAGTCCCATGATGATTGGTGTAGTAATATAATAAGGCAGATTTGCAACCACCTTGATAGGCTTACCCCCATTTTTCTCCTGTGCCAGCGCCGCAATATCAACTTTCAGGATATCCTCGTTGATCACAGTCACATTATCCCAGTCTTTCAAAGTATCATTTTCCAGAATCGGGATCAGTGTCTTATCAATCTCTACAGCCACCACTTCTCTGGCTGCATCAGCCAGATACTGGGTCATGGTTCCAATACCCGGTCCGATTTCCAGGACAAAATCATCCTTGGTGATCTTGGAAGCCTCGATTATTTTTTCCAGAACATGGGTATCGATAAGAAAATTCTGACCAAACCTTTTCTGGAAAGCAAAATTATACTTTTGAAGAACTTCAATGGTATATTTCGGATTTCCTAAATAAGGTCTGGTCATGTTAATTTCCTCTTTCTTTTAAATTATTTAATCATTATCTGCAAATCGCACAATCTGGGCAGCTGTCTGCAATTCCCTTATTACTTATTTTGCAAAATCTTTCTCATAAAGAACCGTAAATCCATCACGGTCTACTCTCTTTTTCTTATTAAACTTCAGAAGTCCGCCCTGAGATTTCGCCATTGCTGCGTCAAGCATTTCCTTAACTGCGCCAATGTTCATAGGCTGGTCTTCTTTCTGGTTCACACCGATCAGATTATACAATGCAAGCATTCCCATCTGGTCGATCTTGTAACCATTTTCCTTGGTGTAAACTCTTGCAAAGTTTACAAGTTCATCATTGGTAAATACCGGAATGTTGATCATGGATGTAAACTTCTTGGCAAATTTCGGGAATTTTGCAATCAGCTTACGCATTCCAATCTTCTCATCCTCAATGATCACAGTAAGTCCGTCTGTGCGGAACTCCATAGCCTTATCCAGAATATCCACCGTTTCCTGTGTCAGCTGATTAGCATTCTCAATGACAAGGAAACCACCGCTAAGTTTACCGATTACTTTTGTAATATCCATCTCATTCAGCTGATCGGCAAACACATAAGCCACCTTGGAAGCCGGCAGATTCAGTTCTTTACAGATTGCCGGAATCAGACTTGCGATCAGTCTTGTCTTACCAGTTTCTTTCCCACCCATGACGATCACGTTTCCAGTCTTGGAGGTCTTATCAGCCGCTGCCATCTGCACATCGCAAAGTGCACTGATCAGCTGTTCCCGCATTCCCGGAACCTTTACAAAATATGTAAACAACTTCTTCTCATCATCGGTAAGTGATTTCTCTCTTGGCACAATGTCACATGGATTTCTCTTATCCTTTGGCTGAATAGAATCGATAAACTGTTCCAGTTCTTCTTCCTCGGAAAGAGATTCAGAAGACTCTTCTTCCTCTTCATCCTCATCAAAATCAAAGTTTTCGTCCTCAGAATCTTCCTCTGCATCTTCAGTTTCAACCACATCATCTGCAGCTGGAGGCATATCCTCATCCTCTTCTTCGCCAATGCTCTCTCTGAGAAGTTTGGCAATAAATTCATCCTCAGACATGGAATCATCAGAAGGCTCTTCTTTCTCCTTATGACCTGCCGGGCCATTCATAAACTCATCCTCAGCAGCCTGAAGATCCTCTTCGGAAAGGAATTCCTCTTCCTCAAGCTCTACAACCGGCTTTTTCTGCTCTGGTTCTGGCTCGATTTCTTCCTCGTCCTCAGTGATAACTTCCTCTTCTTCTGGAATATCCTCTGCCTTTTCTTCTTTTACAGCATTCTGAGGTTTCGTAGATATTTCTTGGGCAGCTTCTACAATTTCTTTATTTTCTTCCTGAACTTTCTCTTCATCTACTTTCTCATCCGGAATTTCAATTCCCTGTGCAGAAGCAGCAGCAAGAATCGTATCCTCCAGATTGAAATTTGAAAAATCAAATGCAGGTTCCTCGTCTTTCATTTTCTCCGCAGCATCAGCCTCATCACTGAAAAGATTATTCTGTACAGGCGCCTTGGGAACCTCAATCTCTTCCGGTACCATATTCTTCATAGAATCCGGAATATTCAGTGTAGGCATTTTCAGGTTCTCAACAGGTGTTTCTGTTTCTGTGGAAAATGTCTTCTTCTCTTCTGCAGACTCTGAACGATCTGCATTCTCTAAACCTTCTGTATTTTCTTCTGAAACTGCTTCCGCTGATTTCTCTGCAGTCTCATCTGCTGTATTTACAGATTCTTCAGCAACAGTCTCCTTGGTATTCTCCACTTTCACCTTGCCAGTTTCAGGCTCCAGCTCCGGTACACTTTCATATTCTTTCTCAGAAGCCGGATCACGAAGCATTTCTTCCTGAACCTCTTTCGTCTGCTCAGTGGAAACAATGCTGTCTTCCATTTCATCCATCTTACGGCTTCCAAAGATGTCACGAAGTCCTTTGGAAATTTTATCCTGAAGACTCTCTACGCCATCCAGATCCTCATTCTTGATCTGAATACTTTCAATAGATTCGCTTCCCTGGTTCTCAGCTTTCGGTGCTTTCTCTTCTTCCTTGATGGTATCTGCTTCCTCAGGTTTCAGAAGCTTCGGTACAAACTGCTGTTCATACCGCTCTTTCTCCTCGCCGGTAAGAGCACCCATACGCTGTTTCAGGTCCATAGCCTTCATCACGTAGTTACCCTCGTTGAACCAGAGAATGATCTCGTTGCAAAGCTCCAGACATTTCTCTTTGTCACCATCCTGATAGTACAGTTTGGCAAGCTCGTAAGACCATTTTTCGGTAAATTCTTTCTCCTTATAATCCTCCAGAACCTTGATCTGCTCTGCAAGAGGAGCCTTTTTTACTTTCAGGATCTTGTATTTCAGGATGTACTGCGTATTATCATTTGGCGCAACTTCCCTGTACTCCTGATAAAATTCCACTGCCTCGGAAACCTGTCCCAGCTTCAGGGAAACTTCTACAAGACGATAAAGAATGTTCTTACCAATGGAGGCTCTGTGATAAGCCAGCAGGAAAATTTCCTTGCTGTCCTCATAGCGTTTATTGGCAGCATAGATTTCACCAACCACACAAAGGGTACGAACATTTTTCACACGGCGCCAGTCAATGCTGTCTACAACATTCATGGCTCCCTTATAGTCTTTCTGTTCTACTAAATGGTTAATCTCTTCAAGTTTAACCCGAAATTCCTCTTTGTCCAAATTTTTCACCAACTTTCCATAGTTAATGCCAGTTTAGCATATCGCATACTACTTCGCAAGCTTATTTATCTGCAGGACCCCCTATCGGCTGATACACATGCCCTGCCACAACGTGAAACACTTTATTGATCGTAAACTGATGACTGACAAAATCATCCAGACCAGTACAGGTGATCATGGTCTGAATATCATGAATACTCTCAAGAAGATAATTCTGACGGCTGCTGTCCAGCTCCGAAAGGACATCGTCCAGAAGCAGAACTGGTTTATCATGAATGATCTTCTCCACCAGATAAATCTCCGAAAGTTTCAGGGAAAGGGCTGCTGTTCTCTGCTGCCCCTGCGAACCATATTTGCGGATATCAATTCCGTTCACAGCCACCATTAGGTCATCCCTGTGAGGTCCGGACGAAGTCATTTTCATCCGAAGGTCCCGGTCTCTGTTGCGGAAAAGGCTCTCTTCCAAAGCCTCACTCTCCACGCTTGGTTCATATATCACTTCTATATTCTCAATACCGCCGGTAAGATTTCTGTGAATTTCCTTAATGATCTCATTAAGGGACTCCACAAATTCTCTTCTTTTGCCAATGATCTTACGGCCATAATTTACCAGCTGCATATCCCATACATCCAGAGTCGCCCCAAGATCCGGCTGCTTATACATATCCTTCAGCAGCTTATTTCTCTGGTTCAGAACATGATTGTATCCGGCAAGATCTGTGAGGTATAGTTTATCCAGCTGACAAAGCTCCGCGTCCATGAATCTTCGTCGCTCTCCCGGACCGTTTTTGATAATATTCAGATCCTCCGGGGAAAAGAAAACCAGATTCACCACACCGAGAAGCTCTCTCGCCTTCTTTATGGGAAGCCCGTTGATTGCCACGCCCTTGGCCTTATTTTTCCGAAGGTGCATGTCAATCTTATAAGACATGGAATCTTTTCCCACCATCATGCGGATATGGGCTTCATCCTGTTCAAAGCGGATAATCTCCCGGTCTTTGCTTCCTTTATGGGATTTGCTGGTTCCGCACAGATACACAGACTCCAGGATATTGGTTTTTCCCTGTGCATTATCCCCATAAAAAATATTAGTTCCTTTGTCAAAAGAAAGTTCCAGCGATTCGTAATTTCTGAAATTGCTTAATTTTATGGATTCAATATAAGCCATTTTACTCGTTTCCGGACAGAACCTTCACATCCTGGCCATTATAGGAAATAACGTCACCGCCATAAACCTTGCGGCCTCTTCTGGTATCTACTTCGCCATTTACTTTTACAAGTCCGTCGTTGATCACATATTTTGCCTCAACACCGTCTGATACAAGTTCAGCAAGTTTCAGTGCCTGGCCAAGTTTGATAAATTCATCTCTGATTCTGATTTCCAATTTTCTGCCTCCACTCTTCTGGCATCACGACTGCAATTCGTTTTCCAGACTGTCTCCAGCCATTATTGGCAGTCCGTGTTCACTTCCATACTCTTCCAATTGTCTGTTACGTTTCTCTCTGTGGCAAGTGTCATTATCTTGCCTGGTTCTGATTTATGTTAACCGGAAGAATCAGATACGTGTAAGTTTCTTCCTCATCTCTGATAAAGCAAGGTGCTTTCGGGTTTACCAGGTAAATGTCGATGGTCTCATCATCAATAACCTTCAGTGCATCGATCAGGAACTTGGGATTAAATCCGATCAGAATATCTTTTCCCTCTTTCTCAATATCAATATCCTCGTTCATGGAACCCATTGCAGAATCAATCTTCAGCTCCATGCTGCCATCTGTAATATGGATAATGATCGGTTTCTTATCTCCTTCTCTTACAAGAAGTGTAGCACGGTCGATACAATCCAGAAATTCTTTTTTGTTAATGGAAAGTTTGGTCTCATAATCGCTGGAAAGCATCTGGTCAATACGGAAATATTCCCCTTCGATCAGACGGGAAACTACCATAGTCTGGTCAAATTCAAATAAAATATGATTATTGGTAAAGAAAATGCTGACTACGTCATCCATTTCTCCGGATAAAATCTTACTGATCTCGTTAAGAGTCTTACCTGGAACCACAACCTTGCGGTCTGAATAGTCTTTCTTCAGAGGCATTTTACGGATCGCAATGCGGTGTCCATCCAGGGAGACAATTTTCAGACAATTATTCTTAATTTCAAACAGCTCACCAGTCATTAATTTGTTGTTATCGTTGACTGCAATTGAGAATATTGTCTGATAAATCATATTCTTTAATGTATATTGAGAGATAGTTAATGGTTCATCTCTTTCAATCATAGGAAGATATGCGAAATCTTCTCCTGATTTTCCAGGAATATTAAATTTTGCTTTCTCACAGGTGATAGTTGCAGCGAATTTTTCATCAGTTTTAATGGTAACATCGTTGTCTGGGAGTCTTCGAATGATCTCATAAAAGATTTTCGCATTC
>OIBU01000169.1_pt1 | contig 23087 bp, 17 predicted proteins | sample 1581111 | NCBI WGS metagenome assembly OIBU01 (sample SAMEA3882508, study PRJEB24775) | human gut metagenome | biome: human-associated habitat; feature: intestine environment; material: feces | place: Netherlands | collected 2009/2010 | reverse complement strand
CCCGCCGCTCTACGGCGAGGGCTACGAAGGGTTCATGTCGCTGATGCACGGCCGCGCACAGGAGTTGTTCGACAATTCGCTCTTCTACCGGTTCCGGGAGATCGATTGGGTGGTCATCCTCTTCGTCATCGCCACGATGTTCTTCAAGGTCATTGCCATGGCCTCGACCAACGCCGCAGGCGGCGTGGGCGGAACCTTCGCGCCGTCGCTGTTCGTGGGGGCGTTCACGGGGGCTTCGATCGCCCTGCTGTGCAATGCATTTTTCGACTGGGACGTCTCGGTCGTCTCGTTCACGCTGGTGGGCATGGCCGGCGTGATGTCGGGCGTGATGAAGGCGCCGCTGACCTCGATCTTCCTCATCGCGGAGCTTTCGAACGGCTACGGGCTGTTCATCCCGCTGATGATCACGGCCTGCATCTCGTTCGCCGTGGACTACTACCTCGACCCCGACTCGATCTACACCAAGCAACTGCGCCAGCGGGGCGAACTGCTCACGCACGACAAAGACCAGTCGGTATTCGTCTTCCTGAAGCTCGACGATCTGATGGAGACCGATTTCCTGCGCATCAAGGAGAATTTCACACTGGGCGACATCGTGCACATCATCTCGACGGCACGCCGCAACATCTTCCCCGTGATCGACAACTTCGGACACCTGCTGGGCGTCGTCCAGCTGGACGACCTGCGCGAGGACATGTTCAAACACGAAAAATACGGGCACCCGATCTCCGACTACATGATCCAGCCCCCGGACAAAATCCTCGAACACGAGTCGATACAGGGTGTCATGGAGAAATTCGAGGACAAGCATACCTGGATGCTGCCCGTGGTCGACAAACAAAACCGCTACCTGGGCTTCATTTCCAAATCGCGCATCTTGAACGCCTACCGCGAACAATTGGTGAAGATACAACAGTAAACCGGGGTTTAGCGCCGTATCTTCGCTACAATGCCCATAATCACTCCGAACCTCCCGTTGAAAAGGGAGGCTTTCCCCGACGATAAACCTACGGCAATATGACGACAGAAAATCCCTACCCCTGGGCCGACGGCATGGACTGCGCGGTTACGGTATGCGACACCGGGGGCACGATCCTCTACATGAACGACAAGGCGCGCACGACCTTCGCACGGCACGGCGACATGGTCGGCAAAAACCTCTTCGACTGCCACGGCGAGCGGTCGCGCGAAATCATCCGCCGCCTGCTCGCCGACGGGGGCACGAATGTCTATACGATCGAGAAAAACGGCGTCCGCAAAATGATCTACCAGACAGCCTGGCGCGTGGACGGCGTCGTGGGCGGACTGGCAGAAATCTCGATGGAGATTCCCGCCGAAATGCCGCATTACATCCGCAACTGATCCCGGAAAGGAGAAGCACCAGGGGTGCAGGGGTTCCCCGAGCCGTGTTACGACTCCGGGATTCCAAATCTTGGATTTCGATTTCCGGATTACGCCTCCGTATCCGGAATTCCGCATGCAGCCTCCATCCCATACCCGATTCCCGGGGTTCAGGGTGTGCGTGCCCGGGAATTCGGGATACGTACGGAGCCGCCCTGCGCAATTCCGCCCCGGTAAATCATACCGCCGAACAAAATTTTTAGAGGGTCTAAAAGACCCTCTAATTTTTATGCCGCAAAAATTTTGTCGTGTTTATTTGCTAAAATGTAAAATATACTTTACATTTGTCCTGTCTCAAACCTTTAAACAACCACGTTATGACAAAGGAATTACTACTTCCCCACAGTTTTAAGAAAATCGGCTGGGTCATCCTGATCCCGACGTTGCTGTTGGGCGTACTGATGCTCATCGACGGCTTCAACGGCTACCCGACCTACCTGATGCCGGCCCAAGGAACGGCCTGCTACGAAACGCTCTGCTCGGCAACGACAGGCCGTGCGCTGAACAACATCGCTCTGGTGGGCATCTGCATCGGCGGGATATTCGTAGCCTGCTCCCGCGAACGGATCGAGGATGAAATGATCTCCCGCATACGGCTGAACGCCCTGCTGACGGCACTTTACGTCAACTATGCCCTGCTTATCGCCACGGCGCTATGCACCTACGACCTCAGTTTCCTCTACGTCATGATCTACAACCTGCTCACCATGCTGCTGATATTCCTCGCGGTATTCCGCTGGAAACTGTGGCGCCTGAAACACGCGGTCGCAGATGAAGAATAGGATCCGGGTCGAACGCGCCGAAGTGCGCATGACCCAGCAGCAGTTGGCCGATGCCATCGGCGTAAGCCGCCAGACCGTAAACGCCATCGAGGCCGGGCGCTTCGTCCCCTCGACGGTACTGGCACTGAAGATCGCCCGGATCTTCGGCAAACCCGTCGAACAGGTTTTCCAGCTCGAAGAGGGGGACTGACCGCGGAGACATACCGGCAGACAAGACACGAGGGGACGGTACCGCATGGTACCGTCCCCTTTGTTTTCACGGCAGGCGCTCCGTTCCGAACAGACCGTCCCCGTCTATGCGGCGTGACGCAGTTGCGAAAGCCCTATAACTTGATGTCGTAAATCTGGATCACGCCCTGCAACTTCCCTGCATCGTCGGTGACGAGCAGCGACGTGACCTTGTTACGGGTCATCATCTTCTCGGCCTCGATCAGTTTCTTATCCGCGGAGATGGTTTTCGGGTTGGGCGTGGCGATATCGGCGGCCTTGATATTGAAAAACTCGGCGCGGCGGCGCTCCATCGCACGGCGCACGTCGCCATCGGTCACGATGCCCTCGATCCTCTCGCCGTCGCAGATGATGATGAGCCCCAGCCCGCCCTTGCTGATGGCGTGGATCATATCCGTCGCCGAGCAGTCGGGCGCCACGACTGGGAGGTCGTGCGAACGCATCACGTTGCCCACGGTCATCAGCAGGCGCCGCCCGAGGCTGCCGCCCGGATGCAGGCGTGCGAAATCGACGCTCGTAAAGCCCCGCATCTGCATGAGCGACACGGCCAGCGCATCGCCCATGGCGATCTGCGCCGTGGTCGAGGTCGTCGGCGCGAGGTGCAGGATGCAGGCTTCCTCTTCGACGCTCACGTCGAGATGGATATCGGAATTCTTCGCCAGCGCCGATTCGGGGTTGCCCGTCATCGACACCAGCTTGTTGCCGTTGGAGTGGATGAAAGGCACGATCTTCAGGATTTCGTCGGTCTCGCCCGAATAGGAGAGCGCCAGCACGACGTCGTCCTTCGAGATCATCCCCAGATCGCCGTGGAAGGCCTCGCCGGGATGCAGGAAGAAACTCGGGGTTCCGGTCGAGGCCAGCGTCGCGGCGATCTTGCGCCCGACGAGCCCCGACTTGCCCATGCCGGTGACGATGCATTTGCCGCTGCATGCGAGGATCAGCTCCACGGCATCGGCGAAATTGTCACCCAAGGTCTCCTTCATGTGCTTGAGCGCCAGCATCTCGGTATTGATGGCCTTGCGGGCCAGGTCGAGGATCTGCGCTTTGGTGGTATCGGTCATTATAGCAAGGTTTTAATGAGATTCTCCAGATCGTCGAGTTGCAACATGTTGGGGCCGTCGCTCCTGGCGCAGTCGGGGCAGGGGTGCACTTCGAAGAAGAAGCCGTTGGCACCGAACGCCCGGGCCGCCCGGGCCATGGCCGGCACGAACTCGCGGTTGCCTCCCGTCGTACCGCCCGCACCGCCGGGACGCTGCACCGAATGGGTACAATCCATCACCACGGTCTGCGCGATGCGCAGCATGTCGGGGATATTGCGGAAATCGACCACCAGATTGTTGTAACCGTAGATATTGCCGCGTTCGGTGAGCCATATTTCCGAAGCCCCCGCATCGCGCGCCTTCTCATAGGGGTACTGCATGTCCAACCCCGAAAGGAACTGCGCCTTTTTGATATTCACGGTCTTGCCCGTCCTGGCCGCGGCGGTGAGCAGGTCGGTCTGCCGGCAGAGGAAGGCCGGGATCTGGATCACGTCGACGACCTCGCCCACGGGTGCGGCCTGCCACGCCTCGTGGATGTCGGTCAGCAGGCGCAGCCCCCACTTCGCCCGCACGTCGGCGAGCATACGCAACCCCTGTTCGAGTCCGGGGCCGCGGAACGAGGAGATCGAGGTGCGGTTGGCCTTGTCGAACGAGGCCTTGAAGATAATATCCGTCCCGAGGGCCTTGTTGATCGCCACGAGGCGTTCGGCCACGGTGTCGAGCAACTCGGCGGATTCGATGACGCAGGGGCCGGCGATGAATTTCATAGCTGTCATTTTATAAATTCCGGATGGTGTGACAAAAACTCCTCGGCACGTGCGAGGTCTTGGGGCGTGTCGATGCCGATGGTCTCGACGTCGGTGATGCCCACGCCGATCCTGTAGCCGTTTTCAAGCCAGCGGAGCTGCTCGAGCGACTCGGCCTTTTCGAGCGTGGACTGCGGCAGCGCCGTGACGGCACACAGCACCTCCGTGCGGAAGGCATAGAGGCCGAGGTGCTTGTAGAACGTATGGTGCGCAAGCCACTGCGAGCGTTCGACGCCGCGCAGGTAAGGGATGACCGAACGCGAAAAATAGATGGCCCGCGACTGCGCATCGAGCACCACCTTCGGCGAATTGGGGTTTTCCAGCGCGGCCAGGCCGTCCGCTTCGGCAAAGGGTTTCACGAGCGTGGCGATGTCCGTCGCGGGATCGTCGAAGCAGCGCTTCACGGCTTCGAGCTGCGACGCCCGGATGAAAGGCTCGTCGCCCTGCACGTTGACGACCACGTCGTAGGGCTTTCCCTGCCTGAGGTAGGCTTCCCAGCAGCGATCCGTGCCGCTCTTATGGTCTGCCGAGGTCATCTCGGCCTTGCCGCCGAACGCCACTACGGCATCGTAAATCCGCTCGTCGTCCGTGGCGACCACGGCATCGTCCAGTACGCCCGCCACCTGCTCGTAGACCCGCCGGATAACGGGTTTCCCGCCCAGCACGGCCAACGGTTTGGCCGGGAAGCGGGTCGACGCATACCGCGCCGGTATGATTGCGATAAATTTCATCGGCAGAGGAATTGATCCATAAAATTAAAAAAGTAAAAGGTGAAAAACAAAACTTTCCACCTTTTACTTCTTTCGGGCCGCTATATGAGCGCCTGTTTCAGCACTTCGTCGTTGGTCTTCACGTAATGGAAGGTCAGTCCGTCGATGTATTCGGGCTTGATCTCGGCGATGTCCTTGCGGTTCTCCTCCGAGAGGATCAGCTCGTTGATCCCGGCGCGTTTGGCCGCCAGAATCTTCTCCTTGACGCCGCCCACCGGCATCACACGGCCGCGGAGCGTCGTCTCGCCCGTCATGGCGATGCGATCCCGGACTTTCCGCCCCGTGTAGGTCGAAACGATCGAGGTCACCATCGTAATGCCGGCCGAAGGGCCGTCCTTCGGGATCGCACCCTCGGGGACATGGATGTTGATGTCGTTCTTCTCGAACAGTGCGGGGTCAATGCCCAGCTCCTTGCTGTGCGCCATCACCCACTCGTGGGCGATCGTAGCGGACTCCTTCATCACATCGCCCAGGTTACCCGTAAGGCTGACCTTGCCCTTGCCGGGCGTCAGCACCGACTCGATGTAGAGGATGTCGCCGCCGACCTCCGTCCAGGCCAGGCCCGTCACAACGCCTGTCATGCCGCCCACCTCGTACTCCTCCTTGAGGAACTTGGGCATGCCGAGGATCTTTTCGACCTCCCGGGCCGAAACCTCCGGGGCAAACACCTCGTCGAAGGCGATCTGCTTGGCACGGGCGCGGGCGATCTTGGCCAGCAACTTGTCGAGCGAGCGGACACCCGACTCGCGGGTATAGCCGGCGATGATGCCTTCGACTACCTCGGGGGCCATCGTGAGCTCCTGCTCCTTGATGCCGTGCGCCTCGCGCTGCTTGGGCAGCAGGTGGTCGAGGGCAATGCGCACCTTCTCCTCGATCAGGTAGCCGGGGATATTGATCATCTCCATGCGGTCGCGCAGCGCCGGTGCGATGTTGGCGATATTGTTGGCCGTGGCGATGAACAGCACTTTCGACAGGTCGTACTCCATGTCGATGTAGTTATCGTGGAAGGTGGTGTTCTGCTCCGGGTCGAGCACCTCGAGCAGCGCGCTCGACGGGTCGCCGTGGTTCGAAACGGTCACCTTGTCCACCTCGTCGAGGATGATGACCGGGTTCGACGAACCGCACCGCTTGATAGTCTGGATGATCCGTCCCGGCATGGCGCCGATGTAGGTGCGGCGATGCCCGCGGATTTCCGACTCGTCGTGCAGGCCGCCGAGCGAGATACGCCCGAACTTGCGGCCCAGCGCCGCCGCCACCGACTTGCCCAGCGAGGTCTTACCCACACCCGGAGGGCCGTAGAGGCAGAGTATCGGGGATTTGAGGTCGCCCTTGAGCTTGATGACGGCCAGGTGTTCGAGGATACGCTCCTTGACCTCCTCCAGCCCGAAATGGTCGCGGTCGAGCTGCTCGCGCGCGCAATTCAGATCGAGATTGTCCTTGGTTACCTCGTTCCACGGGAGTTCCAGCAGCAGTTGCAGGTAGGTCATCTGCACCGAATATTCGGCCACGGCGGGATTCAACCGCTCGACCTTCTGCAACTCTTTCTCGAAGGTTTCGCCGACCTCCTTGGGCCAGTTCTTCTTCTTGGCCTCCTCGCGCATCTTCTCGATGTCGGCATCGGCGCCGTCGCCCAGTTCGTCCTGGATCGTGCGCATCTGCTGCTGCAGGTAATAGTCGCGCTGCTGCTTGTCGATCTCCTGCTTCACGCGCTCCTGTATCTGGTTCTTCAGCTCGGCCAGCTGCTGTTCGCGGATCAGTATTTCGAGCAGCTTGCGGGCACGGGCCAGCAGGCCGGGGGCCTCCAGCAACGACTGGCGGTCTTCGTCCGTAAGCTCCATGTTCGAGCAGATGAAATTGATGATGCCGCGCTTGGAGTCGATGTTCTTGATGGCGAAGGCCGCCTCCTTGGGCATCGACGGCGAGACGTTGATGATGTTGAGCGCCACGTCGCGGATCGAATCCACGAGGGCCTCGAACTCGATGCTCTTCAGGTCGGGCGTCGTATCGCGCAGGGCGGTCACCCGGGCCCGGAAATAGGGCTCGGTCGTAATGTATTCGCGTATTTCGATCTTCTCCAGGCCGTTCAGGATCACCGTGAGGTTCCCGTTGGGCATTTCGAGGATTTTGATGATGCGCGCCGCGGTGCCGACCTTGTACATGTCGTCCGGCGCGGGGTCTTCGACGTCGCTCTCGCGCTGCAACACGGCGCCCAGGATGCCGCCTTCGGCATTCACGGCACGTACGAGGCTGATGCTCTTGTCGCGTCCCACGGTGATCGGGGTGATCGCACCGGGGAAGAGCACCGAACTGCGCAGCGTAAGGATCGGGATGATTTCCGGCACTTCGACCTCCTCGGCGACCTCGTCGCCGCCGGTCACGATCGGAATCACGTGGTGTTTGCCGTCGAGCAGCTCGGGAAGCAGGCTCGCATCTTCGACTTCGATGGTTTCGATTATCTTATCTTTTTTACTCATAGTTTACAGATACAAATATATAATGGTGCAAAGGTAACGATTTTTTATAGATATTTATTTTATCTTTGACAGAATGTTAATAACTTTGCAGGCCAAATAACGAAGCAAAACATTCACACCTTTATGCAAATCGCTGATAAATATTCGCCGCAGGAGATCGAACAGAAATGGTACGACTACTGGATCGACAACCGGCTGTTCCATTCGGAACCCGACGGACGCGAACCCTACACGATCGTCATCCCGCCGCCCAACGTGACCGGCATGCTCCACATGGGGCACATGCTCAACAACACGTTGCAGGACGTGCTGATCCGCCGTGCCCGCATGTCGGGCAAAAACGCCTGCTGGGTGCCGGGCATGGATCACGCGTCGATCGCCACGGAGGCGAAAGTCGTGGCGATGCTGCATGAAAAGGGCATCGAGAAGTCGTCGCTTTCGCGCGAGGAATTCCTCGAATACGCCTGGGAGTGGAAGGAAAAATACGGCGGCATGATCCTCAAGCAGCTGCGCAAGCTGGGCGCCTCGTGCGACTGGGAGCGCACCTGCTTCACGATGGACGAACCCCGCACCGAGAGCGTCATCAAGGTATTCTGCGACCTTTACGAGAAAGGCAAGATCTACCGCGGCGTACGCATGGTCAACTGGGATCCCGCGGCGCAGACGGCGCTGTCGGACGAAGAGGTGGTATTCAAGGAGTCGCACGGCAAGCTCTACTACCTGCGCTACCTGGTCGAAGGCTCGGACAAGGCGGTCATCGTCGCCACGACGCGCCCCGAAACGATCCTGGGCGACACGGCGCTGTGCGTCAACCCCAACGACCCGCGCTACGGCTGGCTGCCGGCCGGGGCGCGCGTCATCGTACCGCTGGTGAACCGCGCAATCCCCGTAATCCGCGACGAATACGTCGACATCGAGTTCGGTACGGGCGCGCTGAAAGTGACCCCGGCGCACGACGTGAACGACTACATGCTGGGCGAGAAATACAACCTCGAGGTGATCGACATCTTTAACGACGACGGCACGATCAACGACAAAGTGGGGCTGTACGTCGGCATGGATCGTTTCGACGTCCGCAGGAAGATCGAAGGCGACCTGGCGGCAGCCGGCCTGCTGGAGAAGACCGAGGATTATACCAACAACGTGGGCTATTCGGAGCGCACGGGCGTGGCCATCGAGCCGAAACTCTCGATGCAGTGGTTCCTCTCGATGGGACAGCTGGCCGAACCGGCGACGAAGGCCGTCATGGAGGACGCGATCCGCTTCGTGCCCGAAAAATACAAGAACACCTACCGCCACTGGATGGAGAACATCAAGGACTGGTGCATCTCGCGCCAGTTATGGTGGGGCCAGCGCATCCCGGCCTGGTACCTGCCCCAAGGCGGCTTCGTAGTGGCCCCGACGGCTGGGGAGGCGCTCGAAAAGGCGCGTGCGAAAACCGGCGACGCCTCGTTGCAGCCGTCCGACCTCAGACAGGACGACGACGTGCTGGACACGTGGTTCTCGTCGTGGCTGTGGCCGATTTCGGTCTTCGACGGCATCCGCAACCCCGGCAACAGGGAGATCAGCTACTACTACCCCACCAACGACCTGGTGACGGGCCCCGACATCATCTTCTTCTGGGTGGCGCGCATGATCATGGCGGGTTACGAATACCGCGGCGAAAAACCTTTCGGAAACGTCTATTTCACGTGCATCGTCCGCGACAAGATCGGCCGCAAGATGTCCAAGCAGCTGGGCAACTCGCCCGACCCGCTCGACCTGATCGCCAAATACGGCGCCGACGGTATGCGCATGGCGATGCTCATCTCCTCGTCGGCAGGCAACGACGTGATGTTCGACGAGGCGCTCTGCGAACAGGGACGCAACTTCGGCAACAAGATATGGAACGCCTACCGCCTGGTGAACGGCTGGTCGGCGGACGGCAATGCCGCACAGGACGAGAACAACCGTCTGGCGGTCGCATGGTTCCGCCAGACGCTCGGCGTCGCTTTGCGCCAGATCGCCGACGATTTCGGTTGCTACCGCATTTCGGAGGCGTTCAAGACGACCTACAAGCTCTTCTGGGACGATTTCAGCGGCCTGTACCTCGAGATGGTGAAACCCGCCTACGGGCAGCCGATCGACGCGCCGACGTTCGAAGCCACGCGCACGTTCTTCGACTCCCTGATGCGCGTGCTGCACCCCTTCATGCCCTTCGTGACGGAAGAGATCTGGCAAGACCTCGCCCCGCGCAAAGAAGGCGAGTCGATCACCGTCGCCCCGATGCCCCAGCCAGACGAAATCGACGGACAGTTGCTGGCGCGGTTCGAGCTGGCCAGGGAGGTGATCTCCTCGGTGCGTAACGTCCGCAACCAGAAGAACCTGCCGCAGAAGGAAGCGCTGACGCTCAAGGTGATCGCCGACGAAAACTACCCGGCCGAGTACGCCCCCGTGATGCGGAAAATGGCCAACCTGACGGCCATCGAGACGGTGACGGAGAAAGACCCGGCGGCCGCAGCGTTCATCGTCAAGACGACGCAGTACTTCGTGCCGATGGCGGGCAAAATCGACGCCGAAGCGGAACGACGCAAACTGACGGACGAACTGTCCTACCAGGAAGGGTTCCTCGCGAGCGTAATGAAAAAGCTCTCGAACGAGCGTTTCATGCAGTCGGCCCCCGAGAAGGTGGTGGCCAACGAACGCGCCAAGCAGGCCGACGCCGAGGCCAAGATCGCGGCCATCAAGGCGCAACTGGAAGCCCTTTCGTAAAAAGGACGGACATGCCTTGTCCCGAATTCCTGCGGGGTTCGGGACAGGTACTTTCCACCGCGGCCATGCCGCAGACGAACCATACCCGCACCGCAGGGCCGGGTTTAACGACAACACGATTTGCCGACAATCACCATATATACCGACGGCTCGGCGCTCGGGAACCCCGGGCCGGGAGGCTACGGCGCGGTACTCCTTTCGGGACAGCACCGCAAGGAGCTGTCGCAGGGATTCCGCCTGACGACCAACAACCGCATGGAGCTCATGGCTGTCTGCGTGGCACTCGAGGCGCTCAAGTTCGACGGGTCGGACGTCACCGTGTACTCCGATTCGAAATACGTCGTGGACGCCGTGACGAAAGGCTGGCTCTTCAGCTGGGTGAAAAAGCGGTTCGCCGGTAAGAAAAACCCCGACCTGTGGATGCGCTTCCTGCGCGTGTACCGGCATCACAACGTCCGCTTCGTCTGGGTCAAGGGGCATGCCGACACCGTGGAGAACAATCGCTGCGACCAACTGGCGGTCGCTGCCGCCAACGACAAGGCGCATTTACTGGAAGATACGGGTTACGAACCCTGAAAAGGGGCGGACAGCATGTCTGCCCCTTCGTTTTTTTCGGTTCTAAACTCCCCGGAACTTCGCACTTTTAAGCCGGGAATTCCGAATTTCACATTATTATTCCTATCTTTGTCACGATTATCACATAAACTGCAAATAATCCGCCCGTAATGTTTAAAATATACATGAGGCTTCTGGGTTTCGCCCGACCCATCCGCAAATACGCCATCCCCTATTTCTTCTACTCGCTCTTCTACGCACTGTTCAATTCGCTCACGTTCCTGCTGATCATGCCGATCCTCAAGACGATGTTCGATGCGGATTACACGTTCGTATACGTGGAGAAACTCCCCCCGCTGGCGTTCAACCAGGAATACCTGACGGCGCTGTTCAACTTCACCTATTCGCACCTGTTCAACGAATACAACCCCGAAAACGTCCTGCTGCTGCTGGCCATCGTCACCATCTTCGTGAGCCTGCTGAGCAACCTGTTCCGCTACATGGGCGCATGGACGGTCGAGAACATGCGCACGCGCACCCTGCAGCGCATGCGCAACGAGATGTTCTCCAAAGTCGTGGACATGAACGTGGGCTATTTCAGCGACCAGCGCAAGGGCGACATCATCTCGAAAATCACCTCGGACGTCGGCGTGGTGCAGTTCTGCATCACCAACACCTTGCAGGTGGCTTTCCGCGAACCGTTCCTCATCATCGGCTATACGGTCATGATGGTCGCCATCTCGTGGGAGCTGGCACTCTTCTCGGTGCTTTTCCTGCCCGTCGTGGCACTGATCATCGGCAGCATCGTCAAGCGCCTGCGCCATCCCGCACGCACAAGCCAGCAGCGCATGGGCGAACTGGTCTCGACACTCGACGAATCGCTCTCGGGCATCAAGGTCATCAAGAGCTACAATGCCACGGGCTACGTCAAGCAGAAGTTCTACGACCTGAGCGAAGACCTGGCGCGGCTGACCCTTTCGATGGCCCGCCGCCAGCAGCTGGCTTCGCCGATGAGCGAATTCCTGGGCATCTCGGCCGTAGGCGTCATCCTGGTATTCGGAGGTTCGCTCGTATTCAAGGACGCGCTCAGCCCCGAAGGCTTCATCGCCTTCATCGCCATGTTCTCGCAGATAACGCGCCCGGTGCGCACGTTCATCGACCAGTTCTCCAACATCAACCAGGGTATCGCCGCCGGCGAACGCATCTTCTCGATCATCGACGCCCAGAGCGAAATCCAGGACAAGCCCGGGGCGATCGAACTCGACGGGCTGAAAGACAAGATCGAATTCCGGGACATCCACTTCTCGTACGACGGCAGCCGCGAGGTGATCGAAGGCATCTCGTTCGAGATCAAGCGCGGCGAGACCGTGGCCCTGGTAGGCCCTTCGGGCGGAGGCAAGTCGACCCTCAGCGAACTCATACCGCGTTTCTACGACGTGAAGGCGGGCGACATCCTGATCGACGGGGTCTCGGTGCGCGACTACACGCAGGACAGCCTGCGCGCCCACATGAGCGTCGTGGCACAGGACACCGTGCTTTTCAACGACACCATCGAAGGCAACATCGCCATGGGCAAGGCCGGGGCCACGCACGACGAGATCGTCGAGGCGGCCCGGATCGCCAATGCCGACTGCTTCATACAGGAAGCACCCGAAGGCTACCAGACCAACATCGGCGACCGGGGCGTCAAACTCTCGGGAGGCCAGCGCCAGCGGCTTTCGATCGCACGCGCCGTGCTGAAAAACCCCGAGATACTGATCCTCGACGAGGCCACCTCGGCCCTCGACACGGAGAGCGAAAAACTCGTGCAGGATGCCCTCAACAAGCTGCTCGTCGGCCGCACATCGGTGGTTATCGCCCACCGCCTGTCGACGATTCACAACGCCGACAAGATCATCGTCGTCGACCACGGCCGCGTGGCCGAGCAGGGCACCCACACCGAACTGCTCGCCAAGGGCGGCATCTACGCCAAGCTGATCGAATTGCAGTCGTTCGACTAAAAATGCCGGCATGTACCGATGAGAGGCGAGAAGGAGAAGATGCTGGCGGGCGAATGGTTCGACCCGCATGACGCGGAGCTGACGGCCGACCGCGACCGTGCCACGCGCCTGATGCATCGCCTCAACGTCGAATGCTGCGGCCACGGCGACGACTACCGCACCACACTCGGGGAATTGTGCCCCAACGTCCGCGGGTTCATCCGCGAACCTTTCCACTGCGACTACGGCTACAACATCCACATGGGCGAAGGTTCCTTCGTCAATTTCGACTGCGTTTTCCTCGACCTGGCACCGATACGCATCGGCTGCGGGACGCTCATAGGCCCCAAAGTGCAGCTGCTCACGGCGCACCATCCGTTCGACGCCGCGACACGCGGGACGGCCCTCGAAGCAGGCAAGCCCATCGTCATCGGCGACCACTGCTGGCTGGGCGGCGGAGTGATCGTATGCCCGGGCGTCACGATCGGCGACAGGGCGGTCGTCGGGGCCGGGTCGGTCGTCACACGAGATATCCCCGCGGATTCGGTCGCAGCAGGCAACCCTGCACGTATCATCCGCCCGCTCTAAATATCCCCAGACATCCCATTGCACCATGTTCACACCCGACACCCCTAATTTCCAATCCCTGATGCTCATGCTGGACGCCGCCCACATGGGTTGGTGGAAAGCGGATTTCCAGGCCGGCGAACTGCATGTCTCCGAATATATTGCCAAGCTGCTGGGGCTCGACGGCGACAAAGTCCGGATCGGGCAACTGACACACCTGGTTCGCGAAGACTACCGGATGCCGATCCACAACGAATTCATGGCGCTCAAGGTCGACAGCAAATTCGACAGGACGTTCCCGATCGAACTTCCCGAGGGCGAAGTCTGGCTCCACGCCCAGCTCGTCGGACGGCAGACCGACCCCGCAACGGGTACGCACCTTTTCGGCTACATGCAGCGCGTCCCCGTGCACGACCGGCGCGAAGCAGAAATCCTGACGCTCGAAAACAACTACCACACGGTCGTAAAGGAAAACAAGCATATGGACGTGCTGCTCGACCACCTGCCGATCGGATATTTCCGCATCCGGCTGCTTTACGACAGCGACGGACGCGCCATCGACTACCTTTTTCTCTCGGTCAACCGCGCGGCGCAGCAAATCGTGGGGATAGAACCGGACGCATATATAGGCAAGACGGCACGCGAGACCGGGCACCCCGTCGATGCCCATATCGACAAACTCGCGCACATCCGCCTCGGCAATTACAAGACCGACGAATGGTTCGCAAAAAAAACCAGGCGCCATTGCCGCAGTTTCCTGTACAATACGCCCAACGACGGAAGCGAGATTGTGATCCTGATCCTCGACATCACCGACGCCATAACGGCACACAAGGCACTGGACGAGCAGGAAAAACTGCTGCGCAACATCATCCAGAACGCCCCCGTCGGCATCGAGATCTACAACGACCTGGGACGGCTCATCGACATCAACACCTGCGACCTGGAGATGTTCGGGGTGAAAGATCCGGGCAAAATACGCGGGCTCAACCTGTTCGACAACCCTAATTTCCCGGAGGAGACGAAAATCCGCATCTAGCACGGCGAAAGTGCGGATTTCACCGCCCGTTACGAATTCGGAAAACTCGGCGGCTACTACGAAAGCACGCGCCCGGGGCATTTCGACTGGACGGGGCGCATACGCTGCCTGTACGACGACCGGGGCGAACTCACCCACTACCTGCTCATCAATATCGACAACACCGAGTTGCGGAAGATCCAGAACCGGGTTTCGGAGTTCGAAGCCCTGTTCCGCATCATCTCCGAATATGCCCAGGTAGGATATGCCAACTACAACCTCTACAACAAAGAGGGCTATGCGCAAAACGTATGGCTGCGCAACTACGGGGAGGCCGACTCGGCGCAGATCGTCGACGTGATCGGCAAATACCGCCACATCCACCCCGAAGACCGCAAGCCCCTGCTCGACCTGCTGACCCGCTTCTCCGCGGGTGAAGTGCAGTCGGCAACGGCCATCTGCCGCGTGCAGCACGACGACGGACGGAAAACATGGATCAAAACCCACCTCATCTGCCGGGACTACCGCCCCGGCGAACAGGTCATCGACATGCTGGGGATCAATTACGACATCACGGCACTCAAGCAGACCGAACAGGAGCTGATCGCCGCCAAGGAGCGCGCCGAAGAGTCCAACAAGCTCAAATCGGCCTTCCTGGCCAACATGAGCCACGAAATTCGCACGCCGCTCAACGCGATCGTAGGCTTTTCGGAACTGATGGCTACGGAGGCCGATCCCGACCAGCGCAAAGAATTCGCCGACCTGATCCTGGTAAATAACACCCTGTTGTTGCAAATCATCTCCGACGTACTCGACCTGGCCCGGATCGAATCGGGACGCATAGAGATCGTCCGTACGAAATTCGACGCCCGCGATTTATGCCGCGAGGTGGCCGAGACATTCCGCCTGCAAGTCGCCGAAGGGGTCGTCCTGCGGCTGGAAGACAGCCTGCCCCGGCTCCAGCTCGAGGATTACAAGCAGGGACTGCACCAGATACTCGGCAATTTCGTACGCAATGCCGTGAAATTCACGACAAAAGGTTCGATAACGATCGGGTTCTCGCAACGCCCCGGATGGGTACGGTTCTACGTCCGCGATACGGGCATCGGCATCCCCGAGGAGGAACGCGCCAAGATTTTCGACCGGTTCTACAAGGTCGACACCTTCACGCAGGGCACCGGGCTCGGGCTGCCGATCTGCAAGAACATCGCCGAACAGCTCGGCGGCCGTATCGGCGTCGATTCCGCCGTCGGCGCGGGGTCGTGCTTCTGGGTCGAAATCCCGGCCGGAAAATAGCCCGCTCCGGGCAGATGCCGCCACGGACGGAATAGGTGCAATTTTGCACGCTTTTCAAATCTTTTTTATATCTTTGCAAGTTGTCGGAAAAAGAGGAATCTTTCCGGCACTTCCGGCCATGCCGGCGTACGACCCCGAACGAAATAAAAAACACATATACCATGAAATTCAATGAGTATAAAGGCCTCGACCTGGCCCAGATAGCCGCCGACGTGCTCGGCGAATGGGACGCCCGCGACACATTCCACAAGAGCATCACCACGCGCGAGGGGCACCCCGCGTTCGTATTCTACGAAGGCCCCCCGTCGGCCAACGGGATGCCCGGCATCCACCATGTCATGGCCCGCACGATCAAGGACGTCTTTTGCCGCTACAAGACACAGCAAGGGTATCTCGTGCACCGCAAGGCGGGCTGGGACACGCACGGGCTTCCCGTGGAGCTGGGCGTCGAAAAGAAGCTCGGCATCACCAAGGAAGACATCGGCAGGAAGAGTACAACCGCACCTGCCGCGAGGCCGTCATGGAGTTCACGGGGGCATGGGAAGACCTGACCCGCAAGATGGGGTACTGGGTCAACATGGACGATCCGTACATCACCTACGACAACAAATACATCGAGACCCTGTGGTGGCTGCTCAAACAGCTTTTCGACAAGGGGCTGCTCTATAAGGGCTATACGATCCAGCCCTACTCGCCGGCTGCGGGCACGGGGCTTTCGACGCACGAGCTGAACCAGCCGGGCTGCTACCGCGACGTGAAGGACACGACGTGCACGGCGCAGTTCAGGATCATCCGCGACGCGAAAAGCGAAAAGCTCTTCGGCGACGCCGAAGGGCCGCTCTATTTCCTGGCGTGGACGACCACGCCGTGGACCTTGCCTTCGAACACCGCGCTGGCCGTAGGCCCCGCGATCGAATACGTGAAGGTCAAATGCCGCAACCCCTATACCGACGAACCCCAGACGGTCATCCTCGCCAAGGACCTCGTCGCATCGTACTTCACCAAGAAGATTGAGGGAAGCTACCAGATCACGGGCGAAAGCTGGATGGGGCCCGAACTGGAGGGGATCCGTTACGAGCAGCTGATCCCCTGGGTAAAGCCGACGGGCGACGCGTTCCGCGTGATCGTGGGCGACTACGTGACCACATCGGACGGTACGGGCATCGTGCACATCGCACCGACGTTCGGCGCCGACGACGACCGTGTGGCCAAGGCCGCAGGCATCGCCCCGCTGTTCATGGTCGACAAAGCCGGCAAAAACCAGCCGATGGTCGACAAGCAGGGCAAGTTCTTCGTACTCGAAGACCTCGACCCGGAATTCGTAAAAAACAACATCGACGTCGAAAAATACAAGGAGTATGCGGGCCGCTACGTCAAGAACGCCTACGACCCGGAGATCGCCTGCGATGTCGAGACAACGCTCGACATCGACCTGGCCGTGATGCTGAAAGCCCAGAACAAGGCATTCAAGATCGAAAAGCATACCCACTCCTACCCCCACTGCTGGCGTACGGACAAGCCGGTGCTCTACTACCCGCTCGATTCGTGGTTCATCCGCACCACGGCGCTGCGCGAGCGGATGATCGAGCTGAACAAGACGATCCGATGGAAACCCGAATCGACCGGGACAGGCCGTTTCGGCAAATGGCTCGAAGGGCTGGTGGACTGGAACCTTTCGCGCTCGCGCTTCTGGGGCACACCGCTGCCGGTATGGGCTACGGAGGATTATTCGGAACTGAAGTGCATCGGTTCGATCAGGGAGCTGATGGATGAGATCGAAAAGTCGATCGCCGCGGGCTTCATGAAGGAGAACCCCTACAAGAATTTCAAGGTCGGCGACATGTCGAAGGAGAACTACTCGACCCGCAATATCGACCTGCACCGCCCCTATGTGGACAATATCGTACTCGTGTCGTCGAAAGGCGAGCCGATGAAGCGCGAAAGCGACCTGATCGACGTGTGGTTCGACTCGGGTGCCATGCCGTACGCGCAGCTGCACTATCCGTTCGAGAACGGCGGCGACTATTTCAAGTCGGTCTACCCGGCCGATTTCATCGCCGAGGGCGTCGACCAGACGCGCGGCTGGTTCTTCACGCTGCATGCCATCGCCTCGATGCTCTTCGACTCGGTAGCCTTTAAAAACATTATTTCGAACGGGCTGGTGCTGGACAAAAACGGCAACAAGATGTCGAAGCGCCTGGGCAACGGCGTCGACCCGTTCGAGGTTCTCGCAACCTACGGGGCCGACGCCACGCGCTGGTATATGATCTCCAACTCGCAGCCGTGGGACAACCTCAAATTCGACCGGGACGGCGTGGACGAAGTACGCCGCAAGTTCTTCGGGACGCTCTATAACACCTACTCGTTCTTCGCGCTCTACGCCAATGTGGACGGATTTACGGGCAAGGAGCCGGAAGTTCCCGTCGAAAAGCGCCCGGAGATCGACCGCTGGATCATTTCGTTGCTCAATACGCTCGTCAAGGAAGTAACCCGCTCGCTCGAGGATTACGACCCGACCCCGGCGGCACGCGCCATCCAGGAGTTCGTGGGAGAAAACCTCTCGAACTGGTACGTGCGCCTGAACCGCAAGCGTTTCTGGGGCGGCGGTATGAACGACGACAAACTGGCGGCCTACCAGACGCTCTACACCTGCCTGGAGACCGTTTCGATGCTCGCGGCACCGTTCGCACCTTTCATCACCGACCGTATCTTCCGCGACCTGAATGCCGTCAGCGGCCGCCACGCGGACGAGTCGGTACACCTCTCGACTTTTCCGAAGGCCGACGAAAAGCTGATCGACACCGACCTGGAAGAGATGATGTCCCTGGCACAGCGCGTATCGTCAATGGTGCTCGCCCTGCGCCGCAAAGTGTCGATCAAGGTGCGCCAGCCGCTCACCAAAATCCTCATCCCGGTGCTCGACCCGGCCATGGCACAGCATATCTCGGCCGTAAAGAACCTCATCATGAACGAGGTGAACGTCAAAGAGGTCGAACTGATCGAAGACACTACGGGCATCATCACCAAGCGCATCAAGCCCAACTTCAAGACGCTGGGCCCGCGCTACGGCAAATACATGAAGCAGATCGCCGCCATGACCGCGGAGTTCTCGCAGGAGCGTATCGCCCAGATCGAAGCCGCAGCCCAGACCGTACTCGACCTGGGGGCTGAAAAAATCACCGTAACCCCGGCCGATTTCGAGATCACCTCGGAGGACATGCCGGGATGGCTGGTGGCATCGGAAGGCAAACTTACCGTAGCGCTGGACATTACGCTGACGGAAGAGCTCCGGGCGGAAGGCGTGGCACGCGAGTTGATAAACCGCATCCAAAATATCCGTAAGGACTCGGGATTCGAGGTGACGGACAAGATCCGCGTCGAGATCGAACAGAAGGAGTTCGTGGCCGGCGCGATCGCCAAATATGCCGGATATATCGCATCGCAGACGCTCGCCGTCGAGGTGAAGGCGGCCGCACAGCCCGAGGGAGGCGTGGTCGTGGATTCGGATGAGCCGATCCGGATCGCCGTAACACGCATCTGACGGGCGGACGAAGGCGGCAAAACCGCTTCGGGAACGGCAAATGCGTCTTGCTGAGAACGATATAAAGGGTGCGTCCGGACGATATCGTATATAACGATATAAAATTTGGTGTTTACGGAAAAATTGTTTAATTTTACATAAAACCAACAAGGAGAAGACGACTATGGCAGACGAAAGAACCAGATACAGCGACGCCGAACTCGAGGAGTTCAAGCAGCTCATCCTGAAAAAGCTTGAGAATGCGCGCGCGGACTATGAGCTGCTGCGCGCCACTATCACCCACACGGCCGATAACGACACGGAGGATACCTCCCCGACGTTCAAAGTCCTCGAAGAGGGCGCAGCGACCCTCTCGAAAGAGGAGAGCGGACGTCTGGCGGCACACCAGATGAAATTCATACGGAACCTGGAGATGGCCCTCGTGCGCATCGAAAATAAGACCTACGGCATCTGCAAGACGACCGGCAAGCTCATCCCCAAGGAGCGGCTGATGAAAGTGCCGCATGCTACCGAGTGCATCGAAGCCAAAGAGGGGCGCAGGTAAACCTGCAATCCGGATATGACAGAAAAAAGACGACTTTCGGGGTCGTCTTTTTTATTCGGGCCCGGCCGTCTGTCCCGGCACATGCCCGCCGACAGGCAGCCGCTATGTCAGCCGCAACGGCTGCTGGATCGACAGTCTTCACAACAGCCGCAATGACAGCTGCCTTAACAGGTGCATTGTCAGTCTCAACGGCAGGGCAGACCGGCACCCGGCACCTCCCGTTTTTTGCCAAGGGTAACTCCTGCGGGCCAGAAACTGTATTTTAGCAGGTTCAGGCGCACTTTTTCATCAAAAAATACGTTATCTTTGACGATATGTATCGCCGGATTTGCATACTCGTGCTGACCCTCCTCGCTGCGCAAAGCGTCTGTTTCGCCCGCACGGTCAATCCCGGCATGCGGGCGCCGGACAGGGTTTCCCCCGGCGGATTCTCCCCCGACAGCCTGAACACGCCGACCTCGGAGCGCAACCAGCGCCTTTACGACAGCATACAATCCAAAACCAACCGCCGCGCAGTTCCGCGCATGCTTTACAGGATGCTCTTCGTCAAACCCGTACTCGATACGACGATGAACGGGCGCGTATTGGACGAAAGCAGGCTGCTGGAACCTTACGCCGGGAAAACCGTAGGCGACATCACCATCGAGCGCATGATGCCGTTCGACTCATGCGGCAACTGGTTCGAGCGCGCAGGCAACAAAACCCACATGCTGACCCGCGAACGGGTTATCCGGCGCGACCTGCTGTTCAAGCCGGGCGACAAGTTCGATCCCCAGCTGGTCGTGCGCAACAAGCAGCTGCTGCGTTCGCGCCCCTACATCTCCGATACCGAGGTGATCGTCGTACCCGACTCGCTCGATTCGACGCGCGTGAACATGGTCATCCGCACGCGCGACAGCTGGACGATCAGCGTCGACGCTGGCATACACGGCGAGGGGCGCACCATGGTCGGGCTTTCGGACGCCAACATTTTCGGCACGGGCAACACCCTGAAATTCAAGACCAATTTCAGCCGCAGGGATTTCTCCTACGGCGGCAACATCGTGGAATACAAAATCCCCAACGTGCTGGGGACATTCTACACGGCCGACTTCTCGGCCGGCCGCGACTTCTACAACTCGGAACTGAACCTCGGGCTGCGCAAGGAGTTCATCCGGCCGACGGACTACGAGATCGGCCTCACGTACAGCGACATAAAATCGAAACGCTACATGGTCGACCTCGACACCTCGCTGCTCGTGAAAGTCCGCAACCTCGACGTATGGGGCGGCAAGTCGCACTACATCCGCTCCATCAAATCGAGCGTCTTCCTGACGGGCCGTTACAGCTATGCCCGGTTCAGCCGCCGCCCGCCCGTCACGGCCGACTACAACCCCGCGCTGCACGACCACGACGCCATGCTCTTCGGCGGGGGGCTCTACCGGGAAAAATTCTACACGGCGAACATGGTCTACGGATTCGGTACCCGCGAGTATCTGGCGACGGGTTACAAAGCCGAGCTGGTGAGCGGCTATTCGTGGGGCGAGTTCAACGACGAGATGTACCTCGGCATGTCCTACCAGACCGGCGGCTTCCGGGGGATGGGCTATATCATGGGCGGCTTCACGCTGGGAAGCTACATCGACCTCAAAAGCGGCATGTGGCGCCACAGTGCCGTCGACGTAGACCTGAAGTGGTTCTCGAACCTGTTTCTGTTCCGGCGCAGCCGCATCCGCCAGTTCCTGGCGTTCAACTACACGCAAGGCTGGAACCGGGGCGAAGGCAGCGACGAAATGATCCGCTTCACCCACGACAACGGGTTGCAGGCGCTCAAAGAGTACGTCACCGGAACCAACCGCATGATCCTCAACACGGAAACGGTGGTCTTCACCCCCTACCAGCCCCTCGGGTTCCGCATCGCGGTATTCGGGTTCGCAGACTTCGGACTGATCGGCTATTCGCCTAACATTTTCAAAAACGATTTTTTCACCTCGTTCGGAGTGGGTGTACGGCTCCGCAACGAGCGGCTCGTATTCAACACGGTGCAGATCCGCCTGGGAATCGCCTTCGGCAAACGCGGGTTGGTCGAGAGCGAATATTTCCGCCTGTCGAACGCCACGCGCGTCGAACAGTACCGCTACCGCCCCACCCGCCCTGAGATCGTAGGGTTCAAGTAAGCGCAACGCGCCGCAACAGGCCCGCAAGCGAAAGCCGCAGGCATGAAAAAACGGAGGCCACGGCCCCCGTTTTCGCCATTCCCCGCCCGGGGAGCGTCATTGCTCGACGATCTGTCCCGTCTCGTCGATCGTCAGCACCCGGTCGTATTGTTTGACCTTTGCTCTGAAATCGTGGAAATCTTCGGCCTCCTGATACTTGCAGGGAACGACTTCGTTCCCCTGCCGGTCGATATACCCGTACCCGAGCCCCTTGATGAAGACACGCGCCAGTCCGCAGCTGAACGGATAGGCCTCGTGGTACTTGAGCGGCACGACCAGCTGACCGTTCGTGGCGATATAGCCCCAGCGGGCATCGTAGAAATCTTCGGCATTGGTACCGAAGCGCATCACGGCGGCACGCATCTCGCTGAACTCGGCGGCATCGTCCCACTTGGCCGGTATCACTTCGCGTCCCTCGGTGTCGATATAGCCGCAACGGGGCTCCATACCCTGGAAATTCATGCCGTAGAGGTCGGTATTGAAAGGCGCCAGCCCGTCGTTGAACCTGCCGATGCGTTTATAGCGGAACGAGCTGACTTCACCGCCGTTGCGGTCGACAAGCCCGAAATTGACATTGTTGTAGCTCACCACGGCCACCCCGCCCGAGAAGGGCCGCGCCACGGAGAAACGGGGCGAAATAGCCACATTCCCCTTGACATCGACATACCCGTAATTGCCGAACTGCTCCAGCCTGAACGCCGCGAGCCCCTCGCCCGGGGTATCGAGGTAGTAATAGCGGCACGGGATCGTCTCGTGCCCCAGCGTGTCGATAAGTCCCCACTGGCCGCCGTAGGGTTCGTCGCGCAGCACCATGCTGCCGCCGTAGTTCGTCCGGGCATAACCGTCCTTGAAATCGGAAATATAGGAGAAGAAACAAGGCAGCACTTCGCGCCCGTCGGCGCCGAGGAAGCCATGTTTGCCGTCGCTCGTCATGGGGATCAGCCCGTAGGCGTTCGGCTCGCCGATCAGGTTATAGGCACAGGGGACTACCACCTCGCCGTCTTGGCGCAGGACGCCCCATTTACCGTCGCGCAGAACACGCATCCAGCCACGTTCATCGGGTTCGCCGATCTCGGAATAAAGGCAGGGAATGACGGTTTTCCCCGTTTTGTCGATACGGCCCCAGAGCTCGCCGGCCTG
>OIBU01000126.1_pt1 | contig 26228 bp, 20 predicted proteins | sample 1581111 | NCBI WGS metagenome assembly OIBU01 (sample SAMEA3882508, study PRJEB24775) | human gut metagenome | biome: human-associated habitat; feature: intestine environment; material: feces | place: Netherlands | collected 2009/2010 | reverse complement strand
TTCCCCGGTTTGAACTCATTACCGCTCTTGCCGTCAGCCCATAAGCTTTCAAAGCCTTTTTGGTTCATAAACAAAAGCGTGTTGCTGTAGCCCTTATAACCTATTGGTACCTTGTCTGTGACACCTGCAATAGTTACATCCACAGTCTTTCTGACTCCGTTATTTATTGTTTCCTCGTCAACGTATCCACTGTTATCCTCTGTGCTGATTTCAGTACCACCTTCCACGGCATTATTATCCTCTGTACTGCTTTCTGTATCGCCTTCTGCTGCATTGTCATCAGAAGAAGCATCATCATACACATTGTAGCCACACTCGATTGTATCTCCTGCTTTATATTTGTACAGCTCCATCTCTTTTTTGACGTATTTTGAGCTATTCTCATTATACACATCAAATGTGCATTTATTCACAAGAATTGCTCCTGCAGCTGCATTTTTTATGCCTGCGTCAGACGCATACTTATCATACGATTTGTCATCCAAAACTGTGATTAAAAACATTTGTGAGACATCCTCACTGTTGTCATAAACCTGCCTGCAATACTCTCCATATTCCTTTGTATACTCCGGCTTACTGACATCGAAATCATAGCCTGCTCCAACCAGATAATCCTCAGCTCCTTCAATGCCACTCAAAAGCTTAGAGAACTTTTCAATATCAATGTCTTTTTTACATGACATATTTATTCCAATATTGTAATCTGCTGATGCATATGACATCCCAACAACGCTAAAGGCCATAGACATAAAGTATGATATCACAATAAAGGTTACTGAGCAGATGACAATAGATGTCACTGTGGTTCTGTACTTTTTATTGTTCCTCTTTATATTCTTAGATGAGATAACACCTCCGATACCCCAGATTCTGCCTATAATCGCCGGTGTCTTAAGCTTTGCTGACTTTATTTTAATCTCCTTTGTGTTTCTTATTGCTTCAAGCGGTGTGACCTTTGCAGCCCTTCTTGCACTGCCTGTTGCTGAGAAATAAATGGTTGCTATACTCAGTATCACAGCAAGAATAAGTGCAGGCAGTGATGTGTGAAAGCTCAAAGCAACGTTAAGCCAGCCTGCTGACAGCGCATTTACTACCTTGACAAGTATAAGCGATGCCAAAATACCACTCATGGTACCTACAGGAATACCAACCACTCCAAGCATTGCTGCCTCTGTCTTAACGCTGCTTTTTATCTGTCGCCTCGTAGCACCCACGCTTGCAAGCATGCCATACTGCCTGATTTTTTCAGTGATTGATATGTTGAAGCTGTTTTTGATACAGTACACTGATGTCAGTATGATTATCAAAGCCACAACAGCAGCCACTGTAAACAGTGCTTTAAATGAACCGTCAATCGGGAAAACGCACTCATAGTTTATAAGGTATCCATTCATATATATATCATATTTTGCATTTTCCATCTCTTTAAGGAACCTGTCACTTTCCTCAGAAGACATTTCAACAGATGAATTATTTGCTTTCTCAAACAGCTTTTCATCCACACCAATTATATCTGCAGTCACAGCATCCTTGTTTCTTAAAGCCTTTTGAGTGTATCTGCTGTACACTGTGAGTGTAGTGTCAGCTTCGCTTGCCTCACTCTTTGTGCCGTTATCAATTGCTGCCAGTTCATCAGAGTATGTGACAAATGTATATCCGGCGGCACTATAGTCCTCCATTCCATAGCCCGGTCTTTCCATGATGCCTACCACCTTGTAGTGCTTTGTCACAGTATCGGTAAGTGTCTCTGCCTCATGCTCATATGCGCAGTTTTCCGATATGACACCTTCGGTGTTTGAATCATATCGCTTTCCGACATCCAGTGTTATCTCATCTCCCACCTTTATGTCGATTCGTCCGTTTGTCTTTAAGTGCCTTGGAATGACTATCTCATCCTCATTTTTTGCCATGCGCCCCTCTATCAGTTTAAAGCAGCCTCTCTCAAAGCCGGCCTCATCTGTTGCCATGACATATGCATACGGCTTATCCTCATTCTTGCAGCCGTCTAGCTTTGCAAAGCCCATTCCCATTGTCTCAAATGTGCTTTCAATATTTCTGTTGTTTTTAAACTCCGAAAGCTCAGACATTTTCACATTCGAAAATTTCACATGAAAGTCGCCGTCCTTTTGCTTCTGGTATTCAATCATACTGTACTGAAAGCTTGACACAAGTGTGACAAGCGCCGACAAAAGCGCTGTTGCAAGAATTATTCCGACTATCGTGACAATAGTTCTTTTCCTGTTGAGCTTTAAGTTTTTTAATGTGAGTGTCTTCATCAAATTCATCTGATTTTACCATCCTCTATCATTATTGTGCGGTCAGCCGCTTTTGCAAGCTCCATATTGTGTGTAATCATAATGATTGTCTGGTTGAGCTCACGGTTTGAGGTCTTTAAGAGATGCATAATCTCGTTGCTTGCCTTGGTATCCAGGTTTCCGGTCGGCTCATCCGCTAGCACTATAGACGGTCTCGTAATCAGGGCTCTTCCTATAGATGTGCGCTGCTGCTGTCCTCCTGATAGCTCATTTGGCAAATGAGTGCGTCTCTCTGTAAGTCCAAGGCGCAAAAGCATGTCATCCATCTGTGCTTTTTCCACCTTTCTTCCATCAAGCTCCATCGGGATTGCCATGTTTTCCTCCACATTTAATATAGGTATCAGATTATAAAACTGATAAACAATTCCCAGATTTCTTCTGCGGAAAATTGCAAGTTCATCCTCACTCATTGCTTGTATCTCATTTCCATCAATGATAATAGAACCGCTTGTAGGATAATCAATTCCGCCAATCATATTCATAAGTGTCGATTTCCCGGAACCGGATGCTCCGATGATTGCAACAAATTCTCCTCTTTCTACCGAAAAAGACACATGATCAAGTGCAATCACTTCCGATTCGCCTTCACCATATTTCTTTGTTAATTCTTTTACTTCTAAAACAGCCATTGTAGTCCTCCTTTTTCAAATACCATCCTAGCAATGCAAAATGACTGTTCCGTGACAAAAGAATTTATTATTGTGACAATTTTGTCACTTAGAAACAATTCACTTAAAAAATTTTAAAATAAACGTCGTTCCCTCTCCCCTGCCTCCAAAATCAACATCAATATCTCCACCCTGTCCTTTCAGAATAGAGAGTGCAAGCGGCATCCCGATTCCAAATCCATTCTCATTGGTAGAATTTTCAAACCGTTTAAAAAGAGCAGCATACTCAGTTTTGTCCATTCCCATACCGCTGTCCTTAACCGAAATCCAGCTATACATGGGATTTTCTCCGCTGTCAATCTCAATCTCACTTCCATCCGGTGAATATTCGATCGCATTTTTGATAATGTTCGTAAGTGCTTCTGTGGTCCAGCGTTTATCACAATGTATGATGCAATCCTGTTTCAATTCTATGGTCAGATTGTGGATATCCAAAAGGATTGCCACCGATGGTTTTACCGCCTCTAAAAGTTCTGACGTGTGGATGTCATTTTTGATAAAATCAATTGCATGGGCATCAAGCTTTGCCATCTTAAGAAGTGCCCCTACAAGCCACTCCATTTTATTTAACGAAACCTGTATGTTATGAATGAACTCTGTCTGTTTTTCCGGCTCTGCCTCCTCCAGTAAATCTGCCATAATCATCATGGAAGTAATCGGTGTTTTTAACTGATGGGAAATATCTGCCATATAATCAGAGAGACTGTCTCTTTCTGCCTCAACTGCCTTTATCTGTTCATTTTTCGTGTTCACAAGAGCATAAATATCATTTTTTAATATGTTAAAAGAGCCTTCCTTATTCTCTCGAATATCCAGTTCCTCGCCGGAACTATAGCCTTTCACAAACTCCGACAACTGTTCTATCTCTTTTTTCTTAATCCACACGATATCCCATTCCTCTCACAGTCTCAATATGTATTGCCTCTCCAAGTTTCTCCCTCAGCCGTTTCACATAAACGGTAAGTGTATTATCCTCAACAAAGTTGCCGTCTGCGTCCCATATTTTGTCAAGAATCTGCTGCCTTGTCAAAAGGATTCCTTTATTACTCGCAAAAATAAGTAGCAACCGATATTCCAATGCTGTAAGTTCTATGCTTTTATCATTCACATAAACTTTTGCCTCATCTGTATGGATGGCTGCATGACCCATATAGATTATGTTGTCCTTCTCTCCATTTTTGATATTTGCAGATAAAATGCGCCGAACTCTCGCCAAAAGTTCCCTGATTCTGAAAGGTTTTACAATATAATCCTGTGCTCCTTCATCAAATGCCCTCACAATTGTATTTTCATCATCCACAACTGTCAGAAAAATCACAGATGTAGCATTATTTTTGAATATCTCACTTACATCAAATCCAGTTCCATCCGGAAGCTGCATATCTATAATTGCAAGGTCAAAATTATAATGTTCAATTAAACTTCTGGCATCTTTTATACCTGTGGCATGATTTGTTTCATAACCTTCTGTCTCAAGTGCATACAGAATCCCCGAAGCAATCATTGTGTCATCTTCCACCAAAAGTATTCTACTCATGAATTATTGTCCTTTCGTTATCGTTATAAGATATTTGCCTTACGATTATCTCATAAGGGCAAAAATAAGGGAAAATACATATCATTTCACTAATGAACGGACTGGAAAGCCTGTAAAATAGGGAAAATTAGAAAGATATTTCTACAAACTTGAAGTTATCGCTTTACTTTTGTTGTATCTTAGCCAAAATACTTTCTATTACAAGTGTTACTGTTATAAAGGCTCCTACAAGGGTATAGTAGTTTAAGCCATACATCAATGGCAAAAGAGAAATAACTACCGTAATAATGGAAAGGACAAACAATGCTTTGAGAACACCTTTCTTCTTCAATGAAAACAATGAAAGTAAGAAGATGGCAACAGTAAGTGTGGCTGTAATAAGTGGAGCAAAATTTGCATAGCCAAACGGTGTAAGGCTAAAGTATGAGAATGTTTCTTTTACTCTTTCTGTTGGAGATGTTGCAAAAATACAAACTGCTCCCAAGGGTAATAATTCTAACACTATTGTTAAAGCTGGCAAAACCGCTAAGCAGACTTTCTTCATGTTGTATATCTCCTTTACAAATTCCGATTGAACAATTTGTTAGATTCATAAAACACTATTTTCCATAATTGTATCATAATCACATAATCCGGAAAAGTAATTATTTTTTTCTTTGCCAATCCTTTTACTATCTTATCAAAATATGCCTGCATGGACACAATAATCGAGAATACCCTTGATATTCTCCTCAGTATTTTGGTGCTTTCTTTATAGATTCCGTCCCTGATACTGTATTGTTACTACATAAACGATTTTGCGTGGTTCGTCAATGCGAAAAATAGCCATGTAGTTATCAATTATTAACTGTCGGTAGCCTTTTCCGGCATATCTGCCTTCGTTTCGCTCTTGGTGGGATTGATGAAAGGTATCTAAGCTTAAAATGGCTTTTTTAATTCGGGCATCTTGTCCTTTGGCATTTTCAGGAGACAATTTATCCAAAATGTTTTTTCTCCAATTCTGCAAAAACTATTTCTGCATCAACGGCTTCTGCTCCGTTAGCGATTTCCTGCTCGGATTCGAAGATTGCTTGGTCGATGCGATTCATTCTTGCAAATTTATCATACAGTTCACTGCTCATTACAACCAAGTCGCTATATCCGTTTTTGGTGATAAAAATAGGCTCCTGTTCCTTATGTGCAATATTGGAAATCTCGGTTGTATTGCGTAAATCCTTAATAGGCATAATAAGTGGCATGATACTTCACTCCTTTCATTGACATAATTATAGCATAATTATGCCAATGAAAATAACCGCGAAATTCATATCTTCACAAAATAATATATGGACAAGATTGAAAAACTTATTACAAAAAATTAAAAATAATGGTTGACAGATACACCACTATCGTGTATTATATAACACGTGCTCGACACAAGAGAGCACACAAACATAACAAATGCGATAGTGGCGTAGTTGGTAACGCGCGACCTTGCCAAGGTCGAGACCGCGGGTTCGAGCCCCGTCTATCGCTCTTTATAAAGAGATATCTTTCATGGATATCTCTTTTTCGTTATAGGAGTGCAGCGGAACCTCTCACCCGCGGTGCAGAACAATTTATCAATACAACCGTTTTATCTGGTATCGTCAAACTTTTTTAAAAAAATTTAAAATAACTGTTGACAGATGCTCCACTATCGTGTATTATATAACACGTGCTCGACACAAGAGAGCACACAAACATAACAAATGCGATAGTGGCGTAGTTGGTAACGCGCGACCTTGCCAAGGTCGAGACCGCGGGTTCGAGCCCCGTCTATCGCTCTTATAACGAAAGAGATATCCTTCATGGATATCTCTTTTTTCGTTATAGGAGTGTAGCGGAGCCACTCACCCGCGGTGCAGCTTCTTGTCTCCGTTCCACTCCGGTCGGCGCAGAACAGACGTCCCCCGGACGTCTTGCGCCCGTCTATCGCTCTTATAACATAAAAGAGATATCCTTCATGGATATCTCTTTTTCGTTATAGGCAGGAATATCTGTCATATTTCCGCGTCCCCACACATATTATATATAAAACAACCACAGGAGGCGCATATGAGTGCAAAAACAAAAATCGTCGTTGTAAAAATGAAGCATGTCATTCTCACCGGAGTGCTCCTTGGCATACTGCTTCTTCTGATAATTTTCGCTGCTACATATTTCTTTTCAGGTGATGAGCCAAAGCCTGCAGTCGAAGAAACCGGCATGTATACACCGGGTGTGTACAATACATCTGTAGCGCTGGGTGGAGCGGCTATAGATGTGTCTGTGGCGGTGGACAGCAATAACATTAACTCCATAAGCCTTGAAAACATGACTGATTCGGTGGAAACCATGTACCCGCTTGTTGAGCCTGCTATGAACGAGCTCGTATCGCAGATTGTGCAAAATCAATCCACCGATAATATTTCCTACGCAAACACAAGTCAGTACACCTCCAAAGTGCTGCTCAACGCAATTGACAACACACTCTCCAAAGCAAAAAAATCTGACAACTCAAATACCGAAGAAAATGCAAAGACTGTATCTGAATCCCAAAAAGAGCCCGGGGATTCTTCAAAAACTGAAAATACTGAAAATACCTCGCAGTAACCTGCGAGGTATTTTAACTTAATCATATAAAATGTAAAATATATGTATGTATCAAAATATAATTTACTGCTCACTGTCTGTAGATAATCCCTGTAGATAATCACTGACAGCACTGATATCTGCGTAATAGCAGTTCACCGGACGACTCTTCTCATAGTACTGATATCCGGAGTAACCGCCCCAGCCTACCAATGCGACTACAGCCGCAGCTGCAACAATTCGTGCTATAACACGCTTTACTTTATTTCTGGCATTTGTCTTTTTACGATTTGCCTTTTCATTCTTATATTTATCAACCTTTGCCTGACTCATTGCTTTTCTCCTTTAACTCAATGCAATAATTCTACTACATTTTGCGGGAGATATCAAGGCATTTCATCATAGCTTCAAAAACACTGCTTCTCATGCCCTTTTCCTCAAGCACACGCACAGCCTGGATAGTGGTTCCGGCAGGTGAGCACACCATATCCTTGAGCTCGCCTGGATGCTTTCCTGTCTCTAGAACCATTTTTGCGCTTCCAAGCACTGCCTGGGCTGCAAATGTATATGCCTGGCTCCTTGGCATGCCGCCTGCTACAGCTGCATCTGCCATGGCCTCGATAAACATAAATACATATGCCGGTGAGCTTCCGCTGACTGCTGTCACTACATCCATAAGCTTCTCGTCTATCATCTCAGCCTTTGAAAAGCCCGAGCACAAATCAAGCACTGTATCAAGCTCCGTCTGCGATACTCTTTCATTTGCACAGACTCCCATCATGCCCTCACCAACCATGGCAGGTGTATTTGGCATGGTACGTATAACCTTTAAGCTCTTTCCAAACATCTCGTCAAACCACGAAAGTGACTTGCCCGGTGCAATCGAAACAATGATTTCATCGTCACTAACAGTGTCCTTTATCTCTGCTATAACCTCCTCATAGTACTGTGGCTTTACTGCTAAAAACAGAATATCTGCAAACTCTGCTACGCTCTTATTGTCCGATGTAAGCCTGATTCCAAGCTCTGCTGCATTCTTTTCTCTGGAGCTTTCGGTCTTTGCAGATGCAAGAATATCGCTTGCCTGTGCCTTGCCTGATGCAAGCACTCCGTGTATCATTGCCTTTCCCATGTTTCCACAACCTATGAAGCCTAATTTCTTACTCATATTATCCTCCTGCCGTAATCAATATATCTGACTATTCAAAGCATCCAAAATCATGTTTAACAGTCAGTATTTTTGCAAACTATTTTAGCACACTTCATTCAATCATGCAAAATATCTTTTGACTCTCATATCATCTTATGCATCAAAACCTGAATGTACAGGCAGGCCTCTGTGCTCAACAGGAGTGGAAAAAACTATCTGTGTACTTGTCTTGCCGAATTTCTGCAGAGTGTTGATAAAGTCATCAAGCTCCTCCGTATTCAAAAACTCCACCTCTATGAGCATAGAATACTCTCCTGTCACACAATTGCACTCTATGACATTCTCCACACTCTCAATAAACGGATAAAACTCTTCCTTTTGTACAGGCTCCAGGTCCAGATTGACAAAAGCCTTTATCTTATAGCCCAGATTAACCGAATCAACAGTGGCATGATAGCCCTTTATGATTCCCTTGCTCTCCAATCTCTCTATTCTGGCTGTTACAGCCGGTGATGACAAAAACACCTGTGCCGCTATCTCCTTTATCGCTATACGTGCATTTTCCTGCAGCAGCTCTACTATTTTCTCATCAATCATATCCAATGCATTCTTAGTCAATGTACCGCCTCCTAATCTCTCCTTTGTAAATGTGATTTTTCCAACAAAAAAGAGGGCGCAGATAACCTAATATCTGAACGCCCTCGTTCGCTTTACTTTTTTAATTAATTACTCTAAAAAAATAATATCATTAATCAATATTACTTGTCAAGATTAAGATCTGTAATCTCCGTTAATTTTTACATAATCATATGTAAGATCACAGCCCCATGCCTTGGCTGACACATCTCCCTGGTGTAAATCTATGTCGATGTAAATCTCATCCTCATGCAGTATCTTTGCTGCCTCCTCCTCTGAGAAGTCAACTCCGGCACCGTTCTCGCACACCTTGATGCTTCCTGCTGTTGAGCGCAGGTGAAGCTCCACCTTGTCTATATCAAAATCAGCCTCCGCATAGCCTATAGCACAAAGGATTCGTCCCCAGTTGGCATCCTCGCCAAACATAGCACACTTTAAAAGTGGTGAACGGATAACGCTCTTTGCCACAATAATTGCTGTATCAAGATCAGGCGCACCTGCGCATGTGCACTCTAAAAGCTTTGAAGCACCCTCTCCATCCTTTGCAAGCATTCTTGTAAGATTTGAAAGCACCTCGTACAGTGCATCCTTAAAGGTCTGATAATCATCATTCTCTGTAGTAATAGGTGTGTTTCCTGCAAGGCCGTTTGCCATGATGCTTACCATATCATTGGTAGAGGTATCGCCGTCAATGCTTAAGCAGTTGTAGGTAACCTTTACAATCTCGCTCAGGGCCTTCTGGATGAGCTCCGATGAGATGGCAACATCTGATGTGATAAAGTTTAAGGTAGTAGCCATGTTCGGGTGAATCATGCCGCTTCCCTTTGCCATACCGCCTACTGTACACTCACAGTCTCCAAGCATGAACTTTACCGCATACTGCTTTGGAACGGTATCTGTAGTCATGATAGCGTTTACAGCCTTGTCGTTGCCGTCTGCCGAAAGTCCCTTTGCAAGCTCCTTTATATGGCTCTCGATAGGCTCAATAGGAAGCACCTGGCCAATAACTCCTGTAGATGCCACGATAACCTCGTTTGGATCAATCGAAAGCTCTGCTGCTGCAAGCTCGCACATTCTCTGAGCCTTCTCTACTCCGTCAGCATTGCAGGTGTTGGCGTTTTTGCTGTTGGCAATAACAGCCTTTGCCGTATGTCCTGATGCCTCAAGGTGTGCCTTTGTCACCTGAATAGGCGCGCCCTTCACCTTGTTTGTTGTGTAAACAGCCGCTGCCTGACACTGTGTTTCTGAATAAACTAAGGCCAGGTCATTTTTGTTTTTGTCACTGTTTAATCCACAGTTTAATCCGTTTGCAACAAAGCCCTTTGCTGCACAGACGCCCTTTTTTACCTTTGTAAAACTCATTTGTATAATACCTCGATTCTTTTAAATATGTCTAATCCCCAACATATCGTATTTTTGATATATGAACGATAGACTGTAACATCCTCTCGTTACTCTATCTCTTTCATGACGCTCTTGTAAGCCGGACGGATAATCTTGTTCATGCCGACAATCTCCTCAAGCCTGTGGGCACTCCAGCCAACGATTCGCGCAATGGCAAAAAGAGGTGTGTAAAGCTCCATAGGAATACCAAGCATCTCATAAACAAAGCCGCTGTAGAAATCGACATTCGGAGAAACACCCTTAAAGATATGACGCTTTTCAGCGATAATCTCAGGAGCCACCTTCTCTATTGTATTATAGAGGTTCATCTCATTATCTCTCTTCTTTGCAACTGAAAGCTTCTCCACATAGCCTCTGAATATACGCTCCCTCGGGTCAGAAAGTGAATACACCGCATGTCCCATTCCATAGATGAGTCCCTTGTGGTCAAACACCTCACCATCCATCATTTTCCTGAGGTATGCTCTCACCTCATCCTCATCATCCCAGTGCTTCACATGCGAACGGATGTCCCGCATCATCTCCATCACCTTGATGTTGGCACCGCCGTGCTTTGGTCCCTTAAGGGATGACATGGCTGCCGCGATAGCAGAGTATGTATCTGTACCTGCCGATGTAACCACACGGGTGGTAAATGTAGAGTTGTTTCCACCGCCGTGCTCCATATGAAGAATAAGTGCCATATCAAGCACCCTTGCTTCAAGCTCTGTATATTGATTGTCAGCTCTGAGCATCCTAAGGAAGTTTTCAGCTGTCGAAAGCTTTGGATCCGGCCTGTGAATATACATGCTCTGATCATTTTCATAATGATTATACGCATGATAACCGTAAACTGCAAGCATCGGGAATATTGCAACAAGTGATAAGCACTGTCTGATATTGTTGTCGATGCCCGCCTTTGCTACAAGAGGATCATATGAAGCCAGTGTCAGTATACTTCTCGTCATGGAATTCATGATATCCTTTGACGGAGCCTTCATGATGACATCCCTCGTAAAATTGGTAGGAAGGGTTCTGCTTCTTCCTAAAACCTCTGTAAACTCAGCCAATTCACTCTCAGATGGCAGCTGCCCGAAAAGCAGCAGATAAGCAATTTTTTCAAAACCAAACTCTCCGGGCCTTAAGTTGTTTGTAAGTGTCTTTACATTGTAGCCTCTGTACCACAATTGTCCGTCACATGGCACGCTGCTGCCATCCTCGCCCGTCTTAAATGAAACAATCTCCGAAATATTCGTAAGACCTGTCAGAACTCCCTTTCCGTTTACATCCCTAAGTCCTCTGTTGACACCATATTCCCTAAAAAGACTATCTGAAATTGTGTCATTTTTAATACAGATATCCTGTTTTTTTGCAGCGTAATCCGCTAATAAATTATTGCTTTTTGTCATCCATTCACCCTTCCTTTTTATCTTTTAGAATATATTATATCCGTTTTCTTAGAAATTGGCAAACCCATTCATGAATCCGTAGCCAAAAATTTTATTTGGGTAGTCAGTTTTTTCTTTTCTGCGGCAGTTTCTTACCATGACATTTTTTATATCCACTCCGTTTGCGAGCAAAACATTGCCTCTCACTATCATCCACTCCATGATGAGAGCCGCCACCGCTGCAGTGATTGCAGCAGCCGCCGATGTGCCACTTAGTGCTATATACATTCCTCTTAGATTTGCCCCTGTGATATCCACAGCCGGTGCTACGAGATCCGGCTTTATTCCACCGTCTGCGTCAAAGCCCCTTCCCGACTCTAAAAATATTGCATCATTTAGGGAATTATAGCCTCCCGCCGTTATCACAAGCTTAGCATCCGAAGGCATGGTCAGCGTGGTATCAGGCTCCGAGACAATAAAGCTCACATCAGCATCAAGAAGTCCTGTCATCGGGAGCCACATATTAAAAACACCTCCAATAGTACTAAGTGGAAATACCCTGATGGTCCACACTCCCTTCACCACCTTTTCAAAGCGGATAAATATAAGCAAATCCCTCGTCTGTCTGCCGGTCTGCCTGTAGTCAATAGTCACCTGTGTTCCTTCAAGCAGAAATGAGTATTCACCGCTGTCTATTCGCATTGGTACCCCTGCCGGATTCGACTGACCACTCGGTGATATGACAGAAATCGTAAATAGCTCAGGTGAAAGTGCCCAGCATTCCAGATAAAAGCCATCCATATCCTGCTCAACATTTATCTCAATATCATCGACTGTATCTGTTATGCGCCCTTTATAATGATGCCTGCTGTTCGCCTCATTGCCCGCTGCCGCAACCACAGCCCTGCCTCTTTTTGCCGTGATATAGTCCAGATACTCTGAAAGATCCTCAGCTCCCGTGTGGCTTCCGTTATTGCAGCCAAGCGCCATGCAAAAGACAGCCGGTGCTCCCTTTTGACCTGCAAACTCATCTGCAAAATGCACTGCTCTCATCACATCAACCTCCGAGTACACTATTTTACGATCCGGAATAAAGTAGAAATCATACAGCTTTTGAGGTGCCCTTTTCAGCTTTACGACAATAAGCTTAGCCTGTGGTGCCACCCCTGCAAAATCATCATGCGGTCTGTCATTGCCACATATCACGCTCGCCACAAACGTACCATGCCCATCCTCATCGCCCGGTATGCTCTCATATGGATTTTCCGATAAAATAGCAGCATTTATCTCATCCTCAGAATAAACCGTATCCGTATTCTGATCCCAGAGCACTGCAATCTTCGTCTTACCTTCAGGTGTCATAAAAGCCTCCTGCGCATAATTCACACCTGTGTCAATAACCACCACATACACACCATTTCCGTATAGTCCCGGAACAAACTCCCTTTGAAGCCTGAACACACCGCTCTTTACAAGTCCCTGCGTGGATAAAGGAGCAAGACACTTTGGAATAGCCGAATACGAATAAACTCCCACCAGAAGTGGTGGGAGTCTTTCGTAATCCTCATATGTCCATATCTCGTAATCATCGCCCAATGTCTCTATGATATCAGGAGCTATTACCGGTGGAATGAACTCCTTTTTTGATACTATGAACTGCATATTTTACCTCATATGATATAATATTTAGATATGAGGGTCAAAAGATATTTTGACCCTCATATAATTATATTCTATAAATAAAAATATGCTACTATATTTATCAATTAATATAAACAAAGCTTCGACCAAAATTTACTCGCGGCTTCCATGACATGTAAAATAAATCACCTGATAATCCTGCGAAAGTACCGCAAGCAGCCTTCTGCCTCGAGCAAGCTTCTCATCATCCAGATTCACAAACGGATCGTCAAGTATGAGGAACGGCTTCTCGCCCGGATACATCGCATCCACAAGCGCAAAACGCATACATATGCCTATCAGGTCCTTGTAGCCTGCCGACATGGTTCTCACATCGCGAAGCTGCCCCTGCTCCTTCATCCTTATTGAAATATTGGCATCCACCTGCCAGTCTCTGTCTGTATTTTCTGTCAGGATACCGAAGTACTTCTGGAAGCCATTGGAAATAGGCGCCATGTATCTGGCAGTAAACTGCTCCCTTGCCCTGGTCAGATAGTCTGATGTAAGCCCAAGTATCTCATACTTATGCTTTTCCTCAGCCTGTATCTGCTTGCAGTTGCGATACTCCTGCTCCTTTTCATCCCTCATATCAAGCTGCTCCTGCAGATCATCCATCTGTCTGCCGTACTGCACTAAGGATGCCCTGATTTCATCGAGGCTGCCTTCCACCTTTGAAATCATCTCATTGAGCTCATCAAGTGTATACGGACACTCATTTGGTGCAAGAAGCTTGTCCATATCGTTGTCATTCTCAAACTGCGCTTTCTTCTGAAGAGCACTGTCCATATTTTCCTTTGCAAAGCCGGCCTCTGCGAGCTGCTTTTTCATCAGTGAAAGTGTCTGTGTATATTCTGCAGCACTGTCATATCCATAGAAACTTAAATACTCATCAAGCGAAGCCTTTGCCTTCTCATAGTCAGCCTTTGTCTTGGCGCGCTTTCCTATCTGCTCGTTGAAACGACTGTAGTCATGAGCCTTTGTGCGAAGCTCATAAAGCTTCTCCTGATACTGCGATTCATCTGCTTCAATCGAAAAGCTGTCAAAAAACTGCGATACCTCATGCTCCATTGATGTAATGCCGCTTTGAATCTGCTCAAGCTGCTCCTTTAATTCCTGAATCGGTATCTCCTTCTGCTTTATATTTTCCTCACGCTCAGCCATAAGCCTGATGTATGCTCTCTGCTTTTTGTTGTTCAGACGGATTCCATAGGCCATCATGACAACACCGCAAAGCGCCATAGCGACTCCAGCTATGCCTACCACAAGAAACATGATTTCCTTCACATTGTACTTCTCATTCAGACTGAATACCGTGGCAACAGCCGCTGCCAAAAGACCGATAACCATAAGCACAATACCTGCAGGTACAAGCTTAGTCTTCTCAGGGGTCTCCGGCTCCTCCTCATCATCTGCCATCTTTGCAAGTGAGGTCATCTGCGAGAGCTTGAGCTCCATGTAGCTGTACTCATTCTTGACGCTCTGGATGTTTGCAATCTTCTTTTGCATCTCATCAAGACCATCATCAGATGGCACACCATCCTTAAACATACCTGAAAGGGTATCTAAATACTGCTCCTCCTCAGGCGTAAAGCTCAGATTATCTTCTACAGCCTTTAAGCTTTCTAGCTCTCCGGCCTGCTTTGTCTTTTCCAAAAGCTCTGCCTCATCCGGTGCTTTTTCTCCAAAGACTGCCATTGCTGCATTGTAATTGCACTCTTTCTCCTTCGCAACGGCACAAAGCTGCTCGTAGTTTTCACGAAGTGCCTGCTTTCTGCTGTCCTCAGATGCCACCTGAAGCGCCCTGCCGTACTCGGCTCTGATACCGGTAAGCTCCTTCTTCTGGGCAGTTTTCTCATCTATTTTCTGTGAAAGCTGTGCTGCCGCCTCATCCGCGGCCTGATACTTCTTAAGCTCCTGTTCCAAGGCTGTGAGTGTATTTACACGCTTTTTAATAGAGCCTGTGATACGGTTTGGGGACATCTTGTTCATCATGTCCTTAATGTCCGCTGTAGCCGACTCGAAGTTGTTGATGTCATTTGTATTTTCCGCCATATTGCCAAGCTTTGCGCTGATGCTGTCTGATGACGAAAACATGCAGTCTGCCTGTGCTATGTATATCGTTCTCTTGAACGAGCTGCGGTCGAGGTCAAAAAGCTCCTCTCCAAGCAGTGGTGAAAAATCATCACACTCAACCATGGTTGCAAGCCTGTATAAGTGAAAATCATCCTGCTTTTCTGTGAGGCCAAAGGTCCTTACAAGTCTGTACTCCACTCCATCGGCCTCAAAATCAAGCTCTCCACCATAAGTGCCGCCCTGCCATGGCTTATAGAGCTTTCTTTCCCTCTCAAACGCGCCCGGCTCCTTTTTCGTATCAAAGCCATACAGCATAGCCTTCAAAAAAGCCGCAAGTGTACTCTTTCCCCAGCCGTTTGGCTGGTTTATGACATTGACTCCATCATTGAAATTGATATTAAGATCGGACAGCTTTCCGAAGTTGTTTATGTGACAAGCTATTAATTTCAATTTCTAAATCTCCTCCCCGCTAAGCGCCGATATACCACACCTGATGACCTCAGACTTCTGCTCCTCGGTCATATCTGAGCCAAGCACCATACGTATGAACTCGCCCTTAAGTGATGCATCCTTTTCGTATTCACTGTAATTGATGAGAAGTCTTGTCTCATCATACACCTTTTCATAGTAGAAATATTCCTCGAACATATCCTTGAGGAAATCTGTGTTTATCTCACAATCCACGTCCACCTCACCTACAAGCACGAACTTTACCATGCTTCTCGATGAATATTCACTGTCCGAAATGGCTTTTTCCATCTTCACAGCCACATCCTGTGTGGTCATGGCTCCTGTCACATCCACATACAGCGTGTAGAGGCTCCTGTACGCAAACGGTACAAAGCTAAAGCCTGCCGTGAGCTTCTCATCATCTATATCAAGCACCACAAAGCCCTTTTGTCCACACTCATCAAAGCCTCTTCCCTCTAAACAGCCGCTGTAGCAGTACATGCCGCGGTTGTCAAGCTGTCCGCTTTGATACTCATGCACATGACCGAGCGCAAGATAATCAATGCCCTTATTCTTAAGGTCGCCTGTGGAAATCTCATCACCGAGCTGTCCGTGGAGAGTGACAACGTTGTAATTGTCATTGTCGAGCACAAGAGAATTGTACATGGCAGCCTGGTTAGACTTGTCTATCTCAAGACCTGTTATTGTGATATTTCCATAGCTGTATGAGGTCCACTGATTAGAAAAAAGCTTAAGGTTGTCAGGGATTTCATCGAGCTTCGATATGAAATTGTCCGAGTCGTGATTACCCTTAAGATAATAGAAATCGATATCCGGATTTGACGTAATCGAATCCTTTACCAGATTTCTGGCAGTCGCTGACACATTTCTCGTGTCAAATAAATCGCCTGCTATGATAATCGCCTTTACATCGTTATTTTTTGCGTACTCTATCATCCTTGAATATGTACGCAGTATTTCCATTTTTCTCTCTTTTGCCTGCTCCTTTGACAGATTCGAGGTCATCTTCGAATCCAGATGCAGGTCTGCACAGTGGATAATTTTCATTTTTCCAATTCCTCTTGATATATGAACGTTTATAAATCATTACAGACTACACATAGATTCATTACGCATAGCCTGGTTGCATCATTTACAGCCAATTCACAATTTCATAATCATTTAACAATTAAACGTGCTGACTGTCTGCAAGCTCAGGTGTACCTCTCATCTGAATGAGCGGGCCGCCCTTCTTCTCCACATAGTCCTTAGTGATTGTAACCGTGCCGATATTGTCATCCTTTGGTATCTCATACATGATATCGAGCATGAAATCCTCTATAATCGCACGAAGGGCTCTGGCTCCGACCTTTTTCTCCTTTGCCATCTTGGCGATGGCATAGAGTGCATCGTCATCGAACTCAAGCCTTACCTCATCCATCTCAAGGAGCTTCTGATACTGCTTGATAATGGCATTCTTTGGCTCCTTCAATATCTTTACAAGCATATCCTCGGTGAGCGCCTCAAGTGAGAACATGATAGGAAGTCGTCCGATAAACTCAGGAATCATTCCGAATTTGCGGATATCATCAACAGTTGCCTGCATGAGCAGGTTTTCATCCCCATCATACTTGTCCTTCAAATCAGCCTTGAAGCCTATAGAAGCCTCCTTGTTCAGGCGCTCCTTTATGATATCCTCAAGTCCCGGGAAAGCACCTCCGCATATAAAGAGAATATTTCTCGTGTCAACTGTGGTCATCGGAACCATGGCATTCTTGCTGCTGGCACCAACCGGCACCTCAACCTCTGATCCCTCTAAAAGCTTAAGCATACCCTGCTGCACTGACTCTCCGCTCACATCACGCTGGTTGGCATTTCTCTTCTTTGCAAGCTTGTCTATCTCATCTATAAAAATGATACCGTGCTCAGCTCTCTCCACGTCATTATCTGCAGCCGCAAGAAGCTTACTTACCACACTTTCGATATCGTCACCGATATATCCGGCCTCAGTAAGTGATGTGGCATCTGTTATGGCAAGTGGCACATCTAAAAGCTTTGCAAGAGTCTTTACGAGATATGTCTTTCCTGAACCTGTAGGTCCGATCATGAGCATATTTGATTTCTCAATCTCCACACCATCATATTTATTTGAAGCCTGCTTTGCAGTGGTATTCTCTTCCTGCGCCTTATGCTTATTGTCAGCCATGACACGCTTGTAGTGATTATATACTGCAACCGACATGACCTTCTTTGCATGCTCCTGACCTACCACATAATCATCAAGACTCGCCTTAATCCTATGCGGTGCAGGAATTGAGTGAATGTCAAGAATCGGCTCGACCTTTTTCTCTTCCTTTGGTTTTTTCTTCTTAAGCTTCTGGCTGTTTGGTATGCCTCCTGTCAGATCTGACAAATTTATCATGCTGATATTGGGCATATTGCCAAAATCCATATTACTTATATTTCCCAGATTTCCGAGGTTGCCAAAATTACCGTTGCTCATGGAGTCAAAGGTCTTTTGCATACAATCGTTGCAGATGCACAGGTTCGGCTGGATATGTATCATCTTGCCTGCCACGCTCTCCGGTCTACGGCAGATATAGCAGACATCCTCGTAGTCGTTTGACTTGTTATCGTTTGTATTATCTATGTTATTTGTAGTTTCTTCATTATTATCCTGAATATTGTCAGGTACTTCCTTGAAATCATCATTATTCATAGGTAAATTACCGCCTTTGTATCATTTGGCTGCTTTATCAGCCATTTAACTATTATACACTACTGAATAAATGCGTGCAAGCAAGCTGAGGCGCTTTTGAAAAAAAGAACCGACAGATCAAAAGACCTGCCGGATCCATTTTCTTAATATCTATTTATAACAGCTCCATAAGAAGCTTATTGACAACAGCAGGATTTGCCTTGCCATTTGTGGCCTTCATGGTCTGACCTACAAGTGCTCCGATGGCTTTCTTCTTGCCATTGTGATAATCCTCCACTGCCTGTGGATTTGCATCGATGACAGCCTGGATTGTGGCTTTAAGCTCACCCTCATCATTCATGCTCTTAAGACCGTTCTCCTCGACATACTGCTCAGGATCGATATCATCCGAGAATATTTTCTCAAATACTTCCTTGGCAACAGATGAGTTGATCGTGCCCGCATCTACCAGATCTACAAGCTTTGCAAGGTTTACAGGTGAGAAGTTTATCTCATCTGCATCCATATCATTATCCTTTAACAGTCGCATTGTCTCAACCATCAGCCAGTTTGAAACCTTCTTCGGCTTGCCGCAGAGCTTTGTGGCAGCCTCAAATATGTCTGCCATATGCTTTGACTCTGTGAGAATCTTTGCATCATACTCAGGGATGTCATATTCCTTCTTGTAGCGTGCAAGCTTCTGTGGACGAAGCTCAGGCTGCTTTGCCTTTATCTGTGCGATCCATTCATCGGATACGACGATTGGCACGAGGTCAGGCTCCGGGAAATATCTGTAGTCCTGTGCATCCTCTTTTGAACGCATGGCATGTGATGATTCCTTGTTGTCATCCCATCTACGGGTCTCCTGTACTACCTTTCTGCCCATCTCAAGAAGCTCTATCTGACGCTCACGCTCTCCCTCGATGGCATGTGCGATAGCCTTGAAGGAGTTAAGGTTTTTCATCTCAGTACGTGTACCAAACTTCTTTGCACCCACCTCTCTGACTGAGATGTTGACATCGGCACGCATTGAGCCCTCATTCAATTTACAGTCAGATGCTCCGAGATACTGGATGGTCTGACGCAGAGTCTCAAGGTATGCGATAACCTCCTCAGCGGAGCGCATATCAGGCTCTGATACTATCTCTATAAGAGGTACTCCGGAACGGTTGTAATCTACGATAGATACGTCCTCCCACTCGTCATGTACGAGCTTTCCGGCATCCTCCTCCATGTGGATTTCATGGATTCTGACGTTTTTCTTTCCGTTTGCTGTCTCAATTTCCACTGAACCGTTGCGGCAGATTGGCAGATAAAGCTGTGATATCTGATAGTTCTGTGGGTTATCCGGATAAAAATAGTTCTTTCTGTCAAATTTGCTGTACTGTGTAATAGTACAGTTGGTGGCAAGTCCTACTGCCACTGCGTACTCTACAACCTGCTTGTTTAAAACAGGAAGTGAGCCCGGCTGTCCTGTGCAGACAGGACATGTATGTGTGTTTGGTGCGCCTCCGAAAGCTGTGGAGCAGGCGCAAAAGATCTTTGTTTTTGTAGCTAACTCTACATGGACCTCAAGTCCGATGACTGTCTCATAGTTTTTCATATCCTTTTTGCCTCCTCCTACTGTGCACCGGCAGATTTATTGGTGTCTGCTGCATTTTTGTTACTGTACTCCTCCGCAATAGTGCTGCGCTTAAGCTCTCTTGTTTTTTCAAAGCTGTAGGCTGCGCGGATGATATTCTTCTCCTTAAAGCAGTCTCCGATGAGCTGTAATCCGATTGGAAGTCCGTTTTTGTCCATGCCGCACGGGAGCGATATTCCCGGAAGTCCTGCAAGGTTTACAGATATGGTGTAGATATCACCGAGGTACATCTGGATTGGATCACTTAAGCTCTCTCCCAGCTTTGGAGCTGTGGTTGGTGCTGCCGGTCCGAGTATCACATCATATTTGGCAAAGGCATCATCAAAGGCTTTTTTGATAAGTGCCTTTACTCTTAAGGCCTTTAAGTAATATGCATCATAATATCCTGATGAAAGCACGAAGGAGCCGAGCATGATTCTTCTCTTTACCTCAGGTCCAAAGCCCTCAGAACGCGATTTCTTGTACATGTTGTGAAGGTCTGTGTACTCCTTTGTACGGTATCCGTATTTGACACCGTCGAATCTGGCAAGGTTTGAGCTTGCCTCAGCACAGGCGATTACATAGTAAGCCGGGATGGCATACTCTACAAGTCCGAGGTCAAATTCTTCCACAACAGCACCTTTTTTCTTTAATTCATCTGCCGCTGCAAGGATTGCCGATTTCACCTCCGGGTCAAGTCCATCTCCGAGATAATCCTTTGGAATACCAATCTTCATACCCTTTACGTCATCGACAAGCGCCTCTGTAAACTTCAAATCGTCTCTGTTTACTGATGTCGAATCCTTCGTATCATATGAAGCGATTGCCTCAAGTATAGCAGCACAGTCTGTGACATCCTTTGCGATAGGTCCAATCTGGTCAAGCGATGAGCCATAGGCAATGAGTCCATATCGTGAAACTGTGCCGTAGGTTGGCTTGATTCCTGTCACACCACAGAAGGAGCTTGGCTGTCTGATTGATCCGCCTGTATCTGAACCGAGTGCAAACGGTACCTCCTCTGCTGCAACTGCTGCACAGCTTCCGCCTGATGAACCGCCCGGTACGTGCTCTGTATTCCATGGGTTTTTGGTTGCTCCAAAGGCAGATGTCTCTGTGGTGCTTCCCATGGCAAACTCATCCATGTTGGTTTTTCCAACGATGACACAGCCTGCATCCTCAAGGCGCTTAACAGCCTCCGCTGTGTAGGTCGGGATGAAATTGTAGAGTATCTTTGATGAACATGTGGTGAGAAGCCCTTCTGTACACATGTTATCCTTTATGGCTACAGGCACACCCGCAAGCGCTCCTTTTAGCTCTCCCGCATCAATTTTTGCCTGAACCTCTGCTGCTTTTTTAAGTGCACCCTCTTCGTCTATTGTGACAAAGCTGTTTATCTTTTCTTCTTTTGCTTTTATAGAAGCAATGGCAGCCTTTACAGCCTCTTCCACTGTAACTTCCTTTGCCTGTATTTTCTTGCCGAGTTCCACGGCAGTTAAAGACATTAAATCCATTTTTCTCCTCCTTGCCGTTATTCGCCGATTGTCTTTGGTACCTTGAATCCGCCGTCCTTCTTGACCGGTGCATTGGCAAGTGTTGCTTCACTTCCGTCACCGTTTGTGACAACATCATCTCTGAATACATTGTTTACAGGGAATACGTGGCTCATAGGCTCAATTCCCGAAGTATCAAGCTCCTCAAGCTTATCGATATAATCAAGCATATCTGCCATATCCTTCTTGGCAGCCTCTGCCTCCTCCGGTGAAAGCTCAAGCTTTGCAAGGATTCCGACATACTCCATAGTCTCGTCAGAGATTACATTTCTCATGACTCCGTCCTCGCCCATCACCTTTGTGGTAACAGCCTGCTGCTCAGGAGTCTCCTCCTCAGGCTCCTCATCAAGTGCTGCACTTCTGACCTTTGCATATACCGCTTCATCGCATATACCCTGATTGTTGAAACCTGCATGGCGTAAAGTACCCTCATAATCCATGCCTGCGGCAGCCATAACCTTGCCGGAATTTGGATTTTCAGTATCATGTCTGGCCCATACACGTCCGGCACCGACCTCATTGATGAAAAATCTGATGATAGCTGTGAGTGCCTCTGTCATATAACCGTTATTCCAAAAACGCTTTCCGATACAATAACCGATTTCAACCGACTCAACTCTCTCATCAGTTTTAATTGCACTTATAGTTCCGATAGGCTGCTCGAGATCATTAAGCTCAATAGCCCACTGATAAAAATCTTTTTCGTCATACTTAGATATCCATTCTTTTAAAATAGTCTCTGTAGTATCAACACTCTCATGCGCCGGCCATGTAAGATATTTTGTCACTTCCGGGTCATTCGCCCAGTTGTAAAACATGTTCTCGGCATCTTCTATTTCAAATCTTCGAAGAGTAAGCCGCTCTGTGGCGATTTCTCTTGTTCCTATATGATTCATACGATATCCTTTCTCTCTTTCCTGATATTTTAATTTCTACTTGGGATTATACACACATGCCACTTCTCAGCCTTAAAGCGCACCCGCCATAATTGAATCCTGCATATCGGGGACTGCCAAAACTTGCATCCGGGTGCGCATCAACCCCCTGCAGCGCATGGGTGCATATATATTGTGAAGACAAATTTTTAACAGTTCCGACGCTCACAGCCTGTAATACCTCTCAGCATACCTCCTGCCAATAACCTATCCGCAGGAAATGTCGGAACAAGCTTAAAAATTTTCTGAACAAAATATATACACACATGCCACCACACAGCCTGCATGCGCACCCACCATAATTAAATCCTGCATATCGGGGACTGCCAAAGCCTGCAGCCGGGTGCGCTAAACACCCTGCAAAGCATGGGTGTATATATATTGCGAAGACAGATTTTTAACAGTTCCGACGCTCACAGCCTGTAATACCTCACAGCATACATCCTGCCAACAATCTATCCGCAGGAAATGTCGGAACAAGCTTAAAAATTTTCTGAGCAAAATATATACACACATGCCACCACACAGCCTGCATGCGCACCCGCCACAACCCCAGAAGCTGTGACCTATGGCTCCAATCTGCTGAGATCACGAGGAAACAATGTTGCCTCACGCACATTGTCCTCTCCGATAAGCTGCATTGTAAGTCTCTCAAGTCCTATTCCAAGACCTCCATGTGGCGGCATGCCGTGCTTGAAGGCTGAAAGATAGCTCTCCATACCCTCTGTCTCCATGCCACGCTTTGCGATTTTTTCCATAAGCTTGTTGTAGTCGTGGATTCGCTGGCCGCCTGTTGTGATCTCAAGACCTCTGAAAAGCAGGTCAAAGCTTAAGGTGTATGTCTCGTCTGCCGGATCATCCATGGCATAGAACGGTCTCTTCTTTGAAGGATAATGTGTGACAAATACAAAATCACTGCCATACTCTTCCTTGAAGTACTGTCCGATAAGTACCTCCTCCTCCGGCTCTAAGTCGAATGGGTTTCTGAACTGTCTGTTATATTTTTCTGCGACACGTTGCTTTGCCTCGTCAAATCTGACTCTTGGTATGCTTGTCACGTCAGGCAGCTTAATCTTTAAAAGCTCAAGCTCCTTGGCGTATGAGGTCTTTAAAAGCTCCATGGTGTACTGCAAAAAGCCGGTCTCCATCTCCATGATATCCTCGAAGCCGTCAATGTAGCCCATCTCGAAATCGAGTGATGTATACTCATTCAGATGTCTCTTTGTATTGTGCTTTTCTGCTCTGAAAACAGGTGCAGTCTCAAATACCCTGTCAAAGACACCTACCATCATCTGCTTGTAAAACTGCGGGCTCTGCTGTAATATAGCCGGTCTGTGGAAATATTCAAGCTTGAAGAGGTTGGCGCCTCCCTCGGCTGACTTTGCACCAAGCTTTGGCGTATGAATCTCTGTAAATCCATTATTATAAAGGAAATCCCTAAAGCCCCTTGTGATACCCTCCTGTATACGGAACGTAGCACGCTCTCTTGGATTTCTGAGTGCCACTGCCCTGTTATTGAGCTTTGCCTCAAGCGAAGTATTCAGTTTCCATTTGTTGATCTGAAGCGGCATAGGCTCCGCCGGCTCAGATAAAATTGTGATAGTGTCAAGACGAAGCTCGAAGCCGTTTGGAGAACGGTCATCACTCTTGTATGTGCCGCATACCTCCACGGTATCTGCTTCCTTTAGATCATCGACGCTAAACCGGGATTTGCCAGGCTCGTATACACACTGTACTAGTCCGTCCCTGCGTCTTAAGACGATGAATGCAACCTCACCCATATCTCTTATGGTGTGAATCGCACCCTTTACTTTGATGCTTTTGCCCTCGTAGTCGCCTGCAAGAATTTCTGCGATACCGAGGTCTTCCTTTTGAACTGCTCCTGTTAAGAATTCCATATTTTTGTGCTCCTTTGATTTTTTAAGCGGGACGGAATATAAATTTATGTAGTATTGTATATAGCCCACGAATTGCTATGTGCCTTTGTCGAAAATGGGCTATATACGCCAAAAAGCCCCGGAGCATATCAAATTAATGAAATGCTCCGGGGCGAAAATTCTAAAAATATTCCGCGGTACCACCCGCTTTGAGAAAAAGGACTGTTCCTGTTTCTCCACTCTTATCCGTAACGTGGATGAATCGTATCTGCCTACTTTTGATATATAAAAAGCTTAATTCACATACGATAAACCTATCTATGCAATAAACCATATCAATCGTTCAACAGATCTGCTCCGGTAGTGTTCCTGCAATCAGCTCTTCCAAACAGCGCTCTCAGTCGGTGACGCTGTATTCCTGTCGGTGTCTGGTGATCCAAGTCTCCTTCAACGCATTTATTGTTTTTTGTTGTTTAACGTTATAACACAATAAACTTATTATTTCAACCCATCATAGTCAAAACTTAAGAAAATAAAGTATAGGAATATATTATAGTTTTTCTTAATTGTGGTTATAACAGAGCCTTCTTTTGCAACAATTATTAAATAAATTTAGGCTATTCCCTATTGCCTTTATTGAATTCGTATTGTAGAGTATATTTGGTATATGTAATTAATAATAATGAGGCAGGTAACACTTATGAAAAAACTATTATTTTTTGATATAGACGGCACTCTCGTTGATTTCGGCAAGAGCACCATGAGCCCATCAACCGCTGATGCTCTAATAAACGCAAAACAAAACGGTCACATGATTTTTCTTTGCACAGGACGTAGTTACAATCAGATTTATCCATCATTAAAAGCCTTTGATTTTGACGGCGTGGTGGCTGCTGCCGGCGGCTATGTCACTGTGGGTGATAAGGTAATTGCACATCATGTCTATGGGCAGAATCTGTTACAGAAGGTTCTTGACACTGTTGGTGACAACGACACAGGACTTATCTTCCAGACAAAGGATAAAAGCATCACCAACCACAAGTGGGCCGACAAATTCATATCAGCATTCTCAAAGCAGTTTGACATGCATGTGATACAGGACAACCCGACATTTAAGGATATCGTGATTGATGATGAATTATCAAGCTTTTCTAATCGATACGCCGATGTTGAAAGCACCATCTACTGCAATTGCAACTACCACATTGATGATTTAAGAAAGCTCCTCGGCGATGAATTTGTAGTAACCCTGAGCAGCTTTAAAGAGCCTGAACCTTACAGCGGTGAGATTACATTGCGCGGTGTCAACAAGGCAACCGGCATACGTGATGTGGTAGAGTTTCTTCACATGAGTCAGGCTGATACAATAGGCTTTGGCGATGGCCAGAATGATTTTGATATGCTGCGCTACTGTAATGTCGGTGTTGCCATGGGCAATTCCAGCGATGAAGTCAAGGCCGTTGCCGATATAGTGACAGACGATATCAAAGAGGATGGGCTTAAAAATGCCATGGTGCATCTTGGACTTGTCTAAAAATGCACCATGGCATACTCTATGCCTCAATATTCATAAATCTGTCCCACTCGCACTCGTCCTTTGATGCCGATACAATCAAGGTGTACGAGCGCTCATCGGTTCCATCGAATACGAAGGTATAATTTTCATTCTCCTTCT
>OIBU01000111.1_pt1 | contig 27960 bp, 19 predicted proteins | sample 1581111 | NCBI WGS metagenome assembly OIBU01 (sample SAMEA3882508, study PRJEB24775) | human gut metagenome | biome: human-associated habitat; feature: intestine environment; material: feces | place: Netherlands | collected 2009/2010 | reverse complement strand
TGTGGTTGGTACCTCCATGGGTGCTATCGGAAGACGATAAATTCATAAAAAGTCGTACAAAGTATACCAGAAGGTTGGATAGTATGTCAATCTTTTGAGCAAAATTTCTTCGAATGAGCGAAAAAACTGCTTGCAAAACAGGACAGTAGTATGGTACAATGTCCGCCGACAGGAGGGTGCACCGTGGAAAGACCGAAAAAGAAGACCGAAAAGCCGTCTCTCGCCGCCCAGTGCCGGGTCCTGACGGAGGCGGCGGTGCTCTGGGCGCTGCTGGCAGCGGGGGCGCAGCTGTTCTTCCCGGAGGAACAGAGCGCTCTGCCCGAGGGCGCGGCCCTCGGGTGGGCGGCGCTGCGCATCTGCCTTGTGACCCCGCTGGCGGAGGAGCTGGCTTTCCGGGGCGGTGCACTCTATCTTTTGCAGCCGCTGGGCGGCAGGGCGGCTGTCGTGGTGCAGGCGCTGCTCTTTGCGGGCCTGCACGGCAGCTGGACGGCCCGGGCCTATGCGCTGGGCATGGGCCTTATCTTCGGCTGGGCGGCCCGGAAAGCCCGGAGCGTATGGCCCGGCTGCGCACTTCATATGATAAACAACTGCCTCGTGTTTGCCGCACGGCTGGCGGAAAGGGGAATGGGATGACCGACTTTGAGCTGATGGGGGCCGCGCTGGACGAGGCCCGGAAAGCCGCCGCGCTGGGCGAGGTGCCGGTGGGCGCTGTGGTGGCAAAGGATGGCGAGATCATCGCCGCCGCCCACAACACCCGCGAGACCGAGAAAAACGCCCTCCACCACGCCGAGCTGCTGGCCATTGACGCGGCCTGCAAAAAGCTGGGCGGCTGGCGGCTGTGGCAGTGTGAGCTGTTCGTTACGCTGGAGCCCTGCCCCATGTGCAGCGGCGGCATCATCAACAGCCGGATCAGGCGGGTGGTGTACGGCGCGGCGGATACCAAGGCCGGGTGCTGCGGCAGCGTGACCGACCTGTTCGCCCTGCCCTTCAACCACCATCCGGTGGTGGAACGCGGCCTGCGGGCGGAGGAGGCGCAGGCGCTGCTGCAGGCGTTTTTCCTCCGGCTGCGGGAGCAGCGGGCCGCAAAGCCCCGCTGGAAACCGCCCGTGACCCCCTGAGAACGTGAAAAAAAGTGGGAACTGCGTGAAAAGACGGCGGTTCCCACTTTCTTTTTTCGCCGAATTGTGTTATATTATTTAATGGTAACTTGTCGAAACCACTCGCACAGACCAGCGGGCTCGCCGCAGGACCGGCCTTGACCGGAAAGAGGAGCAGAGCGCAGCCCATGGGTGCGGTGGAGGGCGGGACCTTCCTGCCTGCGGGATTTTTTGCAGGCAGAGAACAAACGGCAGGAGGGCTGACTCTTGTACGATGATGAATTTGAATTGACCTTTGACCTGAGCGATGAGGACAAGGCATCCCGGGCCCCTGAGCCGGAACAGGAGCCGGTGCAGGAAGCTGCGCCGGAACCGGCAGCGGAAACAGAACCGCCGGTGGAGCCTGTGCCGGGACCGGCAGTCCCTGCGGCCAATGGGCGCTGCGTGCTGATCTCGGGCGGCGACCGGGGCATCGGAGCCGCGGCGGCCCGCGCCTTCTGGCAGGCGGGCTACCGGGTGGCGGTGCTCTACCACACCCACGCCGAGGAGGCGGCGGCGCTGGAAAAGGCGCTGCCGGGCCTGCTGGCAGTCCAGTGCGATGTGGCCTCCCGCGCCAGCTGTGAGGTGGCGTTCCACACTGTGGAGCAGGCCGTGGGCCATGTGGATGTGCTGGTGAGCAACGCGGGCATTGCCCAGCAGAAGCTGTTCACCGATATCACCCCGGAGGAGTGGCAGCACATGCTGGACGTGAACCTGAGCGGCGCGTTCCACCTGTGTCAGCTGGCCCTGCCGGGCATGATCCGCCGCAAGGCGGGCCGCATCCTGACCGTGAGCAGTATGTGGGGCCAGACCGGCGGCAGCTGCGAGGTGCATTACTCCGCTGCCAAGGCGGGCCTGATCGGCCTGACCAAGGCCCTTGCCAAAGAGGAGGGGCCCAGCGGCATCACTGTGAACTGCGTGGCTCCGGGTGTCATCGACACCGATATGATGGCTGCCTTTACGGCAGAGGATAAGGCTGCGCTGGCCGAGGAGACCCCCGTGGGCCGCCTGGGCAGCGCGGACGAGGTGGCGCAGCTGCTGGTGTTCCTGGCAGGCGAAAGCGCCGGTTACATCACCGGGCAGGTGTTCGGTGTGAACGGCGGCCTGGTGATTTGAACCATCCCGCAGCGGCAAAACTTATGATACGATATCACTTACGGCGCAGCCAGCGCCGCGGTGAAAAGGAGAGAGCGAAATGGGCATGACTTTGAAGGAACTGTTGACGAAGGGCGAAGGCACCTTGACGGCGGGCGAGGCCAAGACACTGGCTTCCCAGTGCCGGATGGATGTGGAAACGCTTTACACGCTTCTGGAGGAGCGCGGCATCAAAATTCTGGATGACGAGGCCGACGGTGACACCAGCCTGGATGTGGAAGGCATCATGGCAGAGGTGGAAAGTGCCGAGGCAAACAGCGATGAGCTGGGCCTGGGCGATGAAAATGAGGACGACCCGGCAGAGGAGAACCCCGCAGACCTGAAGGCTGCCATGGATGAGCTGCTGGATGACCCGGTGAAGAACTACCTCAAGCAGATCGGCCAGATCCCGCTGCTGAGCGCGGAGCAGGAAGTGGACCTGAGCAAGCGCATCCACGCCGGTGCCGAGGCTGCCCACATCCTTCAGGCCGACCGCCAGAAGTACGGCGCGCCTGAGTACATCAAAAAGAACAGCGCCCGCTTCTCGTTCGAGGAGGACGAGAACAGCCGGAGCTATACCGAGGATCTGGACGAGGACGGCAACACCAAGTCCAGCGAGGACGACGAGGAAAAGGCTGCCGAAGAAGAAGCCATGGAGGCCGTGGAGAACGGTCCCCTGACGGAAGAGCGCCGCCAGGAGCTGCTCAAGATCCGCCGCGACGGCCTGAACGCCCGCCGCAGCCTGAGCGAGGCCAACCTGCGTCTGGTGGTCTCCATCGCCAAGAAGCATGTCGGCCACAACCTGGCGTTCCTGGACTTGATCCAGGAGGGCAACATCGGCCTGATCAAGGCCGCCGAGAAGTTTGACTGTGACCGTGGCTTCCGCTTCTCCACCTACGCCACCTGGTGGATCCGTCAGGCCATCACCCGCGCCATTGCGGATCAGGCCCGCACCATCCGCATCCCGGTGCACATGGTCGAGACCATCAACCGGATGCGTCAGGCCACCAACCAGCTGGTCTACCAGAACGGCCACGAGCCCACCCCCGAGGAGCTGGCAAAGGCCATGGATATGAGCGTGGAGCGCGTGCGCGAGATCCAGCGCATGGCGCAGGAACCCGCCAGCCTGGAAAGCCCCGTGGGCGAGGAAGAAGATTCCTCCCTGGGCGATTTCGTGGCCGACGAGAACGCCGAGGCCCCCGGCAAGGCAGCGGACCGCGCCATGGTGGCCCAGCAGATCAATCAGGCCCTCAAGAGCCTGACCCCCCGTGAGGAAAAGGTCATCCGCCTGCGCTTTGGTCTGGACGATGGCCGCCCCCGCACGCTGGAGGAGGTGGGCCGCGACTTCGGTGTTACCCGTGAGCGTGTCCGCCAGATCGAGGCCAAGGCAATCCGCAAGCTGCACAGCCGCAAGTGCCTGGCCCTGCTGAACGGCCTGATCGAGTGATCCTGAACTTACCGCTATGAGAAAGAGCCCCTGCCGGTCTATTCCGGCGGGGGCTCTTTTGGTGGTGCCAAACATATTCTGCCTGCCCGCCCCATATATTCTTTTCAGAACAAAACGGGTGGGAGGGAACGGCATGTTTGTGGTAACGCTGAACAAGACGAGCTTGAAAAAGGTGGGGGCCGGTGCGCTCTGCTGTGCGCTGGTGATCTTCAGCGCCTTTCTGGGGCGGTACATCAGCACCCGCACGGTGGCGGCAGCGGCCGGGGTGAACCGGATCGAGAGCGCACAGGACATCCAGACCTGGTTCACGGGCTATGGGCTGGATGTGGACGGCACGTCCATCACGGCGGATAAGGTCAAGATCCCCCGCAAGTGGGACGACAGCTTTTCGGCCTTCAACGGGGTGGTACAGCAAAGCGGGATGGATCTTACCCGCTACAAAGGGAAAACCGTGGAAAAGTGGACCGCCCTGATCCCGGCGGCCAGCAGCGGAGAGACCAGCCGCTACGGTGTGCTGCTGGTCTACCGCAAAAAGGCTGTGGGGGCCTACCTGCTGGAAAAGCCGTCGGGCACGGTGATCGGCCTGAAGGATGCCCAGACCGCAATGGCGCAGGCTGAGCAGCAGGATGCCCAGCAGGTGTCCGGTGAGGATTACAGCGGCGACTGGGGAGAGCGCCATGATGAGGAGCTGGGCGCGGCCGGGCAGAGCCAGCAGACCAGCGGGGAGCCGGACTCCGTGGTGCCCGAGGAGGCGCAGTACACCGACCTGCCCCTGGATGCCGAGGGGTATCCTGTCGAATGAATCCGGTGGAAAAATGGGGGCAAAACTTCTGTTCAATAGCACCAAAATTTCTGGCTAAAAATCAGCAATATGGAATGATGAAAAAATAACGAAGCGGGTTTATAATAATAGTAGCATCCCGCAGCAAAATCGGCTGCGTCCGGAGTGGCAGGACCGTCCGGATCTGAAACGGGATGAAGTAAGGAGAAAATGATTATGAAGGAATTCCAGTATACTGTTAAGGATGCATGCGGCATCCACGCTCGTCCGGCCGGTCTGCTCGTGAAGGTGGCCAAGGGCTTTGCCAGCACCGCTACCCTGGAAAAGGACGGCAAGAGCTGCGACCTGCGCAAACTGATGGCTCTGATGGGCATGGGTGTCAAGCAGGGCGACACCGTGACCGTGAAGGTGGAGGGCGACGATGAGGCCGCTGCTGCCGAGGCCATTCAGAAGTTCCTGACCGAGAACGTCTGATCTTTGAATCTGCGGACAAAAGCCCTTGCGGGAGACCCTGCGGGGGCTTTTTCGCACTAAATTCTCAACAAAGGAGAGAGAACGATGCAGGTAGGAACCGGTAAAAGCATCCTGAACGGCATTGCCATCGGCAAGCTGAAAATTTACAAGAAAAAAGATACCGTGATTTCCACCGCCCAGGTCGCGGACACGGCGGCAGAGGAAGCACGCTTTGAAGAGGCCCGGGCCAAGGCCATTGACCAGCAGACTGCCCTGTATGAAAAGGCACTGGCCGAGGCAGGCGAGGACATTGCCGAGGTGTTCAACATCCATGCCATGATGCTGGATGACGATGACTTTGTGGATGCCATCAAGGAGATCATCAACGGCCAGCACATGTGTGCGGAGTATGCCGTCAAGAAAGCGGGCGACAACCAGGCCGCCGTGTTTGCCGCCATGGACGACCCCTATTTACAGGCCCGCAGCGCCGATGTCATCGACATTGCCCAGGCCATGCTGGACATCCTGCAGGGCGTGGACAATGCCACCCTGCAGGGCACTGAGCCCAGCATTCTGGTGGCGGAGGATCTGGCACCCTCGGAGACGGTGCGGATGGACAAGAGCCTGCTGCTGGGCTTCATCACCCGGGAGGGCAGCTCCAACAGCCACACCGCCATTCTGGCCCGCAGCATGAACATCCCCGCCCTGATCCAGTGCAAGGAGATCCAGGAAGATTGGGACGGCAAGATGGCTGTGGTGGACGGCTACAACGCCTGCGTGTATGTGGACCCCACCCCCGATCTGCTGGAGAGCCTGAAAAAGCGCCAGCAGGAGGACCAGAAGAAGCTGGCCCTGCTGGCCGAGCTCAAGGGCAAGCCCAACACCACGCTGGACGGCAAGACCGTGCAGGTCTTTGCCAACATCGGCGGCATGAGCGATGTGGGCGCGGTCCAGCAGAACGACGCGGGCGGCGTGGGCCTGTTCCGCACCGAATTCGTCTACCTGAACTGCACGGATTACCCCACCGAGGAATACCAGTTCGAGGCCTACAAGCAGGTGCTGGAAAGCCTGGCCCCCAAAAAGGTGGTCGTGCGCACCTGTGATATCGGCGCGGACAAGACCGTGGACTACATGAAGCTCGACCACGAGGACAACCCCGCGCTGGGCTACCGCGCCATCCGCATCTGCCTGACCCGCAGGGATTTCTTCAAGACCCAGCTGCGGGCCCTGCTGCGCGCTTCTGCCTACGGCAACATGAGCATTATGTTCCCCATGATCACCAGCCTGCGGGAGCTGCAGGATGCCAAGGCCGTGCTGGAGGAGTGCAAGGCAGAGCTGACCGCCGAGGGCAAGAAGTTCAGCGACAAGATCGAGGTGGGCACCATGATCGAGACCCCCGCCGCAGTTCTGGTGGCGGACGATCTGGCCCAGGAGTGCGATTTCTTCTCCATCGGCACCAACGACCTGACCCAGTACACCTGCGCGCTGGACCGCCAGAACGCCAAGCTGGAGCCCTTCTTTGATCCCCATCACCCCGCTGTGCTGAAGGCCATCCGGATGACCATTGAGGCGGGCCACCGCCACGGCATCTGGGTGGGCATCTGCGGTGAGCTGGGCGCGGATACCGCCCTCACCGAGACCTTCCTGCGGATGGGCGTGGACGAGCTGTCCATGAACGCCAAGAGCATCCTGCCCGTGCGCAAGATCATCCGCGGTGTGGATCTGAGCAAGCCCTCTGCCAAGAATGTCTGAGTTCCCCTGACGGAACCGTAAAAGGGGCTGCTGCGGCGCTCTCTGCCAACCAGAGTGTTGGCAAAGGGGCGCGCGGCAGCTCTTTTTTGATTGCAACAAGAAGCAAATTCACAAAACTGCCGCCTGACAAGCCGCAGTTTCATGGGTGAACGCTTCACAACGGTAAAGCTGGGTGCTATACTATACCTAAGTCGTATTTTTTGAACGTACCTCTGGAGATGAAAGATAGATATGACGCAATTCCTGATCCGCCGGTTCATCCGGCATCCCAATGATTCCCAGGACCCTGCTACCCGCACGGCCTACGGCAACCTTGCCAGCGGTGTGGGCATGGCCTGCAACCTGCTGCTCTGCCTGGGCAAGCTGCTGGCAGGCACTCTGTTCGGCTCCATCGCCATCATGGCGGATGCTTTGAACAACCTCTCGGACGCTTCGTCCAACGTGGTCAGCCTCATCGGCTTCCGGCTGGCCGCCAAGGCCCCGGATGCCGAGCATCCCTACGGCCACGCCCGCTATGAATATCTGGCCGGTCTGGTGGTCAGTGTGACCATCCTGGGCATCGGCTTTTCCCTGCTCAAGGAGTCGGTGGTCAAGGTGTTCCACCCCACCCCCGTGGCGTTCAGCTGGCTGAGCGTGGGCGTGCTGGCCGCATCCATCCTTGTCAAGCTCTGGATGAGCGGCTTCAACCGCACCATCGGCCGCACCATCGGTTCCGAGACCCTGATGGCCACCGCCGCCGACAGCCGCAACGACGTGCTGACCACCGGCGCGGTGCTGGTCTCCACCGTGGTCTGCAGCCTGACGGGCTGGGCGCGGCTGGACGGCATTATGGGCGTGGCCGTGGCAGCCTTCATCCTCTGGTCGGGCTGGGGGCTGGTCATGGACACCCTGAGCCCCCTGCTGGGCGAGAGCCCCAGCCCGGAGCTGGTGGAGCACATTGAGCAGACGGTCATGGGCTACCCCGGCGTGCTGGGGATGCACGACCTCATGGTGCACGATTACGGCCCGGGGCATCAGTTCGCCTCCCTCCACATCGAGTTCCCGGCAGAGACCGACCCGCTCAAGGCCCACGATGTCATCGACAACATCGAGAACGATTTTATAAAGCGGGACGGCCTGCAGGTGACCATCCACTATGACCCCATCGTCACCACCGATGCGGCGGTGGGCGTGCTGCGCACCCGCCTGATGGAAAAGGCCCGCCAGCTTGACCCCTGCCTTTCGATCCACGACCTGCGCATCGTGCCGGGTGATACCCATACGAATGTCCTGTTCGATCTGGAGTTCCCGGCGGGCTATACCGGGAACAAGGACGAGATGCTGGCCGCCATGTGCCAGTTCGTCCATGAGCAGGACCCGAAATACAGCTGTGTGGTGAAAGTAGAGCAGAGCTATGCGTCTGCTGCCCACGAAAAATAAATTTGTGTTTTAGAGGGGAAGGAACTTATGCTGAACGAGACTTACCGCGGGATGCTGGCCCACAAGAGCGTCATCCGCGAGACCTTTATGTACGGCAAGCAGCGCGCGGCCCAGATCGGTTACGAGAACGTGTTTGATTACTCGCTGGGCAACCCCAGCGTGCCCTGCCCGGAGCAGTTCACCGCCGCCATGCAGGAGCTGCTGGCACAGGAGGACCCGGTGGCCCTGCACGGCTACTGCCCCAGCCAGGGCGACCCGGAGTTCCGTACCGCCGTGGCGGCCCACCTGAACAGGACCTTCGGCCTGCCCTATGCGCAGAAGGATATCTTTCCCACCACGGGCGCGGCGGGTGCCATTGCCCACGCTGTGCGCGCCGTGACCCGGCCCGGGGATGAGGTGCTGACCTTTGCCCCCTACTTTCCGGAGTACGGCCCCTATGTGGAGGGCACCGGTGCCCATCTCAGGGTGGTGCCGCCCCAGGCCCCGGCCTTCCAGCCCAATCTGGAGGCCTTTGAGCAGATGCTGACCGAGAAGGTCACCTGCGTCCTCATCAACACCCCCAATAACCCCACCGGTGTGGTCTACTCTGCCGACACCCTGACCCGGCTGGCGGAGATCCTGACCGAGAAGAGCCGGGCCTACGGCCACAACATCTTCCTTGTCAGCGACGAGCCCTACCGGGATATCGCCTTTGACGGCAGGACCGTGCCCTACCCGGCAGCGTTCTACCCCCACACCCTGACCTGCTTCTCCTTCTCCAAGAGCCTGAGCCTGCCCGGTGAGCGCCTGGGCTACGTGGCCGTGCGCCCCGGCTGCGAGGGCGAGGAGGTGCTGGTGGATATGATGGCCCAGATCTCCCGCTTTACCGGCCACAACTGCCCGCCCAGCATCATCCAGCGCGCCGTGAGCCGCTGCCTGGATGTGACCAGCGACCTGAGCGTCTACGAGACCAATATGGATCTGCTTTACAACAAGCTGAAAGCGCTGGGCTTTGAGGTCGAGCGGCCCGGCGGCACCTTCTATCTCTTCCCCAAGGCGCTGGAGGAGGATGCCAACGCTTTCTGCCGCAAGGCCCGGGAATTTGACCTGCTGCTGGTGCCCAGCGATACCTTTGGCGTAACGGGCTATGTCCGCCTTGCCTACTGCATCGACACCGAAAAGGTAAAGCGCAGCCTGCCCGCGCTGGAAAAGCTGGCGGCCGCATATCAATAAAGCCGAACCTCCCGGCAGAGCATCTGGCAGTGCCGCCGGGGGTCACAGTATTTTTTGAAACAGAGGAAAGGGAAACTGTTATGGAAAAGATCAAGATGACCACGCCGCTGGTGGAGATGGATGGCGACGAGATGACCCGTGTGCTCTGGAAGATCATCAAGGAGGAGCTCATCCTGCCCTTTGTGGATCTGAAGACCGAGTACTACGATCTGGGCCTGCCCAACCGGGATGCCACCCAGGATCAGGTGACCATGGATGCCGCCCTTGCCAACAAGAAGTATGGCGTGGCAGTCAAGTGCGCCACCATCACCCCCAACGCCCAGCGCGTGGAGGAATACCACCTGCACCAGATGTGGAAAAGCCCCAACGGCACCATCCGCGCCGTGCTGGACGGCACCGTGTTCCGCGCGCCGATCATGATCGACAGCATCAAGCCGGTGGTCAGGAACTGGACAAAGCCCATCACCATTGCCCGCCACGCCTACGGCGACGTGTACAAGTGCACCGAGTTCCGCATCCCCGGCCCCGGCAGGGCGGAGCTGATCTACACCGGCGACGACGGCTCCCGGCAGGCCGCCACGGTCTACAACTTCGAGTGTGCCGGTGTCCTGCAGGGCCAGTACAACAAGGACACCTCCATCTACAGCTTTGCCCGCAGCTGCTTCAACTACGCACTGGAAAGCAAACAGGATCTCTGGTTCGGTGCCAAGGACACCATCTCCAAGAAGTATGACCACACCTTCAAGGACATCTTCCAGGAGGTGTACGATGCCGAGTACCGGGAAAAGTTCGAGGCCGCAGGCATCACCTATTTCTACAGCCTGATCGATGACATCGTGGCCCGTGTCATCCGCAGCGAGGGCGGATTTGTCTGGGCTTGCAAGAACTACGACGGCGACGTGATGAGTGATATGGTCTCCACCGCCTTTGGCTCGCTGGCCATGATGACCAGCGTTCTGGTCAGCCCGGACGGCAACTATGAGTACGAGGCTGCCCACGGCACCGTGACCCGCCACTACTACAAGTACCTCAAGGGCGAGGCCACCTCCACCAACCCCATGGCCACCATCTTTGCCTGGAGCGGTGCCCTGAAAAAGCGCGGTGAGCTGGACAGCCTGCCCGCGCTGGTCCGGTTTGGCGAGGCGCTGGAGGCCGCCAGCCTGCAGACCCTCAATGACGGCATTATGACCAAAGATCTCTGCGGCCTGGCGGAGGGCATCACCCCCACCCAGGTGAACAGCGAGGAATTTATCCAGGCCATCCGCACCCGGCTGGAAGCAAAACTGGCATAAGCGCTGCATCACGGCCCCTGCCCCGGAACCCCGGCGGCGGGGGCTTTTTGCGCCTATACAAGGCGGTTGGCCTGTGCTACAATGGGAGCAGAAAAGGCGGTGACAGTATGCAGCATCATCCTCTGCCCGAATACCCCCGCCCGGCCCTGCGGCGGGACAGCTACGAGAACCTGAACGGCCTGTGGCAGTACGCCATCACCGGCTCTGCCGGGCTGCCCGCAAAGTGGGACGGCGACATTCTGGTGCCCTACTCCCCGGAGACGAAAGCCTCCGGCGTGAGGCGCACCCTGCAGCCCGGGGCGTGGCTCCACTACCACCGGAGCTTTGTGCCCCCGGCGGGCACCGGCGGGCGGGTGCTGCTCCACTTCGGGGCCGTGGACTATGCCTGCGCCGTGCAGGTCAACGGCCATCTGGTGGGGGGCCACCGGGGCGGCTACTGGCCCTTTGCACTGGATATCACCGATGCGCTGAACCATGCCGGCCATGACAGGCTCTGGGTGGCGGTGCAGGACCCCACCGGCACCGGCACGCAGGCGAGGGGCAAGCAGACCCTCCGGCCCGGCGGGATGTTCTACCCGGCCCAGAGCGGCATCTGGCAGACCGTCTGGCTGGAGCGGGTGCCGGAAAACTACATCACGGAGCTGACCGTCACCCCGGACTATGATGCCCGCACCGTGACCGTGAAAGCCCATACTTCCCTGCCCGGCGGGGCGGCGAACCTGTGGGCCGTGATGCGGGCCGGGGGCGTGACCATTGCCGAGGACTGGGGCAGCGACGAGGCCGACCGGGACGGTGCGGTGACCCTGCACATCCCGGAGGAGCATTTCTTCCCGTGGAGCCCGGACAGCCCGTTTTTGTACGACCTGACTGTGGGCACCACGCAGGGAGAGGAGGAGCAGCGCGACACCGTGCACAGCTACTTTGCCCTGCGCAAGTGGAGCTGTGCGCCGGATGCCCACGGGATCATGCGCTTCTGCCTGAACGGCAAGCCCATCCTGCTCAACGGCCTGCTGGATCAGGGCTACTGGCCCGAGGGCCTGTACACCCCGCCCAGTGATGGGGCAGTGGTGCGGGAACTGCAGACCATAAAAGAGCTGGGGTTCAACCTTCTGCGCAAGCACGCCAAGATCGAGCCGCAGCGCTGGTATTACCACTGCGATAAGCTGGGCCTCATCGTCTGGCAGGACATGGTGAACGGCGGCGGGCCCTACAAGCTCTGGTTCGTGACCTACCTGACCAACGTGTTCCAGCCGCTGCTCCGCCGCCTGCCCGACGCAAGGCCCCTCTGGGGCCTGCTGGGCCGCGAAACGGAAGCGGGCAGGGAAGAATATGCCCGGGAGCTGGAAGCCACGGTAAAGGCCCTGCAGTGCCACCCCTGCGTGGGCTGCTGGGTGCCCTTCAATGAGGGGTGGGGGCAGTTCGATGCCGCCGGGGCCGTGGAGGCCGTCCGCAGGCTGGACGATACCCGCCTTGTGGACGAGGCCAGCGGCTGGTACGATCAGGGCGGGGGAGATGTGGATTCCCTGCACAACTATTTCTACCCGCTCCGGGTCAGGCCCCGGAGCCGGGTGGTGGCCCTGAGCGAATACGGCGGCATTGCCTGGCCCATGCCCGGCCATGAGCCGCCCCGCAGGGCGTACGGCTACGGCACGGCAAAGAACCGGGCCGAGCTGACCGCCCGCTGGAAAAAGCTGCAATTGGAAACGGTGCTCCCCCAGCTGAAAAAGGGGCTTTCGGCCCTGGTGTACACCCAGGTGAGCGATGTGGAGGACGAGGTGAACGGCCTGTTTACCTACGACCGCGCCGCCATCAAGCCCGACCCCGCCGCTGTGCGTGCCGTGAACCAGGCGCTGGAAGCGGCGTTTGAAAAGACCGTAGAATAAAAAAGAAGGCTGTTACCCTGTAACTCCCTCAGTCACGGCTTCGCCGTGCCAGCTCCCTCTCGGAGGGAGCCTTGGCGTAACGGTGAACGGTGAAAGCCTCCCTCTCAGAGGGAGGTGGCATCGCGTCAGCGATGACGGAAGGAGTTTAGGCAACAGCCTTTTTGCATATCAATAAAAACTTAGTTGGTGCTGCTGTTCACGATCTTGGAAGCGGGCATCCTGTTCATGGCGGAGCTGCTCAGGTTGTGCTCCAGAGAAGCGCCGTAGGCGGTCAGCGCCTCGGAGAGCTCCTCCCCCTTCATATCGTTGAGCACCTGTCCGCGCAGGTCGTCCAGCGCCTTCAGGCTCAGCGGGTCGAGCCGCAGGGCGGCCATCAGGGCGTAGCTGTTGTACTTCACAGCCGCTGCCTGCCCGATGGACAGGCCCCGGATGGTGTCGGCGGCACCCTCTGCGGTAAAGGCAGAGGTCACGGTGCTGTCCCCGATCAGTTCCAGAGAAGGTGCATTGGAATCGGAGGAATAGGTGGAGCCCAGCACGGCGTAGACCTCCGGCAGGGCGGAGGTGACCACGCTGGAGAAGTAGCCCAGCAGGGCGCTGCTGAAATCGGAATCGCTCAGGCCGGTCAAGGAAGCAGCGTAGGCATTGGTCTGATCCACGGCATCCTGTACCAAATCCAACATCTCGCTGGTCTGGTCCTCATCGGCAGAGGCATAGGTGCTGGTGTTGTAGAGCGGGATGGTGTAATAGGCCAGCTCGTACATGTTGTTTTCCAGATGGCTGGTCAGGTCGGCATCCGACACCGGGGTCTCGCCGTCCACGCCGTAGACCAGCTCCAGCAGGTCGCTGCTCTTGATGAGGATGCGCTCAAACCGCTGGACGGTGTTCAGGCCGATGCCGTTGGCCTTGTAGGTGTCGCCGTACTGCTCCATCAGCTGGGAGGCGTAGCTGTCGGCCTGTGCTTCCTCTTCTGCGGTCAGCTGGCCGCCCAGCTCCTCAAAGCGGGTCTCGATGGCGGCGTAGGTCTCAAGGTTCTCCATGGTTTTCTGGCTCACATAGTCGCTGACAGTGGCGGTCTCGCCGCTGTCGGCATCCACGGTGATGGTCTGCTTCAGGAAGGCCTTCACATCGGTGGCATCCTGCTCCGAGGTGGCCAGATCAGCGGCCTTCTGGTAAGCGTCGTACTGGGCCAGCAGATACAGGCCCGAGGTGATGTCCACCGTGCCGATGGTGCCCACCGAATCCGGGGTGGAGCCGCAGGCGGCAAGGGAAAATGCCATTGCCACAGCGGCAAGAAGTGCGATCAGTTTCTTTTTCATAGTTATGCTCCTGTCGTTCGGGTCGCCCGCCCTCTCCGTCAGCGCAAGCGCGCTGCCATCTCTCCCAAGGGGAGAGGCTTTGGCAATTCCCCGCAAGGTCTTGGGGAGCCGCCAGAGGCTCCCCCTTTGGGGGAGCTGGCAAAGCCTATTGGCTTTGACTGAGAGGGTGAGGCCGTTAATCTTTCAAAATATCCTGCATCGCCCGGAGGATGCTCTGCAGCAGCTCCAGCGGCTTTTCCTCTTTTTGCAGGGTGACGGAGAGGTAGGGCTTTGCGCCGGCCCCGGTGACAACGCGGCCGTTGAAGGCCACCAGCAGGCCCTGGATCATCCGGAGGTCCAGCTGCTCTACCTGCAGCACCAGGGTGTCCTTCTTCTGGGTCACCTCGTACACGCCCACGGCGGTGGCCTGTACCCGCGCCAGCGAGACATTGACCAGATCGCTGACCGAGGGCGGCGGGTCGCCGTAGCGGTCGATGAGCTCGTCCAGCACATCGGCGGCATCCTCGGGGGTCTGGATGGCGGCGATCCGCTTGTAGGCTTCAATGCGGCCCGGCCCGTCGGCAATGTACGTTTCGGGGATGTAGGCATCCACCCGCAGGTCGATCAGGCACTCGCTCTTGTCGCGCTGCACCGGCTCGCCCTTGGCCCGGGCGATGGCCTGCCCCAGCATCTTCACATAGAGGTCGTAGCCCACGGCCTCCATGTGGCCGTGCTGGCTGTGGCCCAGCAGACTGCCCGCGCCGCGGATCTGGAGATCGCGCATGGCGATGCGGAAGCCGGAGCCGAAGGCCGTGAACTCCCGGATGGCGGAAAGCCGTTTCTGGGCGATGTCGGTCAGGGTCTTGTCCCGCCGGAAGGTGAAGTAGGCATAGGCCTTGCGGCCGGAGCGGCCCACCCGGCCCCGGATCTGGTACAGCTGGGCAAGGCCCATCCGGTCGGCATCCTCAATGATGAGAGTGTTGCAGTTGCGCACATCGATGCCCGTTTCAATCAGGGTGGTGCAGACCAGAATGTCGATCTCGCCGTTGAGCAGATGCTGCCAGACCGGGTTCAGCTCCTCCTCGGTCATCTTGCCGTGGGCAATGCCCACCCGGGCACCGGGAACCAGCTGGCTGACATGGGCGGCGGTGGACTCGATGTTGTCCACCCGGTTGTGCAGGTAGTACACCTGACCGCCCCGGGCCAGCTCCTTTTTCATGGCCTCGGCAAGGATGACATCGTTGTACTCCAGCACAAAGGTCTCCACGGGCTGGCGCTCAATGGGCGGCTGCTCGATGGTGGACAGGTCGCGGATGCCGCTCATGGCCATGTTCAGGGTGCGGGGGATGGGCGTGGCCGAGAGGGTCAGCATATCCACGCCGATGAAGTTTTCCTTCAGCTTCTCCTTGTGCTTCACGCCGAACCGCTGCTCCTCATCGATGATGACAAGGCCCAGGTCGTGGAAACGCACATCCTTGGAGAGCAGGCGGTGGGTGCCCACCACAATGTCCACGCTGCCGGACTGCAGGCCCCGCAGGGTCTCCTTTTGCTGTTTCGCGGTACGGAAGCGGGAGAGCATCCCCACCTTGACCGGGAAGGCCTCCATCCGGGAGAGCAGGGTGTTGTAGTGCTGCCAGGCCAGCAGGGTGGTGGGGGCCAGAAGGGCGCACTGCTTGCCGCCCATCACGCACTTGAAGGCCGCGCGCAGGGCAACTTCGGTCTTGCCCACGCCCACGTCGCCGCAGAGCAGGCGGTCCATCGGGTAGGGCTTTTCCATGTCCTGCTTGATCTCGGCGGTGGCGTGGAGCTGGTCGTCGGTCTCGTCGTACTCAAAGCGGGTCTCAAAATCGTTCTGCCAGTCGCCGTCGGGCGGGAAGGCGTATCCCTGGGCCTGCCTGCGCCGGGCGTACAGCTCAATGAGCTCCTGTGCCATCTCCTCGGTGGCTTTTTTCACCTTGGCGCGGGTGCGCTGCCATTCGGTGCCGCCCAGCTTGGCCAGCTTCACCTTTTCCTCATCGCCGGGGGCGGTGTAGCGGCTGAGCAGGTCCAGCTGGGTCACCGGCACATAGAGCACGTCGGAGCCGGAATACTGGATCTTCAGGTAATCCTTGATGGCACCCTGCACTTCCAGCCGCTGGATGCCCGCGTACATGCCGATGCCGTGGCTCTGGTGCACCACATAGTCCCCGGGCTTGATGTCTGAAAGGCTGGACAGGGCGTTTTTGTTCTTTTTGCGCTTTTTGTTCTCGGCGGCGGCTTCTTCATCCAGCCCGTGCCGCCGGGAGGAGATGACCGCCGCGTGGGCAAAGGGGAAGGTGCAGCCTGCAGTCAGGTGGCCGGGCAGCACCTGCACGATGCCCTTGGCCGGGCGCACGTCCCGGCTCATGCTCACAGAGTAGCCCTTGTCCGTCAGGTCCCGGGTCAGGGCGGCGGCACCCTTGGGGGTGCCGGAGAAGAGGGTGACGGCATAGCCCTGGGCGATCAGCGGGTCAAGATCCTCCCGCAGGGAGGCCAGGTCGCCGCCCCAGTTGGGGGCCGCAAAGGCCTCCACGTTGATGAGGTCCTTCAGCTTGAATTCGTTCATCCCCCGCAGGAAGTTCTCACACAGCAGGGTGCTCTGTTTCTGGGCCGCAATGGCAAGGTCGTCCATGGTCTGGTAGAGCACGTCCAGCCCCGGGCAGAGCACACCCTCCTCCAGCAGGCCGGTCAGCTCCTCGCCCCGGCGGTACTCGGTGGCCTTCTGGGCATCCCGGATGCCGCCCACCTCGTCCAGTACAAAGATGGGGCTGTCCAGATGGTCCAGCAGGGTGGCGGGCTGCGGGTAGCGGATGCCGTAATACTTGTCCATGGCTTCAGGCATCAGGCCGGAAGCCAGCTGGGCAAGGTCGGCCTCTGTGGCCTTTTCCATGGCGGTGCGTTTTTTGCCCCGTGCCTTTTTGATGGCTCCGCGCAGAGCCTCGGCCGTCTCGGCGGTGTTGCCGAACAGCACCTCGCGGGCGGGGGAGAGGTAGATCTTTTCCAGGCTGCCGTCCCGGCGCTGGGTCAGCAGGTCGAAGGAGGCCAGCGAATCGATCTCATCGTCCCAGTATTCCACACGGGCGGGCTGGTGCATGTCCGGCGCGTAGATGTCCACGATATCGCCGCGCACGCTGAACTGGCCCGGGCCGTCCACCTGACTGCGCCGGACGTACCCGGCGGCAAAGAGCCGCGCCACCAGCGCTTCCCGGTTGTAGACCATGCCGGGCTTGAGGGTGAGAGTGTTCCGCAGGAACTCATCCCGGGGCACCGTGTATTGCAGCAGCGCCTCGGCGGGCACGCAGACGGCGTTCAGCCGCCCGCCCGCCAGCGCGCCCAGCACCGACAGGCGGCGGTACTCGTATTCGCGGCCCGCGCCCTCCACTGGCCGCAGCATGAAGTCCCGGGGCGGAAACACCGCCGCGGTCAGGCCCAGCGCCTTGAGGTCGTCCGCAAAGTGGGTGGCCTCGGCCTCGCCGGGGGTCACGATGCAGACCAGCCGTCCCAGATCCTTCTGCAAAGCGGCGTACAGCAGGGCACGGCCCGCAGGCGGCAGGCCGAACAGCGCCGCCGGGCCCGGGGTGCGCAGGCTCTCCGCGATCTTCTGATATTCCGCTGTGCTTTTCAGCAGCGCTTCGTACATCGTAGACCTCCTCTCGAAGCAAACACTTTTGGAAAGCTAAACCCTACCGTCATTGCTTCGCAATGCCACCGCCCCTACTAGGGGCGGCCTTGGCAAAACCGTAAAACTTTACGCAATGCCAAGGGCCCCCCTATTAGCGGGGGCTGTCGCCGCAGGCGACTGGGGGGTTCTCCCTTACCCATTATACTTGCTCTGCGCCAGCCCCAGCTTACCGTCCATGATAAGCTTTGCGGCGGCTTCAAGGTCGGGGTAGCGGTCGGCCATGGCCTTGGCATCCTCCGGCGGGAACTTGCCCAGCACCCAGTCGGCAAGGTCATAGTCCGGGCGGGGCTTGGCACCCACGCCGATGCGGATGCGGGGGAAGTTCTCCCCGCCCAGCCGGGCAATGATGCTCTTCAGGCCGTTGTGCCCGCCTGCCGAGCCGGAGGGCCGGATGCGCAGCTTGCCGGGGGCCTGGGTGATATCGTCGCACAGGACGATGACGTGGTCGGCGGGGATCTTGAAAAAGCCCGCCAGCGGGGCGATGGAATCGCCGGAAAGGTTCATATAGGTCAGGGGTTTCAGCAGCACCACCTTGTGGCCGTCCACCTCGCCCTGGCCCCACAGGCCCTGAAACTTGGTTTTGCTGACGCTGATGCCCCATTTGCCCGCCAGAGAGTCCAGCGCGGCAAAGCCCGCGTTGTGGCGGGTGCCATCGTATTTTGCTTCCGGGTTGCCAAGGCCCGCAATCAGCCAGATGTCGTTTGCATTCATAGTTGTTGTTTTGCCTTTTCTTTTTTGCTTAAAATAATGTGTGGTACAGTTCTTTAGTATAACATACGCGCGAAGAAAAAGAAATCTGTTTTGCGGGAAAAACACAAAGCCGCCCTATATCGGTACAGATACAGGGCGGTGCTTTTTGTATAATACCTTATAAGGTGGCGGGAGAGTTACTTGTTCTGCTCCTCCTCCAGCTTCTGCTTTTTGGCGATATAGGCCTCCATCTTGGGGGCGGCCCAGCCCTCAAGGTTGGTCTGGCGGTCGCGGGCGATGCCCAGCGCCTGGGCGGGCACATCCTTGGTGATGGTGCTGCCGGCGGCGGTGTAGGCACCGTCGCCTACCTTGACCGGGGCCACAAGGTTGGTGTTGCAGCCAATGAAGCAGTAATCGCCGATCTGGGTGCGGAACTTATCCTTGCCGTCGTAGTTGCAGGTGACGGTGCCGCAGCCGAAGTTGCAGTACTTGCCCACATCACTATCGCCGATGTAGGTCAGGTGGCTCACGGTGTTGCCCCGGGCAAAGTTGGAGTTCTTGGTCTCCACATAGGCACCCAGATGCACGCCGTAGTCGGTGACAGTGTTCACCCGCACATGGGTGAAGGGGCCGATGTTGTTGTGGGGGCCCAGATGGCTGCCGTAGACCTGGCTGGCGTTGACGGTGGTGCCCTCGTCCACGGTGCTGTCCTCGATCAGGGTATTGGGGCCGATGACGCATCCCGCGCCGATGACCGTCTTGCCGCGCAGGATGGTGCCCGCCAGAATGGTGGCTCCCGGGGCGATGACAACGCCTTCGTCGATCTGGACGGTACGGCTCTCAATGTTCACGCCGTTGGCGATGTGAAAAAGCAGGATGTTCTCGCGCCGGCTTTCGGCAGCGTCCAGTTTGGCGCGTGCTGCGGCCAGAGCTTCGTTGGAAATGGTTTCCATAAATAGTGTCCCTCCTTGGGAAGGTGTGGTATTTTGTTGTATCCATGAGGGAGAAATTCCGGCCCGTTCCGCAGGTGGAATTCCACCGGAAATTTTAATGGATAACAGCATGTATCCAAGACACGGAAAAATGGCTCTGCAAAACAAAAAACCTCTCGAACTTTCTCCCATTTTATAATAGCGGAAAATTGAGTAAATTTCAAGGGAATTGCACAAAATTTATCAAACAAATTCGGTGTTTTGCCCGGTGGCAATGTGGGAATTTTCTGGTATAATAGTTTAGCATTCACAAAACAATGTTCATCAGCTTTGAGAAAAAAGTGCGATGAGACCGCCGGGCGTGGCACCGGGGGTCACCAAATGGGAGGTAAACACGCATGAGCAAAAAGTATCTGTACTACTTCAGCGAGGGCAACGATGCCTTCGGCGGCGACAAGGTCACCATGAAGAATACTCTGGGCGGCAAGGGTGCCGGTTTGGCAGAGATGACTGCTGCCGGTATGCCGGTTCCTCAGGGTTTCACCATCACCACGGATGCCTGCACCCAGTACTATGCAGACGGCCGTCAGATCAATGACGATATCACTGCTGACATCTTCGAGCATCTCAAGGGTCTGGAAGAAATCACCGGCAAGAAGTTTGGCGACAACACCAACCCCCTGCTGGTTTCTGTCCGTTCCGGTGCCCGTCAGTCTATGCCCGGCATGATGGACACCATCCTGAACCTGGGCCTGAACGATGAGGCTGTGGAAGGCCTGGCAAAGAAGACCGGCAACGCCCGCTTCGCATACGACTGCTACCGCCGTTTCGTGCAGATGTTTGCAGACGTTGTTATGATGGTCCCGAAGAGCCTGTTCGAGGTCGAGATCGACAAGATGAAGGAAGCCAAGGGCGTCAAGAACGACGTTGACCTGACGGCTGACGACCTGAAAGAACTGGTCGGCGTATTCAAGAAGATCTACGAGGAGAACGAGGGCAAGCCGTTCCCCCAGGATCCCCGCGATCAGCTGATCGAGGCTGTCAAGGCTGTGTTCCGCAGCTGGGACAACCCCCGTGCAAACGTTTACCGCAAGATGAACGAGATCCCCTACGAGTGGGGAACCGCTGTCAACGTGCAGCAGATGGCATTCGGCAACTCCGGCGATCGTTCCGGCACCGGCGTTGCATTCACCCGTGACCCCGCCACCGGCGCAAAGAAGCTGATGGGCGAGTACCTGATCAATGCACAGGGCGAGGACGTTGTGGCAGGTGTCCGCACTCCTTCTCCCATCAGCCACCTGAAGGATCAGATGCCTGAGGTGTACGATCAGTTCGTTGAGATCGCAACCCGTCTGGAGAACTACTTCCGCGATATGCAGGATATGGAGTTCACCATTGAGGACGGCCACCTGTACATGCTGCAGACCCGTAACGGCAAGCGTACCGCTCAGGCCGCTCTGCAGATCGCATGTGACCTGGTGGACGAGGGCATGATCACCGAGCAGGAGGCTGTCCTGCGCGTGGAGCCCAAGCAGCTGGATACCCTGCTGCATCCCCAGTTCGATGCCGCTGCCCTGAAGGCCGCCGAAGTCGTCGGCAAGGGCCTGGCAGCTTCTCCCGGTTCCGCCTGCGGCCAGATCGTCTTTACTGCTGAGGAAGCAGAGGAGATGGTCAAGTCCGGCAAGATGAAGAAGGTCGTTCTGGTCCGTCTGGAGACTTCTCCCGAGGACATCGTGGGCATGCAGGTGTCTCAGGGCATCCTGACCGTCCGCGGCGGCATGACCAGCCACGCAGCCGTTGTTGCCCGTGGTATGGGCACCTGCTGTGTCTCCGGCTGCGGCAACGACAACGAGGTCAAGATCGATGAGGAGGCTAAGACCTTCGAGATCAACGGCCACAAGTTCGTTGAGGGCGACTGGATCTCCATCGATGGTTCTACCGGCAACATCTACGGCGAGCAGGTCGCTACCGTGGCCGCTACCGGCAACAAGAACTTCAACCGCTTCATGGGCTGGGCAGACGCAGCTCGCCAGCTGCTGGTTATGACCAACGCCGATAACCCCCGCGACGCACAGCAGGCCGTTGACCTGGGTGCTGAGGGCATCGGCCTGTGCCGTACCGAGCACATGTTCTTCGCCGAGGACCGCATCAAGGCTGTCCGTGAGATGATCTGCGCCCGTACCGTGGAAGAGCGCGAAGCTGCTTTGGCTAAGGTCGAGCCGTTCCAGCAGGGTGACTTCGAGGCCATGTACCGCATCATGGGTGAGCGCCCGATGACCATCCGCTACCTGGATCCCCCTCTGCACGAGTTCCTGCCCACCAAGGACGAGGACATCAAGGAGCTGGCTGCCGATATGGGCATGACCTTCGATGACCTGAAGAATGTGGTTGCTTCTCTGCACGAGTTCAACCCCATGATGGGTCACCGTGGTTGCCGTCTGGCTGTCACCTATCCCGAGATCGCTGCTATGCAGACCCGCGCTGTCATCAAGGCTGCCCTGAACGTCTCCGCTGAGACCGGCTGCATGATCACCCCGCACATCATGATCCCGCTGGTCGGCGAGGTCAAGGAGCTGAAGTTCGTCAAGGACGTTGTGGTCAAGGTCGCTGATGAGCTGATCGCGGCTGCTGGCGTTGACATGAAGTATCAGGTCGGTACCATGATCGAGATCCCCCGTGCAGCTCTGACTGCCGGCGAGATCGCCAAGGAGGCTGAGTTCTTCAGCTTCGGCACCAATGACCTGACCCAGATGACCTTCGGCTTCAGCCGTGATGACGCTGCCAAGTTCCTGGGCGCTTACTACGAGAACAAGATCTACGAGAGCGATCCGTTCCAGCACCTGGATCAGATCGGCGTGGGCAAGCTGGTGAAGATGGCCGCACACGATGGCCGTGAGACCCGTCCCGATCTGGGCCTGGGCATCTGCGGTGAGCACGGCGGCGATCCCACGAGCGTGGAGTTCTGCCACAATGTTGGTCTGGACTACGTCAGCTGCTCTCCCTTCCGTGTGCCCATTGCCCGCCTCGCCGCTGCGCAGGCTGCGATCAAGAACCCCCGCAAGTAATTGCGTGAGCGCTTGAAAAAGCACAAATAATGCAAGTGAACCGCCCCGGTTTCCGTAACAGGAGATCGGGGCGGTTTTTTGCGCTCACGGAGGGGTAGATGAAAAACGCAGTATGAATATATACCATATAAAAACGAATATATGCTAAAATTTCGGGAAAATACTTGCATTTTCATTAAAATGGGTGTATTATAACACCTGCCGACGAAATGCCGACAATCAACAAGAGAGGGATCGATACTATTATGTCTTTGAAGAAGAAAATTGCTGCGGCTTTCATCGCCTGTGCGATGACGCTTGCCGTGGTTCCTTCCGCCTTCGCCTGCACGGCACTCTATGTCGGCAGCGACCTCACCGAGGATGGCACCACCATGTTTGGCCGGATCGAGGATCTGGGCACCAACGATTACAACAAGCTGTTCAACATCAGCCCCGCCGGGAAACACACCGCGGGCGAGGTGTACGAGGGCTGCTACGGCTTTACCTACACCTTCACCCACGACAGCTACCGCTACACCGCCCGCCGGGACGACAACGGTCTGGGTGTCTGCCCGGACTGCGACAGCACCCACGAGCACACCCCCTATGAGGAGGCTGGCACCAACGAGAAGGGTGTCATGGTCTCTGCCACCGAGTCTCTCTACGGCACCGACGCCGTGCTGAGCGTAGACCCCTATGTGGACAACGGCATTGAGGAAGCCGAGATCACCACGGTGCTGCTGAGCGAAGCTTCCACGGCCCGCGAGGGTGTTGCTCTGCTGACCTCCATCTACGACAACGCCGGTGCAGCCGGCGGCTCCGGCGTGTTCATTGCCGACCAGAACGAGACCTGGTTCGTGGAGAACCTGACGGGCCACACCTACCTTGCCCTGAAGCTCTCCTCCAGCGTGGTCTTCATGCAGCCCAACATCGCCGCTATGGGCAAGATCGATCTGGATGACACCGACCATGTGGTGGCCTCTGCCAACCTGATCTCCGTGGCCCAGAAGGCCGGTACCTTTGTGGGCGACGCCGCTGCCAATGTCATCGATCTGGATGCCTCCTACAACGGCGACATCACATCGGACCGCATGGCAGCCGGCCTGAACTACCTGTACGGCACCGACACCTTTACGAAGGACAACTACAGCGAGACCGACTTTGCTATCAGCAACGTCGGCGAGAACGGTGCCATCGTCCCGGTCTACTCCAACATCCAGCTGACCAAGAAGTTCTCGGTGGAGGATTCCATCCACTTCTTTCAGACCGAGCCCATCGGCAAGACGGGCAATGTGGAGACTCATCTGTTCCAGGTGAGCACCACCGGCGATCTGAACACCGCCATTACCGAGTGGACCGCTTTTGACGACGACGTGTACAACGCCTTCGTCCCTTACTATCCGATGCTGACCACCGACACCGCAGATGTCTACAAGGTCTCGGTCCATAAGGTCACCCGCTCCGACGAGCAGCCCACCGAGGGCATCTGGTATCAGGATGCCAAGGGCCGCTACTACACCTACCCGGACGACTGGACCGACTCCTTCTACGGCGTGCGTGATGCCCTCTCCAACCTGCTGACCTACGGCAGCAATGGCAATCAGGTCACCGCAAAGGATCAGGCTGCAGCCAAGGCCAGCTACGCCGCGCTCCAGCAGGAGATCATGGCCGACTACGCCGATATGAAGGCCGCCGTTGCCGCCGCCGACACGCTTGAGGCCAAGCAGGCTGCCGCCACCAACGCCAGCAATGCCATGAGCCAGAAGGTGTACAACACCACCCTGAAGATGTACAATAAGCTCCAGGCCAAGACGGCCGCCCGGGCATGGGTCAGCTCTCTGCTGCACTGAGGCTTTGCAGCGCCTGAGGCGTTTCCCATAAAACCGCAGCGCCCCCGGTTTCCATGACAGGAAGCCGGGGGCGCTTTGTGCGTGACTGCTCCTTGCAAACGCCGCCATTCGTTCTATATGACAAGGCAAAACTGCCGGAATTCTATTTGCAGGAAGAAAATTTGGAGAAGATCATTGCGGAGATGGGGTAAAACACACTGGAAATTCACAAATGGCGTATCATTGCTTCTCCAAACGCTCTGTAATTTTGGCACCCGCCCGGGCTGCGATCAAGAACCCCTGCAAGTAATTGCGTGAGCGCTTGAAAAAGCACAAATAACGCAATCGAACCGCCCCGGTTTCAGTAACAGGAGATCGGGGCGGTTTTTGTGTCATTTGCTGAATCTGAAGGATCCGCTTGTAAAGCTGAGAAAAAGGTGTAATACTTTTCCCCGCCCATGCGGGGGTTCTACATTGACAACCCTGCGCAAAAAGCAGATAATAGGTTTATCTTGAATGCAGAGCGGGGGAAAGTATATGCTGTATTTTGAAAACGATTACTGCGAGGGTGCGCATCCGGCAATCTTACAAAAGCTGGTGGAGACCAACTTTGAAAAGGTCTCCGGCTACGGCACCGATCCCTATTGCGCCAGTGCGCGGGAGAAGATCCGCGCGGCGTGCGGCGCACCGGATGCCGATGTCTGGTTCATTTCGGGCGGCACCCAGAGCAACGCCATCGTCATTGCATCGATGCTGCGCCGCTGGGAGGGTGTGCTGGCCGCATCCACCGGCCATGTGGCTGCCCACGAGGCCGGTGCCATCGAGTTCACGGGCCACAAGGTCATCGGCCTGCCGCACACCAACGGCAAGCTGAATGCCGGGACTGTTGAGGGCTGGTGCAGGACCTTCTATGCCGATGGCAATGTGGACCACCTCGTGTTCCCGGGCATGGTGTACATCTCCCACCCGTCGGAGTACGGCACCCTGTACACCAAGGCAGAGCTGGAAGCGCTGTCCGCCGTCTGCCATAAGTACCACATGCCGCTGTTTATGGACGGTGCCCGTCTGGGCTATGGTCTGGCCGCCGAGGGCACCGATGTGACGCTGGCCGATGTGGCCCGCCTGACCGATGTGTTCTACATCGGCGGCACCAAGGTGGGTGCGCTCTGCGGCGAGGCAGTTGTGTTCCCCCACGGCGCACCGGCTCACTTTATGACCATGGTCAAGCAGCAGGGCGCTCTGCTGGCAAAGGGCCGTCTGCTGGGCATCCAGTTCGATGTGCTGTTCACCGATGACCTGTACCAGACCATCAGCAAAAATGCCATTGAGACCGCCGCCGTGCTCAAGAAGGGACTGGCCGAAAAGGGCTATTCGTTCTTCATGGATTCGCCCACGAATCAGGTGTTCATCGTGTTGTCCAACGAGCAGCTGGCCGCGCTGGAAGGCAAGGCCAAGTTCGGCTTCTGGGAGAAGTACGATGATACCCACACCGTTGTCCGCATTGCCACCAGCTGGGCCACCCGGATGGAAGAGGTGGAGCAGCTGCTGGAGCTGATGTAAGGGCACACCTGCCAAACGGCGGAGCGTCTCTTTGTGCAGGATGCAGATTGTATTTCCCGCGCGGATATGCTATTCTTAACTGGATAAAGGTTGCACTTTGTGCACCGTGGAAGGATGGTTTATATTATGGGCTTTTTTGACAAGCTTTTTGGCGGCAAGGCCGCATCCGAGACGAAATTTTCCGGCCAGAAGATGACGGTCATGCTTCCCATTGACGGCAAGGTGATCCCGCTGGAGCAGCTGCCTGACGAGACCTTTGCCTCCGCGATCCTGGGCCCCGGCTGCGGCGTGGAGCCCACCGGCGACACCGTTTATGCTCCCTTTGACGGCACCGTTACGCAGGTGCCCGAAAGCCTGCACGCCGTTGGTATGATGAGCGATGACGGCATTGAGCTGCTGATCCATGTCGGCATGGACACGGTGGAGATGAAAGGACAGGGCTTTACCTCCCTGACCAAAGAAGGGGCCAAGGTCAAGGCCGGCACCCCGCTGCTGAAGGTGGATCTGGAAGCCATCCGCGCCGCAGGCCACCCCACTGCAACGGCTCTCATCGTGACCAACAGTGATGACCTGCCGGAGATCAGTGTTGTTGCAAACGGCGATGCTGCCGCTGGCACGCCGATGTTCAAGTTCAAGAAATAAGTGAACAGATCCCCCGGAGGCAGAGTGCTTTCGGGGGATTTTTGCGGAGAAAAGTCGTACTTATTTGCAAAAAATGCTGGATTTTGCGCGATTTTCTCTTGCATTGCAGGGGGAGTTGTGCTAGAGTAGGCAAAGTGTGAGCCAAAAACCGGTACTGTGAGAGGAAAAGTATATGGAAACAAAAAAGAAGCACGAATTATCCCTTGCAAAACGCATGGCGATCTCTCTGGTCTGCGGCCTGGTGGCCGGTCTGGCCTTTATGTTCCTGCGGGAGCATCTGAACGCCAGCGGTCAGGCACAGACCTGGACCACCATCAACAACCTGCTGTTCCAGGATATCACCGCCGAGGGCGCTGAGCGTTCCTTTGGCATCTTCTACATCATCGGCCAGCTCTTCATCAAGGCGCTGCAGCTGGTGATCATCCCCATGGTCTTTACCTCCATTTCGCTGGCCATCGGCAGCATTGCAGACACCCGCACCATGGGCCGCATTTCCGCAAAGACCCTGTTCTGGTTCCTGCTGTGCTCCTTCCTGGCGCTGCTGCTGGCAGGCTGTGTGGGCTACGGCACCTACTCCATGGGCCTGTTCAACACCCGCATCGAGGGTCTGGCAGAAGCCAGCGGTTCCACCGGTTCCAACCCCCTGAACGTGGTGCTGAACATCATCCCCTCCAACATCATCACTGCCTTTGGCAGCAATGGCGCTGTGCTTTCCAGCGTGTTCCTGGCAGTGGCCATCGGCCTGAGCATGAACACCCTGGGCGAGAGCCGCACCGCGACCCTGCGCCGCCTGCTGGGCGAGGTCAACGATGTGGTGGTCGTGTTCCTGAACTTCATCGTCAGCAACTTTGCTCCCTTTGCAGTCTTTGTGCTGCTGACCCGTACCTTCGCCATCTACGGCATCGATTACCTCAAGCCCGCGCTGGTCTATGTGGTGGTCACGGTGGTCCTGCTGCTGGCCTTTCTGATCATTGCCTACCCGCTGGTCATTGCACTGGGTGCCAAGCTGGACCCTTTCACCTTCATCCGCAAGATCGCCAACGTGGCAGTGTTTGGCTTCTCCACCTCCTCCAGCGCCGCCACCCTGCCCCTGAACATCAAGGTGTGCGAGGAAGAGTTCGGCGTGGATGAGAGCATCGCTTCCTTCGTCCTGCCGCTGGGCATGACCATCAACATGGACGGCACCGCCATCATGCAGGTCATTGCCACCGTGTTCATTGCAGGCTGTGCCGGTTACACCGTCACCCCCGGCCAGCTGGTCGTGGTCGCCCTGCTGGCCCTGCTGGCATCTGTGGGTACCCCCGCCGCTCCCGGCGCTGGGGCTGTCATCCTGTTTACCATCTTGTCCGGCATGGGCTTCGTCAACGACGGCGCTCTGCTGGCCTACTCCCTGATCCTGGCCATCAACCGCCCCATCGAGATGCTGGTCACCTCCCTGAACGTGGTGGGTGATGCAGTTGCCAGCATCTGCGTTGCCAAGAGCGAGGGCCTGCTGAACGAGGAAACCTTCAATAAGTAACAATACGCCGTAACAGGCGCAGCAAAAACTCCCATGCACAGCATCTTCCGATGTGAGCATGGGAGTTTTTTGTGTGGTAGTATTTGTGAGGAGAGTGTGGTATACTCGGCTCAGTTCAATAACTCGGAGGTTGTGAAGGCAAATAAAGCGGATACCACAATACAAGTACCAAGGAGGAATATGAGAATGTCGAAAGATGAGTATTTGATAACCGATACGCCCCTCAAAGCGTTGACGGTT
>OIBU01000109.1_pt1 | contig 28199 bp, 14 predicted proteins | sample 1581111 | NCBI WGS metagenome assembly OIBU01 (sample SAMEA3882508, study PRJEB24775) | human gut metagenome | biome: human-associated habitat; feature: intestine environment; material: feces | place: Netherlands | collected 2009/2010 | reverse complement strand
CTTCTGACCCCATGAAATGGAACCGTCGGCAGCGAAGTTCCATCCGTGAATGTCCTGGTTCTTGTATTCGGGCGAAGGGTTCGGATTGATCCACATGTTGGCCGCCAGATCCGGATGAGTGTATTTCACCCCTTCGTCCACGATGGCGACGATGACTTCGGGATTACCTGCCGTGAGCTTCCATGCGTCGGCCACATTGATGTCGGCTCCGGCCACCGATGTAGTGGCAACGGCCTGGTCGGCATTGTTGATGTACTGCCACTGCCAGAAAAGATTCGGGTCGTTGAAATCCGCTGTAACCAAAGCGCGGGTCTGGCCGTTCGCCGTTGCTTGGAACGGATAGGTTTTGCAGTCGGAAGCCCGGTAGAGACGGGTGCGGAACTGTACTTTCGAGATTTCGGCGACACCCGCGAGTCTCTCCGCCGCCTTGTCGAGATCCTCCTCTGATGCGAACCGGAGCACATACCATCTGTGAAGCCCTGCCGCACGGGTGCGGGCCTCGTGTTCGCCGGCTTCGGGGAAGACGCGCTCCAGCGAGGTGACATGCAGGTCGTTCAGGATGTCATCGACGGATTCGATGCCCGAACGGGTCAGCGCCGAACGGGTCTTGGCCGCATTCAACGCATTCTGTTCGAGACTGGGAATGGCTTCTTCGCCGAATTTTACGATGAGCGAACCGGCCACGGCGTCGTCCGACGTATTGCAGATTTTGCCCGAAGTCTCGATTTCGGGAGCGGAATCCCCGCGGTTCGGTATCTCCTGCATGGGATCCGTCGAGCAGGCGGCCAGCAGCAGGGAGGCGAAAATCAGGAGTTTCGTTTTGTTATGCATATATCATGCTGATTTTTGAGTCCGGCAGGTTGTTTTTGGCTTGAAAAAAAGGGAGAGGCCGGCACTTGCCGGACGACCGGCCTCTCCCGATCCGATATTACTTGAGCGTGATTTCGGCAGCGGCCGTTTTCCGGAAGCGGAGTTCCGATCCCGAACCGTTCGCACGCTGCACAGCGTCGCTGAATCCGACCGTAGCCCTTACAACTTTCGCTTCAGGAGCCGATGCGGGCAGGAATCCTTTCGCATAGTCGGTCGGTACGGTTTTGACGGAACCGCGTTCTGTAGAAACGGAGAATTCGAGCCGTTCGACGTAATTCCGCGGCTGCCGGAGCTCTGCGGCCATTCGGCGCAATTCTGCGATCCGCTCTGCGGCCAGTTCGGGAATGCCGCCCATATCCTTGGCGGGATCGACGAGCAACATGTCCGTAAGGATCGAATAGGGGGTCGTCGTACTCAACGTATACAGATAACGGAACGTGGCTCCCTGCTCGACATAGTTCGGAGTGGGCACGAAATAGATATAACCGTCGGCCACGGCGCCTCCGATGAACGGATAATTGACCGCATAGAGCGATTCGGGATCCTCCTCCGAGACGCAGCCGGCGATGATGTCCTCGCCGTTGATGACACCGATCGGGTCTTGCGAAAGCATCGGAGAGATCGCCCCGGTTATTCCTGCGAGCGGAGCTGCCGAAGGCACATAGACCGCAGGAATCTGACCGCCTTCGTCGAATGTGAGACCGGTAAGCCCAGTAATGGTCAGCAGATCGACCGAACTGCCTGCCGTCGGGTCGTCTTCAATGGTTACCGTACCGATCTTCCGGCGCATCTGCTTTTCATCCATGACGTTGATGGCATAATAGTTCCATTCGGTCGAAATGAGATACTCCTTCGAGGGTTGTTCTTTCTGCGGCAGGAAATCCGAGTAGAGGAACTCGCTCTCCAATCCCGGGTTGTATTTGCCGGTAGTCTTGATGGATGCCGTGACGAGTTTGCGGACATATCCGTTGTAAGCCAGTCCGGCGAACGTATACTCCGTATCGCCGTTCAGCCCCGTGAGCATGATGCTGTAATGTCCGCCGTTGATGGCATCGAGCTGCTCTTTGGTGAAATCCTTGCCCATCTGCTGGAGGAAAGCCGTCATGTCCAGTCCCTGGATGGCTTTCGTCTTGAAGACACCGTATTTGACGGATTCTATTTCCTCGCCGTAGGCCCAGAATTTCGCTGCATTGTCCGTCGTAATGCCTTGTCCCGCGAATTCGTTCGTGGCTTCGAGCCCGATGTTGAGAATGACGGAAACCTTGTCCTCGTCGCCCTTGGCGATATATCCGAACGAAATGGAGGCGTAGCCCTGCATTTTCAGATTCTGCGACGCCGTTTCGCCGCCCTCCGGATTCGCCTCTTCGTCCGAACCGTAGATGCAGCCTACAAGCGTGTACTTGCCGGTGCCGCCTTCCAGATCCTGAACGGAAATCGTCCCCGAAGCAGTGATCGTCTTGATGAGTTCCGCGGCGATCTTGCCATCGGCCATCTCCTGTGCCTTGAGGCTCGCCTCGCCGTCGCTCAAATTGCCCGTGAAGATCGCATAGCGGAACTCTCGGGTGTCCTCGGAGAGGGTGGCGCCGATTTCGACGACACCGTCTGCGGGTTCGCTTTTGGTGAGGGCCACCGAGTAATCGTAGACCCTGGCTCCGGGAAGCATGATCCGCTGCAGACCGTTTGCGTTGGCATAGAAGAATTTTCCGGCATATTCACCTTCGCTCGGTTCGAGCACGATACCCTGCGCCGGGAAGGTAATCACGCCGTTATTGAGCGTGCCATATTGTCCGGCTGATTCGTCCATGGCGAAATTTTCCGGTGTCTGCGATGCGATGTACCACTCACCCATATCGGAAAAGAGGGTCAGACCGGTCGATTGGTAGGGATAATAGACCTTGTTCGGATCCGAGGCATCGACATAGGTCCAGACGTTGCGGTTCTCGTGGTTTACCTGTCCTCCGGCGAAGATGTTCATCAGCTCCGGAGTGTAGGCTTTCATGCGGTAATAGCCCTTCTTGTCCGAACGCTCGTAGATTTCGAGTTCGATTTCGGGGTTCGGATTAGCATTGGGGTTGTCTATCGACGCGAAGTTGCCCAGAATGTCGTCGCGGTAGCGGCCTTTGGTCTCACCGGTCTTTTCGTCGGTGACCAATTCCCATTTGGCCAGCACGAGCGATATCGAAAGGTTCACCTTATCGGCACCGTAGATCGAAGCGTAGCGCGGATCTTCGATGTTGATATCGCAAGTGTAGGTCGTGCCCATTTGGGCCTTGGGGAAACTGATCGTAAAGGTCGTCTCGTCCTCTCCGGCATCGAATGCGATCGGCTCGACGACGAAAATATCCTCGACGTTGGACTTCACGACGACCGGAACGACGATCGGATCCACGGTGTTGCGCCGTTTGACCGTATAGGTCGCTTCGGTCTGGGTTCCCGGTTCGAACTCCAGATCGGTCCGGGTAGCCTGCTTCTTCGGGAAGTAGACACCGTAGCAATCGGGATTCTCCGCGGTTCCCTGCGTATAGTTCACGTCGTCCTCGCAGCCGGCAAGGACAAGAAGTGCCAGCAGGAACGGTAATATATGCTTGAATGTCTTCACGGTAATTTGCTTTTAGATTTGACAGCTTGATCGCAGATGGTCATCACCCGTTCCACGGCTTGACCGTTTGCGAAGGATCGGGATTGTTCTGCGTGGCGATGACGGGGTTGTTCTGCGTCTCACCGCGCGAGATCACGAAGTTCCAGTAGGGTGCACGGCCTTCCGTATTCAGCCGGTACGAGGCAGGAGAGTTGGTTCCCACATAGCCCCGTCGGGTGGACATGTCGAGCCGCTTCATGTCGAACATGACGATGCCTTCGCCCCAGAACTCGATGCGCTTCTGAAGCATCAGCTCGTTGGTGAAATTTTCAACCGACGACGACATGTTCGTACAGTCGTAACCTCCGCCCACAATGCGGTAGTTGTTCATGAACTCATTGAGTAGCCGAATTCCTTCGCCAAGATTTTCATGCGCCTTGGCCTCGGCCTCGATGAAGTACATCTCCTCGACGCGCATGTAGGGATGGTCTGCGGCTCCGCCGACCTTGAAATCCTCATAAGCGCCCTGCGCCGGACGGAACTTGATGTTCGCGTAATCGGGCAGTTCATTGAAGTATTCCTTCCCCTCTTTGCGGCAGCTTTTGTAGTCGTAGGACTCCTTCTCCGGGTCTTTGCGGTCGGGATCGAGCCACGAATGGCGGCGGAAGTCGCGCAGGTCGATACTGTTGTAAAGGTTGCTGTTGATGCAGCGGCAGGCGTCGTTTCCGTAGGCGCTCCACGCATTCTCCGTGCTCATGTGCGCCGTGAAGCAGAACAGGTTGGCAACGCTTTCGCTCGGCAGGGCGAGGCCCCAGATCCAGGCATTGTTCGCCGTGGCGCTGTTGAAGCCGTTCGAGGGGTCTTCCCACTGCTCCTGCGTCAGGGGCGTACAGCCGCTGGCGTTAATGGCCAAGCGGGCGTACTCGGCGGCGGAAACATAGGCTTCGGCGTCGTTCTTGGCCGTACCGCGCTCAAGCCAGGCCCGGGCTTTCAGGCCGTAGACCAGCGCCGGACTGATCGTATACTTGTCGGGAGCAGTAAAGCCGCTCAATAGTTCTTCGGCCTTGTCCAGGTCGGGGAAGATCACTTGATCGTAGATGTCGTCGACCTTGGCACGGGGGTTGTTCTTGGCCTCGGCCTCGGTAGTCTCGGGCAGTACGATGGGCACGCCCAGCCCGAGAACCCCGGGCGCTTCAGTGTAATTGTTCTCCTTGAACTCGTACAGACGCACCAGATCGAGGTAGAACATGGCCCGATAGGCGTAGGCGAAGCCCAGATAGGACTTCTGCGTGGCGTCGAGCGTCGCGAAATCCGAGGCGTCGATCTGTTTGATGACGTTGTTGGCCGCCATGATCCACGCATAGTAGTTGTTCCACGTGAGCGCACCCACGGCATAGTCGGCGCCGAGCGCTTCGTTGGTTCCCCACTGTGCGAACCAGTCGTAGCCGATATTGCCGCCAATGGCGACGTCGCCCGTCATGGATTCCGTGGCGATATGGATGGCCGGCAGGGCAAAATCCCAGGCTTGGCCTTCGCTTGCATAGCCTGCGGAACCGGCCTGTACGAGCGAGGCCGGAATGCCTTCTATCAGCGTTTCGAGGGTGACCTGATCCTCGGTAGCTATTTCATAGGGGTCGGCTTCTTTGATGCAGCTGCTTGCCAGCAAAGCTGCCGCCAGCGTCGCGAGCGTTATGTTTGTCGCTTTTTTCATATGCATGTCGTTTGTCGTAAAGTGTTTGAGGCCGATTAGAATTGAATGTTGATGCCGCCCGAAATCGTCCTTACAGGCGAATAGGTGGCCTGGCTCGTCGATCCCGAATAAGAGTAGCGGGGATCGAATCCCTGACGTTTGGACCAGTACCAGACATTCTCGCAGGCAAGGTAGACGCGCACCTTCTCGATTCCGACCTTCTTGGTGAAATTCGACGGCAGCGTGTAGCCGAAGTTGATGTTCTGTAGGTTCAGGTAGCTGGCGTCCGTAAGGAAACGATCAGACATACCGTTCTGATCCTTGTCTTCATACTGCAGGCGCGGGATGTTCGACGACGCATTGTCCGCCGACCATGCATTGAGGATGTCCTTGTGCCAGTTCATACCCGTCGTCTTGTTGGCCGGCGAGTACATCGCCGCGGAGTATCCCGAGTCGTAAGCCAGACCGCCGATCTGGTAGGTGAAGGCCACGCTCAGGTCGAAGCCCCGGAAATTGACACTCGTGCCGAAACCGCCGTAGAGATCGGGAATCGGGTCGCCGCAGAGATAGTCCGACGCCTTGGCATATTCAGTCGTCGTAACGCGCTTGCCCGTCGGGTTGCCCTTGTCGTCGGTTTCGTTCATGTACCACATCGAAAGGCCCTCGTCCGAAACACCGGCATATTTCCTCATGTAGAAAGTGTACATCGGAAGCCCTTCTCCGAAGAAAGTGGAGCCGCTCACGTAACCGGAGTAGCCATCGACCTGTTTGGTCCGTCGTTCAGAAGGCAGCATGGTGATCTTGTTGCGCAGGTGCGTCATGTTGAGGTTGATGTCCCACTGGACATGCTCCCGTCGGATCGGCGTAAAGTTCAGCTCGATTTCGACGCCGCTGTTGCGCATGTCGCCCACGTTGGCGTAGTAGGACGAATAGCCCAGCGACGGAGCTACCGGGAACGACAGCAGCATGTCGGTCGTCTTGCGGAGGAAATATTCGACGCCTCCGGAAACCGTACCGCGCAGGAAGCTGAACTCCACACCGGCGTTGAAGTTGGAGTTGGTCTCCCAGGTGATGTTCTCGGATCCTTTGGCGTTGAAGACGGTCGAGACCTTTCCGTTGGCGTTTTCGATCGTGTAGGTGTTCGTGTAGCGGAAGTTACCGATGTTGTCGTTACCCTGCGAGCCGATCGAGGCCTTCAGCTTGAGATTGTCGAGCCATTCATAGGTGCTCTCCATGAAATTTTCTTTCGAAATGATCCATGCGCCGCCCAGCGACCAGAAGTTGCCCCAGCGGTGGTCGGGGTGGAAGCGCGAAGAAGCGTCGCGGCGATAGGAGGCCGAGGCGAAATATTTGCCTGCGTAATCGTACATGACACGGGCGAAATAACCCTCGTTGTTGTACTCAACCCGGTAAGAGCCGGCTCCCTGTTTGTCGATGATCGCCCCGGCAAGCTCGTCGTTTTCCTGCGTCAGCATATTGCTTTTCGTGGCCGACAGCGTGTAAATGCGGTTCTGGTAGGACTCGTGGCCCAGCATCACGTTGATGTTGTGCGAGCCTATCTGCTTGGTGTAGTTGAGAATCTGCTGTAGGTTGAGGTCGAAATTCCGTTGATGGCCCTTCGAGACCATGCCTTTTTCGCTGGCGAACTGTCCGAACCAGGGATTCGTAACCGAGGTGGAGCGGGTTTCGTCGAGCGAAACGCCGGCGTTGAACGTGAATTTGAAATCCTTGAGGAAAGTGACGTCGATATATCCCGTACCGTTGAAAGCATTGCCTTCGGCTTCCTGTTTGTTGAGACGCGAATCCGAGAGGGCGTTGCTGTTGGGGAAGAGCGAACGCTCCATACCGGCATTGTCGCCGTTGCCGTAGTCGTAGAGCTTGATGCCGTCCTCGTTGTACATGACATTACCCTCGCCGTCGCGGATGTAGAGCGGATAGATCGGACCGACGGCCGTCGTATAAGCGAAAACGTTGCCCGACGAGTTACCGGCGCCGCTGTCGTCGATCTGGTTGTAGCGGAAATGCGTGTAGTTGGCATTGGCGCCGAACTTGAGCCACTTCTTGGCCTGATAGTCCACGCGCAGACGGGCCGTATAACGATCCATGTCCGAGTTGTAGGCGATACCTTCGTTGTTCAAATAGCCGAACGATCCGTAGATCGAGGCGTTCCCGGTCTGGCCGGAGATCGAAGCGTTGTACTCCTGACGCAGGGACGAGCGGAAAGCCGCATCGGTCCAGTCGTCGGGACGGATGTAGTACTCCTTGCCCTCATAGACGAGACGGCGGCCGAGAGTCGCAGCGGGATTGACCTTACCGTTGATGCCGATGAACTCCTGCCCGGAAGGAACCGTATAGACCATATAGCCCAGACCTCCGTCATTCGCATTGGCCGTCAAATTCGTATTGGCGCGCAAATGGGCCTCGCCGATACTCATTCCCGAATTGACATAGTAGTTTTTCAGCGCACTGTAATGCAGTTCGTAGAATTGTGCCGGGTTGGTGATGTACGCATAATCCTGGACGGCGCGCGAATTGACGCCCCACTTGGCGTCGATTGTCACGTGAGCCTCCTGCGACTTGGCCTTTTTGGTGGTGATCATCACCACGCCGTTGGCGCCGCGGGCGCCGTACAGCGAGTTCGAGGCGGCGTCCTTCAGCACGGTCATCGACTCGATGTCGCTCGGATTGAGGTTGTTCAGGTCACCCGAGTAGGGCATGCCGTCCACGATCCAGAGCGGATCGTTGCCGGCGTTGAGCGAGCTGAAGCCGCGGATGCGGATTTTCGGACTCTCTCCCGGCTGTCCCGAGGTGTTGGTCAGCTGCACGCCCGCGACCTTTCCGGCCAGAGCCTGCGCTACGTTCGACTGCTGCGACTTGACGATGTCGTCCGATTTGATGACGGTCGCCGAACCGGTGAAAGCCTCCTTTTTTGCCGTACCGAACGCTACGACGATCACGTCGTCGATAGCCTGTGTGTTCTCTTTCAGCACGACGTCGATCCGGGTTTGCGTCCCCACCTTGATCGTGTGGGACTGATAACCCATGAACGACACGACCAGCACATTGTCCGGTGCGGCTTTGATCGAAAAACTGCCGTCCGCACCGGAGGTCGTACCCTTTGTAGTGCCTTCGACCAGAATGGTGGCGCCGACGATGCCGGCCCCCGCATGATCTTTGACCGAACCCGTAATTTCCCGTTCCTGCGCATGGGCGGACAGGAGCAGGCCGAGAACAGCCATCAATGATAGAAAGATTTTTTTGGTCATAAATGCGCCATTTTAACGCTGGTAAAAAAATTGATTATAGAAAATTTGCCGTCTTCGTGTTCCGGCCCGGAGCCGAAACATATCCCCTCCCCTTCCGGAAGCCCGGAGGGAGGGGGGGGGAGGCTGTCATCCGCCTGTCCGGTCACCGAACCGGCCGGATCGCAGCCTATTTGTAGAAATCGTCTGCAAGGTCGTTCGGCTTCGAGCCCGAATACTTGGCAGCCTTGCCCCGGAATTCGATGATCAAGGTGTTTCCGGTTCCGGTCGGATCAGGGTTCCATGTACTGAATACTCCCCAATCGACCATCGAGAATTTGAAGATCCACTCCTTGTTCTCCTGCTTGACGGTCACTGCCGCCTTCTCGGGACACCGCATGCAGTACTTATCCTTGTCGGAATATCCGTACCCGTTATATGAGGACAGATACATATACTGGAACCTGAGGTTCCATTTGCAATTCGTGCCTTCCGCATGCAGGTCGATCTCTCCTTCATGGTCGAGGTAGCTGTCCGGCAGGAAAAACATCGGAGTAGTATTATCCGCATCGATACTCTCGGTGAAAGCATTCCGGAAATAGAAGCAATATCCCGATACCTTCTCGCCGGTATAACTATCCCGATAAGCCGGGTCGTGCCGCACCTCCATCGCCGTAACGGGCCAATACAGCATGTCCTTGTTATCCTTGTCCAGGAATTTGATATAGGGCTCGAACGGTTTGACGGGCTTCAATGTTTCTTCATCCATTGCGTCGGCCGTCGCAGCCGTCGGCACACCGTAGTATTCGGCTTCGACCCCGATGCCGTTTTTCAGCGTCAGATTTACCCGCAGATAAATCTCCTTGCCGCCAGCGGGATTGGGATGGGTCTCGATCGTACCGGTCAGTCCCGCATCCTCGCCGTAGTAGGTCTGATAGGTCTTGTGGTCGTAGAGCCGGAACCAGTAATCGGAGGTCTGCGCCGCAACGTCGATCACGCCGTCGAACTTGGCCGCCAGCACCCGCACATACGCAGCCCAATGACCTTTGGCGAGATCGGCCGGGGCTGCGGCCGTTTCGGCATCGCCCAAAGCGAATACGTAGCTGCCGACCTGCGGCTCCTGCGAGAAGAGCGCGGCGATCGGGGCCTCGGCTGCGGCCGCAGCCTCGCCTCCGGCTGCCGGCTCCGTCACCTTGATCGTATTGGTGGCCGCATAGCCTCCGGCGAACGTGCCTTCGTAGGCGGCACGCAGGCGCTTCCCGTCTTTCGAAGCGTCAAGCGCGACGATGAGCCCCTCGATCGTGCCGAATTTATCCGTCAGGTACTTCGCCGTCAGCGTTCCGGTCGTCCCGGCGCCCGTTGCGAATTCACCGCAGCGAATCTGCACCTTCGCGGGATCAGCCGTCGCGAGGTCGATTTCCGCCGTTCCGAACAGCTCCTCGGCAAGCAGAATCTCCACGCCCGCAGCCCCCTCCTCGGGAGCGGCCAGGCCCTCTTGCTCGTAGAGGCAGAAGCGGCGGTTGCCTTCGCGGACATTGCGCCACTCGACGACGCTTCCGACGGCGGCGATCCGATTGTCGATCTCGTATTGGTTCGTCAGTTCGACGTCACGCTCTTCCGTACAGGTATTCTGGTAACGGGCGATCAGCGTCTTGCCGCTCTTCAATTCGACGTAGGTATAGAGATTGAGCCGGGTTTCCGTCACCAGATCGGCGGAGAGTTCTACGCTCGCGACGTCGTTCATCGTCGTCTTTTTCACCGAAATATCCTTGTATTCGATTTCGAACGGATCGGAGGCCGTGTTCACGGTGCCCTTGGGGCTCTCCACCATCACGCGCAGATAATCGTCGGCCTGTTTCATCTGCTCGGCATTGATCAGCCCCTCGGTCGGCGAGAGATAAAAGGTGTGGCTGCCGTCTTCTTCAGCGACATAGATTGCCGACTTGATGCCGACGAGATCGCCTCCGTCGTACTGGATTTGATCGGTCAGAGTTACAGGAGGCTTCTTCCCGGGGTCGGGATCGTCGTTGGGATCGTCGTCATCGCATGCACCCAGCATGGCTGCCGATGCGAGCAACGCGCACGCCAGCGCGCGCAGTCTGTAATGGGTCGAGTTTTTCATAACGATTGTTTTTAATAGCGCGGGGTTCGGGAAAACCCCGCGCTATCCGGTTTTTCTGTTGTCATTCGGTCATTCCGGCCTTGCGGAACATGATGCCCGGCAGTTCTTCGGCCAGACGGCTCATCGGAACCGACGGAGCCGGCAGGCGGCGAAGCAGTCTGGGCGGTTCGAGATGATCCTTCTCTGCCGCAGCACGCCCCGTTTGGCTTACGACAGGGCCTTCCCACGTTCCGCGCACATGATGCTTGCGCACGCAGATGCCGTCGACCTCGAACCGGTACCAGTTCTCCTTGCCTTCGCCCTCGACCTTGGTGATCGTAACCTGACCGTCGTAGAGCAGGGCGTGTCCGTCCATGTATTCGAAGATCTTGTTGTCATCTCCCCACATCGAATAAGTCTGGTGCATCCACCGGCTGCCATGCAGACCGCCGTCCAGCATAATGCCGCGCATCATGACGCCGGGTTTGATGTATGCCGGCCAGCGCTGTTCGGTCACCTCGTAGGTTCCCGGAGTGATTTCGTTCTCCTTGCCCGGCTCGGTGGTAAGTTCCACACGGACGATGTCACCGCCCGGCTCGCGATCCACGAAGTCTTCGAGATGGTCTCCTACCCATTCGATACCGATATTGATGAATTGCAGACCGCATCCGTAGGAACTGATCGGTTTGTAGCCGATGCCTTGGATATAGACCTGATCCGAAGTATAGTAATGCGCCTTTTTGATCTTCGACAGATCCATGTCGTAGTCACGCTCGAGCGTCGAGGTGCCGTCGTCATCGGACTTGTCGTCGGATGCGTCGGTGATCGGAATGACTCCGGTGTACGAGCCCTTGAGGGTAAAGCCGTCCTTCGAGGTAAGGTTGAACTCGATCTTGTATACCGGTTCTATTTTGCCGTCTTCGCCTTGGGCCGTACCGGCGGCCTCGATCTTGATGATGCCCTCCTTTCCGTAGGAAAATTGTCCGAAAGAGGTTCCGTCGTCCAACTGGACATAAGTGCCGAGCGGGAATACCAGCCCCTCCATCGGAATTTCCACGGCGGGCATCCACGACCCCCATTGGAACGAGGTGTTGGCCAGATATTCGTGGGGCTTGATCACGGCTTCCTTCGGATTGCCGAACAGGTCGTTGAATACGACGAGCGCAGCGGCGAGACCGCCCTGCCCCTCCTCCGTGTCGTAGGTTTCGTCGTAAATGTTGATCTGCATCATGCCGGTACCTGCTTCGAGCATGTTGCCGTAATAGGTCGCGGTGGCGCTGAATCCGACCACTTCCACGTCGCGTCCGATCTGCGGCAGGTAGAAGCCGCCGTCCTCCGGCTGATCGACGATCTGGAGCTGTCCCTCGTAGACGATGCTCTTTTCGGAACCGTCCGTATCGACGAAACGAAGCGAAACGCTCCAGACGTCACCCTCGTGGGAGACTTTCAACGGCTCTCCCGAAACCAGCGACAACTGGGTCTTATTGCCTTCGGCGTCGATATACTGAACACCGGTATATTGGGACGTGAACGTGTGATCCTCGTTGAGCTGGCTGGCCATATATTCACCCTCGGGAAGCGTGTAGGCATCTTCGCCCGGAACCGCATAGAGGTCGGCCACGAAAAGGTAACCCGCCTCTTTGAGCGTCACCCGCCCTTTGGATACGGTATGCTCGGCATCCGTGAAGGCCATATAATAGTTGTGCGACTCCACGCCCTTGACCGGGCCGAGGTACCACGACAGCGGAACTTTATCCAGCAACACCTTGTCTGCGTCATCTCCCACCTCCGAAGCGTCGGAATTCTTGCACAGTCCGTAATAGGCAACCGTCAGCGTTTTTCCGCCGGTTTCGATTTCGGCGGAAATACGAGCGACGCGGGCCGAGAGGAACTCGACCGAGAGATCCGCTTTCGAGGCTTCTCCGACGTTCGAGGAGTTTACGTCGATCTCCCCATAGGCGATTCCGTTGCAGGCAACCGCAAAATCGACGGCTCCGGAAGGTTGTTTGACGGTAATTTTGACGGCATCGTCGGCGATCAGCATGCCGTCCACATCCACAAGCCCTGCCGTCGGCGAGAGATAGATCGTATAGACGGAGGCAGCTTCCGAAGCATCTGCCTTTTCGCCGTTTCCGGGAGTCTCGACCGTGTAGACGGCGGATTTGATTTCCCGCACGACACCGTTGCAGATCAGGGCATTCCCGCTTTCTGGCATATCGGGGTTGCCGGATGGAGTGGAATCGTCGTCCGAACATGAATTCAGTACGGACGCTCCTGCCATGCAGAGCATGGCCAGAAAGAATAGGTACAACTTTTTCATAGGATGAGATTTAATGAACCGGCTTCCCGGTTTGGCTTTCGGATGTGATAAGCATAATGAAATGCCATACTTAAAACAGTCGATACAATCTACATAATGAAACCCTGGACGGATTCCAAAAAATTACTTATTCGAGTTTCGGGATTTTATCGACTTGGCACGAGAACGGTGCTAAGGAAAAATCCCCCCCCCCTCGCGATTTGACGAGGAAAGAGGATTCTCTCTGTTGCAAAAATAATAAAAAGATTTTATCCTAATTAATTTTTCGCAAAAAAATCATCAGCAATTACGCTCCAAATGCATAAAAAAGTCTTGCAAAATGCGCATTTTAAGAACAGATTCGCACTTCAGACCGACGGCGAAATCGGGCAGATCGACCGCTTCGAAACTGCTCCGCCAAACCAAAAACAAGGATGGAATAAAATATACTATATATAAATATGATCTCTTTCCAGATGAGTGGATATACCACGCCCGCGTCCTGCAAACCTCACATTACCTTATCCCGATAGTCGGGGTGAAATATACACAGTGACAACCGTCTGGCTGCCACATCCGAGCACCACACCCTCCGAGCTGAAATCAATCGTTGTTATTCCAGCTTGGCCAACAGTTTCCGGACGAGAGTTTCGTCGGCATCGGTCACGGAGTATTCCGGAACACCGGCACACCCGCCCATCGAAACCTGCGGATTGCGGAAGCGCATCGCGCCCTCACGTTCCCGGCGGGCGCTGAAGTGCAGGGCATCGACCCCTGTGGCGGCCAGCAGGCGGGCGTTCGACGGATTGACGCCGCTTCCGGCCATGATTTCGATGCGGCCGGCCGCCTGCGCCGCCAAGGCTCGCAGCGTCCCGACACCCTCCTGCGCCGTATTGCGGCCTCCGGAGGTGAGCACCCGGCGGCATCCGGTGCGAATGACCGCTTCGAGCGCCTGCCGGGGATCGCGCGTCATGTCGAACGCGCGGTGGAACGTCACCTCCATCCCCTCAGCCTCGCGGACAAGCTGCGCCGTGCGCGTCTCGTCCACCTCTCCGTCGGGGGTCAGCACGCCGAGGACCACCCCGTCGGCTCCGCAGGCACGGGCGAAGCGAATCTCTTCGGCCATCAGCGCCGTTTCGGCATCCGTATAGCAAAAATCCCCGCCCCGAGGGCGTATCATCACGCTCAGCCGCAGGCCCGGTAGACTCCGGGCGTAGCGGATCAGCCCGGCGGAAGGGGTCGTACCCCCTTCGAAGGGCGCGGCACAAAGCTCGATGCGCGTGACGCCTGTCCGCCGGGCTATATCGCACGCATCGCAGGTATAGGCGCAAAGTTCAGTCGTCATAAATTCCGGTCATAATTGGTGTATGGTGTGCAAAAGACGGTCGCCGAGGCCAATCGTATAGCCGTGGGATTCGAACACGACACGGTTGAACGTATCGCCGATCAGAAAGACCGGAAGCGAAACGTTCCCCGGCAGCTGCATCGCTTCGAGAATCCGCCTGCGAACCGAGCCGTCGCGGTCGATGCCGAAGGTGACGGTCGCCGGCAGCGGGGCCGCGGGCGACGCCGTGTATTTCCGGTACGCCCCCTCGTCGGGGAAGAGCAGGATCAGCGAGCGTCCCCACGCTTCAAGCTCCGCGGCTTTGGCCGCGATATCCTTCAGCGCATGATCTGTAGGCTCCTGTCCGACGCACAGCAATCCGATCACGAAATAACCACGTCCCGCAGTCGTGAGGACCGACGTTTCGGCTCCCGTCGCGGCGTCAGTGAATTTCGACTCCGAATCGAAACTCCCGATCACGCGAACCGCCTCCGAATTGTCGCGCATCGTCAGGTTCGTTTCGGTCGTACTGTCCGGACGGACGTTGAAGAACGACACGTTCCCCAGCACGCTGCCGCTGGCGAGCCGGCTGCCCGTCACAAGCATATAATAACCGGTTTCCAGATCGGCGGGAGCCCGGAACAGCTCGCTCCACCGCTCGAAATCAGGATAGTTCAGCAGGGAGAACGACTGCCCGTCGAAGCGCGAAAGGGAGAAGTGCCGGAAATACTCCGGATCGTCGAGACGCGGAATCGGCGCATAGTTCAATTGCAGCCGCCCGGTCTCCAGTTCCCGGTTCCCGGCCGCGTCGAAATCGACGGGCACATCCTTCCCGGCATGGCGGTAGAAGAGGTTGCCCGTCACGCGGTCGATCCACGCCGGGATGCCGAACGAACGAGCCGCGGCAACGAAGAAGATAGCCCGCGAGAGTTTGTCGGCCGTCCGGCTACGCCACACGCCTTCGGGCGAGATGGTCGTGGAGACGGTGCAGAGTTCCGGACGCAGGGTCAAGCTGTCGCGGCACCACGCCACCAGACGCTGCGGGTCACGGCGGAACGCGGCGGCATCGGCGGCCGGAATTTCCCGCTGCAGGAACGACCGGTAGGGCGTGAGCATCTCATCGGCCACACGCGGGGCCAGCACGGTCGCGGCGTCGGCATTCTTGTCCGTATTATAAAGATGATCCGCGAGCACCGCCGACGGCGTGTCGCGCAGATCCTTTTCCGACAGCGTGGCGAGCAGTTGCAGCGCCCGCCCGGTGCATCCTTTCCGGCTCGCGCCGCGCAGAAAATCCATAATTTCGGCGTGATTGCCTCTCGAAGCGGCGATAAATCCGGCCACATCGTCCGGCTTCATGCCGACAGAACGTGCAAACTCCGCAACGGCGGGTTTCGCCGGGCACGTGGCGATATAGGCGTTGCGGATGGAGTCTTCGCGGTTGAAGCGACGGTCGTTCTCCGCACGCTGAGCGGCCGTCACCTCCGGCAAATTCGCGCTCTCGGTCGGAGGAACGATGTCGATGGGAAAGGAGAATTCGTCGCCGATCGCATGCTCCAGCACCACCGTCGCCTCCGTCTCCCTCCCGAAAGAAACCTTCCGAACCCCAAACCGGCCATCACAGACAGCCGTGACAAGCATATCGCCCAGACCCGCCGACAGCGACGCCCGCCCCCGGACGTCGGTCGTTTTGCGCGATACGGTGTAGAACTCGGCGTAATTGTAAAGTTTGAACTCCACGGTCGCACCCTCCACGGGACTGCCCGCCGTGTCGGTGACCGTCACGGTGAGCGGGGCGCACGCGGCATAGTTCGAGATCACATTGATCTCGGTGTAGTTGGCCGTGGTTTTCATCACCTCCTCCGAACCGTCGTAATAGCCGAAGACCTTGGTATGCATCAGCATCCCGCGGCTGGCCGGGGCGTTGAACCACCCCAGGTCGAGCACCGGTTCCGGCTCGCAGGCCCCGAGGAAATGCCACCGTCCGTCGGCCCAGGCCTCTACCCAGGCGTGGTTATCGTCGGTGTGCGCCCAGCGGGGCGTGTAGACCTGCCGGGCCGGGATGCCCACCGACCGCAGGGCCGCAACGAGCAGCGTGGACTCCTCGCCGCAGCGGCCGTAAGCCGTGCGCACGGTGGCCAGCGGCGAACTAGTTCGCGCATCCGACGGCTGGTAGTTGGCCTTCTCGTGACACCAGTGGTTCACTTCGAGGATGGCGTCATACATCGACAGCCCCTCGACGCGGGGTTTGAGTTCATCGTGAAATACCCGGCGCGAATCGTCGAGACACTCGTTGTTGACCCGCACGGGCAGCACGAAATGCCGGAACAACTCGTCGGAGACGCTCCTGCCCCAAGGCATCTCCTGCCGGACAGACAGCGCACAGCGCACGTTTTCCAGATAAAAATCGCCCAGATAGTCGGTAATGTCCCCCACGGGCATATAGGCATAGAGAAACGTCATTGCATCGCGTTCCTGCGGCGTCATCGGTTCGTCGAATATCCCGAACAGATCGCCCCGGGGGAGCAGCTCCTGTTTGTACCGGAAATCGGTCTCCACGCGCCGCATGAAACCCTCGTTGCCGGCCGGGGAGCACGCCGACAACACGCCCGTGAGCATAAGCAGGCCGGCGAATAGCTGTGTCGTTTTTTTCATCGTAAAGTGAGTTCTATGATTCGGTCGGTATCCTCGGGAACATGCTCCAGATTCAGGACGATCCCTTTTCCCCGGAGCGTGTCGAACTTCACCCGCTCGCCGTTGTTCAGGCACCGGGCTTCCCCGACTTTTTCCGCAAGCGGCAGGTACAGCGCATCGTCCTGCAAATCGAGCACATGCACGTAAAGTTTGTCGCCCTTGCGCGTCGTCACGCCCCAGTCGTGGGGCGGGATGTCGCCGCCGCGGGTTCCGTAGATGCTTTCGCCGTACCGGGCGAGCCATTCGCCCATCTCCCGCAACCGTTCGACGGCCGTCGCAGGCAGTTTTCCGTCGGGTTGGGGACCGATGTTGAGCAGCAGGTTTCCGTTGCGGCCCGCAGCCCGCACGAGGTAGTGGATCAGCGTCTTCGACGATTTGTAGTCGAGGTCGGTGATCTTGTAGCCCCACATGCCGTTCATCGTCTGGCACGTTTCGAGCGGCAGGCGGCCGATCTCCTGCCCCGAAAGTCCGGCGGTGTTCTCGCCCGGAAGGTCGCGTTCGAAAATCTGGATGTCCTCGCCTTCGAACGGAACCAGGTGGTGGTTGTTACCCACCAGACAGGCCGGCCTGATGGCATGGATATGGTCGTACAGTCCGCGGAGCTTCCAATCGAAATCCGGGTTTTGGTCCTGGTCCCACACCCCGTCGAACCACACGGCGCCCACCGGATCGTAACCCGTCAGCAGTTCCGTGAGCTGGCGTTTCATAAAATCGTAGTAACGCTCGTAGCTGATCGCCGTGCCGGGGCGGCCCGTTCCCAGCCCGGTCCTGCCGCGCGGGCAGTCGTCGCGGTACCAGTCGATCAGTGAGTAATATAGGTGCAGTTTTATCCCCTGACGGGAGCACTCATCGGAGAGCGCCTTTACGATATCCTGTTTATACGGCGTGGCGTCCACGATGTCGTAGTCCGTCTGCGCGGTGTCCCACATCGAAAAGCCGTCGTGGTGGCGCGTCGTGAAGCAGACGTACCCCGCACCCGAGGATTTGATGGCCGAGACCCACTCCGCGGCATCGAAATCATGTGGATAAAACGCATTGGCCAGCTTGGCGTACTCCTGATAATTGATATTGCGGTTGGTCATAGTCCATTCGCCCGTGCCGAGCAGCGAGTAGAGCCCCCAATGAAGGAAAATGCCGAATTTGGCATCCTGAAACTCCGTCCGAGCCCGAAGGTTTTCGGGCGCCGGGACATAAGGATCAACCACCTGTGCCGATATCGTTCGGCAGACAGCAGTGCAAAGCAATGTAAAAAACAGTTTTTTTATCATCTGCGAGTAAAAATTTAGCCCGGGTATTTACAATGCTTATCTACCTTTCTTTTTTTCAAAGAAGAGGCAAATTCTATATTAAATGAATATCCAAAGATAGCACAAAAACTCATCAAAGCATATCAAAACCAAAAATTTTAATATGCTTTAAAGTCAAGTATTCTGTAAAATACCTCTTTTAGCGTCGATTAAAAGGCTACTCTGCCAACGCATACCGAGGCAGTTGCACCGACACCTATACTTGGCAGAACAACATGATTTTTTTTGACGGCCTCCTTTACGAATCCCACAACCGAGCAAAGCTGATAGATCATAACTGACAACACTCTAACGTTATTCGCTCTACGATTTCTGTAGTCTGGAATTTTCTTCGTATCTTTAAGAAACCGTAAAAACTATTTGAGCCATGAAATTCTTTATCGACACGGCCAATCTGGAACAAATCCGCAAGGCGCACGAACTGGGCGTCCTGGACGGCGTAACGACCAACCCATCGCTGATGGCCAAAGAGAACATCCGGGGTACGGAAAACTGCAACCGTCATTATGTTGAAATCTGCAACATCGTCGAAGGGGACGTGAGCGCCGAGGTCATAGCCACAGACTTCGAAGGAATGGTGCGAGAGGGTGAGGTGCTAGCGGCGCTGCATCCCCGCATCGTCGTGAAACTGCCCTGCACGGCCGCAGGAATCCGGGCCGTAAAATATTTTGCCGCCAAGGATATCCGGACGAACTGCACGCTGGTATTCTCCGTGGGACAGGCGTTGCTCGCCGCAAAGGCCGGAGCGACCTACGTGTCTCCGTTCGTGGGACGTCTCGACGACATCTCCGAAGACGGCGTGGCATTGGTAGCCCACATCGTGAAGGTCTACCGCACCTATGGTTACAAAACGCAGGTGCTGGCCGCTTCGATCCGTCATACGCAGCATATTATCCAGTGCCTCGATGCGGGAGCCGATGTGGCGACATGCCCCCTTGCGGCAATCGAAGGGTTGCTCAGACATCCGATGACGAACAGCGGGCTGGAGAAGTTCCTCGCAGACCATGCACGGCTGAACGTTTGACGGAAAACAAAACCGCAGTGCTTCCGATGTAAAATAATAACAGACCTATTCCAAAAACCTCAGGGGGGGGGTATGGATATCCCCTACCGGGTGCTGAACTTGTAGACACAGACATGGCGGTAGCGCTGGCCGGAGCCGAGCACCGTCGAGGGGAAGCCGGGATGGTTGGGGCTGTCGGGGAAATGCTGGGTTTCGAGCGCCAGCGAAGCGCGGCGGCCGTAGGATTTGCCGCCCTTGCCGACTAGGGAGCCGTCGAAGAAATTACCGCCGTAGAACTGGATGCCCGGTTCGGTCGTCCAAACCTCCATATAACGCCCCGCAGCGGGTTCATAGACCGTAGCCGCCAGCTCCAGGTCATGGGTGCTCCTGCGCGACAGCACCCAATTGTGGTCGTAGCCGTGGCCGTGGCGGAGCTGTTCGAAATCGGCATCGAGGCGCGACCCGATCGGTGCCGGACGGCGGAAATCCATCGGCGTGCCTTCGACGGGCATCAGGCGACCGGTGGGGATGAGCGTCGAATCGACGGGCGTGAAGAAATCGGCTGCGATCATCAGCTCATGGTCGTTGATCGGCGGCCCGCCCGCCCCGTGCAGGTTGAAGAACGAGTGGTGCGTGAGGTTGACGACCGTACGGCGGTCGGTCGCAGCCTCGTGTGTGATGACGAAGCTGTTGTCGTCGGTCAGCTCGTAGGTCATCGTAACCTTCAGGTTCCCGGGGTATCCCTGATCGCCGTCGGGCGAGAGGCAGGCCAATACGATCTTCTGCGGCGTCACCTCGACGACATCCCACACAACCATGTCGAAGCCCTTGGCACCGCCGTGCAGGCTGTTGGGGCCGTCGTTCAGAGGCAGCGTATACTCCTTCCCGTCGAGCGTAAATCGCCCTGCGGCGATACGATTGCCGTAACGGCCGATGGTGGCGCCGAGGAACCGCTCTCCGGTTTGATCGACGTAAGCGCCGAGATTGTCGTGCCCCAGCACGATGTCCGCGAAATTGCCGTCGCGGTCGGGCACCCACAATTCGACGACGCGGCCGCCGAAATTGGTCACCGTCATCTCCAGCCCGCGGGCATTCCTCAACGTGTAAAGGTCGGTCGCCTTGCCGTCCACCGTGGAGCGGAAGGCGGCACGCGAGACCTGCGAATGCCGCTCGGAGCCGCATCCGGAAAGCATTCCTGCCATAAAAAATACGATTAATAAGTTCTGTTTCATTTTATTCGGTTCGGGAGCCCCCGCCCGGGGCCGACGGCGCCTGCCGCCGGACAGGGTGCTGTCAGTCGGTTACGACGGGGATGCGGATCAGCGTGAACGAGTGCGCCGGGAAGGCATAGGTGAACCGGTCGCCCCGCGCCTGTGCCTCTTTGGTCACGGTTTTCACGGCCTGACGGGTCATCGAGTTCTCGGCCTTGATGTCGGGGCCGTTGACCTCGTATACCGTCGCCTTGCCGCCGAAACGTCCTGTCTGGCAGAGGATGTCGGTCGTGATGGCCTGCTCCCGGTGGCGGTTGGTGACGTTCACGATCACTTCGCCGGCCTCGTTGTCATAGGCCGCCGATACGTCGAGGTAAGGGATCCGCTCCCCGCCCAGCGCATAGGTGTCACAGTCGACGAAGGTGTCGAGCGACGTGCCGTGGCAATGCGTGGCGAAGAGCTGCAACGGGTAGAAGATCGTCTGGTACCACGAACCTTCCTTGGTGGAGAAGATCGGGGCGATGACGTTGACCAGCTGCGCCATGTTGGCCATCTTGACCACATGGGCGTTGCGGACGAAGATGTTGAGGAAAGTCGATACCACCAGCGCATATTCGAGGTTGTAGACCTCCTCGTTGCCCTCCTCGCCCTTGGCGCGGTACCATACGTTGTACTCGTCGAAGGCGATGTAGATCGGATCCTTGCGTTCGGCCTTGGTCATCGCCTCGGCGATCAGTCCCTCGGTGATGCGGATAGCCTTCTCGGCGAAGCGCGTCGTGGCCATGAACTTGTAATAATCGTTGCTCCGGTTCTCGACGTAGTTGTGCAGGGCGATGTAGTCGGCGTGGTTCTTCAGGTACTCCAGCACGGTACGGTTCCAGTCGATCCAGTTGCCGTTGTAGTCGCTCGACCCGGCCACGACGAGTTTGATGTCCCGGTCGATCCACTTCATCAGCTTGGCCGTCTCGAGGGCGAACTTGCCGTAATCCTCGGCGTTCTTGTGCCCCATCTGCCACTGGCCGTCCATCTCGTTGCCCAGGGCCCAGTATTTCACCTTGTGGGGTTTCTCGTAGCCGTTACGGCGGCGCAGGTCAGACCAGTAGGTGCCTTTCTCGACATTGCAGTACTCGACCCAGTTGCGGGCTTCGTCCATCGTCCCCGTGCCGAGGTTCACGCAGAAATAGGGCTCGGTCGCGGCACGGCGGCACCACTCGACGAACTCATCGGTGCCGAACGCGTTGCTCTCGCGGAAGCCCCATGCCAGGTCGATGCGCGTCGGGCGTCCGGCCTGCGGGCCGATGCCGTCCTCCCAGTGGTAGCCCGAGACGAAGTTGCCGCCCGGCCAGCGCACCAGCGATGTGCGAAGCGCCCGCGTCGCTTCGAGCACGTCCCGGCGGTAGCCCTTCTCGTCCGAAAGGGGCGATCCGGGCTCGTAAAGCCCGCCGTAGATGCAGCGGCCGAGGTGCTCGACGAAGTTGCCGTAGATATTCCGGTCGATTTCGCCCTTTTGGCGTTCGATGTCGACCTTGATTCGGGCATTGCCCGTTTTCCCGCGCGCCCAAAGCCCGCCGGGGATCAGCACGGCGGCCACGAGCGCCGCCAGCATGGTTCTTTTCAGATTCATAGTCTTCGGTTTTTCAGGGTTATTCATCCAGCACCACGATCGTATAGGAGTAGGGCGCTATGTCGACAGTCTGCGCAGCCCAGGCCGGCAGTTCCCGCCCGACGGGGGCGATGCGGCGCGGCTCTTCGGGGGTGTTCACCGCGTCGAGGTCGCCCGAGAGCGAAACCATGCGGGCTTGGGAAACCTTCCCCATCCCGTCCACGCGCAGGCCCACACGCAGCGGCTCGGCACCCGTATTGGCGATGTGGAGCACGACGCTCCCCGCCTCGCGGCTGCGGGTTGCCGTCACGTCGAGCACCCCATCAGCGCCCTCGACCCCGCAGCCGACCGTCAGGGGACGGTGGTGTGCCGCAGCCATCTGCTGCGCATAATAGGGGGGCATCCCCCACACCTGGGACGGGGTGAAGAAAACCTGCCCCTGATCCCAGCCGTTGTCGTTTTGCCGGTAGGGTTGCAGGGCATTGGCCGCGCAGGAGGTCAGCACGAAGTCGCCCATGCGGCGCACGGCGTTCTGAAGCGTGACGTGTCCCAGCACGCGCTGCATGTCGTGGCGGTTGCCGTTCTCCTCGAAGATGGCGCATTTCATCGTAGTGGAGGGATTCCACCTGAGGAACAGCTCGCGCATACGGCGCAGTTCGGCCTCGACCTCCCGGCCGCTGGCGAGCTGGTCGGCCCACGGATGGTAGTCCCAATAGTCGGCTTTGCCGTCCAGGGCACGGAACGTCCGTTCCATGCTCGGCGAATCGGCACGCCACCACGCCGTGGAGATCAGTTTCACCGACGGGTCTTTGCCCTTGATGGCGTCGTGCAGCAGGTTGAAGCGCTCGACATAGTGGTCGTATTCGTCGGCACGATCGCCGTTGAAGAGTACCTCCTCGTTGCCGATGCCGATATATTTCACGCCGTAAGGCTCGGGGTGGCCGTTCTCGGCACGCCGGCGCCCCCACTCCGACGTCACCGGGCCGTTCAGGTACTCGATCATGTCGGCCATATCCTGGGGCGTCTCTTCGATATTGACCGCAAAGGCCGCCGTGAAGCCCGCCTTCTCGCAGAATTGCAGGAAATCCTCGATGCCGAAGCCGTTGGTCGACCAGCGGTACCAGTGTCCGTGGTAGGGCGGCCGCTTGTCGCGGTCGCCGATCATCTTCTTGAAGCGGTAGCCCGAAATGTTGATCATCGTACCGCCGTAACGCAGGAAGGTCAGCCCCTGGTCGACCATCGCCTGCCCGATGTCACCCCGCAGCGGCAGGCCGCGGAAGCGGTCTTCGCCCGTGGACATCAGCGTCACCTGATCGGCCTGCACCCTGCCGGGGCGGTCGAGGTAGAGGGCGAAGCGGGCATCCCCGTCCGCGGCGGCGGCAGTCAGTTCGAACGGAAATTTCTTCCAGGCCGCACCGATGCCCGTGATACGCTGCGAGGCATATTCCTTCGTGCCGTCGGCACTCTGCAACGCCACGACCACATCGCCCGACCCGCGCAGGTAGAGACGCCCTTCGAACGTCTGCCCCTTGCGCATGGCAATGCCCCAGCGGTTCAGTCCGGCATTGGCGATGCCGACGGTTCCCGTCCCGGAGACGAATTCCACGCTCTGCGAGCAGGCGCCGTTATAGGCGTCCCCCACTTCGTGGCGGTAGGCAGCCACGGCACCGCCCGTCGAAAAGGCGTCCCACTGCCGGCTGACCTGCACGGCCGGCGTCGTGCGGAACACGAGTTTGCGCGACGCACCGTCGGCCGTAACCTTCACGTTACGGAACCGTGCCTCGGAATTCCACGTACGCAGGGCGACCCTGCCCCTGGCCAGCACGGGATCGTCGTCCTCGGCACGGAGCACGCAAGCCCCGTTCAGGAAAACCTGCAACGTGCGGCCGTCGGTCTTGAATCCCAGCCTGTTCCATTGTGCGGGGTCGCACGACACGGCAGCATCGGCGATCGGCGTGAAATTGTTCTTATGCTTGCCCAGCACGACCTTACGGACGTCGGCCGTAAGGCTTATCTCGTAGCCGTGGAAATTGTCGGCGCCGTTGCCCGGCTCCGAAACCCCGGCCAGCAGGCCGGCATTGTCGCCACCGCCGCCGCGGGTGAATTTCAGTTCGGTCTCGACCTCGCCCGCAGCCATCTCCAGCGGGTCATAGACCAGCTTGGCGCCCGCATGAGCGGCACAGAGCAGCTCGTCGCCGGCAACCTGCCACTCCCCTTCGTAGGCCGAGCAGTCGTCGAAAAGGGGGTTGGGCACGGGCTCCTCGAAACTCTCGCCGAAGATCCGCTGGTCGTAAAGGCCTCCGTAAATCTCGTGGTTGACGTCTTCGATGCAGGCCCCGTAAAGCCAGGGGGTGACGCTGCCCTCGACTTTCGACGCATCGACCGTGATCGTGGCGTCCGTTGCGCCGCCCGCACAGGCGGCGGCCATGGCGGCACACAAGGCCGCGAGGGGAATTTTTTTCAGGGAACGGTTCATATGTCCGGGTTTTTATTTTACCAGTTCTTTCTGTATCTGTTCGAGCGATTTGTCCTTGGTCTCGGGGAGCTTTATCGCAAAGATAAGGCTGCCGAGGGCAATAAGCGCGAAAAATCCGAAGATATAGGTGCCGCCGACCGAAATCTGGGGTATCCAGCTACCCCACGTCTGCCGCTTCACATAGTCGGGAAGAACCACGACAGCAGCGCCGACCACACCCAGTGGGTCATGCTGCCCAGCACCTGCCCCTTGGCACGCACCGAATTGGGGAAGACCTCGGAAATGACCACCCAGATCGTAGCGCCCAGCGACACGGCGAAGAAGGCGATGTAGCCCATCAGGCAGACGAGCATGTAGTAACCTTCGAAGCGTTCGAGCCAGAAGCCGCGCGCCACGAGCACCAGCGAGACGAACATCCCCACGGCACCTACGCCGATGAGCTTCTTCCGCCCCACCCTATCGATGAGGAACATGCCCAGCATGGTGAACGTGAGGTTGGTGACGCCGATCATGATCGACTGCATCATCGCCCCCTCGCGGAAGACGCCCGACATCTCGAACAGGCGCGGCGCATAGTAGAGGATGGCGTTGATCCCCGTGAGCTGGTTGAACGTCGAGATGAGGAACGCCAGCAGGATGGGGATGAAATATTTCTTCCGGAAAAGCCGCTCGCCCGTACCGCCCGCCCCGGCGAGCGAGGCGCGGATTTCGGCCATTTCGGCTTCGACATTCTCGCGCGTGGTACGTTCGAGCACGCGGCGCGCCTCGGCGTCACGGCTGCGGATAAGCAGCCAGCGGGGGCTTTCGGGCACGGTCGTCAGCAACAGGCCGAAGGCCAGTGCCGGGACGGCCTCGATGCCCAGCATCCACTGCCAGTCGTGGGGAATCCCCACGATCCAGTAGTTGGTCAGGTAGGCGATGACGATGCCCAGCACGATGTTGAACTGGAAGAAGGCCACGAAACGCCCGCGCCAGTGCGACGGGGAGATCTCGGCGATATACATCGGCCCCACGACCGACGAGGCGCCGACGGCCAGCCCGCCCAGGAAGCGGAAGATCATGAACGAATACCAGTCGACGATCAGGGCGCTGCCCAGGGCCGAGATCAGGTAGAGCCACGCGATCGCCTTGAGCAAGCGCAGGCGCCCGTAGCGTTCGGCGGGGCCGCCGCAGACCAGGGCGCCGACGATGGTGCCGATAAGCGCCGTGGCGATCGTGAAGCCGTGCGCGAAGTCCGAGAGCGCATAGACCCCCTGGATCGCCTTTTCGGCACCGGAGATCACGGCCGTGTCGAAGCCGAACAAAAGGCCGCCGAGCGAAGCGACGAAGGCGACATAAAACATGAAGCCTTTAACGGATGTTTTCATATCAGGTCGGATTAGTTGGTTTTCAGTTTCGGTTCACGACGGTTCAGAGGCCGAATTCGATCCGGTTGATCACATGGTTCTGGTAACATTCGTCCAGTTCGACGAAATAGCCGCTCCAGCCCCAGACGCGCACGATCAGGTTGCGGTGCCGCTCTGGATGCACCTTGGCGTCGAGCAGCTTTTCGCGGCTGACGGTATTGAGCTGCAACTGGTGGCCGCCCAGGGCGATGTAGGTCTTGACGAGCATGCCCAGTTTGCGGACGCTCTCCTCGTTGTTGAAGACCGACTGGTCGAACTCGAGGGTCAGCGGCCCGCCGTTGACCACATCCTCCAGACGCGGTTTGGTGAAGGATTTGATGACCGATACGGGCCCGCGCTGGTCGATGAACAGGCTCGGCGAATAGTTGGCGGGGATCATTTCCCCGGCACTGCGGCCGTCGGGCGTGGCACCGAGGCCTGCGGCATGAAAAACATAGTACATGGCCGTACCGGTGCCGGCGCGGTAGATGCCGCCCCGCTCGTTGCGGCGCCCTTCGAGCGCACGTGCGAACGATGCGAGCAGGTCGCGCCCGATGGAGTCGGCATAGTCGTCGTCCTGCCCCATCTTGGGAGCCTCCCGCCGCAGCAGGCGTTGTAATTCGGGTGCGCCGCGGAAGTCGTCCTCCAGCGCCGAGAGCAGCGTCGGGGCATCGAAACGGCGCTCCTCGAAGTAGAATTTGCGCAGCGCCGCCAGCGAGTCGGCCGCCGTGGCAATGCCCGTGCCGTGCAGGCCGTAGTTGTTGTAGCGCGAGCCGAGCGAAATGTCCTGCGCCCGTTCTATGGTGCCGTCCATCAACAGCGACATCATCGGTGCGGGGGCGATGTAGAGATTGCGGTGCTTACGGCAGATGGCGTCGGCCTTTTCGGCGATCTTCCGCTCTACACGGCCGTAGAAGGCCGCATAATCGGGGCATTGCTCCAGTTCGGGCAACACCTCGCGCACGCAGCCGATGAGCGACACGGCGTCGATGTTGGGGATGTCCATCGCATGGTTGGGGATGATGAACTCCCAGCAGGCGGCCACGACATAATTGCGGGCGTCCTGCTCCGAGTACCCTTTCTTCATGAGCCCCGGGACGATCACGTCGTCGTTGCTGTACTGCGGGAATCCCAGCCCCTTGCGGGTGAGCTGCGACCCCAGGAAGAAGATTTCGTCGGGCGTATCCGCGTCGACGCGGATGTTGATCTTGGGGTCGATCAGCTCCAGTTCGCAGCTGGCCCGCAGGCACATCTCCGAGAGGCGGTTGAAAAGGTAGTCGCCGTTTGCGGCGCGGCCGCCCAGCACCATGCTCTGGCCGTTGTCGCCCTGCTGCATACCGGGATAGAGGTCGCTGTCCTTGTTGCATGCGAGGAAGAACTCTTCCACCAGGTCGAACGCCTCCTCCTCGGTCAGCACGCCGCTGTCGATGTCATGGCGGAAATAGGGATACATGTACTGGTCGAAACGCCCCAGCGTATTGTGGTAATTGCCGGCCTCCCAGATCGCGAAATGGAGGATGCGCAGCAGTTGCAGCGCCTCGCGCAGCGACCGGGCGCCGCGCGTACGCACGGCCTCGAGCACTTGGGCCGTATCCGCCTGCCCCGCCTCGCGGGCATGGGCGGCGTAACGCCCCGTAAGCTCCTGCACGGCCTCGATGCAGAGCGCCACCGACCCCAGGAAGATACGCTGTTCCTGGTCGAGCGAATCGTCCGTCAGGCGGGAAGCGATTTCGGCCTTCCGGGCATCGAGCCCAAGGCGGATGGTGGTTTCGTAGTCGGGCGATATGTTGCAGACCGTCCCGCGCTCGTGGATGTAGTGCGACGCCTTGATCCCGTCCCACTCCTGCGGGGTGAAGATTTCGGGCACTTCGGTAACGGTGCGGGTGAATACGATCTTCTCGCCCGGCAGGATCACGGGCTGTTCGGCACGCATCAGGGCGGCGAGCATCTCCGCCGAGCGCCTCACGGGCGGCATTCCGGCCGCTGCAAACCCGATATTGAGGTTGTCCAGCCCGAGCCGGGCCGGGGTACGGCGCAGGACATGGTGCTCTTTGCGGAGGATATAGCCGCGCAGGTTTTCGATTCTGGGATTCATTGTATGAGTGTTTTAAGATTGTAGTCGCTGAAAACGTCGTGGACACGGGGCTCCGCCCCGGTATCGAAACCGGGGGCATACGTCCGGCCGATCATGGCGTACTTCGCCCCGGCGGTCTTGTGGTAGCGCAGGATCTCGACCCGCTCCAGCCCCGGGGCATCCTTAATCAGCAGGCAGGTCTGCAACATGTTCTCCCGCGTATCGTTCACCCCGGGGATCAGCGGGATGCGAACGACGAACGGCCGGCCCGAAGTGCACAGCCATGCCAGATTGCGCAGGATGGGGGCATTGTCCACCCCCGTCCAGCGGCGGTGCTGCACCGGG
>OIBU01000107.1_pt1 | contig 28989 bp, 26 predicted proteins | sample 1581111 | NCBI WGS metagenome assembly OIBU01 (sample SAMEA3882508, study PRJEB24775) | human gut metagenome | biome: human-associated habitat; feature: intestine environment; material: feces | place: Netherlands | collected 2009/2010 | reverse complement strand
CCTCACGGCAGATGGCTCTCCCGTCTATGTGCATCTCTACAAAAAAGATGCAGTCGATACGGATGGAACACCGATCTGGATCATGTCAGTACAGATGAACTGGGCATATGAGAACCTTGCGCTGGTTAATGAATCCATCCATTCTGCACTATGGTATTTTGAGTGTAATGAAAACGGTGAGATCGTTCATGTGAACTGGAGCCATGCGTTCCGGCAGATCCTTGGATATCATGACATTCTGGATTTTCCGAACAAACTGGATTCGTGGTCGAACCTTCTGCACCCGGAGGACTATGACCGGGTAATGCAGCTGCTTTTGGAAACGATTGCCGACAAAACCAATGCTACAAAATATAATGTTGAGTACCGACTGAAAATGCAGGATGACCAATACCACTGGTTCCGGGCATCGGCGGAGGTGATACGCCGTCTAGATGGCTCGGCCAATCGAATTGCCGGAATCATCAGCAATATTGACGCGGAAAAAAGAAGCCGGATGCAGGCGCAGCGGGCAGCGGCATTTCACCGTGCATTTACCAGCGCAAACCTCTGTGAATACTATGTAAATCTGGAAAAGAATACCTTTGATGCTTTCAAAGTGGAGCCCTCTTTGATGACGGCCTTTGAGCAGAACCACACATGGGATGGACTGGTCAGATTCTTTGTGGATAACTATGTGGTTGAAGAGGACAAAAAGTCTGTAACGAATTTCTATAATCGCGCCTACATCACGGAAAAATTAAAGGGGCTTGAGACGGAGCTGCGTCAGGAGTGCCGCATCGTTCTGGATGGGGAGGAACGATGGGTCAGCAACGTGGTCATGCGCGGCGAGATCGAAGATTCCGAATATGCGATGATTTTTCTTCGGGACATCACAGAGTCCAAAGCAGAGACGGCACGGCGGATGCAGATGGCCTCAGATAACGCATCGATGGATCTTTTGATCAAGAGTATGGTGCGTCTGCTGGACCGCTTTGTCGTCTGCGATCTGGAAAATGACCGGTATCGGTTCTATAATCTGCAAGGTGAAATGATCTACGCGCCGACGGGAACCTACCATGATTTTGTGGAGCAGGTGGCTGTAAGGTATAAGACGTTGGAGCCATTGGCGGCGATGGACGCATTGTTCTCACCGGAAAATATCCGAAAGAATCTGCAGGGCGAGAATGACATCTACAAATTTGAATACTGCTCCATAGATGAGAACACCTATAAGATCGGTTCCTTCATTCCGCTGGAGTGGGAGGGCACAAAGCTGGTCAAAGCACTGTTGGCCTCGATGGATGTGTCACAGGAGAAAAAGGCCGAGATCGAATCCCATAAGGCACTGAAGGATGCGTACCGGGCGGCGGAAAACGCAAGCCGCGCCAAGACAGAATTTCTCTCCAATATGTCCCATGATATCCGTACACCGATGAATGCAATCGTTGGCTTGACCGCCATTGCGGGTGCGAATATCGAGAGTCAGGACAGGGTGGTCGAGTGCCTTGGCAAGATCACAAAGTCGAGCCGTCATCTGTTGGGACTGATCAATGAAGTGCTGGATATGGCCAGAATCGAGAGCGGGCGAATAAGCCTTGCCGAGGAGGATTTCAGCCTGCCGGAGCTGGTCGATAACCTGCTCACCCTCACAAAACCGGCAATCGACGAGCACCACCATCAGCTCGAAGTCCATGTTGAGCACATTGAGCACGAAGCTGTCTGTGGCGACAGTCTGCGCATCCAGCAGGTCTTTGTGAACCTGATGAGCAACGCCGTCAAGTACACCCCGGATGGAGGAAACATCACCCTTACGATCAAGGAAAAACCGAACGGCTTCTCGGAGCTTGGCTGCTACGAGTTTTCCATCGAGGACAACGGCATCGGTATGACGCCGGAATTCCAGAAGATCATGTTCGAGCCGTTCAGCCGGGCAGACGATCACCGGACGACCAAGGTGCAGGGCACCGGTCTTGGCATGGCCATTGCAAGAAACATCGTCAACCTGATGAATGGTGACATTCAGGTCGAAAGCGCTCCCAACAAGGGAACGAAGATCACGGTCACGGTCTATCTGAAACTTCAGGAGAACGAGAAGGAACAGGAAAAAGAACTGCTCGATCTGCCGGTACTGGTCGTGGACGATGACAAGACCTGCTGCGAAAGCACCGTTGCGACCCTTCAGGAGATCGGCATAGAGGGCGAATGGGTCCTGACCGGCAAGGAAGCCGTGGAACGCTGCGCGGCGCGGCACAAGACCGGCCGCGACTATTTTGCGGTGATCCTGGACTGGAAGATGCCGGAAATGGACGGTATTGCAACCGCCAGAAAAATCCGGGAACGGGTAGGAGAAGATGTCACGATCATCATCCTGACTTCCTTTGATTTCAGCGAGATCGAAGAAGAAGCCAGAGCAGCGGGCGTGAATGCGTTTATGGCAAAACCACTGTTCCGTTCCCGTCTGACGGCAACTCTGCGGCAGTTTACATCCGGGAAGAAGGAGGAAAACGCCCGGAACTATTTGGAAGACTTTGCGAAGGAAAACTATGCGGGTAAGCGGATCCTTCTTGTGGAAGATAACGAGCTGAACCGTGAGATTGCAACCGAGATCATAGGCATGACGGGCGTGACCATCGACAGCGCCGAAAACGGAAAAATTGCAGTCGAAAAGGTGATGGAAGCGCCAGAAAAGTGGTATGATCTCATTTTTATGGACATCCAGATGCCCATTATGAATGGTTACGAAGCCACTGCTGCGATCCGTGCGCTTGCCGGCAGCCGGGGCAAAGTGCCCATCATTGCCATGACGGCAAATGCTTTTGCCGAGGACGTGCAACTGGCAAAGAACACCGGCATGAACGAGCATATCGCCAAACCGCTTGATTTGAATAAGCTGAACGATGTGCTGAAACAGTGGCTGTGATCTGTGCATTGCAGTAAGGCGCGTGATACTGTTGACCGGGCAATCAAAAAGCATGAAATGAAGAACGCCGAGGAATCCCTTCCCATGTGGGAGGAACCCTCGGCGTTTGTATAGACGGACGCACTGTTTGCTGGTACAATGATGTTTCTTTTTGAGTCGGCTTATCTGTCTGTTTGTTAAAATTCATGTTGTGGTTATGCATTCATAAGTGTGGTACTAAAGATTTATGGCAGTAGCACATTGCTTTTATACAAATAAAAGTGTACAATAATAACAACTTTGCAAGCAATCCCCTTCAAGGAATCAACTGGAACATGGGTGGAGACTGTGCCTGTTAAGCGGAATTGTTTGAATGAATTCAATTCAACATAAAAGACAGTTGCTCATTTGTGAGTAGGAGGAATATATGATGTTTGATTGTGGTTTACAGAATATTTTCCGGCTGAAAAACGGACAGTCCCGTTCCATCAACTGGGAAAACCGGAACGGAGAAAAAGGAAAAGGCGGCATGGCATCCAGCGATCTTGGTCCGTCCAGAAAAGGTTCCCCGTGTATTCCGAAAATAGAAGCAGGAGAGACCGTAACACTTGGTGAGATCCAGGGAGAAGGCATCATTCAGCACATCTGGATCACCGTCACAGACCGTACCAGTGAACGTAACCGTTATGTTCTGCGGGATCTTGTTCTGCGCATGTACTGGGACGATGAAGAATTCCCATCCGTTGAATGCCCGCTTGGCGATTTCTTCTGCTGCGGCTTCGGTGTTTCCTACCAGGTGAACTCAGTCCCGATTGCTGTCAATCCGACCCGTGGTTTCAACAGCTATTTCCCGATGCCGTTCCGTAAAAACGCCCGTATTACCATTGAAAATCAGTGTGATGAGCCGATTCCGGCCTTCTTTTATCAGATCGACTATTGCCTGACAACGGTTCCGGAGGATGCTGCCTATTTCCATGCCCAGTGGCGTCGTCAGCGCATAACGGAAAAGGCAAAAGACTACGTTGTCCTCGACAACATCAAAGGGAAAGGCCAGTACGTTGGAACTTATCTTGCACTGACCAGCCTCGAACGCTACTGGTACGGAGAAGGTGAGATGAAATTCTACATCGATGGAGACAAGGATTATCCAACCATCTGCGGAACCGGAACAGAAGATTACTTCGGCGGTGCCTGGAGCTTTGCAACACAGCAAAATGGCCAAACCGTTGAAAATCAGTACTGTACTCCGTATCTTGGCTATCCTTACTACTCTAGCCACGATACCTTCCTTCATAATGATTACCACAATGATGATCAGATGCCACAACGCAGCTTCTACCGCTGGCACCTTCTTGATCCTATCCTTTTTGAGAAGGACCTTAAGGTAACTCTGCAGCAGATTGGTGTCAGCCACGGAGGTCTTTTTGAACGTCAGGATGATGTCGCTACCACAGCTTACTGGTACCAGACGCATCCTCATGTACCATTCGCGCCACTCATGTCCAGAAAAGAGCGCTGGCCAAGATGATTTTTGACGCTTTTCCTATTTTATATGTTTCATGACTTTGCATATCCATGCAGACGTGATCCTGCCGCCTGACAGGGAGCAGGGAAGTGAGACAGCAGAGCAGTAGCTGCACATTCTGCTGTACCAGACCGATGTGCCGGAGGCGGAACTGAACGCCGCCCTGTCTGACCTGCGTGCCCAGCGCAGGCGGAAAAAGCCAAGTATCAGGGCGCACTCTTTGCGGATGTGTTTCAGGTGGAGCTGATTTTATCGGAGGAGGACAGCGACCGGGCCTGCATCGTGGATGTAGGGGACACCGGCATGAGCTATGTGATCCCGTGGAGCAGCATCCCGCAGGAGCTTCAGCAGCCGCTGCGCCGCTATGTGGCACAGGCGGACGGAAAGCTCTGCGGCTATTGCAAAGAGGAACTCTGCAACACCGAAAACGGACGAATGATCGTGGAGCTGTATCTGGGCAAGCAGGAACATCACGTTTCAAGCACGTTTCAAGGATCTTGTATTGAAATAGCTGCACAACCGCAGCTATTGGGTTGAAAATAAGGCTGAAGCCCCAATTGCTCCAGCCAATGTCAGAGTTTCTTAATTGTCCATCAAAAATACGTTGGTACGTTTTACACTGTGACGATTCAAAAAACAGAGGAGAGATATTTTACTATGATCTACAAAAAGCAATACGGTCAACCGTTTGATACCGAAAGTGTAGTGGGTTCTTTTTTGCCCATGATGGAAACGATACCCTATCTGACCAAGGAGCCGGATGGTTTCTCCTATGCCATGGAACCGCAGGATACTCTGTATGGTCTTGGCGAAAACGTCCGTGGTATCAACAAGCGCGGGTGGGTGTACGAAAGCAAGTGCTCCGATGACGGCAACCATACCGAGGGCAAATCCTCGCTGTACGGTGCTTATAATTTTATGATCGTGTCCGGCAAGGATACATTTGGCTTTTTTATCGACTACCCGGGCAAGGTCACCTTTGACTGCGGCTACACCGACATGGATACCTTACGCATCACGGTGGCCGAGGAAAATTACGATCTCTACATCATTGAGGGCGAGAGCCTGACCGATATTGTGCACCAGTTCCGCCAGTTGGTGGGGCGCAGTTATATTCCGCCCAAATGGGCTTTTGGCAACGCCCAGAGCCGCTGGAGCTACATGAACGAGGACGAGGTCCGCGAGGTGGTGGCAAATTACCGTGCCAATCATATGCCGCTGGACGCTGTGGTTTTGGATATCGATTACATGGAGCGTTACAAGGACTTTACGGTGGATGCGCAGCGCTTCCCGCGTTTTGCAGACTTTGCCGCCGAGATGAAAGCGCAGGGCATCCATCTTGTCCCCATCATCGATGCAGCAGTCAAGGTCGAAGAGGGATATGATGTGTACGAGGAGGGCGTGAAAAACGGCTACTTCTGCACGAATCAGGATGGCACCCCCTTTGTAGCCGGTGTGTGGCCGGGACGGGTACACTTCCCCGATATGCTCAACCCGGAAGCCCGTGCTTGGTTTGGCAGTCAATATAAAGTTCTGCTGGATCAGGGGATCGAGGGCTTCTGGAATGATATGAACGAGCCTGCTATCTTCTACGCAGAGGAAAGACTGAAAAAGACCTTTGCTCAAATTGAGAAATACAGCAAGCAAAACCTGGATATTTCCAGCTTTGGTGCTTTTACCGGCATGGTGGCAGGGCTTTCCAACAACGAAAACGATTATAAGCTGTTCTACCACAACACCAAACAGGGGCGTATGCGGCACGACAAGGTACATAATCTTTTTGGTTATAACATGACCCGTGCGGCAGGCGAGGCTTTCGAGCGGCTGGAGCCGGACAAGCGCATTTTGATATACTCCCGTTCTGCCTGCATCGGGATGCACCGGTATGGCGGCATCTGGACTGGCGACAACCATTCTTGGTGGAGCCACATTCTGCTTGCGCTGCACATGATGCCCTCCCTGAATATGTGCGGCTTCCTGTACGAAGGCCCCGACATTGGCGGCTTTGGCAGCAATACCACGGAGGATCTGGTGCTGCGCTGGTACGGCATGGGCATCTTCTCTCCGCTGCTGCGGAACCACTCTGCCAACGGCACCCGTCGGCAGGAGCCCTACCGCTTTAAGAACAAGGCCGCCTTTGCCGGTATTTTACAGCTGCGCTACCTGCTGCTGCCCTACATTTACAGCGAGTACATGAAGGCTGCTCTGCACGACGGCATGTACTGTATGCCGTTGGCGTTCGCCTTCCCGGAGGACGACTTTGCCCGCCGGGTGGAGGATGAGGTGATGATCGGTGAAAGCCTGTTGATCGCCCCGGTATATGAGCAAAATGCCCGGGGTCGGTATGTTTATCTGCCGGAGGAGATGCTGCAGGTGCGGGTAAAGTGCAGCGAAAGCAACCGCATCGAAACCAGCGTGCTGCCAGCAGGCCATCATTACATTCCGGTGGAGCTGGATGAAGTGGTGTTCTTTATGCGCAAGGGACACCTTCTGCCCCTTGCCAAGGACGGCAAAAAGATCCAGAGCGTTGCCGATGTGGATTTTGCAGATCTGCGCCTGCTTGCCTATGCTCCCGATGGTGCATCCTATGAATACTATACCGATGACGGCGAGACAAAGGATTATGATAAGCCGGAACATTTTGTGCATATCACGCTGGATGCGGATGGAAACGCAAAGAGCGATCGTGCCACGGTCAAAGTAGAAGGATAATCGTCAGTCATTACGCAGTTCCTACAGAGTGACAGCGTTTCAGCTTGAAATGCTGCCACTCTTTTTTGTTGTCTATATCACAGATAAAATAGCGTTCCATCTTGAAAACAGCGTAAAGATTTATTATAATAAGATAAATAGTTGTGACTTTTGCAAAGGAGGGCTGAATCATGGCAGCGCAGCGCACCTATCTGGCAATCGACCTGAAAAGCTTCTATGCCTCGGTGGAGTGCGTAGACCGCCATCTGGACCCCTTGACCACCAATCTGGTGGTGGCAGACGCATCCCGCACCGAAAAGACTATCTGCCTTGCGGTGTCGCCCTCCTTAAAAGCATACAAGATACCCGGCAGAGCGCGGCTGTTTGAAGCCGTCCAGCGTGTCCGGGAGGTCAACACCCAGCGGCTGCAAACTGCCATCCAACAACACAAGGCAGTGCGTGGGGAGGATGGCCAGTACCGCTTTGCCAGCACCTCTTTCGATGCCAACGCCCTGAACACAGACCCTGCACTGGGGTTGAGCTACATTGTTGCGCCGCCCCGGATGCAGCGGTATCTGGATGTGTCCACCCAGATCTACAAGACCTACCTCAAATATGTGTCTCCGGCGGATATCTACCCCTACTCCATTGACGAGGTTTTCATTGATGTGACGGGCTATCTGCCCTATTACCACATGAGTGCCCATGAGCTTGCCATGACCATGGTGCGGGAGGTGCTGTACAACACCGGCATCACCGCAACGGCAGGCATCGGCACCAACCTCTACCTTGCAAAACTGGCCATGGACATTGTGGCAAAGCACATCCCGGCGGACAAGGATGGTGTTCGCATTGCGGAGTTGGACGAGCAGTCCTACCGGTATCTGCTGTGGAACCATCGCCCGCTGACGGATTTCTGGATGACAGGCCCTGGTACCGTCAAGAGGCTGGAAGCCCACGGCATTTATACGATGGGGGACTTGGCACGGTTTTCTATCTACGGAGAAGATCGTCTGTATGAAATTTTCGGCGTGGATGCGGAAATTCTCATTGACCACGCATGGGGCTACGAACCCTGCGGTATGGCTGAGATCAAAAGCTACAAGCCCAGCACCAACAGCATCAGCGAGGGGCAGGTGCTGACCTGCCCCTACCCCAACGACAAGGCAAAGCTCATCGTCCGAGAGATGGCGGAGATTCTGATGTTCCGGCTCACCGAAAAGAAGCTGGTGACGGAATCCATCACCTTGGAGATCGGCTACGACCGGGAGAACGTGGACAAGGGCGGCTACCGCGGTCTGACCCAGACCGACCGCTACGGCAGAATCATCCCCAAAGCGGCGCACGGCACCGTCCGGTTTGATGCCCCTACCAATCTGGGCAGCACCCTCATCAACGAAAGCGCAAAGCTGTTTGAGCGCATCACCGACCCGGCGCTGACGGTGCGGCGCATTACCATCAACGCCAACAAGGTCACGCCGGACGAGGGCATCTATCAGGTGGATTTTTTCACCGACACCAAGAAGCTGGAAAAGGAGAAAAAACTCCAGCAAGCCATGCTGGGCATCAAGAACAAGTACGGCAAAAACGCCGTGCTGAAAGCCAGCAGCTACGAAGAAGATGCCACCATGCGCCAGCGCAACGCACAGATTGGCGGTCACAGCGCAGGAGGTTCAGATGGGAAACTACAAAAATAGCAAAATCGGGCTGGAGACCGCCCAAAAGTACGGGGACATTCTGGAGATGGAACGCCCCCAGACCGAAGAATCCCTCCGCAAGCACCCCCGCATGACCCTTCAGAACCGTGCCAAAATATTTTCGCCCTTCTCTCCGCTGCGGGGCTACGACGAGCAGCTTGCCGCAGAAAAGCAGCGCACCGAGCGTGTACCCAAGCGCATTCTGACCGAGGAAGAAATGTCCGCCCTGTCCGATCGGCTGATGCAAGTCACGAAAGGCATGACCATCACAGTGCAGTACTTCAAAGAGGATACCGCCCACCCGGAGGTTCCGGCGGTGGGCAATTACATCACCCTGACCGGAAAAGCAGACCGCATCGACCCGGTGTTCCGCACCTTGCAGGTGGGAGACACCGTGGTGCCCTTTGAAGATCTGGTGGAGGTCAGCGGGGAAGGCATCATGGACATTGATGTGTATCTGGGCATCGGGGAAGAATGAGATGACAAAAAATGCTGGAAGAGATGTTTATGGGACACCTCTTCCGGTAAAATGACCTCAGAAGAAGCAAAACACACTTCAGACGGAGGAAAATACAATGGCAAACGGTGATTACGGCTATTTCGGCAAAGGCGACACGGGCTATGCCCAGTACATGACGGCTTTCAACCGCAACTTTGGCGGTTCGTCTGGCGGCGGAAATCACAACAATGGCGGCGGGGGAGATGGCAGCGGTTGCGGTTGCCTCATCGCCATTGCGGTGGTGGTCGTGCTGGTGCTCCTCGGTATGGGGAGCTGACTCAAGCCCCGCAGGTGAAACACAGGTTTTGTCTATGTGGATTTTTGAAGCCGTTTGTAGAAACCGGTGGTCTGTGGTAGAATGAAACCAAAGAAAAACAGGAGGGCTTACACATGGTTTTACTGGTTGTGGATACACAGAAAGGTATCGTGGATGAACGCCTGTATGCGTTTGAAACGTTTGTCAGCAACATCAAGGAGCTGATCCGGACTGCCCGCGAACAGGGAATCGAGGTCGTCTATGTCCAGCATGACGATGGGCCCGGCACCGGTTTCTCCATCGGGGACGATGAATTTGAGGTCTATTCCGGGTTTGCGCCACTGCTGACTGAAAAACGGTTCGTCAAGACTGTATGCAACGCTTTCAAGAAAGAGAGCGGATTGCTGGAATATCTGACCGCAAAGGGCGAAAAAGATGTGATGGTCTGCGGCATCATGACCGACTTCTGCATCAATGCAACGATAGAAGCAGGCTTTGAGCACGATTTTCATATGATCGTCCCTGCCTATGCAAATTCCACGCAGGACAACGAGTACATGACAGGAGAGCAGAGCTATCGCTATTACAATGAATTCCTCTGGCCAGATCTCTATGCTAGCTGCGTGCCTATGGATAAGGCACTGAAACTGCTCAAAAAGTGAGGTGTCTGCAACGATTCCCCCAAAAATCAAGAATCAGATTCAAGTAGTGCAGGGAGACATTACCAAGCTGGACTGTGACTGCATCGTGAATGCGGCCAACCGCAGCCTGCTGGGCGGCGGTGGCGTGGATGGGGCCATTCACCGGGCAGCAGGGCCGGAACTGCTTGCAGAGTGCCGCACCCTGCACGGCTGCCGCACCGGCGAAGCGAAGATCACCAAGGGCTACCGGTTGAAAGCAAAGTATATCATCCATACGGTGGGCTCCATCTACTCTGGTACCTCGGAGGATGCTGTGCAGTTGGCAGACTGCTACCGCAATTCGCTGGAGCTGGCAAAGACCTACGACATCCACAGCATCGCCTTCCCGGCAATTTCTACGGGCGTGTATGGCTATCCGCTGGATGCCGCCACCCAAATTGCGGTGGATACAGTGACCGATTGGCTGCAAAGCCACGCCAACTACGATATGAGGGTCATCTTCTGCTGCTTTGACGCCCGGACGGCGCAGGCGTATCAGACAAAAATGGAGTAAACATTGAAATACAGAGAGATCGCGGACGGCATTTTTCTTGACCGCCCCAACCGTTTTATTGCCCATGTAGATGTGAACGGCACGGTGGAAACCGTCCATGTCAAAAACACCGGGCGGTGCAGAGAACTGCTGCTGCCCGGTGCGGCGGTGCATCTGGAAGTGTCGGACAACCCGAAGCGCAAGACAAAATACGACCTTGTGGCGGTACGCAAGCAGGAACTTGGCTGGGTCAACATGGACAGTCAGGCACCCAACAAGGTGGTAGGAGAATGGCTCTCAAAGCAGGAATTTGACCTTGTTAGGCCGGAGTTTGCATACGGAAAATCCCGTATCGATTTTTACATGGAAAAGGGCGAACAGAAATACCTGCTGGAAGTCAAAGGCTGCACACTGGAAGTGGGCGGCATCGGTTATTTCCCGGATGCGCCCACCGAACGGGGCGTGAAGCACTTGCACGAGTTAGCGCAGGCACAGCGGGCAGGGTATCGGTGCGCAGTAGCCTTTGTGATCCAGATGGAAGGCATCACCGAGGTGAGGCCGAATGTTGGCACGCAGCCGGAGTTTGGCACAGCGCTGGCCGAAGCGAAAGCCGCAGGTGTGAGGGTGCTGTTCTTGCTCTGCCATGTCGGGCGGGACAGTCTGGAAATCGTGGAGCAGCGGGAAACATGAAAATGGGATGGAATGAAGAAAGCCATGTGAGGGAGGAATCAGCATGCCTTTTTTGATGATCCGCAACGACATCACCAAGGTAACAGCGGATGCCATCGTCAACCCGGCGAACCGGCAGTATGTGGAGCAGACTTTCGGCTACGATTTGAGCCGCACCTGCTATGAGATTCGTTCGGGCTATCGCCATGTGGAGACCTGTCAGCAGACCGTGCCGGAGGCCATCGTCGCCTTTTTGGAAAGCACCGGCTTTGAAGATGCGCTCCGCAATGCAGTCTCTCTGGGCGGTGACTGCGACACCCTTGCCTGCATCACCGGCGGCATTGCCGAAGCCTTTTACGGGATGCCACAGGAACTGCGGGCAGAGACCTTGAAGCGTCTGCCGGAGGATCTGCGGGCGGCGTACGAGCTGCTCCGGCAGAACCTTGAGCGCAGGATGTGACACCGTCGGTGCTGCACAGACCCAAGCTGTATTTAAAAAACTGAGGATCGTACCGGAAGAACAGCAAAACACCCGCCTGCGTATTGTGTGCAAAGCACAGTACATGGGCGGGTGTGGTTTTGTTGTGGTTTGTTCGCACTGTCAGAACAGGTCGAAACATAATTTTTGTGGAGTTCCGTCCAGCAGATACCGGATATAGAGATGGTCGTTTTCCGCTTCTGCCTGCACCTGCGTGGCGTGCTCAAAGAGGGTGCGCAGACGGCGGTATTCTGCCCGCTGCGCCTCTGTATAGTGGGACGGCATATCCGAGGTGAGGAACACATTGCCCAGCAGGGCATTGACCGTGGCAAGGGTGCGTTTTTGCTCTGCCGTCAACTTGCAGTTTTCCTCCCGGAGGAAGAACACATCCGGGTCGCTGCCGTAGGCACGGCCATTGAGCTGCCGCCGGAATAGCGTGTTGTTGATGGCCTGCTTTGTGGACACCCGCTCCCGGTGGAACAGGCGCATATACCACACATCGTCCCAGTCCAGCCCTACGTCACAGCTGACACGGCAGTAATCCACCAGCCCGAAAGCCGACATCACCGGTACGCCGCAGCCGAGAATCCGCTTTTGCCCGCACCATGTGCGCAAAAGCTCCATAGCACGGTACATCCGGGCTGCCCGGCTCTCGCGGGCGTTGCCAAAGGGGGCAGCACCGTACAGAAAATCCAGCTTGACAAGGTCGAAGCCCCAGTCGTTCAGCACCCGGTCAAATACCCGGCGCAGATAGTCCAGCACGGACGGGTTGTCGAGATCCAGCGCATAGAAACTACTCCAGTTGCAGCCGCAGCACCACGGTTTGCCGTCCACTTTCAGCAGCCAGTCCGGATGCTGCTGGAACAAGGCAGAGTCCTTTTCGCACACAAAGGGTGCAAGCCATAGCCCAGCCTGAAATCCGGCGGCGTGAATTTCCTTCACCATGCCTTTCAGCCCGTGGGGGAATTTCTGTGCATCTGTTTCCAGCCAGTCGCCCACCTCCGGCTCCCAGCCATCGTCGATCTGGAACAGGTCTCCCGGGCAAAGCAGGCTGCGGCATCCGGTCAGGTCCTCCCGGATGGTATCCTCGGTGATGTCCTGATAGCGGTTGTACCAACTGGAATAGCCTGCCAGCTTCTTTTCAGTCCGGGGCTTGATGCCCATAGCCTGAAACCAGCCGTCGAATACCTCGGTCTCGCCGCCCTCGGCAAAAAACAGGTCAAGGAGTGGGAAACTGCCGCCGGGATGCTCCACCCCGGCGCAGTCACGCTCCAGCGTCAGCAGGGCTTTGCCGCTGTCGTAGCGGAGGATGGTGTAGCCCGGCTTCTCGTCCAGCGATGCCACCAGCCGGAACTGTGTGCTCTTGCGGAAATAGCAGTAGGAAAAGCCGTGGCTCTGCCCCTTTTGATGTCCGTAAGACACAAAATGATAATCGCCGTAGCGGTCAAAGGCATATTTTTTGCGCAGAAAGCCGGGGATGTGGTCGGTGCCGCGCAGCTTGCCGTTCCGGTCCAGCTCCGGGCTGTAGGTCCATGTCTGGTAGCCGTTCATGAACAGACGCTCGTCTGCTTCCATCGTCCACGGCATCTCGGCACGCACCGCCTTCAGCGTCCCGGCGGGCAGGTCTGCCGTCAGATGCAGCGCACCGCCATTCTCCGTGACCGTGCAGTTGCCTGTCTGTACGCCGCCGGAAGTTTCCGCGTACCAGTGCAGTGTTTCAGTCATGGTGCGCCTCCTCCCCGTGGAGCTGTGCGCTGATCTCGGCAGCGCGGGCATCGGTCAGAATAAACTTGCGGCGGAACAGCACCAGCGCACCAGCCAGCACCAGCATGGGCAGAACGGTCATCATCAGGCGCAGACCCAGCAGGGTTCCGGCGCTTTGTACTGCCACCGGGCCGGTTTCCTCCGTGTTGCCCACAAGACCGATGAGGTCCAGCCCGATGCCGGTCAGGAATACCGCCACACCGGAGGCAGCCTTGACCACAAAGGTCTGCATGGAAAAGATAACGCTCTCCTCCCGGCGTCCGGTCTTGAGCTCGCCGTAATCCACGCTGTTGGAAAGGAACAGGGTGGTCAGCACGGTCAGCATTCCGTTGCAGGCGAACACCACCACGCCCGGAATGCATAGCAGGGCAAGGCTGTGGGACAGGCCGGTCAGGCAGAACACCAGCAGCGTGCCGTAGCCGCACAGCGCCAGCAAAAGGCTCAGGTAAAATACCTGCGTACTGCTGAACTTTTTGCGCAGCAAGGGGTAAAGCACCATCATGCCAAGGATCTGCGCCGCACCGCCCACGGTGGAAAACAGGGTATAGGTGGCTTTCCAGCCTGCACCGCCAAGGTCGTATTTGAAGAAATAGATGATGAAGTTGGAGGTAAGGTACAGTGCCGAGTTGATCAGCACGATGCTGCCCACCACTACCATAGCCTGATCGTTGCGGAACAGGGCGGAGAACATCTCCTTTACGGTGGCGGTCTTCATCTCACTGGGGGTGGTTTCTTTCATGGAAATGCAGCACACCAGCTCTGTCGCTGCAAAAATTGCCGCTACGATCAATGCCACCCAGCGGAAGCCAGCGCGCTCGCTGTCGCCGCCAAGGGCTCCCACCAGCAGCATGGTGAACATAGCGATGAGGGCAGAGCCAACGCCTGCACAGGTGCGCCCCACCATGGAAAGGTTCTCCCGGTCTTTTGGGGTGCGGGTCACGGCCGGGATCATGGACCAGTACGGAATATCCATCATGGTATAGGTGACGCCCCACAGGATGTACACCACGCTGAAATAGACCATCAACGCCGCTTCGTCCAGCACCGGGGCGGCAAACAGGGCGTAGAGCACCAGCGCATTGAGCAGCGTGCCGGAAAAGATCCACGGACGGAAACGTCCCCAGCGGGTGCGGGTCTTTGCCACCAGAACCCCCATAAAGGGGTCGTTGAAGGCATCAAAGAACCGGGCCGCCATGAGCACAACGCCCACAAAGCTGGCCGAAAGCCCCAGCACATCCTGATAATAATACATGACGTAAGAAGCCGACAGAGCATATACCATATCCTTGCCCACGGCACCAATACCAAATGCAGTTTTCTGTTTCAGGGTCAGTTCCATACAGCGTCCTCCTTTTCAATGGTGAACCGCAGCGCAACGGGCTGGGTCTGCGGTGCAGAAACGGTCAGCAGGGCTTCTCCGGCAGTGCCCACGGTGCGCAGATAGGTTCCGGTCATGCCGCCTTCGGCCACCGCAGTCTGCGGGCCCACAAGGGCAGCGCTGCCCTCCACCGCAAACTGCACCGGGAACTGTGCGTAGGGGGCTGGGGTGCCGTTCTCGTCCAGAATGCGCACTCGGACAGCCGCCATATCGTAAGTATCTTTTTCCCGAAGAGCCGTCCGGCTGACCTTGACTTCCAAGTGCAGCTTTGCACTGGGGCAAAGGGTCACGCTGCGCACCACGTTGCCGTTCTGCACGGCATCGAACCGCCAGCGGGTAGCTTCGCCGCCCCAGTTGCCCACATATTTGCCGTAAAGCGCCACGCCATCTGCAAAGCTCATTTTGTAGTGCAGCATACACCAGCCGAATTTGACCTTGTAGGCCAGCGGCAGTCCCGCCAAGCCGTATTTTCCGGCGGCCAGCAGGCAGTCCCGCACAGCGGCGGCCTTGGCGGGGGAAAAGTGCTCCTGCGTTTCCAGCAGCTCGCCAATGGGATCGTCCATCACAAAGGGAGGGTGGGGCAGCGCCGTCCACTCGCTTTGGCGCAGGGCGGTGACGAACACATCGTTTTTGTAAAGCCTTACCTGTTGGGCATTGCTGAAAACATAGGCCGTGCCCAGCTGCCCGGCGGGGTTATCGCCAATGTCCATGGAGGAGCTGACCGCCAGCACCGGGTCAGCGTCACCCTGACTGGCATAGACCGCAGCCGCCAATTTGGGGTTGCGGAAGCTGTCCAGCACCCCGTGGTAGCAGATGCGGTCGCCAGAGCCGAAGTCCTTGTGGGTCTGGTAGTCGAACATACACCAGCCAAAGCACCCGGCGTGCTCTCCGCTGGCATAGGCGGCGTTCTGCACCCGGACGTGCCGCAAGGCGTGCTCCTGTCGATGAGGGCCATCGTCAAAGGCTTTGGTGGGGTACATGTGACCGTTGCACTCTGAAATGAGCAGCGCCTTGCCCATATCCGGGGTTACGTCCTTTTTGGGCTTTGCGCCGGGCGTTACGCCGTTGTGGGAAAAATCGTTGTAGGCGTAGACATCCTCCAGCAGATGGCTTTTTTCCAGATACCGCACGCCGGAGGTAGCACGGCTGGGGCCCAGCTGATGGGCAATTTGATTGGTGCGGGTGTAGAAGGCATCGTCGTCCACGCTTTCGTTGATGCGCACGCCCCACAGGATGATGCTGGGATGATTGCGGTTCTGCAAGATCATCTCTTGTAACATTGCACAGGCAGCGTCTTTCCATGCAGCATCTCCGATGTGCTGCCAGCCCGGCAGCTCGGTGAACACCAACAGACCCCGCCGGTCGCACTCGTCCAGAAAATATGGACTTTGGGGGTAGTGGCTGGTGCGCACGGCAGTGCAGTGCAGCTCCTCCTGCAAAACGCGGGCGTCCTCCCGCTGCAGGCTTTCCGGAGCGGCGTAGCCGATGTAAGGGTAACTCTGGTGTCGGTTCAGACCCCGCAGGAAGGTCTTTTTTCCGTTGAGGTAAAAGCCATCCGCCCGGAACTCTGCGGTGCGGAAGCCAAACGTCACCTGTTTGCGGTCGATGGCTTGTCCGGCTGCGTTCAAAAGCTCTGCCGTAGCATGATGCAAAACCGGGTGCTCGGTATCCCACGGCTGTGCGTCCGGGACGGAAAACTGCATCTTCCCGGTTTCTGCCGCCTGTGCGGTCTGCTCTGCCAGCAGGGTGCCGTCTGCGGTCTCCAGCCGGATGCGGACCGCCACGGCTGCGGGTGTGAGCTCTGCCGTCCACTGCACCACGGCATCATGTAGGGTGGGCGTGTAGACGAACAAATCGGTCAGGCGGCTCTCTGCCGTAGCTTCCAGCCAGACCTCTCGGTACAGCCCGCCGTAGGTCAGGTAGTCGATGACAAAGCCAAAGGGCGGAATGGTCGGGTCTTCCCGGGTGTCCAACTGCACGGTCAGCAGGTTTTCACCCTCCCGGTCCACAAGGTCGGTGATCTCCACCGCAAAGCCGGTATAGCCGCCCTGGTGCTGCCCGGCAACCCTGCCGTTGACCCGCACCACCGCCTGATGAGCAGCTCCGTCAAAGCGGAGAAACAGCCGGGGCGCAGCCTGCACCGGCGGTACCCGGAACCGTTTGCGGTAGCCGCAGACCATCTCGTAATCAGCGGGGGTGGCATAGTGCAGCGGCACCTCCCGGCAGGTATGGGGCAAGCGGACGGCTTGTTGTTTTGGCACCGGCAGCCCCTTGCCAAAGGCTTCGGTCCAGTGGTGGGTAAACTCCCAATCATCGCAAAAACTGTGTTTCATCGCGGCAGCACTCCTTCCAGTAAGATCGAGATCATTTCCTCCAGTACAGCCACATAATGCACCCCGCTTTCTGCCAGACTGCGGTCTGCCAGAAAGCTCTCGATGGATGCGGTGATCATCTGCCGCAGCACCGGCAGGGACACCGGACGCATGACCCCCTCTGCCACAGCCTGTTCCAGCAGCGCCATGGTGGGTTCCCACCCGTTTTCCAATTGACTGCGCACCCGCGCCGCCACCACCGGGTATTTCTCGTCCAGCTCCTTCATCTGCCGCAGGTCCAGCGCAGCATATTCCGTCGGCATAGCAATGATGACTGCCCGCAGCTTTTCCTGCAAAGTACCGCTGCCTGCCAGAATTTCCTGCTTGCAGCGGTGGATGTCCGCAAAGGCGTGGTCTACCATGTCCAGCAGAAGGGCCTCCTTGGAGGGGTAAACGGTGTAGATGGTCTTTTTGCTGATGTGCAGCGGCTCTGCCACCTGCTGCATGGTGAAATGCAGCCCCTGTTGACGGAATAACTGCATGGCCTGCGTGCGCACAAGGGCATCGAGCTTTTCCTGCATGAGCGTCCTCCTTGTGGAAACTGTGCTTGCTTTTCTGGTTTCCATTCTAGTGCGGAAACCGAGCTAAATCAAGCGGTTTCCGTATTTTCTGCGTTCTGCCAAGAAAGTGCAGACATTTTGCAGCAGAATGACAAAAAGAACCCCGGCGTGCCTTGAAAGCTGCCGGGGTCTTTTGCGTGCAGGGGCTTTTCCGCAGCGGCAAGCCTCGTCAAAACTCCGGGTGCCATTCGTCCCGGATGCCAATGTCGGCACAGACGATTTTTCCGCACAGCGGCACAGAAGATTCTGCGATATGCAAAGGCTTATAGCTGTCGAAGGTTACGGTCAAATCTGCATGGGCAGCACCCTCGGCAACCTCCCCGGTATCCGTGTTGATGCCGCTGGGCAAGTCTACAGCCAGCACAAAGGCACCGCTCTTGTGCAGACGGCGCATCAGCCCGCAGGCAGCAAGGCCGGAAGGCCGCAGTTCACCATGGAACCCGGTGCCGTAGAGGGCATCCACAACGGCAGCAAAGCTCTGGGTTTCCAGTACAGAACCGTCGGCGCAGATGTGCACCGGCAGGGAGTGCAGACGCTCAAAATTGAGGATGGAATTCGCGGTTTTCGGCTCGCCCTCGGCCAGAAGAACGGTCACATTCCAGCCATCTTTTGCGGCGGCGCGGGCAATTACAAACCCATCGCCGCCGTTGTTGCCTTTTCCGCAGACCACCAGCAGCCTGCCGGAATGTGGGAACTGCTTTTGCAGTTCGGCGTAAGCCGCCAGTCCGGCGTTTTCCATCATTTGCAGGTAGGGCAGACCGTGGGCATCCCCGGCCCGTTCAATTTCCTTCATCTGCGCAGCCGTCACAATGCGATGTTTCATGTTGGCACCTTCTTTCTATCTTTATTATAATGGATGAGAATGTTTGGAACAAGATGAAAGATAGCGGTGCATAGAATCTGTCCCCGGAGAGTTGGAACAAGCCCTCCGGGGGCATTTTTGCTTTTCACTATCTTTTCCGTAGGGGAAAACCATGGTATACTGGATCCAAAGTAATAAACCGGGAGGTACCGTTATGAAGTGGGGAATTTTAGCCACCGGCACCATTGCCAAAAAAGTTTGCATCTACGGTGGAACAAATGGGCGCAGAAGGGGAGCAGCTTGTTGCCGTGGGGTCACGGCACATGGAAAGCGCACAGGTGTTTGCGCAGCAGTACGGCATCCCCCGCTGCTATGACTCCTACGAAGCCCTTGCCGCAGATCCGGAGGTGGAGGCTATCTATATCGCCACCCCCAACACCCTGCACTACGAAAACTGCAAGCTCTGTCTGGAGCAGGGCAAGCACGTTTTGTGCGAAAAGCCCTTTACCATCGACCCGGAGCAGGCACGGCAGCTGTACCGTCTGGCGGAGGAAAAGCACCTCTTTCTCATGGAGGCATTCTGGATCTGGCTGCTGCCGCTGTACGACCGTCTGCGCGAGATCCTTGCGGCGGGCACCATCGGGGAGCTGAAGCAGATCACCTGTCAGTACGGCTTTGTGGCCTCCGGTGCCCGGAAGGACCGCAAGTTTGATTCCGGTCTGGGCGGCGGTGCGCTGCTGGATATCGGCATCTACAATCTGGGCTTTCTGCGCATCCTCACCGGACAGGACCCGGAGAAGGTGGAAACCAAAGAGGTGCACATCAACGAGTACAGCACCGACGATTACAGCCGCCTTGTGCTGACCTACCCCGGCGGCTGCATGGCAGAGTCTGTCCAGACCATCGGGCAGGAGCTGGAGCGCAATGCCCGCATCCTTGGCACCAAGGGCAGCATCTTTCTGCCGGATTTCCAGCACGCCGAGACCATGACGCTGGAAGTGAAGGGCAAAGAGCCGGAGATCATCCGCTGCCCGGTGGACATCAACGGCTTTGAGTACGAGATCCGGGAAGCAAGCCGCTGCGTAGAGCTAGGGCGTACCGGCAGCGACCGCTACACCCCGCAGGACAGCCTTGCCTTGACCCGCCTGATGTACGACACCCGCATGAGCTGGGGCATGAAGTTTGCGGGTAAGGTGTAAGCACACACCTTGCCGCAAAGGGCTTTTTGCGTGCGGAGACTATGGCATACGGAGAGCGGCAACTCGGAATTGATATAAAAAAGGAGGACACATAGATGAAAACAGTGGTTCTTTATAATATTATTTCTTTTATCATCATCGTTGCTTTGATTTTTGTCTTAAGGATTGTTAGTAAGAGTAATTTAAGACAAAATCAACAACTTGTTATTAAAGTCATTGCAATTATTTTAATTGTTTGTGTGATAGCGTTCGTGCTTTTTATTGATGCAATAGCATTTGGCATTATAGGACCAGTTCAAGATTAACAATTCCAGTTTGACAAGGAAGTGCTTTGCATGAAAAAGCGTATATCAAGGATTCTCGGTTTAATAATGCTGATTATAGCTATTGCATTTATAGTGTTTGCATTGAACCATCCAGAAATGAGTTTTCCTTGGAACAATACCATTACTTGGTTACTGTATGGTTTATATATTCTTGTGACAGTCATGTTGCTTATTGCGCCTAAGACGAAGAAGTAAACAATTCGCGTTTGTGGAGCGAAGCGGAACAATGAAAGCCCCAGTGGGGCTTTTAAGTGACAGAACAGTCTTGCGTAGCAAGATGGAGGGGCCTCGCCCCGACAAGTTCCAGCTTGCCGGGCGGACAGGCAACTGAAAACCACACAAAAAAACGAAGGAGCAGCCATGGTACTTTATTTTACGGGAACCGGCAACAGCCGGTATCTGGCGCGGCGCATTGCCGAAGGGTTGGGGATGCCGCTTTACGACCTGAACGCTTGCATCAAGGCAGGGAATACCGCCCCGGTGCAGACTGGCCGGGATGTGGTGCTGGTCACGCCTACCTACGCATGGCGCATCCCCCGGGTGGTGTCGGAGTGGCTGGGCAAGACCGCGCTGACCGGGGCAGAGCGTATCTGGTTTGTGATGGACTGCGGCAGCGGAATTGGCAATGCAGCAGTCTATAACCGGCAGCTTGCGGCGCAAAAGCAGCTGCAGTACATGGGTACAGCTCAGATCATCATGCCGGAAAACTACATTGCCATGTTCAATGCGCCCCAAAAAGAGCAGGCAAAGAGCATCGTGGAGCAGGCAGAGCCTGAACTTCAGAAGGTGCTGACCCAGCTCAAGGCCGGGCAGGAATTTCCCCCGCCGAGAGACAACCTCTACGACCGCCTTATGAGCGGCCCGGTAAACCCGGTGTTCTATCGCTTCTTTGTAAAAGCCGATGCCTTCCGGACAACGGAAGCCTGTATCGGCTGCGGTAAGTGCGTGGAGCTGTGCCCGCTGAGCAACATCCGTCTGGAAAACGGCAAACCGGTCTGGGGCAAGAACTGCACCCACTGCATGGCGTGCATCTGCTACTGCCCCAAAGAGGCCATCGAGTACGGCAAAAAGAGCAGGGGAAAGCCACGGTATCATTTTGAAGCGCTGGAAAGGAAGCAGCAGGACGTGTGAAGGAAAGCGGAAATTAGATGAAGTTTTTATACTTGCATGGGTTGGGACAAAAACCAGACAGTTGGGACAGAGTAATAAAAGAAACGAAGGTCTCGGACAGCAGCGTCTGCTTGAGTTTGGCAGAGATGCTGGAGGACAAAGCGGCCACTTATGGGGAACTGTATGCTGCATTTTCAGGAGAGTGTGATCAGGAATTTTATGATAATGTCGAATAAACTACGATTCATCAAAGAAAGAGGACTGTAAAATGAACATCGAAGAACGGGCGGCACAGGCTGCCGCATGGAAAGCTACTGGACAGTGCAACTGTGCACAGGCGGTGCTGAAGGCATTTGAGGACAAGCTGCCGGTGGATGCCGACACCCTGATGAAGCTGGGCGCAGGCTATGCCGCCGGCATGGGCTGCATGGAGAGCACCTGCGGTGCACTGATCGGCGCTGTGATGGTGGCGGGCATCGTCACCGACGGCAAGGGCACACCCCGCATTTCCAAGGAGCTGCTGCAAAACTTTCAGGAAAAGTGCGGTGCTACCATCTGCAAGGATCTGAAGGGGATAGAGAACGGCGCACCGCTGTGCCCGTGCCCGGAGTGCGTCCGCAACGCTGTTCTGGCACTGGGCGAGGTGCTGGGAGAGTAAGATGAAGAAGATCTTGTTTGTTTGCCACGGCATTATGTGATACATACTGTGGGACCGATATGGAATATCCGGGGCAGTTTGATTTAGTGGAATGGGTGCTATTTGATTCTCATACAGAATCGGTGTATGAAGCAGAAGTTACGCTCTGTTATAATATACGAATTTAGTTTATTTGAATCAAAGCAAAAAGCTCAAAAAGGAGAGATTATTCATGGTTTTATTGGTTGTAGATGCACAGAATGGTATCGTGGATGAACGCTTATATGAGTTCAGAAAGTTTGTTGGTAATATCAAAAAGCTGATTGGAGCAGCTCGAGAACAAGGCATAGAAGTTATTTATGTACAGCATGATGATGGATCTGATATCGGATTCTCTATCGGGGATGATGAGTTTGAGGTTTATTCCGAGTTTCAACCGATGCCTGATGAAAAACGGTTTATCAAGTCCGTATGCAGTGCGTTCAAAAAAGAGAGCGGTCTGCTTGAGTATCTGACTGCAAAGGAAGAAAAAAACGTGATGATTTGTGGCATTATGACTGATTTCTGTATCAATGCCACGGTAGAGGCTGGTTTTGAGCATGGCTTACACATGATTGTTCCTGCCTATGCAAATTCTACGCAGGACAATGAGTACATGACTAGGGAACAGGCTTACCATTACTATAATGAATTTCTCTGGCCTGAACGATATGCAGACTGCGTACCAATGGACAGGGCATTGGAATTACTCAAAAAATGATATAGCGTAAACGGTTTTTGCTGAATACCTTTGTTACCGAAATACATTACATAAACTTCAAGATTATGTTGCAGTAAATTCAATAAATCAGTATCATGTGAATATCTGCCGCAGCCCTATGGCGGAATTTGTGATGAAGGACTTAGTGGAAAAGGCGGGGATTTCCGCACAGTTTGAAATCGCCTCGGCGGCCACAAGCACCGAGGCATCAGCCTGCGCAGCATGACAGACCTGTTGGAGCAGAAGTCTTCCCTGTAAAAATGGTACGCCGGAGCGCCTGCAGATGCTCCGGCGTATCGAAATGATAGATCTCCCAGCCAAAAGGAGGCTGCTGCACAAATACTGCGCAGCAGCCTCCTTTTTTAGTTCAGATGAATCGGCAAAAGCCCAGCCAGCAGCCCAGCAGGAAGAAGAGCAGCGCCTTACCCAGCACCGGCAGCCACAGGCTCTTGCACAGGGCCATATCCCACCGGTGGATGTTCTGCTTGGGGCATGTGCCAACGCAGGCTTCACAGGCGATGCATTCCCCGCTGCGCAGGCTGGTTTCCTCCAGCTTCAGGCACACCGGGCACTGCTGTTTACAGGCATTGCAGCCCGGGATGCAGCCGTCGCTCTGCCGGTGCAGCCGCGCAAATGGCAGCACCGGCAGCAGGGCAAACACCGCTCCCATGGGGCAGAGGAACTGACAGAAGAACCGGGGCTGCACCGCCATACCCAGCAAAATGAGCACAAGCAGCCCGATGCCTACACCAAAGCCCTCCGGCGGCAGGTGCAGAGCCGTCAGGCGGGAAAACACCTCCCACGGGCTTGCGCCGGTCAGCATCTTTTCCTGCCGGGTTACATACAGTGCTACCAGCCATGCCAGCAGCAGATATTTGACCTTCTGCCCCAAAAGCACCGCCCGCTCCGGCAGACGGAGCTGCTTTTTGCGGTGGAACAGCTTTTTCTGAATAAGCCCGGAAAGCGCCCAGACGGCATCGCCCAAGCTGCCGAAGGCGCAGGCGTACCCACAGAAAAAACGGTCGAAAAGCAGGGTGAAGCCGCACAGCCCCAGCAGGGAAAGTGTGAAGCTGTCCACAGAGAGCACCTCGCCTGCACCGATGTGCAGAAAGATCTGTTTTACCTCGGAAAACCCGGCCACGAATGCGCCCGGCATGGACACAAAGAAGAACAACTGTACCCCGGTGCGCAGCCATGTACGGCGCTTTTTGTCCCGCTGACGCTGCTGCGCCGCTGTTAAAGGCTTTGCCTGTGTTTTTTCCATCATCCTGCCGCCTTTCCCAGTGCGTTCTCTACCGCACCGATAAGTCCTTCTGCTGTGAGGGTAGCGCCGGAAACGGTATCCACCTCAGCAGACTGCACTGCCAGCATCTCGTCCAGCAAAGGCAGCGCCTGCTTATAGTAGGGCTTATCCTCGCCGGAAGCATCCAGCACCGCAATATCGGTCATTTTTCCGTTCTGGATCGTCACCGACACCCGAATGACATCGCCAAAACCATAGGAGCTGCCCTCATAGATGCCGTCCCGGTAGCCGCTCTGCTCTGCCTGTGCTGCGCTCTGCGCCTGCAAAACGGAAGCATTGTAGGCTTCAACTTCGGCAATTTCCTGCTTGCGCTGGCTTACCGCTGCTGCCCGGATCAGCGCCACCTGCTGGTATTGCCACAGTACCCCCAAAATTAGCAGCAGGTTCACCGCCCGGAGGAGAAAATTTTTGTATTTCATTCTGCTGCTCCTTCCGTTTCAGATTCAATCCCGGTCTCTTCCGGCGGCAGTGCCGGCTCGGATGTCGGCGGCACTTCCTCAGAAGATGCCGGTTCCGGTTCAGAGGATGCCGGTGCATCTGCCGGGAAAAGCTGCTGCCATACTTCCTTGAGCCACACGGGAACGGCGCTCTTTTCCTCCGGCTGCACCACCTCCACGGTGGGCGCGGTGACCGGCGTTTCCCCGGGCTCTGCTGCTTCAGACGGTGCGGTTTCCTCTGCCGGGGCAACAGCGGCCTTTGCCAGTGCCAGCTTGACTGCGTTCAGAATTCCGGTGGAGGAGTAGGTGGCACCGGAAACAGTATCCACGTTGGGGCTTTGTCCCTCCAGAATGGCGGGGATGACCTGTTTTGCCCGGGAGAGATATTCCTCCTCGTCCTCGGCGCTCAGGATCGTGATATCGGTGATCTTATCCTCTGCCACCGTGACCTGTACCGTAATTTTGCCCTCAAAGCCTATGGCTTCGGCAGTGTAGATGCCGTCCAAGTAGATGGAGGGAGCCGTAAATTCCTCCACCACCAGCGGCGCGGCGGGCTTTGGCTGGGGCGGCAGGGGATTGTTGACCACCTCGCCGGTCAGGGCGTTCTGCACTGCGCCCAGAATGCCCCGGCTGGTGTAGGTGGCCTCGGAAACGGCATCCACCTCCCAGCTCTGAGTCTCCACCACGGTGGTCAAAAGCCGCTTGGCACGCCGCAGAAACTGCTTGGTCTCGTGGGATGCGTCCAAGATCTCCACCTCCGTGATGCTGCCGTTTCCCATGGTGACCTGTACTCGGACGGCACCGCCGTAGCCCCGGGAAGAGCCGACGTAAACGCCGTCGGCATAGGGCAGCTTGGGCAGGGGTTCTTCCTCCGCTTCAGAGGAAACGGCTTCCACAGGCTGCTCCACCACGGTTGTCAGCTTTTCCGGCACGGCGGCCAGCACCGGAACGGTGCGGGGCAGGGCAAAAAGTACAGCTGCCGCTGTCGCCACCGTCGGGAGCAGCTGCACCAGCGGCAGCAGTGCATGGCATCGTTTTTTGTTCATTCCAACTCCTCCTGACACGGAAAAGCAAGGCCGCCTGATGCCAAGCGACCTTGCCGTTTTGTTACTGTATTTGCTAAATCAGGCAGCTTTCCGCGACCTCACAGCGCCACATTGACCGGCAGGACATACACGCCGTCGGCGGCGTAGAAGGTGATCTGAGTAATCGTCTTGCCGATGATGGATGCAAAGTAAGGATCATCAGCATTGAAGCCCAGCTTGGTACCATGCCAGATGTTGGTCACATGATGCAGGCCGTACTCACTGCCATCGGCGGTGGTCAGAACTACGCCGTAGACCTTGTTGGCCTTGTAGTCCAGATCAAAACCGGAGATTTTCATCTCGTAGGTGGTGTGGTGACCGTTGGTATTCAGCTCCACAGTGGCGCCCTCTACGGTGGTCTCGGTGGCGTTGACCTTGCCAAACTCCCACTTGCCGCTCAGCAGGTTATACCATGCGGTGATGTAGTAGGCAGGGGTCTCACTGAGCTTGTAGTAAGCGTAGCTCTCGTTCTCAAACAAGGCATCTACGCCGGTGTAGGTGGTGGTGGATTCCTTGCCCTTCAGGGTAACGGTAATGTCGTAGCTGTCGGCATCGGTGGCCTGCTTTGCGTTCTCCAGCGCCCACGGGGTCAGCACCTTGACCGGGAAGGAAACGCCGGTGATGTCGGTGCCATCTGCGTTGACGTGGTAGGAACCGGCGGCAAGGTTGCCCGCACGGGTCTTGTTCTTGGTGGCGCTGGTCACAGCGTCGATCTCAGATGCGTTGTCCACACCGGCAGCCTTGTAGAAGTCGGCGTAGGGGATGTTCATCTGGACATAGCTGGAGGTCAGGCAGTTTTCCTGTTCCACCTCTTCCGCAGCGAAGGCCGGGACTGCCACAGCGCATACCAGCATAGCGGCCGCAAGTGCACCTGCAAATACTTTTTTCAATCTCATAGTAACACACCTCTAACTCAGTTATGAAAAAACAGTTAGCTTCACCTAACAATTGATGCAAAAAAATGCAGAGGCAAAGCGCCTCAGATGGTTAGGCAAAACAAATTTGCGAAATAAAAATAGCACTCCAACAGAGCGTTGTCAAGAAAAAACAGGGATGTTTATGGAGGCTAATTTTTTGGCAAAAGGTGCCGACAGCACCCTCTATACCGCAAAGCCCTTGACCTTTTTGCCGGAGCGCAGTATACTGCTTGTGCGGTTAGTTGCATTTAACCACAAGGAGGTACTACATGATACAAGACGCATTCTGGGGGATTTTGATCCCCTTTCTGGGCACAAGCCTTGGGGCGGGCTGTGTGTTCTTTTTGAAAAACTCTCTGCGTGACGGCATCCAGCGCGCCCTCACCGGCTTTGCCGCCGGAGTGATGGTGGCGGCATCGGTATGGAGCTTGCTGATCCCGGCTATGGAGCAGGCCGCGGATCTGGGCAGGCTGTCATTTTTCCCGGCGGCGGTGGGTTTCTGGCTGGGCATCCTGTTTTTGCTGCTGCTGGACCATTTCATCCCGCATCTGCACCAGAACAGCTTGCAGGCTGAAGGGCCAAAAAGCCAGCTCCAGCGCACCACCATGATGGTTCTGGCGGTGACGCTGCACAACATCCCGGAGGGCATGGCAGTGGGCGTGGTCTACGCCGGGTATCTTGCTGGGACTACTCAGATCACTGCCGCCGGGGCGCTGGCACTTTCCCTTGGCATTGCCATCCAGAACTTCCCGGAAGGTGCCATCATTTCCATGCCCCTGCGGGCGGAAGGAATGAAAAAAGGCCGGGCGTTCTGGGGCGGCGTACTGTCCGGCATCGTAGAGCCCATCGGGGCAGTGCTGACGATTCTGGCGGCAGGCATCGTGGTGCCCGCGTTGCCCTATCTGCTCAGCTTTGCCGCCGGAGCCATGCTGTATGTGGTGGTGGAGGAACTGATCCCGGAAATGTCCCAGGGGCAGCACTCTAACGTTGGCACGGTATTTTTCGCGGTGGGCTTCAGCGTGATGATGGTGCTGGACGTAGCACTGGGGTGACGGCTGGAGTCCTCGAAAGCGAAATCTTTTTCGGAATCTCCGAAAATGCTTAAACTTCTTGACAGAGGAGACGGCAGGGCGTATTATTTTGGCAGAAGGACCGCTGAGAAGCGGCTTCTTATAGAACAGAAAGTTAGCTTTACCTAACTTAAAACTCTGCCCTATACGAAGAAATATATCTCTTCTATTTACAGGTGGAAAATAAATAGAGAAGGAGCGTATCAGGATGAAGATCTACTATTTTGGTGCAGAGGATGCCCCGGTGCTGTTGCTGCTGCCGGGCACCTGTTGCCATTGGAAAAGCAATTTCGGTGCCGTGATCCCACTTCTGGCTGACAGCTTTCGGGTGCTGTGCGTCAGTTACGATGGCTTTGATGAGACTGAACAGACCGAATTTCCCACCATGCTGGAGGAGACCGAAAAGATCGAGGCCTACCTCAAGACCCACTGCGGCGGTCACATCCGGGCGGCCTACGGCTGCTCTCTGGGCGGTTCCTTCGTGGGGCTGCTGGCGGCACGGCAGAACATCCACATGGACTACGGCATTCTGGGCAGCTCCGATCTGGATCAGGCATCGCCGCTGGCGGCAAGCTTGCAGACTGATTTTCTGCTGCCATTGATCTACCCTGTGGTGCGGGACGGAAAGTTCAAGGCAAAATTTCTCCAAAAGCGTCTGGATAAGCGTGCCAGAGAGTCGGGGGATTATGTCAAAGCCTTTCTGAAAATGTTCGGTGAGGCCCGCCCTTATGTGACCATGCAGAGCTGTAAAAATCAGTTCTACTCCGATCTTATCACTCCGCTGCCGGATAAGATCCATGTGCCCGGTACCGAGATCCATATTTTTTACGCCCTGAAAATGGGCGCAAAATATCGTGCCCGGTATCAGCAGCATTTTGCACATCCTGTTCTCCATGAGCAGAACTTGCAGCACGAGGAATTGCTGGCCTGTCACCCGGAGCAGTGGGCACATCTTGTAAAAAGCATTGCATTGTGAGCGGAAAATAGAAAGAGAGTGGCGTTATGTCCTTTTTTGAAAACACCCGAAAGCCCGTAGGCCTTGGCGGGAAGATCATGGTTGCTATGATGAACTTTGGACACAGCGCAATGGCAGAATGGGGGCTGCGCTTTTTACAGCCTGCCCCGGATGCCATGGTGCTGGACTGCGGCTGCGGCGGTGGAGCGAACATTAAAACGCTGTTGAAACTGTGCCCCAACGGCAAGGTGCAGGGCATCGACTATTCGGCAGTCAGTGTAGAAAAAGCGCGAAAAGTCAATGCCAGAGCCATTGCGGCAGGACGGTGTACCGTGCAACAGGCAAGTGTGGCAGAGCTGCCGTTTGAAGCGGAGCAGTTTGATGTGGTGACCGCCTTTGAGACGGTCTATTTCTGGCCGGAGCTTGCGCAGAATTTCCGAGAGGT
>OIBU01000060.1_pt1 | contig 39290 bp, 29 predicted proteins | sample 1581111 | NCBI WGS metagenome assembly OIBU01 (sample SAMEA3882508, study PRJEB24775) | human gut metagenome | biome: human-associated habitat; feature: intestine environment; material: feces | place: Netherlands | collected 2009/2010 | reverse complement strand
AAAATTTCTCTCGAAAATTTTGTTTTGGGGCTTGACTTTTAATAGTTAGTCTTTCCATATAAATCCTTGGCTTCCCCCTTGGGGGAAGCTGCCGCCGCAGCGGCTGATGAGGGAAAAGTTTACTGCGGCAGCCCGTTCACGGGTCACGCCAGCAAGGCCGCCCCTCATCCGGCTGTGGTCGGGGCCACAGCCACCTTCCCCCCAAGGGGGGGGGGAGGCATCACAGCTTTAAATATGCTGCAGCTCCTTCAGCCCGTCCCGCAGCCCCGCCAGCAGCGCGTCCACGTCCTCGGCGGTGTTATCGGCGCAGAAGCTCACGCGCAGGGCAGTGCGGACGGTCAGGTCGGCGCAGCCCATGGCCAGCAGGGTGTGGCTCGGCTCGCCCTTATCACAGGCAGAGCCGCCCGAAACATAGACCGCGCGGGTGTTCAGATAATTGATAAAGGTCTGGCTGTTGATGCAGTTGGTCGAGAAGTTGACGATTTCCCCCACTGCATCGGCGGGTGAGTTTAGGGTGATGCCGTCCAGCGCGGCCAGCCCCGCACGGAGCTTGGCGTTCAGCTCCGCAATGCGGGTCATGCGGGTGCGCAGCTTTTGCTGCCCCAGCGCGGCGGCCACGCCGAGACCCACAATGTAGGGCGTGTTCTCGGTGCCGGGGCGCAGGCCGCGCTCCTGATGGCCGCCGAGATAGGGCGGTTTGAGCGTCTGGCGCTGGCTGTCCCGGATGAACAGTGCGCCGACGCCCTTGGGCGCGTGGACCTTGTGGCCGGAGACGGAGAGCGTATCGACCTCGCGCCATTTCTGCAGGTCGATGGGCATGCGCAGCCACGCCTGCACGGCGTCCACATGGAAGTGGGTGCGGCTGTTGCGCACCTTGATGCCCTTGCCCAGCGCCGCGATGTCCTGCACGGCGCCGGTTTCGTTGTTGACGGCCATGCAGGCGGCCAGCACCGTGTTTTTGTCGATCTCGGCCAGGAATTTCTGCGTGTCAATGCGTCCGTCCGCCCCGGGCATGACCTCGACGACGGTGAAGCCCTCGTCCTTCAACGCGCGGATGGGGCGCTGCACGCTGGGGTGTTCAAAGCCCGTGACGACGATCTTATTGCCCCAGTGCTTACGCGGGCGGGCCGCGCCGGTCACGGCCATGTTGTTGCCCTCACTGCCGCAGGCCGTGAAGTAGATTTCATCGCTGCGGCAGTGCAGCGTTTTGGCCACGCGGGCGCGGGCCGCGGCAATGGCATCCTGCGCGGCAACGGCGGGGTCATACAGGCTGCTGGGGTTGGCCCAAAGCTCAGTCAGCGCCTCGCTGACGGCCTGCGCCACTGCCGGGTCCACCCGGGACGTGGCGGCGTTATCAAGATAATGCAGCTGGGGGTCGGAAAGCATAGTACTCATTCCTCACATTATTGCACAAAATTATACAGATTAAATTATACACGTTCGCCTAGCAAAAAACAATATTCAGAAACAAAAAAAGGCTTCCCCCGTGGGGGAAGCTGGCCGCGAAGCGGACTGATGAGGGCAGAGTTCATCCCGATTGCCCATTTACGGGCTATAACTCGGTAGGGGCCGGGCATGCCCGGCCCGCGGCTTACCGGCAAATGTGCGATTGCGGGAAGGCCGCTTTATTCTGTTGACCCTGTAGGGGCGCATTCTATATGCGCCCGGGCAGCTTGCGGCTGCGAAAGCCCCCACGGGCGGATATGGAATCCGCCCCTACGCCTTGTTTTATCTACCCTTACTCCCCAAAATCCTCCGCGGCCTTCTGCATCATCTGGCGGATCGGCAGGTTGTACGGGCAGCGCGGCTCACAGGCACCGCACCGGATGCAGGCACCGGCCTTGGTCTGCAGCGTCGCATAGCGCTCGCGGCCCCACTGCTGCAGGCCGTAGCGGTTCAGATACCCCTGGAACAGGAACACACTGGGGATGGAAATGCCCACCGTGCAGGGCGCACAGTAGTTGCAGCGGCGGCAGAACTGGGTGCCCAGCGCGTCGCGCACCTTCTGGCAGGCGGCCTCCTCCTCGGGCGTGAGCGGGGCGGTGTTGGCCGCGCCCGCCACGTTGGCGTTCAGCTCCTCCACCGTCGCCATGCCGGGGATGGACACCGTGACCGCCGGATTGGACAGCACGTACCGCAGTGCCAGGCGGCCATCCTCAATGGTACCGCCCGCCAGCGGCTTCATGTCGATAAAGCCCTTGCCCGCCGCGGCGCAGCGGTCGATCAGCTCCCTGCCCTGCTGCTCCACGATGTTGTACGGGAACATGATCGTCTCGATCTCGGGGATGTCCAGCGCTGCCTCAAACACAGCGGCCAGGTGCGCCGTGATGCCGATATGCCCGACGATGCCCTTGGCCTTTGCCTCGAGCAGCGCCTCCATTGCGCCGCCGGGCGCCAGAATGGTTTTCAGGCCGTCGAGGCTCGGGTTGTGGAACTGGAACAGCTCGATGTGGTCGGTGCGCAGGTTTTTCAGGCTCGTGGCGATCTCGGCCTCCATGTCGGCTTTGGTCAGCGCGCGGCATTTGGTCGCCAGAATGAAGTCATCCCGCAGCCCGGCCTCCTCCAGCGACTGGCCGATCCATGCCTCGCTGACCGTGTAGGCGCGGGCAGTGTCGATGTAATTGATGCCCGCCTTATGCGCGGCGATCAGCAGCTCCCGCGTGCCGGGCTGGTCGATGCGCTGAATGGGAATGCCGCCAAACCCAAGGCGGGAGATTTGTAAGCCTGTGGTGCCGAAATTGACGTATTGCATGGTGTTTACCTCTTATATTGCTCTCCGTTTGCTGCAGAAGTCGATGCCTGCATCCTTTACGCTTATTATAGCAAATCCAACGTAAAAATCCAGTCCCCCCAAGCCCTCCCCCGCGTGGGAAGGCAGCCGGCTTGCAAGCATGGTGCTATTCTTCTATAATAAGCAGTACAAAAACGAAATTTTTGCGGGGTACAGCCACCTCTACGACCCGCTGACCGGGCGCTGGCCGTTTCTTGCGGGGCCGGAGCGCAGCTGCGGTGCGTGTGTCGATTTATTGGTGGAGGAATTTTTGCCCAACACAACTGCTGGCACCTGACGGCAGCCGCGACCACTAGATGCCCGGAAAGTTGTGTCCGCGGTGTCACAATTATCCACAAACAGACCCTATGGATGTTGAAAATTTCGGCGTTTTTCTGTGCACTTTTCCACCCCTGCCTACTTGCGGCGGGGGCTTTTTTCGTGGTATGATTCATTTTGTAATAGTTTATCGCTTTTTAACTGTGAGGAACAGGAATGTTTAATAAAAAGAACCCCATGCGGTATTTCTCTGGCAGCACCTTTGCGCGGCTGCCGCTGTATAAGCTGGCCGCGGGCGGCACGGCGGTGGTGCTGACCGCCAGCATCGGCCTGGGCGCGTTTGCGGCCAGCGTCGGTCCGCTCTCCGCGCCCGAGCCCAGCCCCACGCCCATCGTGACGGCCACCCCCGAGACGGCGGCCACGCCGACCCCTTCTCCGACGCCGAGCCCCACGCCGGAGCCGGACAAGCCGCTGACGATGGAGGCCAGCGTCATCCAGCAGGACGTCGGTGTGACGCTCTACGTCGAGAGCGCCCCCGAGCCCAGCCCCACGCCCGATGCGTCCGCCTCGCCGTCCCCGACGCCGTCCAAAAGCGCGAAGGAGGATGACGCCGAGAACGAAAAGACCCCGCTGCTGGGCGTGGCGGCAACCATCACGCTGACCGACGCCAAGGGCAATGCCACGGATTACGAGCTGGATACCGAGACCGGCACCGCGCTGGCCGAGGACGTGACCCCCGGCGACTACACGCTGGCGGTCCAGCCCATCGAGGGCTACACGCAGCCCGAGGCCCAGACCGTGACGGTCAAAGAAAAGGTCGTCTACAAGGCGGACGTCAAGGCCGTTAAAGAGAAGATCGTCCAGGCAAGCCAGGTCAACGAGAGTGCCGAGGACTCCGGCGTCAGCAACGCGGGCTCGGCCCCCATCGTCAACGAGGTCACCGACACCGTGACCTACGCCGACAGCGCCAGGACCGAGACCGGCAGCAAGACGAGCTACACAGCCAAGCTGAGCAGCAGCGGACATCTGCTGCTGGCCGACGGCACCGAGACGCCCTACCTGCCCGTTTATCAGGACGGCACGAAGGACCTGATCGGCGCAATGCGCGATACGAGCTACGCCGCCAACACGGCCACGGCGGCCTGGCTGCCCGGCGCGGCGGATTCCGTCACGCTGCTGGGTGCGGCCAACACCCGCATGGCGTGGGTACACCGCGCGGACGAGCCGGTGACCGTACAGGAGGACACCGGCTCGTCCGCCCCGGCTGCCGAGGAGACCCCTGTCCCGGCGGACCCCACGCCGGAACCGACCCCCGAGAGCACGCCCGAGCCGACCCCGGAGGCGACGCCTGCCCCCACCGAGGCCCCGACGGAGACCCCCGCCGAAACGCAAACGCCTGCCCCGACAGCAGCCCCTACGGAAGCCCCGACAGCGGCTCCGACGCAAGCACCCACCCAGGTGCCCGACCCGACGGCGGGCTGGCCGGATAACATTGCGGTGCAGGAGCTGGCCAACTACGGCTTTGCCGTGACCAGCGCGACCACCACGATATACGAGTACACCGGCTGGCAGGATATTGACGGCGCAACGTATTATTATGACCCGTCCACCCACCAGCCCGTCACGGGCCAGCAGGTCATTCAGGGCAATGTCTACACCTTTGCGGCGGACGGCGCACTGAACCGCACGGCCCGCGGCATTGATGTCTCGAAGTTCCAGGGCAGCATTGACTGGAACGCCGTCAAGGCGGACGGCATCACGTTTGCCATCATCCGCTGCGGCTACCGCGGCTATGGCAGCGGTGCGCTGGTCGAGGATTCTACATATCGTCGGAACATTCAGGGCGCGATCAACGCGGGCCTGCGCGTCGGCGTTTACTTCTACAGCCAAGCCATCAACGAGGCCGAGGCCGTCGAGGAGGCCAGCATGGTGCTGAGCCTGGTCAGCGGCTACAGTCTGCCGCTGGGCGTCTACTACGACACCGAGAGTGTCGGCGGCGGGCGCGCCAATGCCCTGAGCGCCGCCGAGCGCACGGCCTGCGCCGTCGCCTTCTGCGAGACGATCCGCAGCGCGGGGTACAGCGCGGGCGTTTACTCCTATGCCAGCTGGTTCTATAACGCGCTGAACTTTGCGAACATCAGCAAGTACAACATCTGGATCGCCCAGTACCGCGACACGCTGAGCTTCAGCTACAAGCACAATATATGGCAGTACACAGGCTCCGGCAGCGTCAAGGGGATCTCGAAGCCGGTGGATATGAATATTGGGTAAAAGCAGGTAAATGAAAAGCACTCGCGTTGCGGAAACGCGGGTGCTTTTTTAATAATAAAGAATAAATAAAAAATAATAAAGATGGTGGAGTTTTTGCCCCCAAGGGCAAAAACAAAATCCGTAGGGGCGGATTCCATATCCGCCCGCGGACGTCACCGCTGCCGCAAACGGGCACGGGTCGTCGGGGACGCCGACCCCTACGTCTTTTTTTGAGCGGTGCGCCAGTACCGCGGTCCGCAATCTTTATTATTTATTATTTTTTATTTCTTATTTGTTTGTGTAGCAGCTCATCTTCGCGCTGCTTCCGCCCCTGACCTGCCCATTGCCGTGCACAATATATTTATACGTACACAGCTCGGCCAGCCCCATGGGGCCGCGGGCGTGGAGCTTCTGGGTGCTGATGCCCATCTCGCAGCCAAGGCCGAACTCGCCGCCGTCGGTAAAGCGAGTGCTGGCGTTCACGTAGACCGCCGCGCTGTCCACGCAGGTCGTGAACCGCTGTGCCGCCGCGGCGTCCGCCGTGACGATGGCCTCGCTGTGGTGGGTCGAATGCTTCGCAATGTGGGCGATGGCCGCATCGACGTCATCCACAACGGCCACGCTCAGCTTATAATCCAGATACTCGGTGTCAAAGTCCTGCGGCGCGGCGGGCACACCGTCGATGATGGCCGCGGCGCGCGCGTCCAGATGCAGCTCCACCGGGGTGATGCCGGCAGCGGCGCGGGCATCGACAAGGCGGGCCTTCAGCATCGGCAAAAACTGCGCTGCCACGTCCCTGTGGACCAGCAGCGCCTCCTCGGCGTTGCAGACGCTGGGGCGGCTCGTCTTGGCGTTTTCCACAATATCCACAGCCATCTCCAGATCGGCGGCCTTGTCCACGTAGACATGGCAGATGCCGGTGCCGGTCTGGATGCAGGGCACGGTTGCGTTCTCGACGCAGGCGCGGATCAGCCCGGCCCCGCCGCGGGGGATCAGCAGATCGACCAGCCCGTCCGCGGTCATCAGCTCGTTGGCGCTGGCGTGGGAGGTGTCCTCGATGAGGCTCACCGCGCACTCCGGCAGGCGCACCCTGCGCAGACCGGCGCGCAGGGCCTCCACGATGGCGTGGCAGCTGGCCCAGGCGTCGCGCCCGCAGCGCAGGATGCACGCACTGCCCGCCTTGATGGCCAGCGCGGCGGCGTCGCTCGTGACGTTGGGGCGGCTCTCATAGATGATGGCGATGACACCCATCGGCACGGCGGTTTTTTCGATCAAAAGGCCGTTCGGGCGCACAATTTTGCGCAGCACTGCGCCCACCGGGTCGGGCAGGGCCGCGACCTCGCGCATACCCTTGGCTATGTCGGTCAGGCGGCCCGGCGTCAGCGCCAGACGGTCCAGCATCACATCGCTGACACGCCCGCGGGCGTTCTCGACGTCCTGCTTATTGGCGTCCAGAATTTTATCCTGCGCGGCGATGAGCGCGACGGCCATCGCCTCCAGCGCGGCGTTCTTCGTGTCGGCGTCGGCCAGCGCCAGCGGCAGCTTTGCGCCCTGCGCAACCTGCAAAATTTCCTGCGTAGTCATGGGGTCAGACCTCCCTTATGCCTTGCGGCCCACAAACCGGGTGCCGACGGGCTTGCCCTCGACAATGTCGTACAGCACCTCGGCGTGGGCACCGTTGGTAATGATCATGTCCACACCGGCCTCGGTGGCACGCTTGGCGGCGGTGACCTTCGTCAGCATGCCGCCGGTGCCCAGGGCCGAGCCCGCGCCGCCCGCCAGCATCTCAATTTCCGGCGTGATCTCCTCGACCACCGGGATGAGCTTTGCGTCCGGGTGGGTGTGCGGGTCGGCGGTGTACAGGCCGTCGATGTCGGACATCAGCACGACCAGATCGGCGTGGATGCACTTGGCCACCAGCGCGGCCAGCGTGTCGTTGTCGCCCAAAGAGTATTCCTCGCAGGCGACGGGGTCATTCTCGTTGATGATGGGGATGGCGTGCAGCTGCAAAAGACGCTCCAGCGTATTTTGCAGGTTGTGCAGACGGTTTTCGTGGTCAAAATCCTCCCACGTCAGCAGCATCTGGGCCACGGTATGGTTGTATTGGCCGAACAGCCGGTCATAGGTATACATCAGCTCGCACTGGCCCACCGCGGCGGCAGCCTGCTTGGTGACAAGGTCGCCGGGCTTTTCAATTTGCAGCTTGCCTGCGCCGAGGCCCGTGGCCGCCGACGATACGACGATGAGCTGATGTCCGGCATTCTGAATATCGCTCCACACCCTGACCAGATCCTCGGTGTGGCGGATGTTGAGCAGCCCGCCGGGATGTGCCAGCGTGCTGGTGCCTACTTTAACGACGATACGCATAAAATTTCTCTTTCTATTCCTGTTTGGCAACCGCTTTGTAGGGGCGAGCATTGCTCGCCCGTCAGGCGTCTGCCGTGCGGGGTATTTTCCTGGAAAAGCACTTTTTTCCGTCAGGTCTGCGGGCGAGCAATGCTCGCCCCTACATTCTCGGAAGAGGTCACTTCTTCCCCAAATCCTTTGTCTTTTCAAACGCGGCCAGCACGGCGTCGGTCACGGCACCGCGGAAAGCGCGCTCCTCCAGCAGGCGCACGCCCTGAATGGTCGAGCCGCCGGGGCTGCAGACGGCGTCCTTCAATTCGCCCGGGTGCTTGCCGGTCTCCAGCACCATCCGCGCGCTGCCCAAAAGCATCTGGGCGGCGTACTCCTGCGCCTTGGCGCGGGGCAGACCTGCAGCGACACCGCCGTCGGCCAGTGCCTCGATGAACTGGTACGCCCAGGCCGGTCCGCAGCCGGACACCGCGCTTGCGGCGTCGATCAGGCTCTCCGGCACGGCGTCCAGACGGCCTGCAGGGGCCATGGCGGTGAGCCACTCGGCCATTTTTTCCGGCTCCACATCATCAGAGCAGTACTGGATCATGCCGTCGCCCAGCGCCACGGGGGTGTTGGGCATCATACGGATGATGGGATAGCCGCTGCCCGCCATCTGGCGGATCTGCTGCATCGACAGGCCCGCCGCCATCGTGACCAGCACAAAGGGGCGGCTCTCGGCGCGGGCCTCCAGCGTTGGGGTCAGCTCGTCGAGCATATCGGCCATCATCTGGGGCTTTACGCCCAGAAAGATGAAGTCGCAGATGCCGGCGACCTCCTCATTCGTGCCGCAGGCGCAGCCGAGCTCGTCCGCCAGCGCCTGTGCCTTGGCAGGCGTGCGGTTGGCCAGCAGCACATCGCCGGACCCGGCGCCCTTGCAGACCGCGCGCGCCACAGCTCCGCCCATGTTGCCGCAGCCGATAAAACCGTATTTCATGGTAAACCCCCTATTTTATTCTTTATATTCAGTATTTATAGTAGTGCAAGGGAGAAGGTTTGTCAACGGGAAAAACGGGCTTTCCCCGGGGGAAAGATACAGAAAGTCCATCACATCTTTTTCTTGCCCTTATCCTGCAAACGCGGTATAATAAAATAGAATATTTGTAAAATTCCGTCCGCCGCTGCACGGCGGGCACCAGGATAGAGTTTGGAGGCAGTACCATGTCTGAATTTATTCCTCTTTCGGTTCCGAATTTCGGCGCGCGCGAGGCCGAGCTGGCCGGGCAGGCCATCACGTCGGGGTGGGTTTCCACCAGCGGCGGCAAGGTCACGGAGTTCGAGGAAGCGCTGGCCGCTTACGTGGGCATGCCCCGCGCCGTGGCCTGCAACGCCGGTACCAGCGCGCTGCATCTGGCCGCTATGGCCGCCGGCATCACCCGCGGGGATGAGGTCATCGTCCCGACGCTGACCTTCATCGCCGCCGTCAACCCGCTGACCCGCTATGTCGGCGCGGAGCCGATCTTCATCGGCTGCGACGACTCCCTGTGCATTGACCCCGACGCCGTCGAGGATTTCTGTGCGAACCGCTGCGAGCTGCGGGACGGCAGGCTGTACAACAAAGCCACCGGCGCACACATCAAGGCACTGGAGGTCGTGCATGTGTTCGGCAACATGGCCGATATGCCCCGCCTGATGGCGATAGCCAAGCGCTACGGCCTCATCGTCATTGAGGATGCCACCGAGGCACTCGGCACCCGCTGCACCGACGGCCCGTTTGCCGGTAAGTTTGCGGGCACCATCGGCGACATCGGCTGCTACAGCTTTAACGGCAACAAGATCATCACCACCGGCGCAGGCGGCATGGTCGTGTCCAACCACGCTGACTGGGCCGAGCACGCCAAGCATCTGTCCACCCAGGCCAAGACCGATCTGCTGCAATTTTTGCACGATGAGGTCGGCTACAACTACCGCATGACGAACGTGCAGGCATCCTTAGGCCTTGCCCAGCTCGAGCGGCTCGAGGGCTTCATCGCCCACAAAAAGGCGCTGTATGACCGCTATGTGGCCGCGCTGGACGGCGTGAAGGGGCTGCGCATCCTGCCTTTCCGCGAGGGGGAGTGCCGCTCCAACCACTGGTTCTTCAGCCTGTATCTGAAGGATTCCGGGCTGGACCGCGACACAGTGATCGAGAAGCTGCAGGCGCAGCACATCCAGACCCGCCCGGTGTGGGCGCTCATCCATGAGCAGGCCGACTACCCCCGCAATGAGGCTTACGGTCTGGACAAGGCGCTGGACTACCGCAAGTACATTGTCAACCTGCCCTGCTCCACGAACCTGTCCTTTGAGGACTGTGACCGCGTGATTGAAGCGGTGCTGGGGCTGTAAAAGGCTTCCCCCGCGGGGCTGCGCCCGCAGGCGCGTGTCGGAGTGCAACCGCCGTAGGCGGCACTTGGCACGGAGACTGAAGCTGTCCGCGAAGCGGACTGATGAGGGCAAAGTCCGCGCCGCAGCCCATTTCCGGGCGGCGGAGACACACTCGCCCCTCATCCGGCGCTTGCGCGCCACCTTCCCCCTCAGGGGAAGGCTTTAATAAACGTCAAAGGGGGACCACCCTTGATAAAAGTAGAAGAGCTTTTTATTGCGCCCACCGCCACGGTGCTGGAAACGCTGCGCAAGCTGGACGAGACCGGCCAGCGCATCCTGTTCATTGCACCGGAGGGACATTTGAAGGCCGTCATCACCGACGGTGACATCCGCAAGTTTTTCCTGCGCGGCGGCACACCGGACCAGACCGTGGACCACGCGGCCAACTATCATCCGCTGAGCGTCTCGGTGTCCGAGCGCGGCAAGGCCCGCAGCATTTTGCAGGAGCATTGCATCGACGCGCTGCCGGTCCTGAACAAGCGCGGCATCATCACCGACATCGTCTTTGCCCACGGCCTGGATCTGGACAACCGCAAGCAGGTCGATATTCCCGTTGTGATGATGGCGGGCGGGCTGGGCACGCGGCTGTACCCGTACACAAAAATTCTGCCCAAGCCGCTGATTCCCGTGGGCGAGCAGCCCATTGCCGAGCTGATCATGGACCGTTTTCGGGACTTCGGCTGCCACAATTTCACGATGATCGTGAACTACAAAAAGGGCATGATCAAGTCCTATTTCAATGAGCTGGAAAAGAACTATACCGTGGACTTTGCCGACGAGGAAGTGTTCATGGGCACCGGCGGCGGGCTCTGCCTGCTGAAAGGAAAAATCAAAGCACCGTTCTTTTTTACGAACTGTGACACGCTTTTGGATGTAGACTTCGGCGACATTTATGAGTACCATAAATCCCACGGCAACCTGGTCACGATGATCTGCGCGTTCAAGCACTACACCGTGCCCTACGGCGTGGTGGAGCTGGGCGAGAACGGCAGCATTGCCGCCATGCGCGAAAAGCCCGAGCTGGACTTTTTGACGAACACCGGCGTCTACGTGGTGGAGCCGCGCGTCGTGGAGGAAATGCGCGACGGCGAGAAGATCGGTTTCCCCGATGTGATCGAGCGCTACCGCCGGGCCGGGGAGAAGGTCGGCGTCTATCCCATCAGCGAGAGCAGCTGGATGGACATGGGCCAGCTGGAGGAGCTGGAGAAGATGAGAAGAAAACTGGAGAATCAGCAGTAAACCAGTGAGGAGTTAGGAGTGAGGAATGAGGAGTGACACATAAAACGGAGCTTTCAGCTGAAACCAAAAACTCCTCACTCCTAACTTCTCACTCCTCACTATAAAAACCGGAGGTTTTTACCTATGCCTGTAACGATCATAGCCGAGGCCGGGGTCAACCACAACGGCAGTCTGGAAATGGCCAAGGAGATGGCCCGCGTTGCTAAAGAATGCGGCGCGGACATTGTAAAATATCAGACCGCCGTGCCCGAGCTGGTGGTCAGCAAATTTGCCGAGAAGGCCGAGTACCAGAAGCAGACCACCGATGCCGCCGAGAGCCAGCTGGAGATGATCCGCAAGCTGCATTTCTCGTTTGAAGCGCATAAAGAATTAAAGGAATACTGCGATTCCATCGGCATCCAGTATTTAAGCGCGCCGTTTGACGTGCCGAGCGTGAAATTTCTGGGCACACTGGGTCTGCCGCTTTTAAAAATCCCCTCCGGCGAGATCACGAACCTGCCGTATCTCGAGGCCATGGCCGCGCAGAAAACGCCGGTGCTGCTCTCCACGGGCATGAGCACGCTGGACGAGATCACCGACGCACTGGGCGTGCTGGATGACGGCGGCTGCCCCGAGGTGACGATTTTGCACTGCAACACGCAGTACCCGACGCCCTACGAGGACGCGAACCTGACCGCCATGATCGAGCTGTACGACCAGTTTGGTCTGCCGGTGGGGCTGTCCGACCATACGCCCGGCTGGGAATGTGACGTAGCCGCGACGGTTTTAGGCGCGCAGGTCATTGAAAAGCACTTTACGCTGGACAAATCCCTGCCCGGCCCCGACCAGAAGGCCAGCCTGGACCCCGCCGAGTTTGCGGCGATGGTGCTGGCCGTGCGCCACGCAGAAGCCGCCCTCGGCGACGGCCACAAGCACCTGACCGCCAGCGAAGCCCCCAACAAGGCCATTGCCCGCAAGAGCATTGTGGCCGCCCGGGAAATCAAAGCGGGTGAGGTTTTCACCGAGGAAAATCTGACAACGAAGCGCCCGGGGGATGGGATTTCGCCCATGCGCTGGCATGAGATTTTAGGCCAGACCGCGAAACGCGATTTTGCCGAGGATGAGAAGATCGAGGTGTGAGGAACGCCTTGCCGGGAGGGATGAATCCCCCCCTACAACAGGCAAAAGGGTAGTGGTAACGGCTGTAGGGGTCAAGACCCCTCCCTGCAAACCAATTTAAAAGGGGTACGTAGGGCGGCCTGCCCCCAGGCCGCCGCGAGAGTTAGTGGGTGAATGCCCGTTGATGGGCGGCCACGCAAGGCCCGTCGGAATCCTTCAGGCCTCGCAGGCTCGGCCAGCTCCCCTAAAAGGGGAGCCTTTTGCGCGGGCGAAGCCCGCGAGAGAAGCCTCCCCATCAGGGGAGGTGGCCGCGGAGCAGGCTGGAAGGGTTCAGCCCGTTGACGGCGGGCATAACAAGGTTGCGGGCCGGGCATGCCCGGCCCCTACGGACTGCCGTGAATCGTCGTGCACGAGAGGGGCAAGGGAGGGCGGCAGCCCGCCCCTTCCAAGTTGGCGGGTGGGTGACCGGAAACGGGCAGCCACGCAAGGCCCGTCGGAATCCCCCAGCCCGCTAACGCGGCCAGCCCCCTTTGACAAGGGGGCCTCTACCTCACCCCTGCGGGGGTTCGGGGGAACTCCCGAATTTTAAAACGGAGCAGAGGGCGCGGGCGTTAAGCGCGAACAGTAATACTGCGTTCGCGTAGCCCGCGCCCTCTGCGACCTCCGCTTTGGGAATCCAAGGGGCGTGCAGCCCCTTGGTCGCGGGTCCGCTGCGTCGAAACAGCGGCAGTTTTCTTTGCGAGCTTTCTTTTGCTGCCAAAAGAAAGCGACCTTCCGGGAGACTGCCGTTAAAAAAGAAAGCGAGAAGCATAACCATGCGTACCATCACCGTCGTTACCGCCACGCGGGCGGAATATGGCCTGCTGCGCCCGGTGGTGCAGAAAATCGCGGCGTCCGATGTGCTGGACCTGCAGCTCGTCGTGACCGGGGCGCACCTCTGCCCGCGTCTGGGCGAGACCGTGCATGAAATCGAAGCCGACGGCCTGCCCATCGCGGCAAGACTGCCGATCTTCACCGACAACGCCGATGAGCCCGTCGCCAAAACCATCGCACGCACGATGGAAATTTTCGACAACTACTTTGCCGCCCACCGCCCGGACGCTGTGCTGCTGCTGGGGGACCGGTTTGAGATCTTCGCCGTGGCCGCTGCGGCAGCGGCGCGGCATATCCCGATTGCCCATATCTCGGGCGGCGACGTGACCTTGGGCGCGGCGGACGAATACTACCGCCACTGCATCAGCAAAATGGCGGCGGTACACTTTCCGTCCTGCGCCGACAGCGCCGCGCGGCTTGTGCGGATGGGCGAAGCGCCCGACACCGTGTTCTGCGTCGGCGGGCTGGGGGATGAAAACATCCGCACTCTGCCCAAAATGAGCCGTGAGGAATTGTGCAAATCGACAGGGCTTGACCTCATGCAGCCCTTCGCGCTCGTGACCTACCACCCCGAGACCGCCCCCGACGCAGGTGCCCCCGCCGTGCAGGTGCAGGCGCTGTGTGACGCTATGGCCGCCGTGGACGGCGTGTTCTGGCTCATCACCGGGTCGAACGCCGACGCGGGCGGGCAGCTCTGCACCGCCATGATGCAGATGTTCGCCGCCGCCCACCCGGACCGCGCCGGATTTGTGCAGAGCCTCGGTCTGCGGCGCTACCTCTCCGCCATGGACTGCGCGGCGCTCGTGGCGGGCAACTCGTCGTCCGGTGTCGTCGAGACGCCCACCTTTAAAGTCCCGACGGTCAACATCGGCAGACGGCAGGCCGGGCGCGCCATCTGCGCGAACGTGCTCTGCTGCGACGCCGACGAGCCGGCCATCGAGGCCGCGCTGCGCAGGGCGCTGTCCCCGGCGTTTGCCCCCGTGGCGGCCGGCGCCGTCAGCCCGTATAACGGCGGCGAGACCAGCGAAAAAATCTGCGCTGTGCTGGCAAAATTTGATTTTGCAAGACCCAAAATCTTTTATGACGGCCCTGTGCCGGAATTTGACCCGCAAAGGAGCGTTTTGGTATGAAACTTCTCATCGTCGGTTTAGGCAGCATGGGCAAACGCCGCGCCCGGCTGACCAAAGGCATTGACGCGGCTATTCAGATCGTCGGCGTGGACACCGCCGAGAGCCGCCGCGACGAGGCCCTCCGGCTGGGTCTGGCGGACGCAGCCTATGCCGCCATCGGCGAGGCCGTCGCCGCCGAGCACCCCGACGCCGCGCTGGTCTGCACCGCGCCGCTGGCCCACGCGGCGGTCATCGGCGAGCTGCTGGACCACGACCTGCCCGTCTTTACCGAGCTGAATCTGGTCAGTGACGGCTACCGGGAGAATATGGCCAAGGCTGCGGCCAAAAAGCTGCCGCTGTTTTTGTCCTCCACGATGCTGTACCGCCGCGAGACACAGTATATTAAACAGCAGGTAGCGGAATTCGGCAAGCCCGTACACTACATCTACCACATCGGGCAGTATCTGCCCGACTGGCACCCGTGGGAGAATTATAAAAACTTCTTCGTCGGCAATGCCCGCACCGGCGGCGTGCGCGAGATCTTCGGCATCGACCTGCCGTGGCTGCTGGATGCCTTCGGCGACGTGGAGAGCGTGACCGTACAGAAGGACACGATCAGCGACTTAGGGCTCCCCTACCCCGACTGCGTGACGTTGCTGCTGCGCCACAAGGGCGGCGTGCAGGGTGTGCTGGCCGCCGACGTCGTCAGCCGCAAGGCCGTGCGCAGCTTTGAGTGCTTCGGGGACGGCATCCACCTGTTCTGGGAGGGCAACCCCAAGGCGCTGTACGAGTTCAAGGACGGCGACAAGCGGTTTGTCAACACCTACGCCAGCTTTGAGCACGACAGCCGCTACAGCGACAACGTTGTAGAAAACGCCTATGTGGACGAACTGACGAACTTTTTTGGCGTACTGAAGGGCGACGAGCAGCCGAAGTGGAGCTTTGAAAAGGACCTGAAGGCAATTGAGCTGATGGACTTTATTGAAAGTCACTAAAGCCTCCTCCGCTTGCGGGGGAGGTGGCCCGCAGGGCCGGAGGGAGAGAACCTTGCCATAGCCCGTAAAATTTCGGATAGCCGCAGAGTTCTCTCCCCCACCGCCTGCGGGCGGAGCCCCCTCGCAGAGGGGGCCAAGAAAAGCTACGTGCGGCAGCCTCCGGGGTTCCGAGTCGATGCAGGCATCGACCCCTACAGCGTAGGGGCGGATTCCATATCCGCCCGGGCACCTTGCGGTTGCCGCAAGCCCCGCGGGATGCATAAATGCCTCCCCCACAAACCTGCCGTAAACTTGTTATAAAAAGGGGATCTCCTATGCGTACCATCACTGCGCTGTTCGTGGGGCTGGGCTCCATCGGGACGCGCCATTTAAAAAATCTGACCAACCTCTGTGCGGACCGGGGCTGGACTTTACAGGCCGACGCGCTGCGCAGCGACCCGTCCCGCCCGCTGCGGGACGGCGTGGCCGCGCTGCTGCACGCCCAGTACACCGATTTGGCCGACGCGCCCGCACACTATGACATGGTGTTCATCACGAACCCCACAAGCCTGCACGCCGACGCCCTGACCCGGGTCAGGGGCCGCGGCGGGGCACTTTTCATCGAAAAGCCGATTTTTTCTGCCGAGCAGACCGGACTGGATTTGGCCGACTGCCTGCCCGCGGGGCAAAAGGCCTATGTGGCCGCGCCCATGCGGTGGTGCGGCGTCATGCTGGCGCTCAAGGACCGGCTGCCCGGTCTGCACCCCTACTGCGCGCGGGTCATCTGCTCAAGCTATCTGCCCGACTGGCGGCCCGGCGTGGACTACCGCACGGTCTACAGCGCCCACAAGGCGATGGGCGGCGGCGTGACGATTGACCTCATCCACGAATGGGACTACCTCGTCGAGCTGTTCGGCGTGCCGGAGCAGCTGTACAATTTCAAGGGCACCTACTCCGACCTCGAAATCGACTCCGACGATTTGTCGGTGTATATCGCCAGATACCCCACATTGCTGGCCGAGGTGCATCTCGATTACTTTGGCCGCGGATACCGGCGCAGCATCGAGCTTTTCTGCCATGACGGCAGCTATCTGGCCGACTTTGGCGCGGGCACGCTGACCCTGCCGGACGGCACCGTGCAGCACTATGAGGAGGACGTCAACCGCCGCTATGAGCGGGAGATGGAATATTTTGTGGACTACGCGCTGACGGGCAGCGGCGAGAGCTGCAACCCGCCCGCGCTGGCACTGAACGTGCTGAAACTTACCTTGGGGGAGAACGTACAATGAAAAGACTGCTCATTACAATTTGCGGCCGTGCCGGCAGCAAGGGCTTTAAAAACAAGAACCTGAAAAATTTCTGCGGCAAACCGTTGGTTTACTATTCGCTGAGCGCCGCGGAGCTGTTCATTAAAAAGCACCCGGAGCTGGAAATCGACGTTGCGCTGAACACCGACAGCGAGGACCTGGCCAGGCTGGTGGCCGCCGAGTACCCGGAGGTCATCTACCTGCCCCGCGGGGCCGAGCTGGGCGGGGACCGCGTGCCGAAGGTCGAGGTCTACAAGGACAGCTTTGCCCGCATGGAGGCCCGCACCGGAAAACAGTACGATGCTATGATCGATCTTGACATCACCAGCCCCCTGCGCACCGAGCAGGACATTGAGAACGCCTTTGCCAAAGCGCAGGAGCGCGAGGACCTGCAAATCATTTTCAGCGTCTGCGAGGCCCGCCGCAATCCGTGGTTCAATATGTTCAAGATCGTGGGCGACCACGCCGAGATGGTCATCGAGAGCCAGTTCACGGGCCGTCAGCAGGCACCCGAGGTATACGACGTCAATGCGTCGATTTACGTCATCCGCCGCGCGTTCCTTGTGGACAACCCCGACCCGATTTTGTGGCACTCCAAGTTCGGCGTCAGCGTTATGATGGACACCGGCATCATCGACATCGACTCCGAGCATGACTACCTGCTCATGGAGGCCATCGCGCAGCATCTGTACGCCCATTACCCGGAATTCAACGCTGTGCGGGAGAATATCCGTGGCTGATGCACTGTTTGACCGTGCGCTGGAGCTGGTCATGGACGCGGGCCAGACGCTGCTGGAAAACGGCGGCGAGGTGTTCCGCGCGCAGCAGACCATGGAGATCATGGCCGCCAGCCTCGGCGTGCGGGACTTCCATGTCTATGTTCTGACCAACGGCATCTTTGCGTCGGCGCACCTGCCGGGGCGGGATGCCGTCTCGCTGGTGCGGCACGTGCCCACCGTGTCGGTCCATCTGGGCCGCGTCGAGGCCGTGAACGAGCTTTCCCGTGAGCTGGCCGCCGGCAGGCTGGGCGTCGTCGAGGCCGAAGCACGGCTGAACACGGCCCGCACGCTGCCGCGCAGCACACCGCAGCTGGAAATTCTGGCCTGCGTCGTCGGGTCAGCGGGGTTCGCGTACCTGTTCGGCGGCACGCTGGCAGACATGCCGGTGGCCGCGGTGGCGGGCCTGCTGGAGGCGCTCGTCTGCCAGCAGTTTGCGAGGCACGGCATCAACCGGATATTCACCGACATTGTGGCGGCGTTTTGCGGCACGATCTGGGCCATTGCGGTGCAGGCCGTCGTGCCCGCCGTCAACGCCAACGCGGCGATCATCGGCGCGCTGATGGTGCTGACCCCCGGCGTTGCCCTGACGATGGGCGTGCGGGATATTCTGAACGGCGACTACCTGTCCGGCTCCATCCGCCTGCTGGATGCCCTGCTGATTGCGGGCAGCATTGCGGGCGGCGTGGTGCTGGGCTGGATCATGGCCCGTGGATTGGGGGTGGCGTGATGCCGGTCTGGACACATTATTTTGCCCATTTTGTGGTGGCCGTCATTGCAACGATCAGCTTTGGCATCACATTCCAGATGCCGCGGCGGCACTACCTGGCCTGCGGCCTGACCGGCGCGGTGGGCTGGATGGTCTACATCTTCGGCGTGGAGCTGTTCGCTTTAAGCCCGGCGATTGCGACGCTGGTCGCCACGCTGCCGCTGACCGGCTGCGCGCGGTTCTTTGCCATCCGCCACAAGGCCCCGGTGACGATTTTTCTGCTGCCGGGCATCTTTCCGCTTGTGCCGGGCGCGGGCATCTACTACACGGCCTACTACTTTTTGCAGGGCGAGCAGGAGCTTTTCGCCAGCAAAGGCGGCGAGACCTTCAAGGTCGCGCTGGCCCTGGCGCTGGGCATTGCGCTGGTGTGCAGTCTGCCGCTGCCGGGCGGGCATGAGGGTAAGCGCAAATCGTAGGGGCGAGCAGTGCTCGCCCGCAGGCAGCCTGCCGCTGCCGTTGCCTGGCCGGGTCGATGACGAGCATCGCCCCCCTCCATCGTAGGGGCGGATTCCATATCCGCCCGCGGGCGTTACTCATTGCCGCACACAGCCACGGGCGCATATAGAATGCGCCCCTACGGGTTGAAGCTGACAACATACAAAAGCCGCAGATGCGTTTTTGCACCTGCGGCTTATTTTTTTACCACAAATTATACGTCAGGATCGGCACGTTATAGCTTACGCCCTGCAAAAGCATGACTAAGAAGCAGACACCGCTGACGATGTGCCACGCCAGCGCGGCGGCGCAAACGGCCAGCCGCCAGCGGGGCACGGCCCCGGTGCGCGTCTGCTGCAAAAAGACGCTGACGGACTCGAGCCAGAACACCCAGAAGCAGATGAACGGCCCCCACCAGAGGTTGGCGTGATAGAGCCGCTCACCGCTTTCGACCAGCAGCAGCGCCTCGGCCAGCGAGACGGCGAAGGTGAAAAGGCTGAACCGGTAGCGGAAGCACTGCCACGCCGCTCGGCCCAGCAGCAGCCCCACTGCCGCCACAAAGACGAAGGACCGCGCCAGCCCCAGCACGCCGGCCTCATTGAACGGCCCCCACAGCATACGGTGGTGGTCAAACGGAACGGTGAAAATCAGGCGTATGCCGGAGCCTTCCTCGGCAAACAGGACGTTGGCCTGGATAAAGCAGAGCGCTACACCGGGGAAAACGCTGCACCCCATGATGATCTCATTTTTCAGATTTTTGGCGCGGGTGCGCACAAAATCAGCAATCAGCAGCACGAGCAGCGCCGGGGCGAATGCAAAGATCAGGCTGGCCTTGAAGCTGGTCGCCACGGTCAGCAGCACCGTGTAGACCGCGTAGGCACGCAGATCCAGGTCACCGCGCATCGTCGGCCAGACACGGTAAAAGGCCAGCATCGCCAGCAGTGCAAAGGGCGCGAGCATAATATACGTTGTGTTGTGATAAATCGTGCCGCCGACAGTTCCCTGGTACCAGTAGCCGCCGCGGGGCATCCAGACCGCCGTGGCAAGGTTGGCCACCAGACTGACCAGCAGCCGCGCCGGGCGCGGGGCATCGGGCAGGGCAGTGCGCAGGCCGTAGGCGAACACGGCGACGGCGGCCAGATGGAACGCCGCCAGCAGCACGGCAATGCCGATGCGCCCGGCCAGTGCATACGCCGGGCCGATGAGCAGCGACACGGTGGAGTAGATCATGCCGCGCTGCGCGAACGCCAGGTGCATACCAAGGTCGGAGGTATAGGGGTCGCTGCCGCCGCCGGGGGAGCAAATCTGCTGGTAGTGCAGCCAGACCATGGCCGCAGCAAATGCCGCCAGCGCCGCAAGGCAGACCGCCCACAGCAGGCGGCGGGATTTATTTTGTGCCAAGGGCGGCACCTCCTTGAATGGATAGAGTACGCAGGGGCCGCATAGCTGCGGCCCGCGGCGGGAAGATGGACGGGTTTTTGCGGGAGGGCAGCGGGCCGGGCATGCCCGGCCCCTACGGGGTGGCAGTCCAACAGGCTTTCCACTTCCGCAAGCGGGCACGGCGGCCTGTGGGCAGGCCGCCCTACAGGCCCCGATTTGCGTTATGCGTAGGGCGGGGTGCCCCCTAATGAGCGGCCAGCCGGATGCTGTCCGCGAGAATTTCGCCGTCCAGCGTGATCATGGAGCCGTTCTTGTCGGGGTAGACCTCTCTGCGCACTTCCTCGCCGTCGGCGGTTGTGTAATAGAGCACATCATAGAGGAAGGTGCCCGCGGGCAGCCAGACCTTGACATCTGTCAGCATATCCGGGTCTGCCCCGTGGCCAAGGCCGCACCAGGCAATGTCGTAGTGCCTGTCCTGCCCCAGCGTGAACCCGACGCGGTACACTGCCTCGTCGTCGGCGTGGTCCTCGGTGCGCCAGACCTGCAGGGCGTGGGCATCGGCGTCCAGATCGCCGTAGCGCAGGAAGAAGGCGTTCTCCGCGACCTCATGGCCACCCCAGATCATGTAATCGGTCACCACCGGCGTGTCGCCGCAGTCGGCGGCCAGGCCCGCGGCGACGCCGTCACCAAAGATCGTGTAGGCGCGCCCGCCCTGGTCGTAGGCCGAGCGGGTCGCGGCGCGCTGCCAGACCACCGACCCGGCCATGCAGACGGCCAGCAGGCCGTAGAGCACCGCGCGGCCCCCGGGCCACCAGCTCTTGCCGCGGGCCCAACGCAGCAGCATCACCAGCACAGCCAGCGCCATTAAACCGACGCCGAAGCTCTCCACAGTCTGGGGAATGTAGCCGTGCCGCCAGTCCACCTGACCGGGCTGCTGGTACTTGGGCGAAAGCCCGATCAGCAGCGCCGGGGCGGACAGCATGGCAAGGCCGCTTAAAAACAGCAACAGATTTTGCTTTTTGTTCGGCAGCTTATCCAGCGCCGCCAGCGCGGCCACTGCCGCACCGGCCACCATGACGCCGCACAGCACGTCCACGGGATATATTTTCCCGGGGCGCATCTTGCCAAACAGCATCGCGTTCAGCGGGAAGCCCGCCGACATCTGCATGGCCCAGGTGCGCAGGATGGCGGGAAGGTCAAAGTTCGGGGAGATGCCCTCAATCTGGGAGACGCTGCCCGCGAGAATGCCCGCGGCCCGCAGCGTGTTCATGAGCCGTGCGCCCATATTAAAGGCCAGCGTCACGCACTCGCCCAGCAGCGCCGGGATGCTTAACCGCAGCGCGTCGCGGGCCTTGTCGGTGTAGAGCCACGCCAGACCAAAAATCGGAACGATATAGGTAAAGCCGATCTCAAACGTGGCGCAGCACTGGAACATACAGTAGCCCGCCAGCACGGCCCACCGCTTGTGGCCGGTGTCCTGCCAGCGCAGCACGGCCAGCCCGGCGACGAGCGCGGGCAGCAGCGTGCTTTGCACCAGTGCGCCGTAGGAGTAGAGGCTGTTGCCCGTGGAGTCCTGCCAGACGCTGAACATCATCGGCAGCAGGCAGAGGCAGGCAATGCCCAGCTTTTTGTTGCGGAACGCCTTGCCGACGAGCCACGCCGTCAGCACAATGTCCGCGTAGGTCCACGCCAGAATGTAGAGCCGGTAGCCGACCAGATCCCCCAGGAACCAGCTCGTCAGGCCGCGCACCGGCGGCGACGAGAAGGGCCGAAACCGCCCGTTCTGCAGGCTGAACTGCTCCCACAAATCGCCAAGGTAGTCCAGCACGCTCTGGCCAAACGAGGTGTGCGTAATATAATAGTAGTTCTGCAGGTTGATAAGCTCATCGTCGCCGCCCAGCGGCGCGCAGGTCACAATGCTTAAATACCACCAGCCGAACACGACGGACACCGCGCAGACAAGCGGCCAGAACCAGCGTTTTTGTGTTATTTTTTGCAGTTTCATGCGTTACTCCTGCCCCAGCGGGATGTAGCAGAGCAACCCGCTTCCGCTGTGGATGACATCCTCCGGGCCGCAGCCGGCGGCCTCGGTCAGGGCGGCCAGCGTCGATTGCTGCTCGTCCTCGGGGTAGCCGTCCAGATCCAGATAGATGCCGGTCATACCCTGTGTGCGCAGCTCGGCCACCATGGCGTCCGGCTCCAGCTCGCTCGTCTCGCGGTACCAGAGGTCATTCTTCGTGCCGTAGCCCGCGCCGTAGGTGAATTTCAGCGTCTTGCTGTGCAGCGGGCCGCGCAGCAGCGTGTAATCCCACATATTGTTCAGCGAGCCGTTCTCAAAGTTCTTCATGTACGGCAGCGTGAAAAGCATCGCGCCGTCCCCTGCCGCAGCCTCGACCTCGTTCATGAAGGCCGCGTCCTGATACCACTTATCCTGAATCTCCTCGTACGCAGGCCGGAAGAAGCCCTGCTGCTCCCAGTAGCCGCAGCCCAGCAGCAGGATGGCCACAGCCGCCAGCGCCTTGCGGCTGCGCCCGGTGCGCCGGGTCAGCTGTTTTTCAAGAGCCAGGCCGACAGCCAGCAGCGCGAAGAACGCAATGTACGGGCTGATGCGGTTGTACCCGCGGATGAACCGCACAAAGATGCCGATGATGCCGCCGAAACCGGCAATCGTCGCCAGCAGCAGCGCCATGACGTTGAGGCGGCTCAGCAGCCAGAGGCGGTCCCCCAACTCGGGGCGTTCGGTGCGGCCCGCCTTCCAGTCCCGGCTGTGCAGCAGCATGAGCAGCAGCGCGAGGAAGCCGAAAATGCCCACAATGCCGAGGTAGCCGTAGGCGTTCTCGTTGTACATCGGGCCTTCGTCGGTGGCCAGAACGTGGAAGTAGCGGCCCATCCAGTTGGCGAGCTTCTGCAGGCCGAAGCCGTTGGGCGACAGCAGCAGGCTGCTGATGCGCAGGCTGTAGATGTCCGCGCCGACGGGGCTGCGGTAGACGCCGTTGGTCAGCGTGCTGCCCTGTCCGTTCAGGATGCCCAGCACCATCGGGAAGAAGTCGGGGATCATCCAGGCGACGATCTCGGCAATCGTGACAACGCAGGACGTGCCCGCGCGCCACCTGCGGTCCCGCAAAATCAGGCAGAGCGCCGTGACGCAGAGGAAGAAGCAGGTGAAATACGGGTAGTAGGCCGCGCCGTTGTTGGCGATCCCCCACGCCATGGCCAGCGCCAGCCAGTTGCGCTTGTTTTTGAAGAAGCCCCTGCCCGGGCGGTTGAACTGTTCATCCTCGGCGCACCAGAGACAGAGCAGCACCGAGAACGGCACAAACTCGCAGGCGGCCAGCATCATGTGCCCGGCCATGCGCTGCTGGACGTAGGGCGTCAGGCCAAACGTCAGACCGAACCCAAAGCTCAGCCAGCGGCGCAGCCCGACCATGCGGAACACCGCGTACCCCGCCAGCGCGTTGGCAAACGGGATGACGAGGACATACAGGTTGAACACCGTGCCGGTGTCCTTGGTGAACAGGCCGACGAACCAGACAAAGATGTCGTAGATCAGATCATAGTTCGGGTCGTATCTGCCCGCGACCTCATAGAACGGCCAGCCGAGGGAACCGGACAGCTCGCCGTAGCTGCGCTGCACCTGACCGACCCAGTAGATGCCGTCGCCGCCATAGAACATCGGCACATGCCAGTCCAGCCGCCACAGCTGGAAGAACCAGTATTCCGTGGCCGCCACCGCCGCCAGCAGCAGGATAACGGTCAGGATTTCCCGTGTAAGGTTTTGTTTTTTGGTCAGCATGGGATCTCCTTTGTGTTGCTTACTTGGGCTGGGATGCCTTCCCCCTTGGGGCTGCGCCCGCAGGCGCGTGTCGGAGCGCAACCGCCGTAGGCGGCTCTTAGCGCGTAGACTGAAGGTGTCTGTGGCCCCGACCACAGACGGATGAGGGGCGGCTGTGCCGCTGTTGCCCGCCAACGGGCTGCCGCGGAAAGTTTGCCCCTCATCAGTCCGCTTCGCGGACAGCTTCCCCCTCGGGGGAAGCCTTTACTCGCCCCGCTCCATCGCGGCTACATAGGCGTTGCAGACCTCCTCCGCGGGGCCGTCGCCGCGCAGGTGGCCGTGGTCGATCCAGATGGCGCGCTTGCACAGCTGCTTGACCTGATTGATGTCGTGGCTGACAAACAGCAGCGTTGTGCCGCCGGAGAGCATCTGCTCCATCCGCTGGTGGCACTTTTGCTGGAACATAAAGTCACCGACGGACAAAATCTCGTCGCAGGCCAGAATGTCGGCCCGGACCTCTGTCGCAATCGAGAAGCCCAGCCGCGCGATCATGCCGCTGGAATAGTTTTTTACCGGCACATCGACAAAATCCCAAAGCTCGGCAAAGTCGATGATGTTCTGGAAGTGCTCCTGCATGTAGGCGCGGTCATGGCCGAGCACCGCACCGTTCAGAAAGACGTTCTCCCGCGCGGTCAGGTCCAGGTCAAAGCCCGCGCCCAGCTCGATCAGGGGCGCGATCTCGCCGTTGACGGTCACGCTGCCCGTCGTGGGGTACATAACGCCGGCAATCAGCTTCAGCATCGTGCTCTTGCCGCTGCCGTTTCGGCCAATCAGCGCCACCGACTCGCCGGGCTCAATTTTGAACGAAATGTCCCGCAGTGCATAAAATTCGTTGAAAAACAGCTGATGCTTCAGCAGCTTGACGGTGTATTCCTTGAGGGTCTCGGTTTTCTCCTGCGCGAGGTTGAAACGCATCGAGACATCCTCCACCTGAATGATGGACATGGAAAGCTCCTTACAGATACAGAATGAAGTTGCGCTGCAGCTTGCGGAACGCAGCGAGGCCGACGCCCATCATGACCACGGCACTGCCGATGCAGGCAATCCAGGTGTTGGGGCCGGGCACCGTGCCGTACATGACAAGGCACCGCATACAGTTGATGTAATGGTACAGCGGGTTCAGCTTGATGACGGGCACCATGAAGGGCGGCAGCGCCGAGATGGGATAAAACAGCGGTGTAGCGTACATCCAGGCCATCGTCAGGATACCGTACAGGTATTGCAGGTCGCGGAAGTAGACCGCCAGCGCCGAAAGCAGCACGGCCATGCCGCAGCAGAACGCCAGCAGCAGCAAAAGCGGTGCCCAGACGAGCAGAATCGTCCAGTAGAACGGCGAGCGGGTGATAAGCATGACCAGCAGGATGGCCGCCAGGCTGAACAGCAGGTTCACAAAGCTGGACACCACGCGGCTGATGGGAAAAATGAACTTGGGCACGTATACTTTTTTGATAAGCGACGCATTGCCCAGCACACTGCCCATACCCATGTTCGTGCTTTCGTTGAAGAAGTTGAACAGGGTGTTGCCGCAGATGAGATACAGCGGGAAGTTCGGGATGTCGAACCGGAACATGTAGGAGAAAACGAGCGTTTGCAGCAGCATCATGAGCAGCGGGTTTAAAATGCTCCACATATAGCCCAGCACGCTGCGGCGGTATTTGACCTTGAGGTCGCGGGTGACCAGCTCGCGGATGAGCGGGCGGTACTTGGAAAAATTGTGCCAGCTGTTGTGCAGCTGACCTGTGGATTTTTGCATGGGGTGTTGGCTCCTTTGCGGTGGATAAAGTTCCAGGGCGGGGTGCCTTCCCCCTTGGGGGAAGGTGTCTGCGGCCCTGACCGCAGACGGATGAGGGGCGGGCTTGCGGGACTTGCCCGCAAACGGTCTGCCCTCATCAGTCACCTTCGGTGACAGCTTCCCCCGACGGGGAAGCCTTTTTACAATTTAAACGGTGCATCGTCGGTCAGGCCGTCGGCGCGCAGCATGTTCTGCATAACGTCGATGTCGGTGCTGACGTCGAGGGCGTCGCTGGCAAACAGGCGGTCCAGCTGGTTTTCAAACGCTTTGACCAGCGTGTCCATCGTCTGCTCAATGCGGTGCTTGGACTCCGAGATATTCTCGCCCTCGATACCCTGCTTGTCAAGCTCGGCGTAGGTGTTGAGCAGCTTTAACGACGTAGGCAGGTAATAATCCATAAATTTGCGCATCTGGGGCAGCTTGTCTGGGTCGGTGCGGGCCTGCTCAAAAATCTTGGCGGACACGGCCTCCAGACGGCTGATCTTGTCGGTCATCTCCTCGTCGGGGATGGCGTCATTGACGCGGCGCAGCTCGTCGAGGATTTTCTGGTACTGGTCGGCCTCGGGCATCGGGTCAGCCTTCTGCGGCTTCGGCGCGGGGGCCGGGGCGGGCGTCGGCTCGGGCGGGCGCTCCTTGACGACAAGGCATTTGCGGTGCATATCCAGATAGGCGCCCGGGCCGAACAGTCCCTCGTCGATGCAGTTTTCCAGATGCTTGCAGCATTTTTCATAGCTGCACGGGATGGCGTCGGCGATGTCCTGAATGTACATATATTTCGCATCACCGACGATATTGTCGATTTTCTTGCGCATACGGCGGGTGGTGCGGATGTGATTGGCACCGAACAGGCAGCCGATACCGCCGGTGAGCGACATCAGCATTGGCATCGAATCCTCGACCAGCCAGGTCCAATAGCTGCCGCCCTCCGTCAGGGCCTCGGGCAGCCAGTAGATGGCGTCGGGCAGCGCCGCCAGCGCGCAGATAAGCAGCAGCACGCCCGCCACCGTCAGGCCGGTGGCCAGCGCCGCGCCCTTGAGCTTTTTGCCCGCCGCCCGTACCTGCGCCTGCTGCGGAGCCGCATGGGGGGCTGCCGCCTTCGGCTGCGGTTGGGCGGGGGTATCGTAGATGGGGCGGAACTCGGCAGTGTACACCGGCTTTGCACCGGATGCCGTGCGGTCCCGGGTCGCCTCGCGGGCCTTTTGCTCAAAGCCGCCGAGCCTGCCGTTTTTCATGGCGGCGTTCAGGCCGATAAACACCAGACCCAGCGGCCACCACACCACAAATGCAATGACAATGGCCCACCACGGGAACTGGAACGGCCCGTCCCCGGCGTGGTATTCGTTTTTGTTGGTATATTTCGGATTTTCATAATCGTTGGGCATGGGTGAGGCTCCTTTGGTGGGATGGCGAAGATGGCCCGGAGGGTTGGATTTTCCCCTACACATGGCGGAAGGTTTGCGGTGAATGTTGTAGGGAGCGGCGTCCTCGACGCCCCGCGGAGGGGTCAAGACCCCTCCCTACGATGCAAAAGACACATGGGCAGTAATGGCAAAGTCGCGGGCCGGGCATGCCCGGCCCCTACGGACTGCTGTGAACGGGTGGTTGGCGGGAGGGGCAAGGGAGGGCGGCAGCCCGCCCCCTTTGCAGTGGGCGGGTGGTTGACCGGGAACGGGTGGTGACGTAAGGCCCGTCGGGACCCTTCAGGCCAGCTTGCGCGGCCAGCTCCCCTAAAAGGGGAGCCTTTTGCGGGCTGTCGCCCGAGATTATAGCAGCCGTTAAAAACTGCGGGGGTTCGGGGGAACACCCGACTCAAAAGTGGAGGAAGGGGCGGGGGCGTTAAGAACGAAAAGTAATACTGCTTTCGTTTAGCCCACGCCCCTTCCGACTTCCGCTTTGGGGTTCCTAGGGGCGTGCAGCCCCTAGGTCGCGGGTCCGCTGCGTCGAAACAGCGGCAATTTTCTTTGGTTCTTTCTTTTGTTGGCAAAAGAAAGAACAACCTTCCGGGAGGCTGCCGCTCCCGGTTTACGGCAGATCACTCAGCAGTCCCTTCATATCCTCGCTTAAATAGTAGGTGCTCCCGGCCTGATAGGGGTTGTCCTTGCTGTAGGGCACATGGGTGCAGAGATAGCTGACCCACCTGCTGTAGCCGGAAACCGTCAAATGCACGCCGTCGGGCTGGGAGAACTCCGTCGAGAGATACCCGGCGTCGTCGGCAAACTCGGCACTGAGGTCAAGATAATAGCACCCACGCTCGGCACAAAGCTGCTGAATGGCCGCGTTGATGACCGCCAGACGGTCCGGGGCCAGACCCGGCAGACTGTCGGCGACCTTCTCCTGCGTGGCGGGCAGGACCGACTGCACATAGAACACCGTGTTCGGCAGGGCGGTGCGCAGGTCGTCCAGCATTTTTCCGTAGTACGCTAAAAAGCTGTCGTCGTTGCCGGGCTGGACCAGGGCGTTCGTGCCAATCAGGATGTACAGCTTCGCGGGCTGGGCCGCGGCCAGAACGTCCAGCGGCACCTCCTCGCCGCGGTCCGGGCTGGTGACGGTGGCGCGGTTGACGACGGTGTTCGGGCTGATGCCCTCATAGCCGCAGACCAGCGCACCACCCACATCAATGTTGTATTCGTTCACGCAGAAGCCCGCGGTCAGCGAATCGCCGAGGAAGGCGGCATCCGCAAACCAGCTTGTGTCCACGCGGCCAAATTCCGGCAGCGCGGCGGGGGCGGCGGGCAGCGCCGTGTAGGTATAGCCCGTGTCGGCGCTCTGGCGCTGCGGGCCGACGGTGCCCCAGTTCAGGGCCTGTGCCGTGCCTGTGCTGCCGTTGCTGCCCGCGTAGGGCACGGGGGCCACAAGGCGCGTGTTGGCGGGGGCATCGGAGGTGAGCGGCGCGTCCGCACCCTTAGCGGGCAGCAGCGCCGTGATGACGCCCGACACGACCAGAATGCCGCACGCCGTACCGATCAGCGCCAGCTGACGGAGTCTGCGGCGCTTTGCCCGCGCGCGGCGGGCGGCGGCGCGGCGCTGCTCCTGCGTGGAGGTGCGGCGCGGCGGCGTCTGCGGCTGGTCGGGCACCGCCCAGCCATTCTCCACATGGTACTGTAAATTTGTACGCGGGCGGTGGGGCCCGCGGTCATTCGGGGTCGGCATGGCACAGCCCCCTTTCGTTAGGATTTGTAAGAACGGCAAATCTTAGGCATTGTAAATCAGTATTGATTATAGCACAAACCTTTTATAAATAACAGTAGGTGCAGGCAAGTTTTTACCTCTTGCTAAATGATATAAACCTATGTATAATAGTAAGATAATCAAAGCTAGCGTACCTATAGCCTTGCTGCGGGTCGATGCAGGCATCGGCCCCTACAGCAACGTGACGCTTACTAATTTTGGGGTGTAATCATGGCAGACGAAAAATTTTCCAACTTCCTGACGGATATTATCGATGCCGACCTCGCCGAGGGCAAGGTCGATGTCGTGCATACCCGTTTCCCGCCGGAGCCGAACGGCTACCTGCATATCGGCTCCGCCAAGGCGATCTTCATCAACTACACGATCGCCAAACACTACGGCGGCCTGTTCAACCTGCGCTTTGACGACACGAACCCCGCCCGTGAGGGTGACGAGTACGTGCAGAGCATCCTGCAGGACCTGAAATGGCTGGGTGCCGAGCCGAACGGCGGCATTTTCTACGGCAGCGACTATTTTGAGCGCTGCTATGAGTACGCCGAGCAGCTCATCAAGGAGGGCAAGGCCTACGTGGATGACCTGACCCGCGAGGAAATGCAGGAGTACCGCGGCAACGACGCCGGCAAACCCAGCCGCCCGAGCCCCTACCGTGACCGCATGCCGGAGGAGAACCTCGACCTGTTCCGCCGTATGCGCGCGGGTGAGTTTGCCGACGGCGAAAAAACGCTGCGCGCCAAGATCGACCTGGCCAGCCCGAACATGAACATGCGCGACCCGACCATCTACCGCATCAAGCATGTCGAGCATCACCGCCAGGGCGACAAGTGGTGCATCTACCCGATGTACGACTTTGCGCACCCCATTCAGGACGCCATTGAGGGCATCACCTTCAGCCTGTGCAGCCTTGAGTTTGAGAACCACCGCCCGCTGTATGAGTGGGTCATCACGAACCTGTTCGGCAAAGAATTCCCGAAGCAGCGCGAGTTTGCCCGCCTGAACGTGACGAACACCGTCATGAGCAAGCGTTACCTGCGCGAGCTGGTCGAGAAGAACATCGTGGACGGCTGGGACGACCCCCGTATGCCGACCCTGTCCGGCCTGCGCCGCCGCGGCTACACGCCGACGAGCATCTTCACCTTCGTGAAAGAGGCCGGCATCTCCAAGGCTGACAACCTCGTGGATATGCGCCAGCTGGAGGCCGTGCTGCGCGCCGAGCTGGAGCTGAACGCCCAGCGCCGCGTGGCTGTGCTGGAGCCTGTCAAGCTGATCATCGACAACTATCCCGCCGACCAGTGCGAGTATTTTGACCTGCCCAACAACCCGAACCGCGACGCCAACGACACGACGACCCGCAAGGTCGCCTTCACGAAGGAGCTGTGGATCGAGAACAGCGACTTCTTTGAGGTGCCGCCGCCGAAATTCAAGCGCCTGACGCTTGGCAGCGAGGTCCGCTTGATGGGCGCGTATCTGGTGCGCTGCACCGGCGTGGACAAGGACGAGAACGGCAAAGTCGTGGCCATCCACGCCGAGGCCGACCTCGAGACCCGCAACGGCAACCCCGCCGATGGCCGCAAGGTGCGCGGCACGATCCACTGGGTCAGTTGCGCCCACTGCCTGGACGCCGAGGTCGAGCTGTATGATAAGCTGTTCACCGAGGCCAACATGAACAGCATCCCCGACGACGCGGATTTCAAGGATTACCTGAATCCCGACAGCGTCAAGGTGCTGCAGGGTGCGAAGCTCGAGGAGAGCCTGAAGGATGCCAAGCCCGGTGACCGCTTCCAGTTCGTGCGCAACGGGTATTTTACCCCGGACAGCAAGCATGAGGGCGTGTACAATCGAATCGTCACGCTGAAGGACAGCTTTAAGCTGTAATTTGCAAAAAATGACCCCCATCGGATGTTGCTCCGATGGGGGTTTTGCTGTAGGGGGCGGCGTCCCCGACGCCCCGCGGCAGGGTGAGGTCACCCCGCCCTACGTATTGTTTGTAAGGGGGATGTAGGGCGGCCTGCCCTCAGGCCGCCGCGGAGGGGTCAAGACCCCTCCCTGCAAAGCCATCCTTAAAGGGGCGGCAACGCAAGCCTGCGGGCCGGGCATGCCCGGCCCCTACAGGTGCGGCGGCAATTTACGCGGCATCACCCTGCCTGCTTCTTCTCCCACTTCTCCGCGCACCGCTGCATCCAGCCGCCCTTGATGTAGTACAGAATAAACAGCGCGGACGCGAGGGACCAGGTGATGGGATAGCTCATCTCCACCGTGGCGACCTCGTGGCGGAGGGGCACGGCGATGAACAGCCAGAGCATCCGCAGACCGCAGACAAAGAACACGGTGATCAGCGTCGGCACGCGGACATCGCCGCAGCCGCGCAGCGCACCGGCCAGCACCTCAATACATACGTAGGTGATGTAGACCGGCGTCAGGACGTGCATCATGCCGACACCGACGGCGACCACCGCGTCGTCCTGGCTGAACAGGCGGAACAGCACCTCCGCCAGATTGTAAAATGTAAAGCTGATGACCAGCGTCGTACACGCGGCCATTGCCAGACAGACCCGCACGCCGCGGCGCACGCGGTCATACTGCCGTGCGCCGAAGTTCTGCCCCGCAAACGTCGTGATGGCGATGCCCAGCGAGTTGATCGTCATCCAGAACAAAAAGTCGATCTTGCCGTAGACGCCCCACGCCGCAATCGTGCTGGTGCCGAAGCTGTTCATGCTGCTCTGGATGAACATATTGCTGATGTTGTACATGGCGCTTTGGGCGGCGGCGGGCACGCCGATGGTGCAGATGGCCGTGAAAACGTCGCCGTGCAGCCGCAGCTTTTCGGCGCGGATGTGCCACGGCATCCCCTGAGAGCCGACGATGCAGCGCAGCGTCAGCACCGCACTGGCCACCTGACTGAGCACCGTCGCCAGCGCCGCGCCCATGACGCCCCAGCCGAACACCGCAATGAACACGACGTCCAGCACAATGTTGACGAGCGACGCCGCGATCAGAAAGTACAGCGGACGCTTGGAATCGCCGATGGCACGCAGGATATTGGTGCCCATGTTGTAGAGCATCTGCGGGATCATGCCCAGAAAGTAGATGCGCAGATACAGCGCTGCGTCGGGCAAAATCTCGTCCGGCGTGCCCAGCAGACGCATTATCGGCGCGGCGGTCACAAGGCCCAGCACGGTCAGCAGTGCGCCAACGGCAGTGCTCAGCACCAGCGCCGTGTGCACCTGCCTGTCCACGGCATCGGGGTCATGTGCGCCCCAGCTCTGGGCAATGACGACGCCCGCGCCGCTGCAAAGCCCGACGAACAGGCCCACCAGCAGGTTGACGAAGGGCCCTGTTGCGCCCACCGCGGCCAGCGCGTTTGTGCCCACAAAGTTACCGACGATCAGGGTGTCCGCCGTGTTGTACAGCTGCTGGAACAGCGTGCCGAACCAGATGGGCAGAAAGAACAGGAGCAGCTGTTTGGGGATGCTGCCCGTCAGAATATCCGTTTGTTTGACGCTTTTCATAGAATTTCTCTCACTTTTCTGTTTCTCGCAACCACATTTTATGCTATAATGGCCCTAATGTAAAGAGGTGATTTTTGTGGGTCTTTATTGGGAGCCCTGTCCCGGCGGTGCGCGGCTGCTGCGGCTGCTGGGCGATACCCCCTGCCCCGCTGTGCCGGGCACAATTGAGGGGCTGCCCGTTGCGGAGCTGGGGCCGTACTGCTTTGCGGACAGGCCGGTCAGGCCCGGGGCCCGGCGCACCGGGGACGACACGCATGAGATCACCGGCAATTTTGTGGAGGAGGTCACCCTGCCCGACACCGTGCGGGTGCTGGACAGCGCGGCGTTTTACAACTGCCGCAGGCTGCGCCGGGTCACGCTGGGGCCCGGGGTCGAGGGGTTCGGCAGCGATTTATTTACGAACTGCCGCCAATTGCAGACCTTCCGCCTGCGGGCTGCCGCCGATGCCCCGACGGGCTTAAAAAAGCTGCTGGGGGCCGTCAGCGCGGACATTACGGTGGAATTGGACGGTGCGCAGCTGTTTTACCCCGAGTATTCGGAGTTTCTGGACGAGAACACGCCCGCGCATATCTTCAACCACAGCATTGAGGGCGAGGGCTACCGGATGCGGCAGTGCTTCACGCCCGGCGGCGCGGTGGATTACGCCGCGTTTGATGCGTCGTTTGCGCAGGCCTGCGTCGGCGAGAGTGAGGATAAGCTCTGCCGGTTAGCACTCGGGCGGCTTGTGCAGCCGTTTGGACTGGGTGACGACGCCCGCGCAGACTACGAGCTTTACCTGACCGCCCACCCGGAGGCAGCGTTCCGGCGTGCCATTGATGACCGGGACGAGGCCGCTCTGCGGCTGCTGGTGGGGCTGAGCCTGCCGACAGCAGATGCCGCGGTCTATTGCGCCCGCGTCGGGTGGAGCGCCGGGGCGGCGGTGCTGTTAGGCAGGGCCAAGCGAGCGAAAAAAACGTATGATTTTGACGATTTGTAGACCATAAGCGGGTGGCAGCGCAAGGCCCGTCAAAGCCCCTCAGGCCTCGCAGGCCCGGGCAAAGCCCGCGAGGAAAGCCTCCCCATCAGGGGAGGTGGCCGCGAAGCAGGCCGGAGGGGTTCAGCCCGTTGCCGGGCAGCCACGTAAGCCCGCTGGCCGGGCATGCCCGGCCCTTACATACAGTCATGGAAGAAGGTGTCCACTATAGCCAAACACATCCAAACCCAATCGGAATGGGAACAGACGATGGCCCGCCGGGTCATGGAGCAGCTGCGGGGGGAGCTGTACCTTGACCAGCGCTACTTAACGGCAGCGCTCGGTGCACTGCCCGCGGCCCCGCGGGAAAGCGGCGGCAGCTTTGCCACCGACGGCGGGGCACTCTACTACCCCACCGCATGGCTGCTGGACACCTACCGCAGGAACCGGCGGTACCTGCCCCGGGCCTACCTGCACAGCCTGTTCCACTGCATCTTCCGGCATCTCTGGCTGCGGGACAGGCGCGACCCCGACCTGTGGGGGCTTGCCTGTGACATTGCCGTGGAGGCCACGCTGGACACCCTGAACACCCCCGCCACGAAGCGCCCCGTCGGCTGGGTGCGGCAGCAATGCTACACACAGCTGCGCGAAAAGTGCAAATTTTTAGCGGCAGGCCCCATCTACCGCGTCTTAGCACAGACCGACGCGGAGACCTTAAACAAGTGGCAGCGGGAATTTTACACCGACAGCCACCGCCTCTGGCCCGCTGACCCGGACAGCCCCGCCGCCCAGATGCGCGGCAAACAGTGGGAGAACCTGGGCCGCCAGACGGAGCTGAGCATGGAGGAAAGCGGCCGACGCGCCGGGCAGGACACTGCCGCGCAAGCTCTGCAGGCGCAGGTGCAGGCCGGGCGCAGCCGCCGCACCTACCGGGATTTCCTGCGCCGGTTCGCCGTCTGGCATGAGGAGCCGCACCTCGACCCCGAAGAATTCGACCTCGGCTTTTACAGCTACGGCCTGCGCACCTACGGCAACCTGCCGCTGATAGAGCCGCTGGAAAGCCGCGAGGTGAAGAAAGTACGCGACTTCGTCATTGTGGTGGACACCAGCGAATCCACGGCGGGCGAGCTGGTCAAGGCGTTCTTAAAAGAGACGTTCACCTTATTAAAAAGTCAGGACAGCTTTTTCCGGCAGTGCCGCATTTTGGTCATGCAGGCGGACAACGCTGTGCGGGATGAGGTCTGGCTGAACGATCTGGACGCGCTGGACCGCTATACGGCGCAGTTCACGCTGGTGGGCGGCGGCGGAACGGACTTCCGCCCCGCGTTCGCCCGCATTGCGCAGCTGCGGCAGGACGGTGTGCTGCGGGACCTGCAGGGCGTGCTGTATTTTACCGACGGCAAGGGCATCTACCCCGCCAAACGCCCGCCGTTTGAGACGGCGTTCCTGTTTTTGGAGGACGGCACCCCGCCGCCCGACGTGCCGCCCTGGGCCATGCGCCTGGTCTTGCAGCCCGAAGAATTTGACCCGAAAGGACGATGAACCATGGATATTCAACGTGCCAAAGAGGAAATCAAGCGCGCCGTGCAGGCGTACCTTGCCACGGACGACATTGGCCGCCCGCTGATCCCCGCCGTGCGGCAGCGCCCCATTCTGCTGATGGGCCCGCCGGGCGTCGGCAAGACCCAGATCATGGAGCAGATCGCGCAGGAGTGCGACATTGCGCTGGTGGCCTACACCATCACCCACCACACCCGCCAGAGCGCCGTCGGCCTGCCGTTCATCCGGGAGCGGAACTACGGCGGGCGCACCCGCAGCGTGACCGAGTACACGATGAGCGAGATCATCGCCAGCGTCTACGCCGCCATGGAGCGCACCGGCAAGAAAAACGGCATCCTGTTCATCGACGAGATCAACTGCGTCAGCGAGACGCTGGCCCCCACGATGCTGCAATTTTTGCAGTGCAAGACCTTCGGCAATCAGGCTGTGCCGGGCGGCTGGGTCATTGTGGCCGCGGGCAATCCGCCGGAGTACAACAAGAGCGTGCGGGAGTTTGACCTTGTCACGCTGGACCGCGTGCGGCGTATCGACATTGAGCCGAAGCTGAGCGTCTGGCAGGACTACGCCCGCGCCCACAGGCTGCACCCCGCCGTGACGGCCTACTTGGAGCTGCGCCCGCAGCATTTTTACAAAATCGAAAACGATGTGGACGGCGTGCAGTTCGTGACCGCCCGCGGGTGGGAGGATCTGTCTGCCTATTTACAGGCTGCGGACAGGCTGGCGCTGCCCGTGGACGAGGGGGTCATCGGGCAGTACCTGCGCCACCCCGAGGTCGCGCGGGATTTTGCGGCCTACTGGGTGCTCTACCGCAAGTACCACGAGGATTACGGCGTCGAGGATATTTTGCAGGGCAAGCCCTATGACGCCGTCATTGCACGGGCGATGGACGCGAGCTTTGACGAGCGCATCAGTCTGGTCAGCTTGCTGCTGGCGGGCCTGAACACCCGCTTTGCCGACGCCCGCGCCATGGGTGCGGTGACGGATGCCTGCTACCAGCAGCTGCGCAGCTTCAAGCGGACGCTGTCCCAGCAGCCCGACGCCGACCCTGCCGACCTGTTTGCCGAGCGGTGCGACGCCTACCGCGCCAAGCTGGAGTCCGACAAGACCGCTGGAGCGCTGCTGCCCGACGAGGCCGCGGCCCGCACCCGCACGCTGGCGCTGCTGACCGCGTGGAGCCGTAGCCTTGACAACAGTCTGGACGCCGACGAGGCGTTTGACACGGTGCGCGGCGCGTTCAACACCCAGGTGCAGCGCCGCGAGGAAGCGGTCTCCGCCGCCAGCAACGCGCTGGAATTTGCCTTTGACTTTATGGAGCAGGCGTTCGAGGACGGGCAGGAGATGGTCGTCTTCGTCAACGAGCTGGCACTCGGCCCCGACTCCGCGCCGTTTCTGGCCGAAAACGACTGCGAGCGGTTTGAGCAGTACAGCGAGAAGCTGCTTCTCCACGGCGGCGAGGATGAGCTGCTGGCGGAATTGCAGCGGGATGATGTGCGGGCTGAGGAGCATTCGGCGGAGTTTTGATGTTCACGATGCCCTGTAGGGGCCGGGCATGCCCGGCCCGCGCGTGAAAGGCAAGCGTTCGTCCGCCGTACAGTTGCGGGCCGCACATGTGCGGCCCCTACAAAGCGGCAGCTTATTGGCTGTTCGCCTAAAAGCCGCGGACGTGACCGCCGCCGTCAAGTCCCACGGGCGGATATGGAATCCGCCCCTACGGAACTACGGTAGGGGGCGGCGTCCCCGACGCCCCGCAGGCAGCTGCCCGCTAAAAAGTATTACTTCTCATTATATTCTTTACTCTTTTGCGGAATTTTGTTATAATGGCAGTATTCCGTTTATCATCGGACATTTTGAGGGGGTCATTTTATGAAAGCAGTCATCACGGTCATCGGGCGGGACACGGTGGGTGTCGTTGCCAAGGTCAGCGCGGTGTGCGCCGAGCTGAACATCAACATTGAGGACGTTTCCCAGTCCATCATGCAGGATATGTTCTGCATGATCATGCTGGTCGATCTGAGCAAGGCGAACGCCGGGGCCGCCGAGGTCCGGGACCGCTTTGCGGCATTGGGCAAAGAGATGAAGATGCAGGTCACCGTGACCCGGCAGGAAGTCTTTGATGCCATGCACACCATTTAAGGGGGCTGCCACATGAGAATCATCAACAGCCGCGACATTATGGAGACCATTGAGATGCTGACCGCCGAGAACCTCGACGTGCGCACCGTCACAATGGGCATCAGCCTGCTGGACTGCATCGACCCGGATGCGGACAAGGCGTGCGAGAAAATCTACAACAAGATCACCCGTCTGGCGGGCAATTTGGTCTCCGTCGTGGACGGCATCAGCGCCGAATACGGCATTCCCATCGTCAACAAGCGCATCAGCGTCACGCCCATTGCGATGCTGCTGGGCGCCGCGCCCGACGCCGACCCCGTGCAGTACGCCAAAACGCTGGACCGCGCGGCCAAGGCCGTGGGGGTCAACTTCATCGGCGGCTTCGGTGCGCTGGTACACAAGGGCTTTTCCGCGGGCGATAAGCGGCTGATCGCCGCCATCCCCCGCGCACTGGCCGAGACCGATATTGTCTGCTCCAGCGTCAATATCGGCTCGACGAAATCGGGCATCAACATGGACGCCGTCAAGCTGATGGGCGAGGTCGTGCGCGAGACCGCCGAGCTGACGAAGGACAATATGTGCATGGGCGACGCAAAGCTCGTCGTGTTCTGCAACGCGCCCGAGGACAACCCGTTCATGGCGGGCGCGTTCCACGGCGCGGGCGAGCCGGACTGTGAGATCCACGTCGGCGTCTCCGGCCCCGGTGCGGTGCGCGCCGCGCTGGCCAAGCTGCCGAAGGACGCCCCGATGGACGAGGTGGCCGAGCTGGTCAAGCGCACGGCATTCAAGATCACCCGCCTGGGCCAGCTGGTAGCGAACCTCGCCAGTGAGCGCCTCGGCGTGCCCGCGGGCATCATTGACCTGTCGCTGGCCCCGACGCCCGCGATTGGCGACAGTGTTGCGAACATTCTGGAGGAGATGGGCCTTGAGAGCTGCGGCTGCTGCGGCACGACGGCCTGCCTGGCCCTGCTGAACGACGCGGTCAAGAAGGGCGGCGTCATGGCGTCCAACCACGTCGGCGGCCTGTCCGGCGCGTTCATCCCCGTGTCGGAGGATGACGGCATGATCAACGCCGCCAACTGCGGCAGCCTGACGCTGGAAAAGCTCGAGGCCATGACCGCGGTCTGCTCCGTCGGCATCGACATGGTCGTCATCCCGGGCGACACGAGCGCCGAGGTCATCAGCGGCCTGATCGCGGACGAGGCCGCCATCGGCATGGTGAACAGCAAGACCACCGCCGTGCGCGTCATCCCCGCCATCGGCCACAAGGCCGGCGACGTGCTGGACTTCGGCGGCCTGCTGGGCCACGCGCCCATCATGCCCATCAGCCGGTTCAGCCCCGCGGTCATGATCCACCGCGGCGGCCGCATCCCCGCCCCGATGCAGGCATTGAAGAACTGATTGCAATACACACCGCCTCTGCCGGATTTGGCATGGGCGGTTTTTTTGTGGTATAATCAGGATGATAAAAAGGTAAGTGAATGGGATACCGCGATACAGGATACCATGGAGGAATAGGATAATGTCGAAAGATGAGTATTTGATAACCGATACGCCCCTCAAAGCGTTGACGGTTTTTGCAATGCCAATGATTCTTGGCAGTTTTTTTCAGCAAATATACAATATGGCCGACTCTATTATTGTCGGCCAGTATGTTGGTTCTTCCGCGCTTGCAGCTGTCGGTGCATGTGCAGCATTGACCAATGTGTTCATTTGTGTGGCACTGGGAGCCGGTGTCGGAGCCGGTGTGCTTGTGAGCCGTTATTTCGGAGCTAGGGAGTATGGCAAAATGAAAACAATCGTGTCAACCTCCCTGATCAGCTTTTTGCTTCTAAGTATAGTCCTTGGTGTTTTTGGCTTTTTCTTCGCCAACTCGATGATGCGTGGACTGCAAACCCCTGCCGACATACTGGGTGATGCAGTACTGTATCTGCGGGTCTATTTTGTGGGCTTTCCGTTTCTGTTTATGTATAACATTCTTTCTACCATGTTCACCTCCATCGGCGAATCCAAAATTCCGCTGGGACTGCTGATTTTTTCGTCCATCCTGAATATTTTAATGGATCTTTGGATGGTAGCCGGGCTAGGTCTCGGTGTGTTCGGTGCGGCTATTGCAACCCTGATTGCACAGGGAATTTCCGCAGTGTTTTCGTTTTTGATTTTCTTTGCACGGATGCAGCAATATAAAAGCCCCTTTAACAGGTTTGAACGGCAGGAGCTGTATTCCATGCTTCGCATTGCGGTGCCGTCGGTTTTACAGCAGTCCACAGTGTCCATCGGTATGATGATCGTGCAGGCAGTGGTAAATCCTTTCGGTACACAGGCACTCG
>OIBU01000029.1_pt1 | contig 61401 bp, 54 predicted proteins | sample 1581111 | NCBI WGS metagenome assembly OIBU01 (sample SAMEA3882508, study PRJEB24775) | human gut metagenome | biome: human-associated habitat; feature: intestine environment; material: feces | place: Netherlands | collected 2009/2010 | reverse complement strand
GCCATGCAGAAAGGCAACAATCTGGCCCACCACCTGATACAGTCTTTTGCGCCGGGCGAAACCACGCCGGAGCAGGCCCACGAGATCGGCCGGCAGCTTGCAGATGAAGTCCTGCAAGGCAAATGCAGGAACGGTAAAATTATCATTGGAAATGTATCCAACGAAAATGATGAGACATTGACACAAGATTTTTGTATGCTATGGATTTTTTTGAGAAAATCATATAAAATGATAGGTACAGATATCGGAATATTTAATATGTAGACAACAACGAAAGGATTCAGGTAATGTTATGCAACTAATTAAAGAACGACAAATGGTAGACTTTCTACTATTCCAGTTCAATCAGATGACGAATTACCGTTTTAATTTGATGGATTTCTAAAAGAAAAATTTATTGTATACAAAGGGGTTCTTCAAATGGACAACAACCTCATTCCGTATCAGCCTGTAATCTCCGATATTAAAAATTTGATTACCGTCGGCCGGAACGTTGCCTATAATGCAGCCAACCGTGCAATGATTATGACCTACTGGAATATTGGAAAGCGCATTGTTGAAGAAGAACAAAGCGGTGCCGAGCGTGCAGAGTATGGCAAACGCTTAATTCCAGTTCTTTCGGCAGAACTCACAAAGGAATTCGGCAACAGCTATTCCAGCCGGAATCTTCACTATTACCGTAAATTTTACCATTGCTTTCCTGATTCCGAGATTTTGAACACGCGTGTTCAAAATCTTAATTGGTCGCATTTTCGGGCTTTGCTTCGTGTTTCCGATGAAGATGCCCGTGTTTGGTATATGAATGAAGCTGCCAATGAAAATTGGAGTGTCCGCACCCTTGACCGCAACATTGGCACACAGTATTATTATCGGCTGCTCCATTCTCCAAAAAAAGAAGCTGTGATGGCAGAGATGAAAGAGAAAACAGCGGCAGAGCCCAAGCATCAGTTTGAACTTCTCAAAAGTCCCATCGTGGCAGAATTTTTAGGATTTCGCACCGAAGATTCCTTTGCAGAGTCCGATTTGGAGTCTGCAATTCTTTCTCACATCCGGGACTTCCTCATGGAGATGGGAAAGGGATTTGCTTTCGTGGCCCGACAGCAGCACATTGTGACCGACACGGAAGATTACTACATCGACCTTGTGTTCTATAACATCGAACTGAAATGCTATGTTCTGATTGATTTGAAAATGGGCACGATCACCCATCAGGATGTCGGCCAGATTGATATGTATGTTCGGATGTACGATGAACTCAAATGCAAAGAGGGCGACAATCCCACGATTGGCATTCTGCTGTGTGGCGAAACCAGCGAGGACATCGCACGCTATTCTGTCCTGCACGATAACGACCACCTGTTTATGTCAAAGTATCTAACCTATCTGCCCACTAAAGAACAGCTGCGGGCAGAAATTGAACGTCAAAAGAACATTTTCTATATGCAGCATCCGAAGCTGGATGATAAATCGGACGATTCCGAATTTTAATCAAGATGCAAGAAAGCCGGACACAGCAACCCTAAGGCCACCGTGTCCGGCTATTTCTGTGTTGACAACGACACATTACTTTGATTGAAAATAATGTGTCATCATCAATCTGGCGGTATCACTCCCCCGTAAAATCGAATCTCTGTCCGTCAAAGTCAGCATCGGCCATTTGCTCCAATTTTGCAATGGTGCCGTTTGCCAGCCGAAGCATTTCCGTATCCATATCCGGCAGGGCGGCGAGCATCCGCGCCATCGTTCGGCGGCAATCAGAAGTGTGGTACATACAGATCAAATTTTCTTCTTCTACGCTGAAATTCATGTGTCAGACCTCCATTTCATGTTGCTTGCTGCGGGCCGCTGCCTTTTTCGGGCTGGCAGCCTGTTTTGTTTCGGAAAGCTGTTTGCGGACGGAAGTGCGGGGCTTGCGAATGCACTTGTCCCGGTTCTCGTTTTTATCAATCAGCGCGTAGATGCCGAAACGGTCTTTCACGCTGGACAGGCGCAGGGATTTGTACGGCAGCATGGCAAGCAGCTGGTCCGTATCCCGACTGGATGCCAGTTTGGTGAAGTAGGGCGATACCTCCACCATAAAATGATTTTTGTCCGGGCTGTTGGGAGCAGCCAGCCGCTTCATATCTGCCGCGATACGCTGCGCCTCGGCCTCGATCAGCCCAGTGTGCAGTGCCGCAAGATGTTCTTTGAAATCACCGGGCCGTGCCGGTTCTCGACTGCGCTGCTCCTGCCGGATGGCCGCTTGCAGAAGTTCCGGGTCACGGGGCTGCATTTCATACCGCACGAACTCTCCAAAATATTTGTCCGAGCGGCTGTTGAAATGCTCTTTGGGGCCAATTTCCCGCATCCCACTTTCGTAGATCAGGCGATTGGCACCCACAGGCAGAGCGGCATCCCGGATATGCTGGAAATGCTGCTGGTAGTCCAGTTCATACAGATTGCCTTGCACGGTTCCGTTGGCCGCACCGGTCAACTCCACCGCATAGGCAAGAATCCTGTCATGGGTCTGTTCACCGCAAAATTTCCATGTATTGTAGGCTTGGGTATCTTTGAGCAACACATCCCGTTCCCGGAAGCAGAATGTTCCAGAGGGCCGGGACAGCCACAACAGCAGCTTATCTTCCGGCTGGTTGCTGCGGGTGGCCTCCCGCAGCATTTTGATGTCATACGCAAAATCGCTCTGATAGTATGCGGTGTTCTGGTGCATAATGGCTTCCAACGCAGCGATCACATCCATATTTTCAAACTTCTGCACGGTTTACACCTCCAATTCTTTTGTCTCTTCCCGTGGCGGTGTTTGTTTGCTTTGCTCCTTTTTCGCGGCATCCAGCTGTGCCCGGATGCCTCCTTTCTGTTTTTAGGCAAAGAAAAAGCCGCAGGCTTTTTGTGAAAGTCTGCGGCTGTAAAGCAAAATCGCTTTGTCTTACTTTGCCATGGAAGGTATTCAATATTGTCGCTGAGGCGAAATCGTTTCTTACGGTAGTAACGTTTCTTACGGTAGTAAAATGGTAGTAAATTCGGGGCTTAACATCCCGAAAAGCGAGGATTCATCAGGGTTTTCAGACTTGTTCATATCCTGCCATGAGATAACAATAGCCGGGTATCCGCTTTGCTCCAAAAAGTGCGGTACCGGGCTGTGGCGATATTCTCCTGCTTATTTCCATCCGCGGGCGGTGGGATCCAGCATTTCGGCGGCGGAATAGATCAGCGCGTTGCAGATGGCCGCCGCCACGTTGCTGCCGCCCTTGCGGCCCATGGCAACAATGGCGGGCACGCCGTGGCTTTCGCACACGGCAAACAGGCGCTCCTTGCTTTCCACCACGTTCACAAAGCCCACCGGCACACCGATAACCAGCGCCGGGCGCAGGCCGTTTTCAATTTTCTCGGCAATCGTCAGCAGGGCGGTGGGGGCGTTGCCCACGGCCAGCACGGCGCCGGGGTATTCGGCCGCAGCCTTGTGCATGGCGGCCACGGCGCGGGTGGTGCCCGCCTGTTTGGCCGCTGCAGCCACAGCGGGGTCCGCCATAAAGCAGAGTGCCTGCCCGCCCAGCTTGGCCAGGCCCGGCTTGGTGATGCCTGCCAGGGCCATGTTGGTATCGGTGATGATCGTTGCCCCGGCGTGCATAGCAGCAATACCGGCGGCTACCGCGCCGGGGGTAAAGTGCAGGGTCTGCGCATAGTCAAAATCCGCGGTGGTGTGGATGACCCGCTTGACTACAGGGGCGTTTTCCGGCGGGATGTCCAGCCCGCGCTGGGCCAGCTCCCCGGCAATAATTTTCATGCTGGTGCGTTCAATATCGGCGGGCAGGTGGTGCTGCGGCATCATTGGTCATTTCCCCTTTCGGCGGGCTGTGCAAGGCCCATAGCCGCATACACGGCGGCCAGATCCAGGTTATGGCGTACCCCATCGGCCAGCAGATCCAGCTGCTGGGTACGGTATTCCTGCATGGAGATCGGCGCTGCCGCGGCGGGGTCAATCCCCTTGCGGCGGCAAAGATGGGCGGCAAACTGCTCGGTCAGCTCGCCGCTGTCAAACAGGCCGTGCAGGTAGGTGCCAAACACCTGGCCCTGCACGCAGCCTTCGGGGGTGCCGTCCGCCAGGGTGCAGAACGGCGCGCCCTGCACAGTGGTGCGCCCGGTGTGAATCTCGTACCCGGTCAGGTGCGCCCCGGCAAAGGGCTCCGCCGTCACGGTCGCCTGGCTTTGGGTGCGGCGCTTTTCGGCGGCAAAGGTGGTTTGGGTGGGCAGCAGGCCAAGGCCGCGCAGGGTCTGCGGGCGGCCGCTCTCGGTGCCTTCCTGGTCGGCCAGGGTCTGGCCCAGCATCTGGTAGCCGCCGCACACCCCCAGCACCGGCGTGCCGCGCTGGGCCAGCTTGCTGATGGCTGCTTCCAGCCCGCACTGGCGCAGCCACAGCAGGTCGTCCACGGTATTTTTTGTACCGGGCAGGATCACGCAGTCCGGCGCGCCAAGCTCGCGGGTGGTCTGCACATAGCGCACGCCAAGCAGCGGGTGCTGCTCCAGCGGCATGAAATCGGTAAAGTTGGAGATGTGCGGCAGGCGGAGGATGGCCGCATCCAGCGGGTGGATTGCTTTGCCCGCATCCAGCCGGGTGGAAAGCGAATCCTCGTCCTCAATGTCCACCTTCAGGTAGGGCACGACCCCCAGCACCGGCAGCTGCGTTTTTTCTTCCAGCATAGCAAGGCCGGGGCGCAGGATCTCCACATCGCCGCGGAATTTATTGATGAGCAGCCCCTTGATGCGGGCGCGCTCCTCTGGCTCCAACAGCGCCACCGTGCCGTACAGCTGGGCGAACACACCGCCCCGGTCGATGTCTCCCGCCAGCAGAACGGGGGCATCCACCAGCCGGGCAAGGCCCATGTTGACGATATCGTCTGCCTTCAGGTTGATCTCCGCCGGGCTTCCGGCCCCCTCAATGACGATGATGTCCACGGTTTCGGCCAGACTGTTGTAGGCTGAGAGGATCTCCGGGATGAGCGCTCTTTTCATTTTGAAGTAGGCGGCGGCGGACATCTGGCCCCGCACCTCGCCGTTCACAATGACCTGACTGCCCACGTCACTGCTGGGCTTGAGCAGGATGGGGTTCATCCGCACATCCGGCTCGATGCCTGCGGCCTGCGCCTGCACCACCTGTGCCCGGCCCATTTCCAGCCCATCCCGGGTGACAAAGCTGTTCAGCGCCATGTTCTGGCTCTTGAAGGGAGCCACGCGGTAACCGTCCTGCGCAAAAATGCGGCAGAGGGCGGCGCACAGCAGGCTTTTGCCTGCACCGCTCATGGTTCCCTGCACCATAATGCACTTTGCCTTGCTCATTCCAGCACCTCCGCAAGAAGTTTCAAAAGCTGTTCGTTTTCAGGCCCGGTGCGCACGGCAGTGCGGTACCAGCCGGGGCCCAGCCCGGGGTAGTTCGCACAGCTGCGCAGCACAGCACCCCTTTGCCGCAGGGCTTCTCCCAGCGTCTCCGGGGCCTGAAACAGCAGGTAATTTGCCCTGCCGTCCAGCACCCGCAGGCCCAGCGCCCGCAGCCCAGCCGTCAGGCGGGGCCGCTGTTCAGCAATGAGGGCCCGGACCTTTTCCACATACGCTGTCTCCTCCAGCGCGGCAAGGCCCGCCGCCTGCGCCAGACTGGAAACACCCCAGGGCTGGCCGCAGGCCTGCATCTGTTCCAGCAGCGCCGTATCGGCACTCAGGGCATAGCCCAGCCGCACGCCCGCCATGCCGTAGAGCTTGGTGAAGGCTTTCAGGATGACCAGATCTCCCTCCCCCAGCAGACCTTTTGCCGTGTGCAGGGCATGGTCGGGCAGGAAATCAAGGAAGCATTCGTCCACCACCAGCAGGGTGCCGCACGCCGCGCAGCGGCGGAGGATCTGCTCCACCAGCGGCAGGGTCGTCAGCTGGCCGGTGGGATTGTTGGGCTGGCAGAGGAACACCATGTCCACCCCCGGACGGATGGCCGCACAGAACGCATCCGTGACTGCAAAATCCTCCTGTTCCCGCAAAAAGAAGCGTTCCAACGTGCAGCCGACACTTTCCAAAGCAGTGGCATACTCCGCAAAGGTGGGTGCGGTGACCAGCGCCCGGCGGGGCTTTTTGGCCCAGACCAGCCGGAAGATAAGGTCTGCCGCCCCATTGCCGCAGAGGATCTGCTCCGCCGGCACGCCCTCATGGAGCGCCAGCTTTGCCCGCAGTTCCCGGCACAGGGGGTCGGGGTAGCGGTCGGCCGTGGGCAATGCCGCCGTGATGGCCCGGGCCACCCCTTCCGGCAGACCCAGCGGGCTGACGTTGGCCGAAAAATCCAGCGCATCCCGCCCGAACTCGGCCCGATAACCGGCCCAATCGCCGCCATGTACTAGTTGCATGTTCGTTCTCCTTTTCCTGGATGGTTCTGGATCCCAGTTCTTGGCTCCCCCCTTTGGGGGAGCTGTCATGCAAGGCATGACTGAGAGGGCGAGGTCGTTACAAAATAGCCCGTATTGCCACGCCCCACGCCAGTGCAAAAGCGCCTGCCACGTACATCATCCGGTTGGCACGCAGGATATCCTCCGGTTCAATGGGACGCAGCGGATCGCCGATGGTGGGCTTGGCGTAGTATTCGCCAAAGTAATAGGCGGGCCCGGCCAGCTGCACCCCCAGCGCACCGGCGCAGGCGCTCTCGGTCTGGGCGCTGTTGGGGCTGGCGTGGTTCCGGCGGTCCCGCCGCCAGATCTTCCACGCCCCTTTTGCGTCATTGTGCGTAAAGGCCGCGGCAGCCACCCACAGCAGGGCGGCAAGGCGGCTGGGAAGGTAATTTGCCGCATCGTCCAGCTTGGCCGGGATGCGGCCAAAGTAGAGGTATTTTTCGTTTTTGTAGCCCAGCATACTGTCCATCGTGTTGACGGCCTTGTAGGTCAGGGCCAGCGGTGCCCCGCCGATGAGCATATAGAGCAGGGGCGCGATCACGCCGTCGCTGGCGTTTTCGGCCACCGTCTCCACAGCGGCCCTGGTCACACCCTCCAGCGTCAGGTCCTGGGTGTCCCGCCCCACGATGCGGCTGACCGCCCTGCGGGCAGCAGGCAGGTCGGGCTTGACCAGTTCCCGGTAAACATTGGTGCTCTCCTGCGCCAGCCCCTTTGCGGCCAGTGCCTGCCCGCACCAGAACGTCTGGACAGCCAGCCCCAGCCACGGGCTGATGCGGGCAGCTCCCAGGCAGACAAGGCTCGTCAGCAGAAAGGTGCCCACCGGCAGGCAGAAGGCCACAATGGCACCGCCCAGCAGTTCCCCCTGAGGCGTTTTGGGCAGGCAGGCCCGCAGGCGCTTTTCCAGCGCCGAGATGGCCTTGCCCATGTACACCACCGGGTGGGGCAGCCAGGCCGGGTCGCCGAAGAGGCAGTCCAGCACAAAACCGCCGAGTACTGCGTATTCGATCATCGGGCATCCTCCTTTGTGTACTGCACAGTTTTCAGCAGGTGCAGCACCCGCTGCTCTGCCCAATCTCCTGCATCCAGAACGTAACCGCCCGCGTTGGGGGCGCACCAATGGTAATAATCCGCATGGGGCAGGGCGTAGCGCTCCATGGCAGCCATCTGGGTGCCGCCGTGGGCCAGAATGACCAGTGTCTCTTCCCCATCGGCAAGGGCCCTGTCCACCAGTGCGGCAAAGGCCCTGCACACCCGCTCCGAAAAGACAGCCTTGGTCTCGCCGTCCGGGCAGGGGCTTTCGCAGTTGGCATTCACCCAGGCCAGATAATCCGGATCGTGCTCCATCTCAATGAAATTGCGGCCCTCAAAGCTGCCGAAGCACATCTCCTGCAGGTCTTTCACCTCCACGAGCCTTGCACCCGGGAAGAGCACCTCAGCGGTCTGCCGAGTGCGGCAGAGCGGGGTGATATAGACCGTTTCCGGCCAGAGATCCGCCTGCCGCAGCTGGGCGCGGCCCGCAGGGCACAGTGGGATATCCCGCTGGCCCTGATAGCGCTTTTCGGCATTGTAGGCCGTCAGGCCGTGGCGCAGAAGATAGATCAGCATGGGGGCAGTTCTCCTTTCAATACTGTGGGGATGCCGCAGAACATCTGCACCACGCACCCGGCCCGGGCCGCCAGCAGGCAGGCCAGCCGTCCGGCGGCTTCCCGGGCGGCCCGCTCCCCTGCGTCCATGGGCACCACGCCGCCGCCCACCTCGGTGGCCATCACGATATCATAAGCGGAGAGCTCCTCCGCAAGCTTTTCCAGATTCTCAGCCTCTGCGGCCAGGGCCTGCACCTCCGCAATGCGGGTGCCGGGCAGGCGCTGGGCAAAGGTGCGCTTGCCGCTGTACAGCGGCCCGGTGATAAAGATCATAACAGTCCTCCCCACTGGCAGGCACACAGCGCCGCCAGCATCCACAGCTCGGCTTTCTGCAAAAACCATCCAGCCAGATCGCCGGTAATGCCGCCAAACTGCTTGTCCGAAACAACATGATAGCGCGCAAACACCAGCAACGCCGCCAGCACCAGCGCCCAGCCGCCCAGTGCCAGCAGGGCGGCGCTGAGCAGAGCGGCCAGCACCATCAGCACCCGGCGGACAGTAGTTCGATCCGCCGCCGTGGCAAAGGTGTGGGCAAGGCCGGTGTTCTTTGCCATCGGGAACGATGCCACGGCCAGGCCCGAGAGGGCCCGTTCCAGCACAAGGGCCAGTGTCCAGCAAAGGCCCACCCGGGGCGTGAAGTCCACGCAGGCGCAAAGGGCAAGGTAGGCCGCAAAATAACTGCACAGCCGGATCACCGCAAAGGCACCGCAGTGGGGGTCTTTGAGGATCTCCAGCTTCTTTTCCCGGTCGCCATAGCTGGAAAGGGCATCGCAGGTATCGGCATAGCCATCCAGGTGGATGCCGCCCGTGACCCAGACCGGGATCAGGCAGAACCCCGCCGCTTTTGCGGGCATCGGCAGGGGCAGAGCGCCGCACAGGCACCACAGCCCGCCAATGACCACCCCGATGAGCGGGAAGGCACACATGGCATACCGCATGTTTTTCTGGTTCCACGCGAACTGCGGCACCGGCAGGGCCGAAAACATGGCAAAGGCCACTGCAATGGTCTGCAATCCAATCATTTTTCCACTCCTTTATAATAGACCGGGATGCCGCACACCACCCGCACCACATGGTCAGCCCGGGCGGCAAGGGCATTGTTCACCTGCGCCAGCGCTTTCAGGTAGCGCCCGGTGTCGCCTGCGTAGTCGGCACCGCCGCTGAACACCTCGTTGGAGACCACGATGAGGTGCGCGCATTGTCCGGCCAATTGGTCCAGTCCTTCCAAAATGGCCGAAGCGGCATTTTCTCCCGCCCCGGCGGGGTCGTAGAGCTCGTTGGCGGTCAGGTTGCCCAGATCCTCCAACAGCGCAGTTCCCCGGGCAGGCAGATGGATGTTCTCCAGATGCAGGGGACACTCCACGGTCTCAAACTGCTTTGCCGCCCGCATCTTCCGGTGCTTTTCCACCCGGGCGGCACACTCGGCATCCCACACCTGCATGGTGGCGATGTAATAGCGCGGAAGCGCGGTTTTCAGCACCAAGCTCTCGGCATACCCGCTCTTGCCGCTGGCGGCACCGCCCAATACCAGCGTCAGCATTGGGGGGTGTACGGCGTGATGCCGCCCTCCGTGAAGGAATAGCAATCGCGGTAAACGGCCAGCGCCATATCCCACAGCGGGATGCTTGCCACCGCTCCGGTGCCCTCGCCGAGATGGAGCCCGGCGGTGAGCAGGGGCGCTTTGCCCAGCGTTTCCAGCACCAGCCTTGCTGCCGGTTCGGTGGAGCAGTGGCTGGCAAACACGGCCTTTTCTGCGGCGGGGCAGAGCCGCACCGCGCACAGAGCCGCCACCCCGCTGATGAAGCCATCCATCAGCACGGGCAGGCCTTCCAGCGCACCGCCCAGAAAAACACCGCACAGCCCGGCGATGTCGAACCCGCCCAGCTTAGAGAGCACATCCAGAGGGTCAGCGGCATCGGGCCGATTCCGCGCAATGCCCCGCCGGATGGCATCCAGCTTGCGGGCAAGCCCTGCGTCGGAAAGGCCCGCACCCCGGCCTGTCATCCGCTCCACGGGCTGACCCAGCAGAACCGCAGCCACGGCGCTGGAGGTGGTGGTGTTGCCAATGCCCATCTCCCCCGTGGCCAGCAGCTGCATCCCCGCCGCCTTCTGCGCCCGGACAAGCCCGATGCCCGCCGCAATGGCATCCACCGCCTGCTGGCGGGTCATAGCAGGGCCGGTGGTGAAATCCGCCGTCCCGGCGGCAATACGGCAGTTCTGCACCCCGGGCACCGGCTCCCCGGCCATGCCAAGATCCACAGGCACCACTTCACAGCGGGCCGTTTTTGCCATCTGGCAGACACTGGTGCGCCGGGCGGCAAGGTTCTCGGCCACGGCCCGGGTCACGCTCTGGTCCGTCTGGCTCACGCCCTGCGCCACCACGCCGTTGTCGGCGCAGAGCACCAGCACGGCCCGGCGGGAAAACGCCAGCTCTGCCGTACCGGTCAGGGCGGCGGCATCCTCCAGCATGGTCTCCAGCCTGCCCAGCCCGCCCAGCGGCTTGGCCAGGCTGGCCCAGTGGGCGTGGGCGGCGGTGCGTGCGGTCTCGTCCGGCCGGGTGATCTTGGAAAGAAGCTGTTTCAGTTCAAGCTCTGTCATTGGTCCTGTTCCTCTTGATGATAGTGTGCGGCGGCATCCACGAACCGCCGGGGCAGGGCCGTGCCCGCCCAATACAAATGCGGGAAGCCCGCATAGAAATGCTCATTTGCAAAGCCGCAGTCCCATTGCTTCCCGTTGGGCTTTGCGGCGGTAAAGCCGGTGCCGTTGTCTGTGGAATCCCAGTGGTGGAACTCGTGCACCGGCAGACGCTCCCCGGCGCGGAACAGCATACTGTCGGCGCGGGCGGTCAATGCCGCGTATCCAAACCGCACCAGCCTCCCCACCCGGAAGCCCTGCCCCGGCAGAACGCCTGCCATGGGCCAGCATTTTCCGTTGGCATCCTCCAGGCTCTGGCCCAGATAGAGAAAGCCCCCGCACTCGGCCACCGTGGGCAGACCGCGCTCCACAGCCCGGCGCACAGAGGCCAGCATGGAGCGATTCGCGCTCAACTGCCCGGCATACAGCTCCGGGTAGCCGCCGGGCAGATAGAGCCCGCCGATCTGCTCCGGCAGGGCGGAGTCCTGCAGGGGGCTGAACCAGCAGAGCTCCGCCCCCGCCCGCTCCAGTGCTTCCAGCGTTTCGGCGTAGGTGAAGCAAAACGCCGCATCCCTTGCAACGGCAATGGGAACGCGGGGGCGCTGTTCCTCTGCTCCCTGGGGCGGCAGCTCTCCCGCAGGGGGGAGCCGATCTGTGTGCACCAAAGGCGCTGCGCCTTCGGTCAGGGCAAAAAGCTTTTCCCAATCCATCACCAGCGCATCGGCCATCCGGCTGATCTTCTGCTGCAGGTCCGCGATCTCCCCGGCAGTTTTCAACCCTAAGTGGCGGCTCTCAAGGGCGGCATCCGGCAGATGGGGCAGATAGCCCAGCACCGGCAGGCCGGTCTCCCGTTCCAGCATGGGAGCCAGCAGAGCATATAAATGGGGGGCGCAGTCATTGAGCAGGATGCCCGCCAGATGGCTGGAGGTGCGGAACTGTTTCAGCCCGTTGATCTGGGCCGCCAGCGTCAGGCTGGCCCCTCTGGGCTGGACCACCAGCAGCACCGGCAGGCCCAGCGTATCGGCCAGATGCCAGGCACTGGCGGTATCACTCACGCCGCCCAGTCCATCGTAAAAGCCCATGGCACCCTCGCACACGGCTGCCCCGTGCCCGGCGGCCTGCGCATAGAGCGCGCGCACCGTCTCCGGCGCGGAGAAAAACAGGTCGAGGTTATGGCTCTCCACCCCCAGCACGGCCCGGTGAAACATGGGGTCGATATAGTCCGGCCCGCTCTTGAAGGAGCAGGGGTCCTGCCCCCGCCGCTTGAGCGCCGCCAGCAGAGCGCAGGTCAGTGTGGTTTTGCCGCTGCCGGAACAGGGCGCGGCCACAAGAAATTGGATCATTTGCGTTCTCCTGTGATAAGGAAGATGGGGTTATTGGCCATCAGCAGGTGGAGCCTGCCCGCAGGCCGGGTGCGGCTGACCGCGATCTGCGTCACCTCCGCAGCAAGGCCGTGGGCAGTCAGTGCGGCCACGGCGGCGCTCAGCGTTTCCAGCGCAATGGCAGAGATGCAGATGCGGGTGTTCGGATTCCGGGCAAGCACCGTGTCCACCACAGCCTCCATGCCCCCCTTGGTCCCGCCGATGAACACGGCATCCGGGGAGGGCAGGTCAGCCAGCGCAGCGGGGGCGCGGCCCTCCACCAGTGTCAGGTTGCAGGCGTGGAACGTTTCCCGGTTCTGCCGGATGAGCCCGCAGGCCTCCGGGTCACACTCCACGGCATACACATGCCCCCGGGGTGCGGCCAGTGCCAGCTCCACGCTCACGCTGCCGGTGCCCGCGCCCACATCCCACAGGGTATCGCCGGGCTGCACGGCCAGCTTGGCCAGCGCCGCCGCCCGCACCTCCTGCTTGGTCATGGGCACCTCTCCCCTGTGGAAAGCTTCATCCGGGAAGCCGGGCACCCGCCGGGGCGGCTGAGGAACGTGTTCCACAAGCAGAACGCTCAGGCTTGCAAACTGCTTTTGCGCAAACTCCTGCGCCGTGCCGAACAGGATCTTCTCCTCTGCCCGGCCCAGCTCTTCCCCCACCAGCACATGGGCATCGCCCAGCCCGGCAGCAGCCAATCGGCCGCAGAGGGAGGCAGGCGTTTCTGCCCCGCCGGTCAGGAAAAACACAGGCTTTCCCCCGGCTGTCAGGCACTCGGCCACCGGGTCGCAGGCACAGCCGTGGGCCGAGACCAGCTTCCACTCCTGCCAGGAGCAGCCCACCGCAGCGGCCAGCAGCTGAACGCTGGAAAGCCCCGGCAGCACCCGGCAGGAGATGCCAAAGGCCCGCAGCATCGGCAGCAGCTGGGCCGCACCGGAGTAAAACCCGGTGTCGCCGCTGTACACAAGGGCAGCATCCACCTCCGGGTCAGCCGCCAGCGCGGCAAGGACATCCTCAGGCTGATACAGGGCCTTCCGGTGTTCCGTGCAGCCCTGCGGCAGCTGTTCCAGCAGGCGCTTTGCCCCCAGGATCAGTCCGGCGTTCTGCAGGGCGGCAAGGCCCTGCGCGGTCAGGCTTTCCGGCGTGCCCGACCCCATCCCGATGAGTGTGATCATTGCAGCATCTCCTTACAATGTGTCAGGATCTGTTCCGCCGTTTCGCCCTGCTCGGCCGGGCGGCGGATGACGATGAGCTGTGCTCCGGTGTCCTGCGCTGCCCGGGCTTTTTCTTCAAAGCCGCCCGCCGCGCCGCCGTCTTTGGTAACGAGAAAGCGGATGGCAAACTGCTCCATCAGCGCCCGGTTCAGCGCATAGGAGAACGGCCCCTGCATGGCGATGATGTTCTTATGGGGGATATCTGCCCCCTCGCAGGCGGCAATGCCCTCCCGGGTGGGCAGGACACGGGGAAAGAGCCGTGCCGGTTCCAGCACAGCAAAGGCAGAAAGCTCCTTGGCCCCGGTGGCAAGCAGAACATTTCCCTGCGTTCGGGCCAGAAATCCCGCCGCATGGGCCGCAGAGGCAAACACCATGCTCCCGGCAGGCAGCGGGCTTTCGGGCCGGAGCAGGCGGCGGTACTCCGTGCCCGCTGTTTTGCAGGCTGCCCGGATGTTCCGGGTGGCCTCCACCGCATAGGGATGGGTCGCGTCCACGCAGAGGTCAGCCCTCTGCAGCAGGGCGGTCATCTCCTCCGGGGTCAGCCGCCCGCAGTGGACGGTGATGCCGGACCTTTCGCCCTGTTCCTCGGCCCCCAGCGGGGTGGCCACGCTGACCAGTACCTCGGCCCCCAGTGCGGCCAGCTGCTTTGAAAACATGCGGCCCTCGGTGGTGCCGCTGAATATTACGGCCCTCATGCGCGGTACCCCCGCGGCGTGACCATCCGCCCGCTCAGCTGGCGGGTCTGGGCGTTGCCGACAAACACGGTGGTGAACATATCCACCGGGGTGGTTTCCAGCGCAGCCAGCGTCAGAACGCGGCTTTCCTGCCCCTCCCGGCCAATGTTCCGCACAATGCCGCAGACCGTTCCGGGTGCTTTGCCGTTTGCCAGCAGGATGCGCACCGCCCGCGCCAGATAGTCCGGCCGCCCCTTGGAGGAGGGGTTGTACAGCGCGATGCAGAAATCCCCCATGGCTGCTGCCGCCAGCCGCCGCTCAATGACCTCCCACGGCGTAAGCCGGTCAGAGAGGGAGAGCACACAGAAATCGTGGGCCAGCGGGGCACCCAGCACCGCACCGCCGCTCAGGGCGGCGGTCAGGCCGGGCACCACCTCCACCGTCACGTCCGGGAAGTGCTCGGCCAGCTCCAGCAGAGGGCTTGCCATGCCGTAGACCCCGGCATCTCCCGAGCAGACCAGCGCCACCGCCCTGCCGCTCCGGGCCGTTTCCAGCGCCCAGCGGCAGCGGTCGATCTCCTTGGTCATGCCGGTGGAATAATAGAGCTTGTCCGGGAAGTAGGGGCGCACCAGATCCAGATAGACCGTATAGCCGCACAGCACCTCGGCTTGCGTTAAGGCGCTCTGCGCCTGTGCGGTCAGAAACCGGGGATCCCCGGGCCCAAGCCCGACAACAAAAACAACATTAGGCATCCTGCCACCTCCAATCCGGGGCAAAGGGACGAAGCGCCAGCGCAAAGGTCACGCCGTTGCCCGCCTGTTTGGGAAGAATGATCGTGCCGCCTGCCGCCAGCACCGCCGCCCGCTCGCAGACATTGTCCACACCGGTCACGCTCCGGACAAAGGCCGAAGATGTGAACTGCCCGGGGGCGTTCTGCAGCTGTGCGGCAGAATAGAACTGCACCGGCCAGCCGTGGATTCTGCAAAATTCCAGCAGGCCCGGCTCATGGGCTTTCAGGTCGATGCTGGCTGCCGCCGTGATGCACACTGCTGCAAGGCCGTGGGCCGCGCAGAACTGTGCAAAGGCCGCTTCCAGTTGTGCGGCGCTTGTCCCCCGCCTGCACCCGATGCCCAGCACACCGATCTTCGGGATCAGGTGCAGCGCATCGCCCGCCGGGAAAAGGGTCAGGGCAAAGTCGGCAAGCTCTGCCTCCCCCGCCGGGACCACCCCGGCAGGGGCCTGCCCGGCTATGGGGAATTCCGACCGGTATCGCACCGGCCCGCCCGCCAACAGCCTGCTGCTGACGCGCTTGATGCGCTCCGGCTCCAGCACGGCGCAGTTCTGGTGCCTGGCCCACGCATCCACGGCAAACACACCGTTGGCATCGGTGGCCGTGGTAATGACCGGCACCGCACCGCAGACCGCCGCCAGCGCCCGGGCCAGATCGTTGGCCCCGCCCAGATGGCCCGAAAGGATCGGCACCGCAAAATGGCCGCACTCGTCCAGCACTACCACGGCAGGGTCCACCGCCTTGCTCCGGCAGTGGGGCGCAATGGCCCGCACCGCAATGCCCACAGCCCCCACAAAGATCAGGGCATCCGCATGGGCGAACTGCTCCGCAGCCCAATCGGCAAGGCCGGGCCCGCCATGGCCGCAGCGGTCTACGGTGCCGGGCAGGGCACTGGCCAGCTTTTGGGCCAGCGCCAACCCTTTTTCCGTAAAGGCGAGATAGGCGCGGGTCACTGATCTGCCCCCTTGCGGAACTCCGTCGTAAAGGTTGGGTCGTAGAGCTTGCTCCGCTCATACCGGGTGCCCAGAAACTCCCCCACCACGATGAGCGCTGTTTTGGTGATGCCGTTGGCGCGGGTGCTCCCGGCCAGCGTGCCCACGGTGCAGCGCACCACCTTCTGCTCCGGCCAGCTGGCCTTGTAGACCACGGCGGCAGGAGTCTCCGGCGTGTAGGTTCCGCCTGCCAGCAGGGCCTGCTGCACCTTGTCGATGAGGCCGATGGAGAGGAAGATCACCATGGTTGCCCCATGGGCGGCAAGGCTGGCCAGCTTCTCCTTTTCCGGCACCGGGGTGCGCCCCTCCATCCGGGTGATGATCACGGTCTGGCTGATGGTGGGCAGGGTGTACTCGGCGTTCAGCGCCGCCGCCGCCCCGCAAAAGCTGGACACGCCGGGGGTATCATCGTAGGGGATACCATCCGCATCCAGTGCGTCCATCTGCTCCCGGATGGCCCCATACAGGCAGGGGTCGCCGGTGTGGAGCCGCACGGTGGTCCCGCCTGCGGCTTCCACCCGGCGCATCACGTCCAGCACCTGTTCCAGCGTCATCTCGGCGCTGTTGTAAACGGCGCACTCCGGCTTCGCCAGCCCCAGCAGAGCCGGGTTGACCAGACTGCCCGCATAAATGATGCAGTCGGCTTCCTGCAGCAGGGCCGCGCCCCGCCGGGTGATAAGGTCAGGTGCGCCGGGGCCTGCGCCTACAAAATGTACCATCTCAATGCTCCTTCCATTCGTTCAGCAGTTGTGCGGCAGTGTCGGTGGCTCCCAGCGGGCCGTGCTGGTTGGAAAACAGCACCGCCCCCACCCGGAACGCCCCGCAGGCCCGCCGGTCAAGGTGGAGCTGGACTGCCCGCAGCAGGCTTTCCAGCACCGGAGCCCGCAGGCCGGCGCTGTCCAGAAGTTCCAGACAGGCATCGGTGGTGGCAGCGTTCATCAGGGCGGCGCAGACTTCCCGGGAAGCGCCGCAGAGCGCCGCATGGGTGCAGAACAGCTCGGTGCGGCAGTCAGCAGTGTGGGAATGGGTGTTCATAATACCGCCCGCCACCTTGACCAGCTTGCCCACATGGCCCACCAGAAGCACCTCTTCAAAGCGGGCCGCAGCAGCCATATCCAGCGTGTCTCCAATAAAGTTCGAGGTTTTCACCACCGGAACAGCGTGAAACCCCGGGTATCTTTCGTGCAGATAGTCCAGCCCGTAATTGCCGGGGGCCAGGATGAGCCGCCTGGGGCTGCCCGCCCGGAGAGCGGCCTGATTCATTTCCAGCTGGATGGTATCCAGGATCGCCTGCTGGCTCATAGGCTCCACAATGCCGCTGGTTCCCAGCACCGAAAGTCCGCCCTCGACCCCGATGTGGGGGTTGAAGGTGCGCTTTGCCACCTCTTCCCCGCCCTCGATGGAGATGGTCACGGCAAAGCCGCCGGTGTAGCAGGCGCTCTCGGCTTCCCTTTGCAGGGCCTCAGCGATCATCTGCCGGGGCACATGGTTGATGGCAGCTTCCCCCACCGGCTGATCCAGCCCGGCCTTGGTCACCCGGCCCACGCCCTTGCCGCCGGAGATGCGGATCTCGGTGGTATTGGGCAGCAATTCTACGGCGGCGATCACGGGCAGGCCGGTGGTCACATCCACATCATCCCCGCCGTCCTTCTCAATGGCGCATTCGGCACCGGCTCCGGCGGGGCGGCAGTACAGCGGAGCCACCTCCACCACGATGCCCTTCGGCGTGCGCAGGGCAACGCTCTCCGGGGCATGGCCAGTGAGCAGGAGCCGCGCGGCCCCCGCCGCACCCAGCGCCGCGCAGGTGCCGGTGGTGTACCCGCAGCGGAGCAGCTTCTGCCCACTGCGGACGTAATGTTCAAACTTTGGCCCGGCAGGCTTTTCCGGGCCGAACACGGCCTCGTACTGCTCCTTGGTCAGGCTGTACAGCGCCCGGATGTTCTCCGGGGCAAAGGCCTCCTTTGGGGTCAGCACCCCCGAAACGCTGTGCGGGAACACGCAAACCACCGCATCCGCGATCTTCTGCGCCATGTCCAGCTCGTGCAGGCTGACGATCACGGCCAGCCCCTGCTCATGGGCCAGTTTCTGCAGGATGGTCAGCAGCTCGATCTTGCCCTTGACATCCAGAAAAGAGGTCGGCTCGTCCAGCAGCAGAACTCCGGGCTGCTGGCAGATGGCACGGGCCAGCAGAACGCGCTGGCGCTGGCCGTCGCTGATGCAGTTGAAATCCCGGCCCGCCAGAGGGGAAGCCCCCACCAGTTCCAGCGCGTCCCGCACGGCCTGCCGGTCGGCATCGGACAGGATACCCAGCCGCCCGGTATAGGGGATGCGCCCGGCGGCGGCAAACTCAAAGCAGGAAGTCAGCTCGGTGCGGCGGGTATGGGGCAGCATCAGGGCCAGCTTCCGGGCCCGGGCCGGGCCGGTGTAATCGGTCAGGCTGCGGCCATCCAGCAGGACAGCCCCGCCCAGGGGGGCCAGCTGGCCCGCCAGCGTTTTGAGCAGGGTGGATTTGCCCGCGCCGTTTGGCCCGATGAGGGCCAGGATCTGCCCCGGCACCGCCCCCAGCGTGATGCCGGAAGCAAGGGGCGCGCTGCCATAGCCGATGGCCAGCTCTTTCGTTTCACAGCGGTATTTCATCGCACACCCTCCTGACCCCGGCGCACCAGCAGCCAGATGACCACCGGTGCACCAAACACTGCCGTTACGGCGCTGATCGAAAGCTCAGTGGGGGCAAACATGCTGCGGGCGATGAGGTCGCACAACAGGCAGAAGGCGGCCCCGCCCAGGCAGCACCCGGGCAGCACCACCAGCGGCCTTGCGCTGCCGAACAGCTGCTTGACCAGATGGGGCACCGCAATGCCCACAAAGGAGATGGGCCCCGCAAAGGCCGTGACACAGGCGGCCAGCAGGCTGGAAAGCAGCACCAGCAGCCGGGAAAAGGCTTTGACATTGATGCCCACGCTCCGGGCGTAGGCCTCCCCCATCTGGTAGGCGGCCATGGGCTTGGAAAGGCAGAACGCCGCCGCCAGAGCGGGCAGCACCACCAGCGCCGCCGCCCGCACATTGCCCCAGGTCATGCCGGAAAAGCTGCCCTGAGACCAGTTGTGGAGGTTGACGATGTTGCTGTCCTGGGCAAAGGCCACCACAAACTCCGTAACGGCCGAACAGATGTAGCCGATCATTACGCCGCAGATGACAAGGATGCTCATCCGCTGCACCCGCCGGGAGACCGCCAGCACAAAGGCCATGGAGGCCATGGCCCCCGCAAAGGCGGCAGTGATCAGGGTAAGGGAGCTGGTGAGCAGGCCATGGTTCAGAAAAGCCACCATGACCAGTGCCACGGCCAGCTTGGCCCCGCTGGAAATGCCCATGACAAAGGGCCCTGCAATGGGGTTGGCAAAAAAGGTCTGCAGCAGGTAGCCCGCCGCCGAGAGCGCCGCCCCCAGCAGCACCACCATCACGGCCCGGGGCAGGCGCAGCTGGGTGATGATGCCCACGCTCAGAGCGTCCCGCCCGCGGCCGGTCAGGGCCGCCAGCACTGCCCCCGGTGTCAGGGACACACTGCCCCAGAACAGGTTGGCGGCAAACAGCACCGCCAGCAGCAGGGCAAGGATGCCGTAAGAGAAGATCAGGCGCTTTTTGCTGGTCATAGGTTACTCTACTTTCCTCAGAAATTGCAGGTCGGCGGGGTCGTTCTCCGTAAAGACACGGTGCAGGTCGAGCACAAAATCAACCAGCGCCGTACTCTGCTGGAAAAAGCTCTGGGTGGTGCACCAGACACTGCCGCTCTGCACGGCCTTGAACTCGGCCAGCAGGGGGCATTTTGCCACCAGTTCCTCCGTGGTATGCACCACGCCCTCAATGGTGCTGTTGTAAAGGAGCACATCCGCATCCTTTGCACCGGCGTAAAAATCTTCCAGCGGCAGGTTCATGGTGGAAAGGTTGTTGCCGTTGTCGGTCAGGTCCGCAAAAACATAATCACCGCCCGCCATCTCGATCATCTGGGCCACATAGTCGCCGCCCTTGCGCACATTGGCAAGGTTGTTGGCTGTGATGGAGAAAAAGGCACAGCGCTTGCCGGTGGGAGCCTGCCCGGCCAGCGGTGCAAGGCGCTCCACCTGCCGGGCGAATTCCTGTTCCGCCAGCTCCTCTTTCCCCAGCAGGATGCCCCAGAACTTGAGCCATTCCAGCCGGGCCAGCGGGCCGCTCTCATAGCTGGAGCGCTCCACCAGCACCGGGATGCCGAACCGTTCCAGCTGCTCCTTGACCTCCGGGGTGTGGTAGATCATGGTGTTCTCGATGGCAAGGCCGCAGTTGGCCGCAAGGATCTTTTCGTAGTCCGGGGCGCTGTACTTGCCCGCATAGGCAATGCGCCCGTCCTCCATGGCGGCTCTGGCCTCATCCAGATACCAGCCCTCCGCCCGGGTGCCGGAAAGGGTCACGCTGTCCAGCCCATCCAGCGCGAGGAACAGATCCATCACCGAGGTGGAGACAAGGTAGATGTTCCGGACAGGCTGACGCAGCACAGTCACGCTCTCGGGCAGGCCTTCCACCTCAGCGGCATCCTCCGGGGTCACAAGGAACTGCTGCCCCGATTCGGTCAGGGTCAGCATGGTATAGCCGCCCTCATAGCAGTCTGCAGTAAACTGCGTGGCGTAATCCAGCGGACAGACATGGTCAAAGACCAGTTCTTCTGTGCTGGCGGGCGCTGTCTCGGAGGCGGCGCAACCCGACAGGGCCAGTACTGTAGCAGGCAGAACGCGCAGGAATTGTTGTCTCGTCAGTTTCATCAGTTCAGCGCAAAGGTCAGCGTATACTCGATCTCATGGGGGGTGCTCATGGCTACGGTATCGGCAGTGACAGCCAGCGGGGTGTCCAGTGCAGAAACAGGGATCTCAAAGGTGGAGTTGCCCTCGGTGTTGGTGGGCAGATACTTCTCGCCGTCCACGATCATGTAATCATAATTGGGGCTGCTCCACAGGATGACAGCGGTCATTTTGCCGTCCGCCACGGTCAGGGCGGCAGGGCTTTCCACGGTGGCACGGCCAGAACCGCCCTCCAGGGTCACATTCACGCTGTATTCACCGTCCGCAGGGGTCTCGGCGGCTTCTTCCGTCTTGGGCTGTGCATTGCGGATGCTCACGGTGTGGTCATACCACTTGCCCTTGGTCCCAAGGAGTGCCAGCTGGAAGTCCTGGTCCACAGCGGCCACGGGGATATCATAGCCGTAAACCTCCTCCGAGGTGCCATCAGAGTAGGTGACGGTGTCAGTGGTAGGCAGCAGCCAGTCTGCCTTGTTGGCCTCGGCATCGGCGGCCATGCCAACGTACAGGTTGACGATCTTCTTGGAGGCCAGGCTGACGTGGAAGGTCATCTGCCCGTTCTCCACGGTCAGGGTGCCCATGCCATTGCAGGCTTCGTTGGCGTGGAACATGCCACTGTCGGTGTCGAACTCAGCCGTGTACACGCCGTCCGGCAGGGCAGCTTCGGCAGGCTCGGATGCGGCAGCGCTTACGGCAGAAGCGGCTTCCGAGCTGGCGGCAGAGGAAGCAGTGGAAGAAGCCCCGCCGCAGCCGGTGAGGACGGCGGCCAGCATCAGAGAAGCAACGGACAGGGAAACAAACTGTTTGCAGTGCATAAACAAAATACCTCAAAAATTCAGAATTTGAAATGGGAGTGTTTCTCCTCATGCGGGGAAGCTCTCCATAAAAAATGCCCGAAAAGATCTCTCCCTTCGGGCATTGGAATGCGGAATATTAGCCGTTCAGGGAATCAATGGCGGCTTTGGTGTGCTCAATGTAGCGCTGCTGGATGTCCTCGATCTCACCCAGACCGGCGATCTGGCACTCCACGGACGCGAAGTCACCGGAGGCCTGGAACTGGCTCAGCCAGGAATCGTCATCCGCACCGGCCATATCGTTGTTGGCGTGGTCACCGGCAACGACCATCAGGGGGCGCAGGATGACCTTGGTGTAACCGGCGGCCTTGACAGCCTCGATGACGTTCTCGCAGGCAGTCTCCTCGGGCTCACCCTCCACCGTGCCGATGAACACGTTGCTGTAGCCCAGGGTCTGCATGGCGGTCTGCATCTGGCTGTAGCTCACCTTTGCGGTGTGGGAGGTGCCGTGGCCCATAAAGACGAAGGCGACCTTCTCCTCAGCGGCGGCCTCCAGGCTGTCGAAACCGGCATCCTTCACAGCGGCAGCGGTAACGGCCTTGGCAACAGCTTCCTTGTCGGCGTTGATGACGGCAGCGTCGGCACCGACCTCGCCCAGCAGGGGCTCAGCAACGGCGACGCTCTCGAACTTGTCCTTGTACTCGTCGATCATCTCCATCATCTCGTCGTACTCTGCACCGTGCATCAGGTGGGTGGGCTGGACGACCAGGTTCTTCACGCCGTTGGCCACAGCGCGGTCCAGAGCCTGCTGCATGTTGTCGATCTTCTCGCCGTCGCGGGCCTGAACATGGTTGATGATGATCTGTGCGGTGAAGGCGCGGCGGACAGACCAATCGGGATAAGCAGCCTGCAGCGCATCCTCGATGCCCTTGATATCCTTCACTCGGCTGTCGTTGAAGGAGGTGCCGAAGGAGACCACCAGCAGCTCATTCTCGCCGATGTCGTCCTGATTGCGGCTGTCGTCCTTGGAAGCATCGCCGGTGTCGCGGCCAAAGTAGTCAGGGTCAGCCTCTTCGCCCTCGACCAGCTCCTTCTGGGCATCGGTCAGGGCATCCCATGCGGCCTTGGCGGCCTCACACTGGGCATCGGTGTCATCGGTGCGTTCCTGCACATAGATGGCATCGATCAGGTCTGCAACGTTCTTTGCGGCCAATTCGTCAGCCTCCTCGCCGGAGACCTCGCTGCTGGCAGCAGATCCTGCCGTGCTGGAAGCAGTGGTGCTGCTTGCGGCACCGCCGCAGCCGGTCAGTACACCGGCGCAGAGGGCCAGAGCGGTCAGAGCGGCCGCTGCTTTGTGGATGGTGCGTTTTCTCATTTTTGTTCGTTCCTTTCCTGTTTTTGAACATGATTTTTGCTGAACAGAAGGTACAGGAAAGAGTGCCCGGCAAAACAAAAGGGGCCTTTCTGCTTGCGGGACGGCAAAACAAAAAGGCCCTTTTCAGTTTTTTCAGGCTTTTTGGGTACAACCAATTCCTCGTGATCTGGGACTTGCGCCCCCGTACCAACAGCGGGCAGGTTTCCTGGCTGAAAGCTCAACATCCACCGCCGCCTTCCCGGAACATGGGTTCCAGTGACCGGTGCAGCACACCCTGGCGGTAAACTCCCTTATCACAGTGACGAGATCGTGCGGGATTTGCACCCGCTTCCCTTTTAACGTGCCTGCCCCCGGCCAGAGCCGCGGGCGGTACGCACCTGCTGTTTTCTATTCAGTTCGCTGTTCAGTATAACATACTCAACGGAGGAATGCAATCACCACTCCGGGGAAACTTCCGGGCTCACAGGCGGTGTTTTTCCCCGATCAGGGCCACCGCCACATCGTTGACATTGGTGCCCGTTGCCCCGGTGATGATCAGGCCATCCACTGCTTTCAGGGCGTGGTAGGAATCGTTGTTCTGCAAAGCAGCGTATCCGCTCCAGCCCCCGGCCTCCAGCGCGGCAAGGGTATCCCCATCCACATAGCCGCCGGCGGCATCGGTGGGGCCGTCTGTGCCATCGCTGCCCACAGAGAACACCGCCGCGTTCAGCCCGGCAATGGCAGGCGCAGCCGCAAGGGCCAGCTCCTGATTTCTTCCGCCAAGCCCTTTTCCGGTCAGGTGAACGATGGTCTCGCCGCCCGCGATGTAGGCCAGCTTTTTCCCCTGCCCTGCCTGAGTGCGGACAATGGAGCCAAGAAAGCTGCCTGCTTCCCGTGCTTCGCAGCAGAGTTGGTCGGTCAGGAGAACCGGTTCATATCCCAGATTCCGGCAGGCACTGGCCGCGGCACGGCAAAGCTCCCGCACGCTGCCGGTGATCCGGGTGGTTACATTGTCCAGCGTTTTGGGCGTTTCCTGCGCCAGCAGGGTCCGGGCCTGTGCTGAGAGTGCCAGATGATACTTTTCGGCAACGGCAAGCGCCTGGGCGCAGGTGGAGGTATCCGGCACCGCCGGGCCGCTGGCGATCATATCCAGCGGATCCCCCAGAATGTCGCTCAGCACGATGCTGAACACCTGCGCAGGGGCACAGCGCTGCGCGAACCGCCCGCCCTTCACACCGGAAAGCCGCTTGCGGATGGTATTCATCTCCACAATGTCGGCCCCGCTGGCCAGCAGCTGGCTCGTGATGTCCTGCAGCTCTGCCCCGGGAACGAGCGGCTGCTCGAACAGCGCACTGCCGCCGCCGGAAAGCAGGAACAGCACCGTATCCCCGGCAGTCAGCCCCTGCACCAGCTCCAGCGCCTTTTGGGTGGCCGCAAAACCGTTTTCATCCGGCACCGGGTGGCCCGCCTCATAGCAGGTCACCCCGGGGATCTCACCTTTCACATGGCCGTACTTGGTCACGACCACGCCGCCATCCACCCGGCCCAGCGTTTCAACCGCCGCGTGTGCCATCTGCCAGGCCGCCTTGCCTGCCGCCACCAGAAGCACCCGGCCCTTCCCGGGCCGGAGATCCCGCAGCGCGCGGCGCACCGCCTCATCCGGCAGAACAGCGTTCAGGCTGGAACGAAGGATCACATCCGCATCCCGGCGCAGTGCAGCATTCATAGACTCGCCCTCCTTGCAGCGGTGCCTGCCCCTCCGGGACAGCGCACCGAAAACAGCCGAATAAAAAATCAAGACCGACGATCTCTTTTGAAATCGTCGGTCTTGTTCCAATCCGAGTGGCGAGAATCGAACTCACGGCCTCTTGAACCCCATTCAAGCGCGCTACCAAAACTGCGCTACACCCGGACATCTGATTGAGCTTGTCGCTCACAGCTCAATCAGTATACCCGAAGAATGGTGTTTTGTCAAGCACTATTTTCAAATTTCTTCTTCATTTTCGGCAATGGCCGTTGTGCTGCCCACCGGCTGCGGAAACTCCACCGTAGCCAGCGCCACAGCGAACACGCTCTGCGCACCGGCATCCAGCAGAGCCTGCGCGCAGGCCGAGGCCGTGGCTCCGGTGGTCAGGACATCGTCCACCAGAAGGATGCGCTTTCCCTCCACAGCCTCCGGCCGGGCCACCCGGAAGGCACCCGCCACATTGGCCAGCCGCTCGTCAAGGGAAAGTCCCTCCTGCCGCCGGGTGGAGCGGGCACGGGTCAGCGCGTCCGTGACCACCGACACGCCCACCGCCCGGGCAAGGGGCTGTGCCATCCGCTCCGGCACATTGTAGCCGCGCTTTTTGCTGGAGGCCGGTACCGGAAGGATGCAGTCGTACCCCCGGTCAAGGCCCGGCACCGGTTCGGGCAGGGGCTCAGAACCATGCATTCTGATCTCGCTGCCAAAGAGCAGGCGGGCCATCTCCACGCCCAGCTCCACAGCTGCCCAGGGCGCGCCCTGATATTTCGCCCGCAGCACCGCGCGGCGGACAAGGCCGGTGTATCGGTAGGGCGCGGCTGCCCCATCCAGCCGCCCCAGGTAGTGCTCGGAGCCGCGCAGCCGCATGGAGGGTGCACGGCGCAGCTCTGCCAGCCCATCGGCGCAGTCCGGGCAGGCAGGCTGGTTTCCCAGCACCCGATCACAAAAAGGGCAGCGGCGCGGGTAAAGCACCCAGCGCAGCTGCCGCAGTGTGCGGCTCAGGCCGCTGTAATAAAGCATCAGTCGTTCTTGACCGCAATGATGACGCGGACCTTTTTTCCGGCAGCGCAGCCGAAATTATCGTACCAGCCGGTCAGCTGGTAGCCGTCCGCATCCACCTGAGCCAGCTTGGTGGGGTAATACTGGCCCTTGTACCACAGGTAGACCTGCACATTGTCTGCCATCTCGTAGCGTTCATTGCCCGAGAGCACCGAGGCCGCGCCGACCTTGTCGATCTTCAGGGGCATCAGCTGCATCATGGCCTTGACAGAACCGGTGGTCTCCTGCCGCACGGCAATGCCGCCCGCCAGCACCGGATACTTGATGGCCGTGGTGTAGCTGGCCACCGCGCCGTTGACGTAGCAGATATAGGTCGCCCCGCCGCCGATGTAGTTAAAGATCTGCTTGAAGGGGGTGCCCGTGATCTCCGCGATCTGCTGGAAGCCAATGCTCATCAGGGAGCCGGTGTTGCTGGTCAGCTTCTGCCAGGCCGTGCTCAGGATATCGCCCGAAACGATGCCCCACAGGATCTCGCTGGTGGTGGGCACCAGCAGGTTGGACAGGCGGTCTACCGCCGTGGCACCGGTCACAGTGGTGGTGGTATCCGAGGCAGAGCCGGAGCTGTCGGTGCCGCCCGTGGTCGATCCGGTGGTGGTGCCTGTCGTGGTCGTGGTGCCGGAGGCGGAGTCTCCCGCCACAATACCGGTGACGAGGCTCTTCAGGTCAGAATAATTCATGGCCAGATTTTTCACATCGTCCAGCACGCCGTAGCTCCACAGGTCGCCGGTCACATCGTTCAGGATGAGCCGGTCGATCTGTCCGGCATCGTTGACGGTATAGTAGCGGACATCGAGGTCACTCAGTGTTACCCCCGATAGGCGGCTGGGACGAACCGTCCCAGCCACACCCTCCGAAGTCGTATCCAGAATCTCTACATCGTCGGCCAGGGCGGCAGCGCCCAACGCAGTGGCATTGGCATTGATGGTGCCGTTGACGCGGCGGTCCTCGATGTGCTCCACGCTCTCGCCCTCCGGGGTGACCTTGATCTCTACCAGCCACCCCTGCGGAAAGTTCAGGCTCTTGTCCACGTTCACAGTGCGGGCAATGCCATCGGTGCACATGACGGAGACCTTCTGCAGAACATCCGCGCCGTTCTCTTCCACCAGACTGCGGGTGGCGGTCTGCACGACACCGTAGAACACGCTGTCGGCTTCCTCGCCGGTCACGATCCCGGCAGCCTCATTGTTCATGCCCAGCAGCAGGGTGACGACCTCGCCCACGCCGCCGCCGTTGAGGGAGGACACCTGGGAGGCCACCGCAGAGGAACCCAGCGTATAGCTGGTGCCTGCCACCGTTACACTGGTGGGGGCGCTGGCACTGGGCGAAACCGCCGTGATGCGGCCAGCGGCGCGGCGGGTGTAGACCCACAATGTCTGTAAACTCTCACTGTAATAATACACATCGTATTTGTTCAGCTCCGCAGATTCCGACGCTTTATCGTTGCGGTAGACCATCTTGGGAACAAAGGGCAGCTGGACCGTATCGCCCGCCACAAAGGGGCCCTTCAGGCTCTTGAGCATGACGCTGGAGGTATCCACCTGGCCATTGGAGACCGTGAAGCCCAGGCTGCTGCCGTAGGCACTGCCGCTGGCGGCGTTGGCTGTCAGGGCGTTGTAGAACAGCAGGGCGCACTCCTCGTAGTTGAGCACCTCGCCCTGGCTGCGGTCCACCTGATTGCGCAGGCCCAGCTCACTGGCCTTGTTCAGCTGTGCGTTGGGGAAGGAGCCGCTCAGGTCGGTCATCTTATAGCCCATCAGCTTGAGGATGGCCGTGACCGCCTCCTCCAGCGTCACGGCATTGTCGGGCCGGAAAGAGCCGTCGGTGTAGCCGTTCATCCAGCCGTTCTGCACCGCAATGCGGACATAGGGTGCATAGGGCGAAGTGCCGGGCAGGTCGGTGAACAAGGTGCCCACCGTGCCCTGAGAGCCCACGCTCTCGCGGTAGGTGGAGTAGGACACCAGCATCCGGGCCAGTGCACCGCGGGTGACCACCGCGTTCAGAGCAGCCTGCTGGCTGCCGTCCATCGCGTTCAGCGTGATGGACAGCTGGACCGCCGTGTTGGCGTTGCCCGCTGCCGATGCCGGCAGCACCAGCATCGACACGGCAATGCTCACCGCCAGCAGAAATGCAAGGATTCGCTTTTTCATGGAAAATCCTCCTTAAAATAGTTTCTAATGTATTCCAGGTTGCGGCTCCCAGCGTCTGCTTCGTGCAAAGCCTTGCACTTGCATCCTGCTGGCCGCGGCCCCAACAACTCCTCCCTTCATCCTCCACTGGCGGCGGTCGTCGTTGTTGCCCCTATTAGGGGAGCTCCGCAAGGCACTGGCAAAGCCAGACCGAAGCGGTGAAAGGTTTAATCATATCTCAGCGCTTCAATGGGGTTCAGCCTTGCGGCGCGCTTGGCGGGCAGGTAGCCGAACAGCACACCGATGCCCACCGAGATGCCAAAGGCCACCACGATGGAGTTGAACGAGGGGCTGACGGTCACATCAATGCTGCTGGAGATCATAGGCAGGATGCGGTTTGCCGCCATGGACACGATATAGCCAAGGACGATGCCCAGCACGCCGCCCAGTGCGGAGGTGGTGGCGGCTTCCACCACAAACTGCGACAGGATCACCCGCTCCTTGGCACCCAGTGCCTTGCGGATGCCGATCTCCCGGGTGCGCTCGGTCACCGACACCAGCATGATGTTCATAATGCCGATGCCGCCCACCAGCAGCGAGATGCTGGCAATGCCGGTAAGGATGATGATGACCATGTTGATCATCTCGTTCATCTCCTCCAGCCACTCGCTGGCGCTGTAGATGTAATAAGCGTTGTCGCTCTTGAGCAGGTCGTACAGGCCGCTTTCCACCACCGCCTTGGCCTCGTTGGCCCGGCTCTCGTCCTTCATAATTGCAACAAAGTTCTTGGCACTGGACTGGTTGGAGAGCCGCATGGCCGTGGTGTAGGGCAGATAGATGCAGTCATCGTCGGAGCCCTGCTGCATGTTCTTGTCCGTCACCTTGGCGTTCAGCACGCCCACGATCCGGAACTTGTAGGCTCCCAGCTTAATGGTCTGGCCCACCGCGTTGCCGCCGTAGGCCGCCCGGTTGAGGTAATCACCAATGATGCAGACCTGCTTGTTGTCCTTGATGTCCATGTACTGCAGGCCGCGCCCCTGGGCGAGGGTATAGTTTTTCATCTCGGCGTAGTGCTCGTCCACACCGTAAACGCTGGTGCCGTAGCGGTAGGTCGTGGTGCCCACCTTGGGGGTGTTGTTGCTGAAATCGATCTGGGGCGAGACTGCGGAGATGAGCTCCTTGTTCTTATCCGCGATCTTATACACATCCTCCACCGAGGCGGTGCGGGAGCCGTAGCCCCAGACCTGAATGGACAGGGCATTCGTGCCCAGCGCCGAAAAGCTGTCCCGCATGCTCTGGGTCATGCCGTTGCCCAGACCCACGATGACGATGACCGCCATGACACCGATGATGATGCCCAGCATGGTCAAAAAGGTGCGGAGCTTGTTGCTCCACACGTTCTGGAGGGCCTGACGGAAGGTCTCAATGATCATTTGTTCCCCTCCTGTTCTGCCGGTTCAAAGTTCAGCGTCGGCTGGACGATGGCTTCCGGCGCGCGGGAGTCGCCATCGTAGACCACCTGACCATCCTCCAGCCGGATGATGCGGTCGGCCTGCACGGCAATGGAGTTGTCATGGGTGATGAGCACCACCGTATGGCCCTGCCCATGCAGGTCCTGCAGCATTCCCAGCACCTCGCGGCCGGTGTGGCTGTCCAGCGCGCCGGTGGGCTCATCAGCCAGAATGATCGCCGGGTTGCGCACCAGCGCCCGCGCGATGGATACGCGCTGCTGCTGGCCGCCCGAAAGCTGGTTGGGCTTGTTTTTCAGCTTATCGCCCAGCCCCACCTGCTCCAGCACCTCGCGGGCCCGGCGGTGGCGTTCGGCGCGGGGGATGCCCGCATAGACCAGCGGCACCTCCACGTTTTCCAGCAGGTTCAATTTGGGCAGAAGATTATACTGCTGGAAGATGAACCCCAGCATCTCGTTGCGGATGGAGGCCAACTCGTTCCGGCTCATCTTGCCCACATCCCGGCCGTTCAGCCGGTAGGTGCCCGCCGTGGGCACATCCAGACAGCCGATGATGTTCATGCAGGTGGACTTGCCGGAGCCGGACTGGCCCACAATGGCAACAAACTCGCCTTTTTCTATTTTCATGGTGATGTGGTCGGCAGCTTTTACCGTGGTGTCGCCCATCTGGTAATACTTGCAGACCGCATCAAATTCGATCAGAGCGCTCATTCCATCCTCCCATCAGAAGATCATCATGCTGCTGCCATCGTCATAGTAGCTGTCGCTGCTGACCGAGTTGGGGTCGTAACCAATGGTGTCCCCCTCCTGGATGCCGCTGATGATCTGGGTGTAATCATCATCGCTGACACCGGTCTTGACGGCCACATAGACAAAGCCCTCGGGTGCCTCCATGGTGGTATCCGCCTTGGAAGCGCTGGGGGAATCCTGGGTCACCAGCACATAGCCGCCCCGGACGATGGCCGCATTGGGCACGGTCAGGGCATTGGCAGCCTCAGCCACCACGATCTCAGCGTTGGCGTTCATGCCGGGGCGCAGGCCGTCGGTCTCGTCAATGCGGATGGTCACCGGGTAGGTGGTGGTACCGCCGTTGGAAGCGCCCTTCATGGAGACGCGGGTCACAGTGCCCACATAGTTCTTATCCTGCACGGCATCGGCTGTGATCTGCACTTTCTGGCCCACAGACAGGGAGCTGATCTGCAGTTCGTCCACGTTGATGACCATTTCCAGATAGCTCAGGTCGTAGATGACGCAGAGGGTATCGCCGGATTTGACCGCATCGCCCACCTTGGCATCCTTTTCAATGATGGTGCCGCTGATGGGAGAGGTTACGGTATAGTTGGCCATGGTATCCTGCAGGTTCTGCAGGGAGATCTCAGCGCTGCGCAGGGTCTCAGAGGCAGACTGGATGCTCTCGGTCAGGTCATCGCCGCTCAGCTCGATCAGGATATCGTTCTTGGCAACGGTCTGGCCCTCCTGCACATGGATGGAGGTCACAGTACCTGCAGCCTGTGCGGTCAGGGTACGCTCCGCCTGATAGCCAAAGGTGGCAGAACCGATGGAGCTGACCCCGTTGATGGAGGCGGTGGCCGCCTGCGCGGTGGTCAGGCCGCCCGCGTTCTGCACGGCAATGGTCACGGTGCGGGTGAGCAGGTTGCCGGTGCTCAGGGCATCCGTTCCGGTCACGCTGGTCACGGTGCCGTCCAGCTGCTCAAAGGTGCCGTCCAGCGTCACCTGGGCGGTCTGGCCCACGCTGAAATTGGCGGCATCGGCAGCGGGGAATTCCAGCGTCAGCAGCATTTTGGAGCTGTCGCGGATGATGGCGACCTCCTGCCCGCTGGTCACCTCGTCGCCCTTGGCGACTTTCAGGGTGCTCACGGTGCCATCCACTTCGGCACGCACATACTGGCGGTCCACCACCTTGTCATAGCTGCGCTGCGCCTGCTGCATGGCGATCTCGGCCTTTTCAAAATTGGTGGAAGCGTCCGAGCTGTCCAGCGTGTAGAGGATGCTCCCCTCATCCAGCACGTCGCCCTCCTCAAACTCGCCGGTGAGCACCTTGCCCTCCACCAGAGATTTCACGGTGTAGGTGTTGGCAGGATTCAGGGTGCCGGTGCCGCTCAGGGTGTTGGAGACATCCCGCACTTCAGGGCTGGCTTCCAGATAGCTGGGGTCCACGGCTGTGGTGCTGGCGCTCTTGGGCTTGAGCAAAAACACACCGCCCGCGATCACCACACAGACCACCGGCACGAGCCATTTCCAGTTCTTCTGCAAAAACAGCACCGGGGCCTTGGTTGTCTGTGCCGCAGGCGTTTCCGCACCCGGGTTCTCCGCGCCGTCCTTCTTCTTATTCCAGATCATCATGTTCCTCCTATCAGATTCAGGCCCGCCGAAGGGCGGCCTGTCAGATTCCTTTCCTATGTATAGGTGTAGTGTATCGCATTTTACCCGGATACACAAGCGTCCAAATTTCGTTTGAACGCTTTTCAGCAAATTTTCACAGATTGTAAACCTTTGTGCAAATCGCAAGTTGACCTGTCTGCCGCTTTCTGGTTTAATCGGGACGTTGTTTGTACCAAACCAGAGGAGGATTTTTTACCATGAATCAGACCAGTAAGTTCTCGGTGCGCGATATCTGCTACGCGGGCCTGTTTGCCGCCGTCATCGCCGTGATGGCACAGATCTCCATCCCCATGCCGCTGGGTGTGCCCATGACCATGCAGACCTTCGCCATCACGCTGGCGGCTGTGGTGCTGGGCTCCAAGCTGTCCGCCATTGCCACGCTCGTTTACCTGCTGCTGGGCGCTGTGGGCGTGCCGGTGCTGGCCAACTTCTCCGGCGGCATCGACAAGTTTGTCGGCCCCACCGGCGGCTTCCTGATCTCCTTCCCCATCATGGCCTACATCATCGGCCTGGGCGTGGAGCACAAGGATGCCTTCAAGGGTGCTTTCCCCGTGGCGGTTGTCGTGGGCACTGTGGTCAACTATATCGTGGGTGTCATCCTGTTCGTGATCGTCGCCCACAGCACCGTGTCTGTGGCCGTTTCCGCCTGCGTTCTTCCCTTCATTCCCACCGCCATCATCAAGGCTGTGCTGGCCTGCGTGCTGGGCCTGAACATCCGGAAGCGGATCCCGGGGGTAAAAAAAGCATGAGCATCGTACTGCGCCCGCATCACCTGCTCTGCACCCAGGGCTACTCCGGCCATGGCTACAGCGAAGCCTTTGTGGAGCACATGAACGATGTCGTCCACCAGCTGCGGGAGGTGCCCGGGACGAAGATCCAGCTCACCTTTTCCACCGACACCCTCTGTTCCTGCTGCCCCAACAAGCTGGGCACCGACCTGTGCGACACACAGGAAAAGGTCAAGCGGTACGACCGCAAGACCGTGGAGTATTTCGGGCTGGAGGAAAAGGAATACGACTACCAAGCCCTCATCCGGGAGATCGATGCCAAAGCCACCCCCGAGATGCTGGCCGATATCTGCCGGGACTGCTGCTGGTTCCCCATCAGCGCCTGCTGCAAGAACATCTGCGAAGGCAAATACGTGAAATAACATTTTCCCCCTATGCAAAGAGGCCGCCGTGCAGGAGATGATCCTGCACGGCGGCCTCTTTGTTTTATTCTGCTTCTGCGGCCTGCACCGTTACATAGACCCCGGCGGGGACACAGGCGGCCCAGGCATCCTGCTCGCTCAGCCAGCCGAATTGCTCGCACACATGGTCCGGGCACTGACTGTCGAGGAAAGCGATGGCCCCATCCTTTACCTGCAGATGCACGATGTAATCGCCCACATCATACAGATAATCGTGGTCCTCGTCCAGCGGGATCGTTTCGGTGATGCCGTCGCCGAAATCGACCACGGCCACCAGCGGCTCCGCTTTGGGTGCGTTGGCGCGGTACAGCACGAACAGGAGTGCTGCCGCGGCCAGCACCACGGCCGCAAAGATCAGATTTTTCTGCCAGCTTTTCAGGCGTTTCATGCAGCGTACTTGCTTGCAGCTGCGCCTGCAATGCGGCCAAAGACAACGAAGTCAGAGACAGCAGTGCCGCCCAGACGGTTTGCGCCGTGGACACCACCGGTCACCTCACCTGCTGCGAACAGGCCGGGGATGATCTCGCCGTTCTCGTTCAGGACTTCGGTGTTGGTGTTGATTTTCAGGCCGCCCATGGTATGGTGCACGCCTGCGGTGACCTTGATGGCATAGTAGGGAGCGGTATCCAGCTTGTCTGCAAAGCTGGTGCGGCCGAAGTCGGGGTCGTTCTTGGCCTCAACATAGCCGTTCCAGGTGTTCATGGTCTCGGCCAGAGCGGCACCGTCCACGCCGATCTGCTCAGCCAGCTCCTCGTAGGTCTTGCCTTCGAAGGTATAGCCCTTCTTGATGTAGCCCTGGATGACGCTGGAATCATCGACCATCTTCTGATCAATGATCAGCCAGCTGTAGCTGCCGGGCTGAGCGATCTCAGCGGCGGAGACAACGTCACGGGTACCGACTTCGTCAATGAAGCGCTTGCCCTCGGAATTGATCAGCACAGCACCGTCGCCGCGCAGGCCCTCGGTGATCAGAGAAGCGCTGTCGTACTGGACAGTGGGGTGGATCTGGATCTGGTCCATATCCACGGTGTCAGCGCCGATGGCCTGTGCCATCTTGATGCCCTGGCCCAGGATGCCGGGGGCGTTGGTGGTCATAAAGCCCTTCAGCTCGGGCTTGTACTCAACGACCATATCCATGTTTGCGCCGAAACCGCCGGAGGTCAGGATCACGGCCTTGGCGTTGATGGTGATGGTCTCACCGGAAGCGCCGGTGGCCTTGATGCCAACAGCAGCGCCGTTGTCATCGGTCAGGATCTCGGTGGCGGTGGTGTTCAGCATCATCTGGACACCAGCCTTCTGGCAGTCCTCCTCCAGCAGGGGCACCATGTAAGCGCCCACAGAGACGACCTTGCCCTCCTCATTCACAGGGCGGTGGATCCGCTTGACAGATGCGCCGCCTGCAGAGGAGACGCTGTTCAGGGTGATGCCCTGCTCACCCAGCCAGTCGATGGCATCAGCGCTGTTGGAGCACAGGGTCTCCACCAGAGCAGGGTCATTGACACCCTTGCCGCCGATCATGGTATCCAGCTCCATCAGCTCAACGCTGTCAAAGTAGCCGGTGGGGTTGGCCTGGTAGGCAGCCCACTGCTCGGCCACGGTAGCAGCCAGAGCGGTGATGGTCTCGTTGTCAGCATACTTTTCAGCAGCAGCCTTCAGGGTCTTTTCGACACCTGCTCCCTCAGCGAACTCGTTCTCATCCTGATACACGGTCTTGCCGGCGTTCATGCCGCCGGTAGCGCGCACGGAGTTGCCGCCCACCACGGGCTGGCTCTCCACGATGACAACGCTCTTGCCCTCGCTGGTGGCAGTCAGGGCAGCGGTCATACCTGCGCCGCCTGCACCCACGATGACGATGTCGGTATCAACAGTAGAGTCCTCAGCAGGCTCAGCGTTGTTCTCCACAGCGGTCTGGAAATCCTCAGGCTTCAGACCAGCAGCGGTGATGGCAGCAGCGGCTGCCTCCTTGATGGCATTGGAGGTGATGGTAGCACCGGACACGCCATCTACTTCGATGCTGCCGCTCTCGGCGATCTCGCCGGGCAGCTGCTCGATTGCCTTGGAGCCCACGCCCTCGGTCTCATCGGCACCCTCAGCGGTGCAGCCGGTGATCTTGCCGTCGGTCAGGGTCAGGGTAACGGTAACATCGCCGCCAAAGCCCTTGGCAGTGCCGGTAAAATCGCCGGTAGCACCCGCGCCGGTGGTGGAGGCGGACTTGCTGCCGCAGCCGTAGCCCAGCAGGCTCACTGCAACAACAGCGGCCATGGCCAGCGCTGCAATGCTCTGTTTCATCTTCGTGTTTTTCATGGTTTCTTCTTTTTCCTTCTCAGTTGAACCAATGTTGCAGGCAGTTAGCCTGCGCGAACATATCTCAGCATAAAAAGGGGGCTGCCCATTCGGAAGGCAGCCCCCTTTGCCGAACTAGGAAAAGATCAGGCGTTGGCCTGTGCAGCAGCAACAGCGCAGGCAACGGTAGCGCCGACCATGGGGTTGTTGCCCATGCCGATCAGGCCCATCATCTCAACGTGTGCGGGCACGGAGGAGGAACCTGCGAACTGAGCATCACCATGGACGCGGCCCAGAGAGTCGGTCAGGCCATAGCTTGCGGGGCCTGCAGCCACGTTATCGGGGTGCAGGGTACGGCCCGTGCCGCCGCCGGAAGCGACGGAGAAGTACTTCTTGCCGTTCTCGATGGCCCACTTCTTATAGGTACCTGCAACCAGGTGCTGGAAGCGGACGGGGTTGGTGGAGTTGCCGGTGATGGAGCACTGAACGTCCTCCTTCTTCATAATGGCAACGCCTTCCATAACGTCGTTTGCGCCGTAGCACTTGACAGCAGCGCGCTCACCCTCGGAGAAGGGGATCTCCTTGACGACGGTCAGGGTCTGGGTGGGGATATCGTACTCGGTCTGCACATAGGTGAAGCCGTTGATACGGGAAATGATGTAAGCTGCATCCTTGCCCAGGCCGTTCAGGATAACACGCAGGGGGGTCTTGCGGACCTTGTTTGCGGTGCGTGCGATACCGATAGCACCCTCAGCAGCAGCAAAGGACTCGTGGCCTGCCAGGAAAGCGAAGCAGGTGGTGTCCTCGCTCAGCAGACGAGCGCCCAGGTTGCCGTGGCCCAGACCGACCTGACGCTGCTCAGCAACAGAGCCGGGGATGGTGAATGCTTCCAGACCTTCGCCGATGGCAGCAGCGCACTCGGCAGCGTCGGTCAGGCCGCGCTTGACGGCGATGGCGGTGCCCAGGGTGTATGCCCAGACAGCGTTATCAAAGCAGATGGGCTGCACGCCGCGCACGATCTTGTCGCAGTCGATGCCCTTAGCGAGGAGCATCTCGTTGCAAGCGTCCAGAGACTCCAGGCCGTTGGCCTTCAGGCATGCCTCGATTTTCGGCATACGGCGATCCATAGATTCAAAAGTTGCCATGAGTTGTTCCTCCTCTCTTATTCCTCACGCGGGTCAATGTACTTGACAGCGCCCTGCTCCTTGCTGAAGCGGCCGTAAGTACCCACGTTCTTCTCGTAAGCCTCGTTGGGGGTCTTGCCGTGACGGATATCCTCCATCATCTTGCCCAGCTTGACGAACTGATAGCCGATGACCTCATCGTTGGCATCCAGAGCCAGCTTGTTGATGTAGCCCTCGGTCAGCTCCAGGTAACGGACACCCTTGGCCTTGGTGGAGAAGATGGTGCCGGTCATGGAGCGCAGGCCCTTGCCCAGATCATCCAGACCTGCGCCGATGGGCAGACCGTCCTCAGAGAAAGCGGTCTGGCTGCGGCCGTAGACGATCTGCAGGAACAGCTCACGCATTGCCACGTTGATGGCATCGCACACCAGGTCGGTGTTCAGAGCTTCCAGAATGGTCTTGCCGGGCAGGATCTCGCCAGCCATAGCAGCGGAATGGGTCATGCCGGAGCAGCCGATGGTCTCCACCAGAGCCTCCTCGATGACACCGTTCTTGATGTTCAGAGACAGCTTGCAGGTGCCCTGCTGGGGTGCACACCAGCCCACACCATGGGTGTAGCCGCTGATGTCCTTGATCTCATAGGCCTTGACCCATGCGCCCTCTTCGGGGATGGGAGCCGGACCATGCTTAGGACCTTTGGTGATCGGGCACATATTCTGTACTTGCTGCGAATAGGTCATAATCATACTCTCCTTTTGACAAATTGATGCCATTGGCAGGGGGTGTCCTGCCGTTTGCATTGACCGGCTGCGCCGCTCTCTTCCGCGCCACGCCGGTACTACCACGCATGATTTTATTATAGAGAACCTTGGCGGAATTTGCAAGACGTTTTGCGGATTTTTTCACAAGCATTTTTAGCGGTTATTTGCTGCTAACTAGCACTTTCACCGCTTTCGCCGCCCAGTTCGTCACATTTCTATCATATTTGTCAAAAGGAATATCTTGCGCTGTCCGGTTCAGTTTTTTCTGGGCGGCTGTTGGGCTCTGACAGGCCGGAGCGCCCAGATGCACACAAAGCCCGCCGCCGCGCCTGCCATGGCCAGCCAGTGCCGCCCGGTGGCAAGACCCCAGAGGTTCGCTGCAAAGGGGAAGGCAAGGCTGCCCACGCTCTGTCCCAGCGCCAGAAAGCCGTAGTTCACCCCGGCATGGGGCAGGCCGAACAGGTCGGTGGAGAGGGAAGGCAGCACCGCCGCCAGCGCCGAATAGCAGAAGGTGAGCCCTGCGTACACAGCCACAACGAGCCAGCCCTGCGCGAACAGGAAGGCCGCCGAAAGCCCCAGCGACACGCCGAACAGGATCAGGTCAGTGGGGCGGCGGCCGATCCGGTCGCTGAGCAGGGGCATCAGCAAGCGGCCCGCCGCGCTGCCCACGCTACCCAGCACCACACTCCACAGGGCAGCGCCCTCGTCCAGGCCCCGCTCCATGCCCAGCTTTAAGATGATGGGGCTGAACAGCAGCACCGCCGGGGTGGAACAGCAGACCGCTCCGGCGCAGAGCCAGTATTGCTTTGTTCTGAGCATCTGCAGCGGGGCAAGGTCGAGGGCCGGGGTGCCCTTTTCCCTGCCCTGCTCCTCGGGCTTCTGCTTTGCCGGGGGCGGGTCGGTGAGCAGGGCACTGCCCATAAGGCAGACCGGCAGCGTGAGTGCCCCCAGCGCCCAGAACGCCCCCCGGATCCCCTGCACCGGGCCAAAGCCCTTCAGCGCCGTGCGGACGAATCCGGTCAGGAACGCACCGCTCAGGCCCACCGCGCCGCCAATGACCCCCGTGGCAAGGCCCTTGCGCCCGGCGTACCACTTCTGGGCGCAGGACTGGATGGACGGGTAGAGAAACGCCGTGCCCAGCCCCGCCGGAATGCTGAACACTGCCCAGAACCATCCCCCCTTCTCCCCGGGCAGGAGGGCCGCCGCAAAGAACCCGCCGCAGAGCAGGCCGGTGCCCCACAGCGCCGCGCAGCGCGGGCCTTTTTTATCCTGCAAAAAACCACCGATGACACATCCCACCCCGAACGCTGCGATCAGGATGCCGAACGCATAGCCCGCGCCGTCCTCGGTCAGGCTGAACTCGTCCATCACCGGCTGCTGGAACACGCCCCACGCCGCAGGCAGGCCCGTCAGGATCTGAATGGCCGCCCCCGCCGCCAGGATGGTCCACGGGTGTTTTGCTGCAAATTGCTGTTTCATTGCCTGCCCTCCGAATGGTTTTTCCCTTACAGTGTACCCATTTCAATTGACAAAACGGCAGATTCCTTTATAATGGATAAAGTAACAACTAAACACGGCCTCGCCCTCTCCGTCATCGCTGCGCGATGCCACCTCCCCCAAAGTGGGAGGCTTTGGCAGTCCACACAAAGTTTACGGTTTTGCCAAGGGCTCTCCCCTTGGGAGAGCTGGACGCGGAGCGGCCTGAGAGGGCGAGCACTTGATAGAGAGGAACCAACTATGAAATCACAGGCATTGAAGGGTATGCGCGACCTGCTGCCCGCTGAGCAGACCCTGCGCGACTACATCCAGGGCAAGATCCTGGAGACCTACCGTGCTTCCGGCTTTGAGCGCATCTCCACCCCCATGCTGGAGGATATGGAGAACCTGGACAAATCCGACGGCGGCGACAACCTGAACCTCATCTTCAAGGTGATGAAGCGTGGAGACAAGCTGACCAGCGCCCTGGGATCCGGCGACCCCAAGCAGCTCTCCGACATGGGCCTGCGCTATGATCTGACCCTGCCCCTGAGCCGTTTCTACGCTGCCAACAAGGACAAGCTCCCCCACCCCTTCAAGGTCATCCAGACCGACCGCGTGTTCCGCGCTGAGCGCCCCCAGAAGGGCCGCCTGCGCGAGTTTGTCCAGTGCGACATCGACATTCTGGGCGACGAGAGCCCCAACGCAGAGGTGGAGCTGATCGATGTGACCGCCCGTGCCCTGCTGGGCATCGGCTTTACCGGCTTCACCGTGAACATCAATGACCGCCGCATCCTGCGCGGAATGCTGGAGAGCATGGGCTTTGCCGCCGACACACTGGACTCTGTCTGCATCACCTTTGACAAGATGGATAAGATCGGTGCCGAGGGCGTGAAGGCCGAGCTGACCGAGAAGCAGCTGCCCGATGCTGCCATCAACGCGCTGGCCGATTTCATTGCCGCCGGTGATGTGACACTGGAGTCCGTAGCTTCCCGCTGTGCCGACCCCGCCATTGCCGATGACCTGAAGTATGTGCTGGCCACCGCAAAGGCCATGGCCAACGGCCGCTTCGATGTGGCCTACTGCCCCAGCCTGGTGCGCGGCCAGGGCTACTACACCGGCATGGTGTTTGAGATCACCTGCCCGCAGTTCAGCGGTGCAGTGGCTGGCGGCGGCCGCTACGACAACATGATCGGCAAGTTCCTGGGCACCAAGGTGCCCGCTGTGGGCTTCTCCATCGGCTTCGAGCGCGTCTGCGGCATCCTGCTGGAGCAGGGTTATCAGATCCCCGGTGCCAAGCAGAAGATCGCCCTGCTCTACAACAGCGATGTGGACTTCCCCGCCGTGCTGGCCAAAGCCGCACAGCTGCGCGACACCTACAACGTCACCGTTCTGCCTCAGGCCAAGAAGCTGGGCAAGCAGCTGGGCCAGCTGGAGGCTTCCGGTTTCGCCGGTGCCGCCTTCATGGACAAGGATGAGGTAAAGATCTTCGCACAGCAGTAATGGGCGGGTGGCGAGAAGCTTTCCCGCCGCCCTTTGCAACAGCATATATAACAAAGCCCTCTCAGCCGATTGGCCGGGAGGGCTTTGTTTTGTGTGGGTCAATTACAGGTTGTACAGTTCCGTATACTTTTTGGTCAGATAATCCAGATAGTAGTGTGCATCAAAGGTACCGCAGGCGTTTCTGACGACTTCAGCAGGCTCCAGCAGGTGGCCGTACTGGTGCACCTTTTCCCGCAGCCAGCCGGTGACAGCGGAGAGATCCCCGTGGGCCACGCCGCCGTACACATCGAATTCCTGCTCCATATTGTGGAGCATCTGGGCACCGTAGGCATTGCCCAGGGCGTAAGACGGGAAGTAGCCGAAGGAGCCGCCCGACCAGTGGCTGTCCTGCAGGCAGCCCTCGCGGTCATTTGGAACCTCCACGCCCAGATACTCCTTGTACAGCTCTGCCCACGCGGCAGGGACTTCCTTTGCCGTCAGGGTGCCCGCAATGAGCTGCTTCTCGATCTCGTACCGCACCATAACGTGCAGGCAGTAGGTCAGCTCATCGGACTCGGTGCGGATGAGGCTGGGCTCCACCTTGTTCACAGCGCGGTAGAACTGCTCCGCAGTCACATTTCCCAGCTGTGCGGGGAAGAATTCCTGCACCTTGGGATAGATGGCCCCGATAAAAGCGAGGGAACGGCCGATGAGGTTCTCGTAGAAACGGGACTGGCTCTCGTGCACGCCCATGGACACACCGCCGGTCAGGCAGGTGTACTGCAGGTCATCCCGGATGCCCAGCTCATACAGGGCATGGCCGCCCTCGTGGAGAACGGAGTACATCGAGGAGGCCACATTGTGCAGGTCATAGTTGGTGGTGATGCGGACATCCTTGTTGTTGAACTCCAGCGTAAAGGGGTGTTCGGTCTCGCCCAGGCCGCAGTGGCCGCGGTCCAGGCCCATGACCTCCATGAGATAGTCCGCAAACGCCTTCTGCTGCTCGACCGGATATTCCAGATGCAGGAAGCTGTCATCGATCTGGGGCTTCTCGCCGATGGCCCGGATGAGGGGCACCAGGCCCTTGCGCAGGGTGTCAAAGAACACGTCCAGCTGTTGGGTGTCCACGCCCCGCTCATACTCGTTCAGCAGGGCATCATAGGGCGCTTTTTCCGCATCGTAATAGCCCGCGAACTTCCGGTTATACTCCACCAGCTCCTGCAGGATGGGGCAGAAGGAGGCAAAGTCGTTTTCTTCCTTGGCCTTGTGCCAGACATCACTGGCGCGGTTGGTCAGCTCGCTGTATGCCATATACTCCTCGGCGGGGATGCGGGTGAGCTGCCGGCAGCTGCGGCGCAGCTCCTCCACCTCGCGGCGGTGGAGGGTGTCCAGCGTCTCCCGCCGGGCATAGAGCTCCTCCACCAGTGCAAGGGTCTCGGGGGCGGTCATCAGCTTCTGCAGTTCACCGGCCAGAATGCTCAGAGCCACACCCCGGCCCTCGGCCGTGTTCTTGGGGGCCACGGTCACAGCGTCCAGATACAGGCTGTTGGAGGCGCAGTTGTAGGCGTACAGCTTCTTCTGCAGGGTCTCCAGCGCCCGCAGCTTCTCATTTTGTTCCATTGGGTGTTTCTCCTTTTTCAGTTTTTGGTGGGAAATGCCGGGTCATTCCAGAAAAAGCGCTTCCGGGCCACCGGGTCCGGGTCCGGGATCTCAAACGTATAGCGCTCCGTTGCATTGATGACCGTGGTCTGGCCGTGGGTGCACACCCGGGGCAGGTTGGCATTATAGCTCAGGTGGACATGCCCGTGCACGAACCACTTGGGCTGGTACTCCTCCAGCAGGTCGTTGAAGCAGGCAAAGCCCTTATGGGCCCGGTCATTGCCATCGTTCAGGCCAGCCGCCGGGGAATGGGTCAGCAGCAGGTCGATGCCGCCCGCCCGGTGGGCCTTGAACCAGAGCCGCCGCATCCGGCGGCGCATTTCCTTCTCCGTGTACTGGAAGGTCTCCTCGCAGTTGTAGCGGATGCTGCCGCCCAGACCCATGATGCGCAGCCCTTTCCAGACATACACCTGATCGTCCACACAGATGCAGCCGCCCGGCTCACCCTCTGTGCGGTAGCAGCCATCGTGGTTGCCATGGACATACAAAATGGGGGCCGCTGTAAAATTTGTTATATATTCGAGGTATTTTTTTGGCAGATCCCCGCAGGAGAGGATCAGATCGACCCCGGCCAGGCGTTCCCGGGAGCAGTAGTCCCACAGCGCCTTGGAGGGGGTATCGGAAATTGCAAGTATCTTCACGTCCGCAACACTCCGTTCTGTTGAGCTTTTTACAGCGTCGTTTCTTTCAGGCTGCTCAGGCCGTTGATCTCCAGCAGGCCCAGCGTTCTGACATCCAGCTGATCGTACCGGGGCAGGCTGCCCTCCACGCACTCGCCCAGCCAGTCCATCTCCATCAGTTCCTTGGGGGTGTAGGTGTCTGCGGTGGGTGCCTTGGGGATATGCCCCTGCGCAAAGATGCCCGCAGGGAAGATGGGGAACTCGTTGGCCGCAAGGTTCTTTTCCAGCAGATCGAGCAGCTGCTGCGTGCCCTTGGGCAGGGTCTCGTAGTAATCCAGCCGCTCCGCGTCACTGCGGAAGCCCCACCAGTAGTTGATGGCCTTGCCGCTGGAACCGCTGTCCCAGGTGCCCTCGAAGATGGAGCGGATGATGCCGATATAGAACACTTCCCACTTCCAGACCGGCAGCGCCACCGGCTGGATGCTGCCATCCGGCATCCGGCGGCACAGGCCGTATTCCCTGGCGCTGCCGGTGGGCTCAAAGGGGCTGCAGGCGTAGAACAGCTCGATATCCGGGCAGTCGGAGAAATCCAGCGGCTTTCCCGGCTCCTGCAGGCAGGCCCAGCGCAGCAGGATATGGCTGTTGGGCCGCACGGTGCGCAGGCCCCGGGCAAAAGCATTGACGGCCGCAGGCACACCATAAACGGGGTTGGCCGCCACATAGCCCACCCGGTCGGTCAGATTCAGGATACCCGCCAGCATTCCCAGCAGGTAGTTGGCCTCATAGGTGCGGGGGTAATAGGTGCGCACCAGCGGATGGGGCGCGTTCAGGCAGCAGTTCAGGAACCGGGTCTTGGGGTGCTGGGCCGCCACCTTGAGGCAGGCGGGCCGCATCCGGATACTGGTGGTGAACACCACGTCCGCGTTGTCGTGGGCCACCTCTTCCATGATCTGCTCCGCGTCCACCTCGGGGGAGACATTTTCCCGGTTGGTGATGACGAGCCGGTCCGGGAATGCCTTTTTCAGGGCCTCGATCCCCTTTTCGTGGCCCCGCACCCAGGCGCTATTTTTAGCATTGTACTCGTGCAGGAACACCACCTTGAGCTGGCTGGGCTTGCTGAAGATGTTCAGCTTGTTCAGCAGCGGCTCACTGCCGGGCTTTGGCTCCAGCGAAAGCTCCACGGCGTGGGGCTCCGTCAGGATCTTGATCTCATCCCACAGCTTGGCCAGGTTTTCCCGCACCTGGCTGGGGGTGGACTGGCAGGCATCCGAATACCGGTAGACCGAGAGGTACACCAGCAGCGCGTCGCCCGGGGTCAGCTCCAGGGCAGAGCCGCCCAGCGCATAGAACTGCTGGCTGAACATGGTATACAGGGCCGAGAAGTTCAGCCGGTCGTCATCCGACCATACCTCGCTGGCGGCCTTGCAGACCAGCGTCTGCAGCTTTGCATAGCCGCCCAGCCGGGAGAACTGGACATTGTTGATCTTGCTCAGCTTATAAAAATCGAGAAACTCGTAGTAGATCTTGTTTTCCAGCGTGTCGTTCCGGGCCGGAACAAGCCGGGTGACCGTGCCCGGAATGGTGACCGCCTCGTAGTATTTGAGGACAGACACCCGCTTGTTGCCCTCCTGCACATAGAACTTGTTCAGGTATTCGTAGGCAATGATGGGGGTGTGGATGCCCTCCTCCAGATGGGCCTCGCAGAGATTCGACCACTTGATGGCAAACTCGGTGTCCTCTTCCAGCAGGGGCATAAAGTTGGCCGCAAAGGCCGTGTGCCGCCCGCTGGTCTTGGTGCCCACAATGCTCTCGGCGGGGATATCCACCAGCCCCAGCGGCTCCTGGGCAACGATGTTCACCCCGTTCAGGATCTCATCCAGCACCGCAAGGTACGGCGACTGGCCGCGCGCCACACAGGCACGGTAGGCACGCTGGCCCGCGCGCAGGGCGCTTCTATAATCTTCTATCATGGCCATAGCAGAACTCCCTTCTTCAATGGCTCCTGTTTTCCTTTCCCGGCCCGTGCCGCCGTGTTTGCGGCACAGGTCTAAGAACAGTATAACATGAAATTCGGATTTATGGGAGACTTTCTCCGGCAAAGGTGTTGATTTACAGAATTTTTTCAGGTACGATAAATAGGAAACCATATTTGTGAGGTACATTTTCATGCAGACTGAACAGCTGCCCCGCCTGGAAGCGGGGGAATACCCCGGCGGCATCTGGTACTACGAGCCCCACACCTACCTGCCCTACCGCTATGTGCTGGGCCGGGTGGGCAGGCACCCGCTGGTGTGCATCGGCATCAACCCCAGCACCGCCCAGCCCGGCGCGCTGGACCCCACCTTAAAGAGTGTGGAGCGGCTGGCCAACGCCAACGGCTTTGACAGCTGGATCATGTTCAACGTATATCCCCAGCGCGCCACCGACCCCAACGACATGGACCGGGTGCCGGACCGCGCCCTCTGCGACGAGAACCTGCGCTGGCTGCGGGCCGTTCTGGCCGAGACCGAGCCCACCATGTGGGCCGCATGGGGCACCCTGATCGAAAAGCGGGACTACCTGCCCGGCCTGATGCGGGAGATGGTGGCCCTGACAAGAGAGCGGGACATCCCGTGGGTCACCTTTGGCAAGCGGAGCAAAAAAGGCCACCCCCATCACCCGCTCTACCTGCGCAAAGATTCCACACCCGAGCCGTTTGATGTTGAAAACTATCTGGACACCTGTTTTTGAGGGAGGGATACCATGACCCCGGAACGCTACCAGACCCTGCTGCGCTGGCTGGAGGCCCGCCCCGCCCTGAAAAAGCTGGTGATCGCCCTGAACCGCTGGCTGCCTGCCGTGCCCTTTGCCTGCTACCCTTTGCTGCTGGTGCTGCTGAATGTCCGGTGGTTCCGGCTGCTCTCCGCAAACCGCGCCGCCGCTCTGGATTTTATGCAGCTCATCGCCCGGGCAGTCTTTGTGCCGGCCTTCGTCTTTCTGGGCGGCACGCTCCTGCGGGCCAGGCTGAACTTTCCCCGCCCGTATGAGCAGCCCGGCTTCACGCCGCTGGTGCCCAAGGAGACCCACGGCAAGTCCTTCCCCTCCCGCCACGCCCTGAGCGCCGCCGTGCTGGCCGCTGTGTGGTGCTACTTCTACCCCGCCGCCGGGGCCTGCATGGTGGTGGTGGCCCTGCTCATCTGCGCCCTGCGGGTGCTTGCCGGAGCGCACTATGTCCGGGATGTGGCCGCCGGTGCTCTGCTCGGCTTTGCCCTTGGGGCCGCCGGAATGTGGCTGCTGTGACCCCAAAATGCCCCCTGCGCCGGAAAATCCAAAAAAATTTGAAATTCCGCTTGACAGAAGCCTATGCGTATGGTATTATACTTCTCGCAGCGTGTGCCGAACGCACACTGCCGCCAGATAAGTACCCCATGGGATAACAACGTGCGCCCGTAGCTCAGGTGGATAGAGCAACTGCCTTCTAAGCAGTGGGCCGGGGGTTCGAGTCCCTTCGGGCGCATATTATGTGGTGCCTTTAGCGTAGTCGGTTAACGCGCCAGATTGTGGATCTGGAGACCGTGGGTTCGAGTCCCACAAGGCACCCTGCTAGGAATCAGACCGGAAGCCGAAAGGTTTCCGGTCTGATTTTTTGCTTTTTTCACCCATTTTACAACGTATTTCCGTTGTTTTTACGCTTTCTGCCGAAAAGTACAACTTTTTTCAAAATTGCGCTTGACAATTCCGGATTCCATGGTATAATAACTAACGTTCCGAGCCGAACGGCCCACGAACAAAACAGAATATGCGGATATGGCGGAATTGGCAGACGCGTTAGATTCAGGTTCTAATCGGGGCAACTCGGTGGAGGTTCAAGTCCTCTTATCCGCACCAGACAAAAAAGATCCGAACCGTTTCTCGAAAGAGAAGGGTTCGGATCTTTTGTTTTAGGCGGCGTGCTCCGCCGCACAACAAAAGCATCCGCAGCGCATGGCCGGGCTGTTTCAGCTCAGGCGCAGTGCGCTGCGGATGCTTATTTTTTAGGCCGCGCCCCCTCCCCCAAAGGGAGAGGTCACACTGCGCCCAGGTTTTGGTTTTCGCAAAACCTTATCAAAAGGCCGCTATGAGCTCCCCCTTCGGGGGAGCTGGCATTGCGAAGCAATGACTGAGAGGGTTTGTTTTGTTACCCCACCAGCTGCTGATAGGCATTCAGGGTCTTGTAGGCCGGGTCGGAGTTGTCGGGGGCAAAGCGGCCGCCCAGCTTCTGATCCATCAGGCCGTGCTCCACGCACCACTGCGCCGCCTTGGCGGTGTCCGGGTCTGCAACGTCCTTGAAGGCCGGGGCTTCGGCAGGCTCAGGACGGCCTGCGGTGTTCCACAGCAGCAGGGCGGTCTGGGCACGGTTCTCCGGCATGGCCACGCCCTCCGGCAGCAGGGCTTTCAGCTGCTGCTCGGAAACATAGCTGTACACGCCGTAACCCACCAGACCGGCCACGGCTGCGCCGCCCACCAGCAGGATGGCCGCGCCGCCGCCACCACCGCCGTCGTCACCACCGGTGGAGACACCGGCGCTCTTGGACATGGCGCGGGCAGAAACATTTTCATTGGGCATCGTAAAGGCTGCGGTCCGCTGGTACTGGCCCGTCAGGGTGTTGGAAACAGACCCATAGGGGGTGATCTCCCACCAGCCAAACTCCTCGTTCTCCGGGAACTTGGTGGTGTCTGCCGTCAGGGTCACCGTATCGCCGGGCTTCACGTTCAGCTCAGTACCCGTGATGCCGTTCACCGTGGCAACACCGTCGGTCACTGTCAGCTGGTACTTGCCCGCCTCCGGGGGAATCGTGGTGCCGCCGGTAGAGCCGCCAGTGGAACCACCACCAGTGGAGCCGCCGCCGGTGGAACCGCCACCAGTAGAGCCGCCGCCGTTCACGACAAGCGTAAAATCTGCAAAAAGTCCATTGCCACAATCATAGGTGTAGGTCACTTCGTTTGCGTCTTTGTTCACAGTAAGAGTATTGCCATTAACAGAGCCGCCAACCCATCCACTGGTCTTATTTACGTTAAACCCAGTAGGAAGGTCATTCAAGTTAAACGTGCGTTTGGTCGCATCAATGGTAATGGGGTACTTGTTTCCAGAGCACTTGAACATATCTTTATATAACTTGGCATTGTCGCTTAGCTTGACGTTATTGCTTAAATCCAAAAAAGTCAGCTGGTTGTTATCACAGTCCAGGCTCATCAATTTATCGTTATGGCTCAGATTCAAAGATCTCAGCTGGTTGTTACGACAACTCAGTAAGATCAGATTCAGATTACTGCTCACGTCCAAAGCGGTCAGTTGGTTGTTGCCACATGACAAAGATGTCAATGCATTATTACCGCTCACGATCAACTGGGTCAACTGGTTACGGTTGCATGTCAGATGTTCCAAGTCCGAATTGCTGCTCGTATCCAGCTCTGTAATTTTATTATATGAACAATCCAGTATTTTCAACTTCTTAAAGTACTCAATGCCCTTCAGGTTCTCAATATTCCTGCTCAGACCATAAATAGTATTCGGACCGAGATTCATTTCCGTGACTTTATTCAGCTCATCTTCGCTGAGGTATCCGTCTGTTTTCGTATCGTACTGTCGGATATTATCTACAAACCTTTTATCCGGAAAGTTATTGGTATCTTTGAGTTCTATACCATCCGCCGCAAAGGCGCTGAAGGGCAGGAAGGTGAACACCATGGCCAGTGTCAAAAGGGCACTGACAAGGCGCGTTCGTTTTGTGAATCGTTGTTTCATGGGGTGCTCCTTTCTGTTGTAAAAATATTTTTTCAGGGCCCCATTCGGGAGAAGCGTCAGCTTCTGCCGAAAAAAGGGTACCCTTTTTTCAAAAAGCGGTCATTGCCCGGCAGGGGGCAGAATGGTCATTCTGCCGTCCACCGCCGCATCCAGCATCTCGTGCTCCCGGAAATATTCCATCAGGATATCCTGGCAGGAGGTGGCCACGCTGCGGGGCTTCTGGAGCTTGCAGATGGTATCATAGGAGATGTTGAAAAAGCTCTCGATGTTTTTGAAGTGATAGTTCTGCAGGCCCACGGTGAACAGGGCATCGTCGCCGATCTCCTTGCCCACCTCCTTGCCGCAGTAGGTAAAGTAATCAAAGTCGCCCTTGGCGCGGTCGTAGCGCAGCCGCAGGGTGGAGGGCAGCTGGTAGAACTCGGTGTGGCCGGTGTAGGCCTCCTCCCGCAGCATGTAGTGGAGCATCTGGCGCAGCTGCTGGCCTGTCACCTTGAACATGAACACGCCGTCGTCGTAGGGGAAACCCTCGATGAGGTCGCCGTAGGTGACAATGGGCCCCAGCTTTTCGGCCCGGATGCTGCCGGAGCCGATGAGCATGACATCAATGCCAAGGCTGCGGGTGAAGATATCCGCAAACAGGTTGCCCAGCTCGGTCTCCCGGGTGCGCTGGGGGTGGGTGAGCTCCCGGCGGAAGCGCCCCACGATGTGGCTGTATTTTTCGTCCACCTGGCTGGTGAAGCGCTGCAGCACCTGCTCCATGGCAGGGTTGCGGGGGCAGGTCTCGGCGCAGATGGGCACGGTGCGCCATGTGTAGGAATCGATGCAGTTGTTGTCGGTGTCCACAATGATATCAAAGCGGCCGATCTGGTCGGTGCCGGTGCCCGCCTGTGCAATGATCACGCCGTTTTCCTCCACCTCGTGTTCCAGGTAGGTGTGGCTGTGGCCGCCGATGATCAGGTCCACCCCCCAGGCCGGGTCCAGCTGGCGGGCCAGGTGCTTGTCCTCCTCAAAGCCGATGTGGGTCAGCAGCACGGTGAAATCAATGTCGATGCTGTTGTGGGCGTTGCAGATCTTGCCCACCTCGGCGGCAGCGGCGGCGGTATCCACAAAGGAGCCCACCAGCGATTCGGATTTGGTCTGGTTGATGACATCCTGGGTGATGATGCCGATGAAGAGGATGTTCATGCCGTCCACCCGCAGGATCTTGTAGGGGGTGAACAGCCGGGTGGGGGTGTTTTTGATGTAGAGGTTGGCGTTGATGATGGGGAACCGGGCACATTTTTCGATGAACAGCAGGTGGGCGATGCCATAATCCACCTCGTGGTTGCCGATGGTGACGATGTCCGGGGCAAGGGCGTTCATGATCTCGATGGTGGAAAGGCCCTTGTACTCTGAATCGATGACCGAGCCCCGGAACATATCACCTGCAATGGCGTAGATGGTGTTGGGCTCCTCTGCCCTCACCTTTTCGATGTAGCCGGACAGCATGGAAACGCCGCCCACCAGTTTTTCGTCCACCTGCTCTGCCAGAAAATCTCCGTGCAGATCATTGGAGTGGAGGATGGTGATCTTTTTGGTGTGTTTCATGGTGCATTCCTCCCGGTGTGGGTCGGCGGCGGTCAGCCCATGGCCTCCTGCCGCGCAAAATAGACGGTGCTGACAAGGCTCATGTAGCTCTCCTCGTTCTCCAGATAGAACTTGAGGGCAAGGGTGTCCTCGTCCTCCAGCGTGACAGCGTAGCGGGAGCCGTCCTCCCCGGTAAAGGTGGCGTACCACTCCTGATTGGACTGGAAGGGCACCTCCGGGGTGCCATCGTGGTAGAACAGCTCTGCCTCCTCCACGTTCAGCTCCGGGTAGGGGGTGATGTAGCTGGCGGTCAGGGGCAGCTGGTCGCCCTCGGTCTCGGTATCCGTGGGCAGGAAGCACATGGCATCAGCATCTGCCGGGTCGGTCTCAAAATAGCCCTCGTCGGTGTCGCGGGCGAACTCCAGCCAGTTGCCCTCCAGCGACCACGGATCGGCAACGGAGATCCAGTCGTCCCCTTCCGGGTAGATGGTAAAATCGCACACGCCCTCGGCTTCCGCCACATGGCCGTTCTCGCCGGAAAGGAAGGGGCTGAATACCAGCTCTTCGCCGGTGCTGGGGTACAGTTCCACCTCGGTGTTGGGGACGATATCGCTGATGTTGCACAGCAGCAGGATGGGCTGGCCGTCCTCACTGTAATAGAGCTGTTTCCCGCGCTGGAGCGGGTTTTCGGCATCGTCTGTCAGGGTCGCCTCGTAGACGAACAGGGTGGCCTGCGCCTCCTGCGGGAAGATGCAGTACAGGTCGCACCCGCCATCCGGTGCCACGACCCAGTGATCCTGCGGGATATCGTAGACAAAGCCCCACAGCTGGCGCAGGTCGGTCTGGCTGTCCAGCACCTGCTGCACATCGGTGGTGATCTCGTAGGAGCCGCCCAGATACAGCACGCAGGCGCGGTATTCGTCCTCCCCTGCCAGAAGGCGCATATAGGTCACGTCCTCCGGCTCCTCATATTCCTGCTTTTGGGTGTTGGGGGCGATCATGTTGTCTCCGTCCAGCCTGTTTTCGGGCTTGGAGCTGGGGGTGCTGCTGCCGTTGCCGCAGCCCGCCAGACCGATGGCCAGCGCCAGCAGGGCGGCCAGAAGTTTCAGGTTTTTCATGGGTTCTCCTTTCTCATGCCCTGCCGGGGCGCGCCTCAGGAGGCAGCGCCGGGCGTTGGGTGGTTGGAAAAATCGTCTACGCCCTCCACTGGCACAGGGCTGCCGGTGGAGGCGGAAAGCTGGGGCGACCAGTCCAGCGCGCGGCCGGTGGTGCAGTAGACCACCGCCATGATGTCGGGGGTGTCCGGGGTGCCGTTGCACAGCAGCAGCACGGGTTGACCATCCCGCCCGCAATACAGCTCTCTGCCTGTCTGGTGCGGGTACTGGGGGTCCTGCTTTTCGTAGAGGAACAGGGTGTCCCGGCTGCTGACGGCGAAGAGGCAGTACAGCTCCCGCCCGCCGCCCGGCGCTGCGGCCCGGTGGTCTGCCGGGATGTCCGCAACAAACTGCCACGGCTGTTCCTGCAGGCTGTCCAGCGCAGCGTCCACATCGGCGGTGCGCTCCGGGACGCTGCCCAGATAGAGCACCACGGCAAGGCTGCCGTTCTGTTCGGCCTGCTGCCGCAGCTGCGCCACGGTCACAGCGTCCGGCCGGGAAGCGCTGTCCGAAGCTGCCGCGCCGGAGCGGATGGGGTCGCCGTCCACCGGTCCGCAGCCCGCAAGGCTCAGGGTCAGCGCCAGCAGGGCGGCAAACAGCTTCATGGTCAGGCCCTTCATCTTACGCCCACGGGTCGGCAGACGTGGGGATGCGGATACCGGTCATCAGGTACTGCTCCCACAAAAACCACTGCCCGTTGCCCTTGCGGCGCAGCTTGATGGGGCGGGGATCATCGGCACCACCGCAGGGGATGAACAGCTTGCAGTAGCCCTCCTCCACATAGGAGGTGTGGTTGCTGCCCACCAGCAGGGTGAAGGGCTGGCGGGGAGTATAGCCGTTTTCCGGCGACGCACCCACAAAGTAGGAGAAGGGGATGTAGCTCTTGCCGTCCCGGAAGCGGTCGTTCAAAAAGGAGATGTCCTGCCCGTTCAGCGGGCGGGGGCCGCGCAGCCAGTTGAGCATCTCCTGCCCGATGGCCTTGTCGGCACCGTAGGCGCACAGCGCGCAGACGGTGAGTGCTGCGGCCTTGAAGGGGGTGTCCAGGCTGGCCTCCGGCAGCTCCTGCATCTGGGCAAGGCTTTCCGGCAGAGCCTGAAAGGTAAAGGTGACGGTCTGGTTTCCACCGGCGGTGGCAGCGGCCTGTTTCATCTTATCAAAAAGTCCCATGAGAATACTCCTTTCTGTTTCAGCTGTAAGGGTTCAGCCCCGGCTCAGGTCATGGCGGGGCACGGTCCGTTTGTGGACCATCTTCTGGCTCAGGTCCAGACTGAGGTTTACAAAATAACCGTTTTCAAAGTACCACGCAAGGTCTTTGGGGTCCATGCCAACGCTGTTGCACAGCCACCGCAGGGGCACCTCTGCCCCGGAGTAGCTCTCCACCTGCCGGGCGATGGTCCTTGCGTGGTAGCGGCGGGCCTCCCCGCGGGCAAACAGTGCCAGGGGCACAGCACCCACCACGATCCAGAATACATAGCCCCCAACGTGGGAGGTGTCCTTTGCCTGCAGGCTCAGGCCGAGGGTATACAACCCGCCAAAGGAGCAGAACACGCAGAAGGCAAGCCCAGCGTTCCGCAGCCATTTGAGGAAACGGGGGATCTCGCCGCGGGCTTTTTCCGTGAGATAAGGGTTCATAAACATACTCCTTTCAGAACGAGCCGCCTCCACCGCCGTGGGTGGTGCCGCTGGAAGAGGTGTGGGTGGAGCTGCCGCCGGAATCGCTGGAGCTGGACTCCTTCGGCCGCTCGGTGCGGTGCACGTCACGGTACAGGAACAGCTCCCGGCTGTTGGTCAGGTTCATGCTGCCCTCCCGCACATAGCTGGCGGCGTTCTCCTGGAACGCCACGCTGCGCAGCTGGCTTTTCATCACGCTGACGATGACCCACGCCAGCACAAGGCCGATGCCCACCGCAAGGACCAGGTACATGGGGGAAAGCGGGTCCCGGGGCAGGGTCTTTACATCATAGGGGCGGCCCGCCCGGGCAGCGTCGATGTAGGTATCCGACCACTGAACAAAGGTGCGGAAGGCGGCGGCGTAGTCCCCCTCCGCCATAAAGGGCTTCATCTGTTCGCCAAGGTACTGGATGCCGGCATCCGTAAAGGCGGTGATGCCGTAGCCGCAGGTGGAGATGTGCCATTTGCGGTCGCCCACGCTCACCAGCAGCAGCACGCCGTCCATATCGGGGCCGTAGCCGAACTGGCAGTAATCATAGAGGTCATCGGCATAGGCCTCCATGCTGTCGTAACCCACGCTTTCCAGCGACTCGACGGTGGCAATGGTCACATCGAAGCTCTGGCGGAGGCTCAGCTCTTCCAGTGCATCCTCCAGCTCGTTGTCCTCGTCCTCGGTCAGCACCTCAGCGTCGTCGAACATGCGGTAGTACAGGTCGGCAAAGCCGCCCTCCACCGCAAACGCCGGAACGGTCAGGATCACCGCAAGCACCAGTGCTGCCAGCGCCGCAAAGAGGGAGCGCAGGCGTTTGGAAGTCTTTTTCATCGTTCGTCCCTCCTTTACAGGATCCGTGCCAGCCACAGCAGCCACATCACGCCGTAGGATGCGGCGGAAAGGGCAGCCGTAAGGCCCAGCATCCACTTGCGGGCAGCGCCCTTGTCCACGGGCAGGTCGCCCACGAATCTGCCGGTCTGTCCATTCATGGCAAACAGATAGTTTTCACCCCGCCAGCTGGTGCTCAGCAGCCAGACCGGGAACAGGGCGTACTTTGCCTTGCCGCCGTGGAGCTGGATGCTGCTGCTTTCCACCTTGACCGAATCGTAGCCGGTAACGGTCTGCTGGAACGTTTCCTCGGTGGAGCGGCGGATGCGCTTGTTGGCCCGCTCGATGCTGTCCTCGGCGGTCACATCATATTTGTCCGCCACATAGCCCGCCAGATAGGCGGTCTGGAAGGGAATGGCATCCTGCATGGCAAAGGGCTCGATGGATTCCATCAGGTCATCCTCGATCTTGGAGGAGCCGTCCACGGGCACCGCGTCAAAGCCCAGGGTGCCGTCCCGCCGGACGGAGTAGTAGTTGGTCTCGGTATAGTCGTACTTGCTGTCCGACCAGCAGCGGGTCCGGGTGGCGGTGAACCGCAGCTGAGCGTCGGCGTCGCTGTCGAAGAGCCAGAAAGGTACATACACGCCCTTGATCTCGTCGATGTGGTTCTGGCTGCGGAACACCCGGGGCAGCAGGGCCTTGCCCTTGAGATGTTCCTGCAGCTTTGCCTTGGCGGCCTTTTTGTCCAGCTTGAAGGGGATGATGAGGTCGGGCCGCAGCGCCCCGGCAAACTGTCCGGTGAGGACGATGGGATTGCCACAGAAGGGGCAGGCCGAAGCCGCCATGGTGTCGTCGCCCACGATCTCGCCGCCGCAGCTCTTGCAGCTGTAAGTATGCAGACCGGCAGTCTCTCCTTCTGCCCAGCTGCCGCCAGGGGTGGCCCACTCCATCTCGCTGGGCTTTTCGTCCTTCAGTTCCTCATCATAGCCCTTGAGGGTATCCACGTCGAACTCGGTGTCGCAGTAGGGGCATTTCATCTTCTGGGTGGCACTGTCAAATTTGATGGCACCATCGCAGCAGGGGCACTTGTATTCCAGCATTCCTGCCATAGCGTTTCCTCCTGTTGTTCCAAAGGGGGCCGGGGGCTCTTCCCCGGCCCCGCTGTTTTTGCGTTGGTCTTCCCGCCGAAGCGATCGGCTCAGAAATCCGTAGTGATGCGGAACACCACCGGTTCGTCCGGCTCGGTGGCTTTGCCGTGGTGGCCCACTGCCAGGAAAGCGTTTTCTTCCAGCGGCAGGAAAACATCAAAGGTGCAGAAGTCGCCGCACAGCTGGCACAGGGTCTCGCGCTCACCCACGGGAAGGGACTTTTCCAAGAAGGTACCGTCCGGCCCGTACAGCTCCCATACATAGCCCGTGTCCAGCAGATAGCCGTTGGGGCGCTTCATCATCACGGCGTCAAAATTGCCCACCGGCTGCGTGCTGCGGGCCAGCTCATTGCCGTCCAGATCAAAGGCGGCAAGGTAGTAATCGCCGCTGGAATCCAGCTCGCCCACCGTCAGCAGCTCGTCCCCGCTGAGGTTCAGGGAGGGCATGCTGCAGAAGGGGCCGATCTCGTTATCGCCCTCCAGCGTCAGCTCGGTGTACTCGCCGTCCTGCACCAGCACCGGTGCGGAGTCGGTCCAGTAGATCACGGTCAGGTCCCGGTCCTTGGAGGAATAGCAGCTGCCCATGTAGTCCAGCGCGTCGCTGGGCTCCTCCGGGTCACTGCCGTTCAGATCGTAGCAGTAGACATCAAAGGGATCCATGGCGTACAGGATGCCATTGCGGTCGATGCTGAGGGCGTTGCTTCCGTCAATGTTGTACTCTGCCACCGGGGTCATCCGGTCGTCCTTGATGGCATACTCGAAGATTTTAGCAGACTGCTCTTCATCGTCCTCGTTGTAGAAACTGAAGAAGTAATTGCCCCGGTAGGTATCCGCGTGGATCACATGATAGGCACCGCCTACCTCGCGGCGGACGTCAAAGGGGATGTACTGCGCCTTGAAGGTGTATTCGCCGATGGTCAGCTCCCCGGTCTGGAACTGGGTCACAGGGGTCCCTGCAGGGGTGGCTTTGTCCTCTGCTGATTCCGGCGGTGCCGAAGCGGACGGGGCACTGCTGCTGGAAGCCGGTGCACTGGAAACGCTGGATGCGCTGGCAGCACCGGAGCCGCCGCAGGCAGTCAGCCCAAGGGCGGCGGTGGCAAGGCCCATGGCCTTGAGGAAATCTCTGCGCTGGATCTTTCTCATATTTGTTCCTCCTCGTTTGTTCACTGCACCTTTGCAAAGGCTTCGTCGGCCCGGCGGCTGTAAAGCGCCATGCCGCCGGTCTGGGCATCGTTGGCCAGATTGATGTTCTCCACGAACCGGGCCTTTTCCTGCTCAGAGAGCTGCCCGCCCTTCATGGCGGCAGATGCCACGGCACCCATGGCACCGATCATGCCCATCTGGCCCTTCAGCTCCCGTTCCTCGGCCTTGGACATCCGGCGGCCGAACATGCTGGTCTCATTATCGTGGACCCCGAAGATGTGGTCCAGATGCTGCCGTGCGATGTGGGCATAGCCGATCTCCCGCCGGTCCCGCTTGCTGAAGCAGATCACCAGCTCCTGCTTGATGTAGGGGTGGGGATGCATGCCCCGCTGGGTCTGGGCCTCGGTGATGCTGCGGGGCTGCACCAGCTTCAGCTTCAGGCCGCCGCCGTTGAGGGTGGGTTCCTTGCCCGGCTCCTTGGCGGGGGTTTCGTCCAGATACTCCTCATAGCTGGCAATCTGGTCGTAGCGGATCAGCTCCGGCATCTTGCCCCGGCCGCCGGTACGGTCGTCGATGTACAGCATTCCAAGCTCATCGCAGAACACCAGCCCCATTTGCGTCGGGGTGGAGGGGTATGCGTTGACCCGGAACTCGGTCTTGTCGAACACCTCGTCGAATACCCGCTTCATCCGGGCCATGTACTCCATGTGCTCCTTTGCTTCGTCCAGCGTCAGCTCACTGAGCCGGATATATTTGGAGCACTTGTTGCCGCAGTCGTCGCAGAGGAACTGTCCGTCCCGCAGCTTGGAGCGGTGCAGGGTGCCGCACTCCTTGCCGCAGACGGCACAGTTCTGTTTTGCGAACAGGTTGGAAAAGAATCCCATCATGGTATGCTCCTTTCATTGCTCTGTATTTGTCAGGTCAGGTCTGGTCGCTGTCGTCAAAGGGGTCGCCGCACTCCGGGCAGAACTTGGGCGGATGTGCGGGGTCTGCCGGCTCCCAGCCGCATTTGTCGCACTTATATTTGGGCGTACCGGCGGGCTTGGGTTTGCCGCACTCGGAGCAGAACTTGCCTTTGTTCACCGCGCCGCAGCTGCAAGTCCAGCCTTCTGCTGCCGCCGGGCGGGGCTTGCCGCACTCCGGGCAGAACTTGCCGGTGACGGTAGCACCGCAGCTGCAGGTCCAGCTGTCCGCAGCGGGCTTCGGTTCCGGCTTTTTGCTGCCGCATTCCGGGCAGAATTTGCCGGTAACGGTGGCACCGCAGCTGCACTTCCAGCTGTCCGCCGGGGCGGGTGCGGGGCGGCTGACCTGCTGGGGTGCGTCCACGCTGTCCGGACGGGCCTGCTGGCCCATGGCAAACAGGTTCTGGGCGCTCATGCCGCCCATACCGCCTGCACCGGCTGCCATGCCCATGCCCATAAAGCCGGTCATGGCACCGGCGGTGTTGCCGGCGGCGGTCTTCATGGCATCGATCTGGCCGCCCACCAGACGGGCAGCGGCGGTGGTGGGGTCGGTGGTCATGGCGTTTTCTTCCCACTCTGTGATCTTCTTCTGCTGCTCCTCCGGGATGGACAGGGAGTTGATGTTGAAGGAGAACACCTCAATGCCCCGCTTTTTGCGCCAGACATTCGACAGCTGCTCGTTGAGCGCCTCGGAGATCTCCAGCGTGTGGGCAGGGATCTCGTAATACTGCACTTTGTTGGCCGAAAGGGTGGCCAGAGCAGGCTGCAGGGCGTTCATCAGCTCGCTCTTCAGCCGGGGTGCGATCTCCGATGCGTCATACTGGGTAGAAACGTTGCTGCACACATTGGTGTAGAACAGCAGCGGGTCGCAGATGCGGCAGGTGAAGCTGCCGTTGCACCGCAGGTTCACCGAGAGCTTGTAGCCCCGCTCCTCGCTGACCACCACCCGGAAGGGGATGGGGGTGGCGGTGCCGTACAGGATCTCGCCCAGCTCCTTGGTGTTGATGTAGTACACCCGCTGGTCCTTGCCGGTATCGCCGCCGTAGGTAAAGCGCTTGGCCACGGTCTGGAAGGTAGCGGCCAGGCTGTCGCCGAAGTTGCCGGTGAACACGCTGGGCTCGGTGGAGGCATCATAGGTGAACTCGCCCGGTTCGGCGCACACCTCCACCACCCGGCCCTGCTCCACGATGAGCATACACTGTCCGTCTGCCACGGCGATGCCGCTTCCGTTTGTGATGATATTGTCCTCGCCGTTGTTGGAGCTGCGGCGGGAAGTGCGCTTCTGGCCCTTGACCATCAGCACATCCTTATCCAGAGCGTCGCAATAGAAAAATTCCTTCCACTGGTCTGCAAGAGTTCCGCCCAGTGCACCCATACCTGCTTTGATAAGACCCATAGTAATTTCCTCCTGTATGTTTTATTTGTGTAAACGATAACTTTCTGTTATCGCACGGTTTCCGATTTTTGTCACGGTTCAAGGGGTTGTTCCAGGGAGTCGTTTTTCCAGTAAACGAGACGTGTGTCCCGGTCAAACAACTGCTCTCCGGCGCGGTATTTCAGGCTGCAGCCGCTGGGGCTGCCGTCATCGTTCAGCAGGATGGCCCAGAACTCACACGGTCTACCGTCCGTGTCGGTCAGTGTAAAGTGCAGCTCGGTGCCGTCCTCTGTCCGGGCCTGCGTTCCCTCTGCGGTTCCGGTCAGAATTCCGCTCCACCCGTCCCATTCCACGCTCATGCAGCAGCTGCCGTCCGGCAGAAAGGTCATCCAGCGGATGCCCTTTGTGGCCTCGTCTCCGGCGCGGTATGTTCCCCACAGCCTGCGGGGGATGGCGGTGTAGCCGATGTCGTCCCACGCCTCGGTGCGCTGAAAAACGTACCAGACCTCACTGCCCTTTTTGGGGCCGGTGGACTGCATCCGCAGCGAGCGGTCCTCCATCATGGAGATGGTCCAGCGGCTTCTGCCGTCCTCGCTGAGGCATGTCAGGTTCCAGCCCTGACTTTTTTCCCCGTCCCAGCCGGTCACAGCGCCGGCATTCAGCTCTCCGGTGCGGGTCTCGGCAGCGGACTGGATCTGCGGGCTGACGTATGTTTCCCGGATGAAGGAGACGGTCACCGTGCCGGTGATCTCGGCCTTTTCCAGCCGCAAGGTAAAGCTTTCGTTGCGGTCGGCGGGGACACAGCTTTCACCCTGCGTCACCGCCGTGACTGCCATCCACTCGGCCAGCACCTGCCACTCCCAGTCCGGTGGCAGCGGCTGTGCGTCCAGCGGGATGGTCGGGGCATCGGTCACGTACTCCTCCCCGGAGGCGCTGAACCGGCGGACGAGAAAGGTAACATTCCCCGTTTCGTCAAACGAAACCGGCAGCTCATCCAGCGTGGCCCACCATGCGGTGTTTCCCTCTTTCAGGCTGCCGGGGGGCAGCAGCCCCCGCTCACAGGCGGCCTGCCGGTCCAGCTCATCCCGGCGCTTTATGTCGCGGTACAGCGCTTCTTCCAGCGCGGCGGGGTCTGCCCCCATGCGCTGCAGCAGCTGGGTGGCTGTGAGCTGTTTTCCGCTGTCAAAGTCGAAGCACCAGCCCTGATGGAAGGGTGCATCGGTACCGCCGTAATCACTGCTGACCACAAGGCTGACGCAGTCGTCGTACCAGCTTGCGTTCCATTTCATCTCCATGCAGAAGTCCCACACGTCCGGGTCGGCTGCCGCCGGGCAGTCTGCGTACTCCTGCACGTCGTATTCGTAGAGCCGGGCAATCTCGGCGTTGATGCGGGCGGCATCGGCGCTGTCGCTTTCCAGCCGGGGCAGATGGATGTTCAGCCGGACCTTGCCGCCGTTTTCTGCCTGCACCACCTTTTCAAGGTTGTACTGCTCGGTGATCGTCACGGTGGCGTGCATGGAATCCGGCGGGGTCGATTTCAGCTCCCGGCTGCCAGCCGGGCGGGCAGAGGCTGCGGTCTTTGCCCCGCAGCCCGCCAGCAGCGCCGCCAGCAAAGCCGCCAGCGCGCCGCACAGTGCCAGGTGTTTCATCTTGCACCTCCTTGTCTGCGGGCTCAGCTGCGCCGCAGGTCCATCCAGCTGATGTAGCTGTACTCGGCATTGCCGCCCATATTCGCCATGGTCATGGTGCCGTCATCCCGCAGTGCGATGGCCCACTCGTAGTTTTCGTCCTCCGGCCGCAGGCAGCGGAGCTGCCAGCACTCGCCCTCAAAGGCAAAGCCGACGCTGCCCCGGGTCAGCACGCCGGTGCGGGTCTCGGTGGTGGTATCGCCGTATTTTGAGATGCGGGTCAGGGTGGCACGGACGGTATCCGGGCTGTCGCCCGCTTCCAGCTTCAGGGTGTACTGTTCGCCGCTCTCTTCAGGATAGGACACATCTTCGTCCACCTCGGTGCGGTAGACCACCCACTCGCCCAGAACACGCTGCTGCCAGTCTGCGGGCACCGCCACGGTGTCCAGCGGCAGGTCGAACCGGGTGTTGAGGTGATGCCGGGTGTCGGCGTAGTAGACCCGCACCAGAACGCCCACACTGCCCTCAGTGTCCAGCAGCAGGGGCAGGTCGTCCAGCTGGTCCGGTTGGCTGACCGAGATCAGCTGCTTCCACCGGAAGTCTTTCTGCGCTTCCGGGGTGTAGGGCCACTGGGTGCGGTCCGTTTCCGGGCCCAGCCGATCCCACGCGGCATCAAAGGTCTGCATCACCTGACGGCGCAGGGCGTTTTCCAGCGCGAGAGGGTCTGCGCCCATCCGCTCCAGCAGCTGGGTGTTGGTGAGCTGCGTTCCGCTTTCAAAGTCGAAGCACCAGTGGTACTGTTCGCCCCACGCGGGGTCGTCCTCTGTCACCACGATGCTGACGCAGTCGCCGTACCAGGTGGCATCCCATGTGTAGAAGCATTTTTCCAGGATGGCGTTGGGGTCCTGCTCCAGATACGGCGCACCCATCTCCCAAAGCTCCTGATTGATACGGGCAGCGTCCGCGCTGTCGCTTTCCAGTTTGGGCAGATGGACCGAGATGGTGGTATAGCCCGCTGAGCACTGCTTTTCCAGCGAGATCTGCTCGGTGATGCGCGGGGTCTCAGCGTTTTCGGTTTCCGGCACCGTTTCCGGTTCCATCATGCTGTCCGGTTCGGCGGGGGCGGCAGTAAGTACGGCAGGCTGTTTGCTGCCCGCAGGCTTTGCCGCAGCACTTGCCGGGGGTGCGGTCTCTGCCCCGCAGCCCGCCAGCAGCGCCGCCAGCAAAACTGCCGGTATCCAGCGGAATGCTTTGTGTTTCATGGTGGTTCTCCTGTGTTCTCAGCGGCTCCTGCCGGGGTCAGGTATCCGGGCAGCGGATCAGCTGCAGCTGGGTCTTTCCCTCGGCAAAGGGGTTCTGCCCGTCGATCATGGTAAAGCTCAGGGTCTCGTTGTACAGGTCGTACTTCACCGCCGCCACAAAGGTGATGCCCGGCATCCCGTCCGTTGTCTCGTTGGTGGAGACACCCAGCACCATGCCCTCCGGCACCACGCCCAGATAGTCGGCGTAGCCCTGATAGAAAACGTTGTTGTCCTGAACACCCATCTGGAAATAACCGCCGCTTTCCACGTCCATCCAGTCAAATTGGTTGTCAGACATATCGTTGAAGGCACCGACAGCCTCCGAGGGGATCTCCTGCGCGTTCCACTCTGCCGTCAGGGGAGCAAGCTCCAGCACAGAGCCATCTTCCTGACGCAGGTTCACCTCGCTGCCGCTGCGTTCCAGCGCCACGCCGTTGTTTGCAATGTAGATGGGGTCCTGACAGACCAGAGCGCTGCCGAACATGAGGCAGTGCAGCACGTCCACGTACTCCACCACGCCGTCCCTGGTCAGCAGATAGACCACCGGGTGGAAGGATGCGCCGAGTTCTCCAATGCACACGTCGATATACTTATTATAAGTGCCAAGGATGGGGTAGGTGCAGTCCTGTTCCAGCCGGATGCCGTAATCCGCGTCCCATGCGGCGGTCTCCGGTGTAAGGCGGAGGGTGATGGTGCCCTGGGTTCCCTCCAGCTGCACCGAAGCACTGCCGTAGGTATCGGTCAGCACCGGGGTGTCGGCGGGGGCGGCGGGGGT